>LSRR01000133.1_pt1 | contig 25781 bp, 27 predicted proteins | sample 1162981 | NCBI WGS metagenome assembly LSRR01 (sample SAMN03256433, study PRJNA305521) | marine metagenome | biome: Estuarine; feature: Estuary; material: Brackish water; isolation source: iron chloride precipitation of viral particles from surface water samples | place: USA: Chesapeake Bay ... | reverse complement strand
GCTATTATTGATTGGTTTAATAATGGAGAATTTAAAGTAGAAGTCGTTGAGATTATTGATGGTAAAACTACTGTATGGGGAGAGTTAATCGATGGCACCAAGTAAAATAAAAGGTGAAAGTATTAACAATACTCGAAGAATGTACAACTTAAAAAAGAAAAAGAAGAAGACAAATGCCAAAAAGAAGTATAAACGTAAATAATTTTAGTGGTGGGCTGAATAACAATACTAATCCAAGAGATATTGCTGATAATGAATTTCAAACATTAAATGGATTAGATAATGAAATACCAGGTAAGTTAAGATTGTTTGGTAGTGTTAAAGATTTTAGAACATCTAACAATTATTCTGAAACACATTCTACTTTCAATATAGGTAATGGACTTACTTACTTGACATTAGATAGAGATATAGACAATGCAGGAACTATAGCAGCTAATGAACTATTGTTAGTTAACGATGCTAATGCAACCAATGTAGATTTTTATAATTTAACTGGAGATAAAGATACTGCACAATTTAGTTATGGTAATACTGCATCACCTATTAATAGTTTTGTTGTAGATGGACAAATAAGACTATCTGCTACAAAAACTGATGATGGTAGTGGAGGTATACCTAATAATACTCCTAAATGGTATGGATATATTAATAAGACTTACAACTTAGGTAACTTAGATGGAAGTTTAGCATCTGGTGACGGTATAACAGATACTGACGATGAAATAGCAAAAACATATAATAGTTATTTTGTAGCTGATGCTTATATAGCACCATTATATTTAGCAACAGATGGATATGCATATGATGTAAAAGATAATAACCTTTTAAATAAACAAACATTAGCACAAACAGAAATTGTATTAAATCCTAATTTAAGTTATCCTTCTAATGTAACTGCTATTAGAATTGACTCTGGTCCTCCTAGTACAAGGGCAGGATTGCACGGGATATTAGATGATAATACTTTAGCAATAGCAGATGGATATGGTGGATTTGCAGCCTATGCTTGGTTTCATGAAGATAGTTCTACTGTAGGAGACTTAACTTATGGTGGAGATAGTTATATTTCTGTTTATGGTAACGGCTCTGGAGTTACTTACGCATTATTTGCATCTAATGTATATGATGAACAAGAATCATATCCAGTATATATAGGAGATATAGAACAACCTACTGGGGGATTATTCGCCTCATCTACTACTATATATAAACGACCATTATTTTTTATGTTAGCAGGTAGAATGCCTCAGAAACCTAGACAATCTGGTATTAATTTATATTGGGCATTAAATGAAAATAATTCTTTTGGACAAAAGTATTTATTTGCAGAAATAAATTTTGAAAAAGGTATACGTTATGGCGGTGAAAGTAATTATACTGGATTTGGTGATTTTACTTCTACTAGAAAATATTATATACATCCAGATAATGGCGACTCTGATATTATAAATGGTAAGACATTACTCTCTTTATCTCAAAATGAGCCATATTTGAACTTTAATCAATCAGCAATAGGTAGACAAGGGTCAAGCTTTAAAACGTCTGCTATAGCTAATAGAAGAGCTTATATAGGCAATGTGGCGTTATACGATGGTACTAGAAGAGAAGTAAAGAGTGATACAGTGTTAAAATCTGATGTAAACAAGTTTGATACGTTTAGACCTGATAATTTTATAGATGTAGAAATAAATGATGGTGATGAAATAATAGCATTAGAAACATTAAATAATCAGTTATTACAATTTAAAAGAAACACTTTGTATATTATAAATATATCAAGAGACATAGAATTTTTAGAAGGTACTTACGAATTTAGAGGATGTGAAAAAGATTATCACGTAGTAAAAGGTGAAGGCTTTGTATCTTGGTTTAATCAATCTTCTGTATTTTTATATGATGGACAACGAGTTATAGATATAAATTTAAGTGAAACAGGACAACCAAGATTAGCTAACTGGAGAAATGATTATTATAGCAATGATGCAGTAATAGGATATTATCCAGATAAAAAATCTATATTTATTTTTAATAGTGAAGATAATCAATTACTACAATTTGATATTAAGTCACAATCTTGGAGTTTTGTAGATGTTACGCTATCTAATATGTCAAATATTGTAACTAATAATAATGGAGATATGTTATTTTTGCAACACAATGGAAGTACTAGTACATTAAAAAAATGGGATAATACTGCATTTGATGTCAACTTAGGTGATAATGGAATATTATTACAAACAAAAGAATTAGATTTTGGTAATCCTGATACTAATAAAAATATAAACACTCTTTACATTAGCTATAAACAACCTAATACAGAGAGAGTGCAGATTAGAGCAATAGCAGATAGTGGTAGTATAACTGATATAGATACATTAGAAGCATCATCTTCTTTTACTACTAAAAAAATATCAATGCCTGCAGGGTTTAAAGGTATTAAAACATTTACATTGCAAGTTGCACAACATGGAGCTAGTGCAATAGATGATGAATTTGAAATAAATGATATGCAAATAATTTACAGAGAGATGGTTAAAAGATAATGGATTTGCTAAATAACATACAAAAATTAAAAAAGATGCAAGAAGCTAGACAGCAATATCAAACTCCTGCTAAAGAACAAAATAATGTTCCTAGTAATTCTGAAGGTAGTATTGGAGATACTGTACTAGTAAATCAAGTAGGAGCAAAGTTTTTATATATTAAAGGATTGAATGAATGGCATAAGACTGGATTAGCTAATAGTACTGATACTACTGCGATAGCTACATCAAATACAGGCACAGGAACTACTACAGGAAGTACTCCTAGTGTTTCTATTAGTGTAGCACTAAGTGGTAATACAAACGTAGTAATAACATTTAGTGTATCTAATGAAAACTCTTTTACTATTAAAAGAAGAGAAGGTTCTGAGTGGACTTCAGGCACAAATGAAACTACCATAGCTACTTCTGGTAGCTCTCCTATTACAGATATCTCTACATCTGCTAGCACACAATATGTATATAGAATTACTGCAATAAACTCTTTTGGTCCAAACAGTGCAGATAGTTCACCTATTACAACAAATGCTTTAGGTACTGCATTTAACATTACATACTTAGAAAGTCAAGACCCTAGTCAACGTGGATATGCTGATGGTGAGTTAGTAGAAGCAGCAGAGTATACAGATGTAGGTGGAGCATATGATTCTACTTCTGTAATTACAAAATATTTAAATAATACTGATTTTACTAATGGTGATATATTATATAACAACTCAAATGCTACAACACCATTTAATGGTACTACATTTGAAGAGGGTTCTGCTACAGATAATTTTTTTGCTATGGATGGAACAATAGATAAAGTATTCGAAGTAAGTAGCACTGGTGTATTATCTAATGTAATAGCATCAGCACCATTAGCACCAACTATTACTTTAAGTGTAACAAGTAGTACACAAATTAATGTTACAGTAGAAGGAGATATGAGAGTAGCAAGAAATATTGAAATACAACGTAAAACTGGTAGTGGTTCTTTTTCTACTATAGCTACTATATCACCAACATCTAATGGTAGTTTAGCAGATGATGATGTAATTACAACGTACAATAACACTGGATTAACAGCAGGTACAACGTACGTATATAGAGCTAGAGGCAAAAACAATGTTCATAATGGAGCTTGGTCTTCTGAAGTTTCAGGAACTACTGCTGCAGCAGGAACAGCTTGGTCTAATGTACCAGCAGATTTCACTATAGAAGCTTCTGGATATAATGGTGTTGCATATTCACCTGGTAAAACTATTACATTAACAAATGGTAGTGGCAATACTACAATACAATGTAGTAATACAGGTTTGAACGGTAGATTATTGGTAGCAGCAAGTACATCATCTACACCTAGTACAAGTGATACGTATACTACATCTGTAATTATAGCTAATGCTAGCACGTATTATTTAAGATTTAAGTATGAAAGAGTAAAAAGCATTGACGACAACAGTGCACAAACAATAACATTTACGAACAATAGTGTGTCTAACAGTGATTTAGATATAACATGTATAGGTTCAGATATTTTACAACCATAAGGAGGAATAATGGCAAGTAGAGCAGCATTAATTATGTCACAAATACGTGGTCAAATGAGTCAAATATATAGACAAGACCCAGATGATGGAGGGACATTAACCGATGTAACAGCTGGATTAATGGGAGCAAGAACAGCATATGAAGGAATTAAAGCGTATCAAAATGTACGTGGAGATTTTGAAAAGCAATTTCAAACAGGAAGATTTGCTGATGGAGATAGTTTTATAGAAAGAGGAGCACAAAGACTTGGAGAAAGAATGTTTGGACCATATAGTGCAGAAGGTGGTGCATTATATTATTCTGAGTTAGCTAAAAAAGACCCATCTGTAAAAGATGTTATGTCGTTTTATGACCCAGATACAGGACAGAAAAGAGAAATAAATTTGACAAAACCTTTGTTTGAGAAAGCACCTGAAAGACCAATGACAGAAGAACAAATTAAATTACCAGCTGGAGCAGGATTAACTGGTGGTAGAAGTGGTGATAACATACATACAAACTATGGAACTGGTGTTGTTAAAGAAGGTAGTGCTGAGCATCGTGCATTATTAAGAAGAAAAGAAGGAATTGATTCTGAATTATTACCTGATATGGAATTAATAGGAGAAAATGCAAAACCTATTGCACAATTTTCTGATGGTAAATTAGTTTATTCTCAAGAAGAAATGGATGAGTACACAAAAGGTTTTACACAACTTGGAGTTAATCAACCTTTATTAGATGAATTAAAACAAAAGTTTTATCAAGGTACTATAAAAAGTAATGTTAATCCATCTGGAGGAACAGTTATGTCTCAATTTTATAATTCAAGTTTATTAAAAAAATATTAAGGAGATATTATGCAAGGAGCATTAGAAGTTATTAGAGAAAATAGAGGAGTACAACAAGCTGATATGTTGCAACTACACGCAAAAGAAGTTGCTATGTTGGAATCTAACAATCAAAATATACCTCAGAGAGGTGGCGGTCCAGGTAGAGGTGTGTATCAATATGAAATGTTTGATGCTGGCGGTTCAGGTGCTGCTAAAGATGCTATTGTTAGATACGAAAGATTCTATAAGAACTATGGAGCAGAAATGCCAAAAGAGTTTGCAAATGAACTAAAGAATATCGACAAAGATAATCCTGATTTTACAAAGCTATCACCAGAATTACAGACTGATATATTTTATGCAGATAAAGAACAAAAAGATGGATTTCCATTAGATAAGTTAGGAACACCAGAATTTACACATAAAGATGCGTGGCTAAAATCACATTGGGGAGGTTCTGCAAAAGATTTACCTGCTAAATCAAATTATTACGATAACACCATAACTCGTATGATAGATGAACAGCAGGAACAAAACGATATAGAAGCGTATAATCAAGTTAAAAAAGAATTTTCACAAGAAATAGCCACCTAACTTTACTATACAAGATGTTATGGAAGATTTAGGACAAGTATTTGAAACATTTGAATAGGGAGGTATAAAATGAGTGGATTTGGTAAAGCAGCAGAAGCTTTAGGTATGTCATCTTTAGGATTAGGATTAACTATTGGTGGTGCAGTACTAGGTTTTTTTGGAAGTAGAAGAAAAAGAAAAAAAGCAAGAAGACAACGTGCACAAGCAAGGCAATTATTAGGACAACAGTATGGTGCATTGCAACAAGCAAGAACAGCTGAAGCAGCAGAATTTGCACAACAAAGAGAGTTTTTAGGAGAAGGACAACAATTAGCACAACAAGCTGCAGTTCAACAATATGGATTACAACAACAAGGATTGCAAAGTCAAGTTGGAATGACAGGATTAGCAGGGAGTGGTGCTGGTATGCAAATGATGCAACAAGGACAAATGCAATTTGCTCAACAACAAGCAGCTAGAGATTTAGGATTTAGAGAATCTTCATTTCAACTAGGTATGAGAGAAGCAGCAAGTATTAGAGATATACAGTCAGCAGGATTTGAATTAGATAGATATGCTGCAGAAAAAGGAATTAAATCAAGTTATGGACAATCATTATTAGACATGTACGGAGGAGTATAAAATGGCAAGCAATCAAACAATAGAAAATATAGCAAATATTTTAGGAATGCTGAAAGAGTTTAACGAACCATATAAAGAAGCAGAAAAACGTATGCAAGAAATGGCGTTTGAAAGAGATATGGTTGAATTAAAATATCAAAATCAATTAGATTTAATTGGTGAGCAAACACAAGCTGCTAAAGAATTAGAGTTATATAAAGCAACAGACCCAGATATTCTAACAGAAAGAAAAAGACAAGAAGCAGCTCAATTAGCACTAGCAAAAGAAGCTCGTGAAAGTGCTAAAGAAATAGCAAAAATTAACGTAAAAGGAGATAAGGAAGTAGCAGAAATAAATACTGAATTTAAAAAAGATGTATCAACAGCTATAGAAGAAAAAGAATTAGATGCTGCAGGTAAAGCTACTTTAATAAATTTTTTAGAAAAAGATGCTCAAGGTGCTTTAACTTTTGAAGATATAAACGAAGCTTCTGGGCTATTAGGTAGACAGTTATTTTATGACAATACTACAGATGAAATTATTGAAATATCAAAAGATGCAGCTTCTGCTTTAGGTTTTGCTGGTGCTGGTAAACTTATGAGATATGGAGGTACAGCATTATCTAAAGTACCAAATCCTTATGCAATGGTTGCTGGATATGGTCTTATTGGTTTAGGGTATTTAACTCAATTTGGTGCAGCTGGTGTTGAAACTGCTCAAGCAGTGTCTGGTTTAGGTAGTATGGGAGCGGAAAGTCTTGAAAAAGTTACAGGAGTAGATTTAAATCGTCAAAGGCTCAATCAAATAAATAAAACTTTAAGTGATAGAAATAGTTCATTATTGCAAGTTGCAGACACTGCTATACAAGGTCAAAATGCTATACTAGGAAATACTAAAGAAGGTGTAACTTTAAAAGAAGGAATACAAACTAAAGTTAATTCTGCTCAACACCCTGACTTATATACTTATATTAACAAGTATGGTAGCGACGAACAAAAGAAAGAACTTCAAAGACAAGATAGTTTAATTAGTACTGTTATTAATCCAGTAATTAAATAGGAATATAAATGAATCAACAGCTTGATTATTTAAATAAGCTAGTTATGGGTGGTGTCATCACCCAAGAAGACTATGCAAATAGATTGTATCTTGTATATCAAAACGACCCTAAGTCATTTAATCAAAAAGATACAGATTATGTAGAACGTGTTATGAAAGCGTCTGATATACCTTTTAACAGGGATATGGAAGCTGCTGAAGAATCTATGGGTTCTATATTAAATCAATTTGTATCTGGATTTGCAGAAGGATTTACTACATTTGGTTGGGCTGATGAAGCTGATACTACCAGTGAATCTTTAGCAAATAAGATGGGACACCTTGTAGGTTTAGCACCAGATGTTATTGCTGGTGTATTATCTATGGGTGCATCTATACCTGCTTCTATAGCTAAGGTAGGATTACGTACTGGTGTTAAAAAACAAGCATTAAAAGGTCCTTTAGCAGCTAGAAGTGCGTTAAAGAAAACTGCAGAATCATATACTGCAAGAACGCAGCAACTTGCATCTAAATTAAAGATTGGTAATTTTGATTTAAGAAAAGAATCTATTAATCCTATTACTGGTGAAAAACAAATGTTCTTAAGGTCAGTGCCAATGCGTATATCTGATTGGGTTATTGACAATGCACAAGCATCATTAGATAAAAACGGGTTATTAGCAAGTGGATTTTTAAGTAAAGGTCTACTTGGCAATGAACGTTTTAGAAAGATTGCACACGATGGTATTCATCTTGGTATAGCTTTAGGTGTGAGTGCTAGAAAAGAAGGACCAGGTGGTATGGTTGAAGCTGCTATGCACGGAGCTATGGCAGGTGCTGTATTTGGTGGTATAGCAGAAGTAACGAGCATAGGTAGACTGTTAGGTAACCCTAACACTAAAAAGCTTGGTGAAGAAGCAATTAGAAAAATGGTTGTAACACCTAAAGAGCAGGAAGATGTTATTAATTTATTTGCTAGAGGTGTATTAGGTTCTGCTTACACTGGTGGTATGGCTACCTATTATGAGATGCCTTTACCAGAGCAGGTATATGAATATGCGTTAGGATTTTTCTTTGGTGCATCTGGTAGGTCTGTAGCAGAGAATAAAGCTACGCAATATTTGTCTAAAAATCCTATACCTGGAAATGCAAATTTATCTAAAGCAAAAGAATTATTAAAGAAAACACAAGAATATAAAGATTTACCAAAAGAATCTCAAGAGTATATAGACAGACATTTTGTTCAATTAAATATACAACAAGCTGATAAGTTTGCATTAGCTTACGATTTAATGGGTGTTGAATATGTTAAAAAAGCACAAGAGCAAAATATTGACATATCAAATATTACTCCCGAGCAACACAAACAAATATCAGAACTAGTTAAGGAAGATGCTAAGTATTTAAACCTACCAAAAGAAGAAGTAGATATTAAATTAGCTACATATAGAGAACGTTTACAAAAAGAATTTGCAGACAAAGAAAAACTTAAACAGGAAAATAAAGACGAAGCTAATCAACCTATGTTAGATAGTTTTGATACGATTATAGCAGAGATTAAAAAATATGATTTAAACGAAAGTATTGTCAAAGATACTATTACTAAAAAATTATACAAGGAAATGATAGATAAATATCCTGAGCTGCAATACGAAGATTTAGCTAAAGATTTAACAGATAAAATAGAAGACAATTTAAATAACTACGACGGTTTTATTGAAGGATTTAAACAAGTATATCCAGAAGTACAAATACCAAAAGGATTTAAACAATTCTTTATGAAGAAAGTTACTTATAGATTGGGTAATAACATTTTATTAGATACTGAGGGAGTCATACAACGAATTGGTCAAGATGTACACGCAGATTCTAAAGGTAATTTGATTGTAGTAAAAGAAGCACCAAATAAAATTAATAAAATGCATGGCGATGATAGGGTAAGAACTGTTCTCAGATATATAGAAAAAGAAAAAATAGATATTGAACAAGATGTAGAAATAGACCCTGTAACTGGATTAGAAACAATACCAACAATAAAAGAAATGCAAGCACCATTTCAAGCAGAAGGTGTTAATTATTTTTTAAACTTAAATAAAGATTTGATAAAAAATAGTAATCAATATATACATAGTGCAAATAAAGATACTGGTATGATTATCATACAAAAACTACCATTTAAAAAAGGATATAATACTGAAAAGTTTGTAAACGTATTACAAGAAGTAATTAAAGAGTACGAACCTGGTGCTAAATTAAATAGAGATGAATCTGTAGAATTAACTGCAAATGCTTTATATGAATTGATGGATAACGGATTGATTGCTCAAAAAGATATAAATGATTTTACTAAAGTAAAAACTGCATTAGAAACTTATTTGAATCCAAACAATAATTATCCTAATAGTGCTGCTAAGATAAATAAATATCAACCATTATCACAAGGTATTGACTTGCCTGTACAAACAAAAGATGTTATAGAGTTTTTAGATGTTGAACCTTCTGGTAAATTTACATACAGTAAAACAGAAGGATTTGAAGTATCTACAAAAGGAGATAATCTTGGAAAACAATTTAGTGCATTAAATGCCAGGTTGAAAGACGGAAGAACTATAGAAGAAGCTTATCAGCAAGCTAAAGGAACAGGAAAAGGACAACCCGCTAAAGACCCTAATTTTGATTATTATGGAACTTATAAAAGTTTATGGCAACAATGGGCAAAAGAAAATCCTGGAAAAATAAAAGAACTTAAAGATTATTTAGATAAAAATAATATTACAACATTAAGAGATAGATTTGCAACTACAGAAAATAGACAAGACAGAGCATTATCTGAAATATTAAATGAATTTTCTAGAGAAGGTGAACAATTATCTTTATTTGAACGAGTAGAACAAAAAGGATTTTTCAGATTATCTACTTACAAAGACCCTGAAGCATTTAATAAAAAAGGGGAAAAGTCAGGGCTAGATGGTGTCATATATATTAGACAAGATGTATTCGATAAACTTAGAAAAGTATATGACTTAGAATCATTTAGCTTTTTTATGAAACCTGTTGGACATTCTAATCCAAGAGATGGTGCAGGTCATGTTAAATTAAAAGCTGGTTTATATAGAGCTGACAATGCGATGAATGACTATTTAGTTAGTCGTGGAGAACATATGGCTATGTATGATTCTTCTGCTAAACAAAGAGGTGGCATACAATCTGGTGAGCTTACTTACAATAAAAATACTGGAAAATACGAATCTAATGGTAAAGAGACTATATTTAAAATGAGACCAGAAGAAATAGGTATTAATGTAGATGTAAAAGAAAAAAATAAAACTAGAAATCTAAAGATGTATAAACAACTTATGGATAAAAACTCTAATCTTGAAATAGATTCAGAGGGTAGACCTATATTTAATGAAAAGTATTTTGAAGCTCTTAATAATATGAGAGAAGAAAATATGGCAGGAACTAAAGAAGGTAATGAGGCATTTCAAGCATTAAAAAAAGACCAAAGTTTATTTGCTGATAAAGATAAAACAAATTTAGATGTTGATACTATAGATGTCGTAGAAGCAATTAAAGAAGTAAGAGAAGGGCTAGACACACCTTCTGGTAGGTGGATTGCTAAGCAAATACTTAGAAAATACCAGTCTGAAGACTTTGCATTGCAAGAGTCTTATATTTTAGCAGATATTGCAGAGATTACTAAAACAAATAATTTTATATTAAATGCAGAACGTAATGACTATGCGATATCATATTTGATGCGTGAAGGTCATAAACAATTACTAGACAGAATCCTTGGTAATTATGTTGTATATAGAGCACAACGTATTAATGTGGAAACAGGATTTCAGGCAGTAGCATTTCCATTTTCACAAAAAATGATGGCAGAAGGTGGTATACAAACCAATCAATTTAAACGTGGAGAAGGTGCAAAGAATGACCCTGTGTTAGTAGAAAGAATTAATAAAGAAACTGGTGAAGTAACTAAAGAAGAAATGACATTAGGTGAAGCTTGGGATTTGGTAAAACCTGGTGGTAAGCTATCTCCTGGTGCAGAAGGATACAAAGAAGTAAAAGAAGCATTAACTTTTGCTATTATGCGTGCACCAAGTTCAAGTAATGGTGGTATACGTATATTAGAATTTGCTGGTTTTGAAAAAGATGGTGGTAGTTTAGGTTTTTATTCTAACGAATACAATGACATGATGATGGGTGGTATGGACAAAGATGGCGATAAAGTTATTGGATATCAGGGATTATCACGTATTATTAAAGAGGCGTTTGGTAAAAAAGAAATACAACGTGAATTAGAGCTTGAAGATGGTACTATAATGCCATTAAAAGATGAAGATGGTAGTCTAGATATAGCTGAAAGATATTTTGGTGCTAAATTAGCTGATTCTAAACTTAGTGAGTTATTTAGTACAGATGCACGTTTACGTATTGGTAAAGCATCATACGATGGTAAAAGCGGTATGGGTCAGATTATTAACGGTACTACACAATTACAGATATTAATGCAAGTAGCAGAATCTAATCGTGGTGTTATCGATTTAGGTGGGGGAGCAGAACTTGTATTAAAAGCAGATAATCCAGGATTTAAAAGATTAAAACAAATATCTATTGTTGGTTCTAATATACACGCAGATAGTGCTGGATACAAAAGATTGCTACAACCAAGAGATAGTTTAACTAGAATATTTAACGATTTTTTTGAATATAGAAATCCTAATTTATCAGAATTAAGAAACGCTGAACAAATTTTAGAACTTGATGGAAGAACTGTAAGATTAGGTGAAATGATTACCATAGAAAAAGATGGACAGGTTGTAGGAGAATATGATTTATCTTATTATTCTATGTTTAATCAAAAGTATGGAGCACCAGCATTGCAAGCATTTAGAGCATTTAGTAGAATGATGAATGAAAAAGCAGACTTATCTACTATGGTTCCTATAGCTAAAGAATATTTAAATTATTTTAATGTAAACAATGAAGGAACACCAGTAAATAATTACTATACACAGATGGCTAGAAACTTAGCAAAGTTTGAAGAGTTTGATATGAGCAAGTTTTCATTTACAAATTATTCTGATGCTAAGAATTTAATAGGTATGATGGAAGCATTACAACTTGCCATTAAAGATAGTCCTATATTAAAAAGTTTAAAACTAATTGATTACTATTCTGTAAGTTTATCACAAAATGAAAAAGATATATTAGCAGCAAACCCTACAAAATTAGAACAAAGATTAACTGAAACTATTGGCGTAAGTTTGATGGTCCAACAAGGAGAAAAAGTATTAGGCATTTTAAATCAAATTCCAGCTTTGCAAGGTAGAAAAGCAATAGATGTATTAAAAGAAATAACTAATAGAGCATATGAGTTAAAATTAAATAACAGACAAACATATTTGTTGCTAAATAAAATGGGAACTAATACAGCAAACAATGGAGAAAGAATAAATCCTATAAATGTTGATAAATTTATTACTGCACAAAAAGAAGGATTTGTTAGATATGTAGAATCTTTTGGTATAGAAGGAACAAAATTAAAAAATGATATTGTACGTGAACTTGAAAACTTTTACGACTTTGCTGTTCTTGGTAATGTAATACCTGAAAGTCCAGTAGATACAAAAATTTCAGTAACTACAGGTGGATTAACTTCATTGAAATCTGAGTTATCAAGACTGCAAGACGTTACTCAAGAGATTAGAGATTTATACAAAAAACATGGAGATAACAGTCCTCAATTAGAAAATGCATACAGAGTTAGAACTGGTATTTTAAATGATGTACAAGGTAGATTTGAACAAGTATGGCAAAGTGCAGCGTTAAATAAAAGTAGTTTAAGAAAATTTAGTTATGAGATGGATGCTATGATTTTAAAATCTAGAGAACGTCAAGAAAATAAAAGTAAAAATGAAGAGGTTGCAGTTAAAGAAATTGAAAAAGAAACAGCACAACCAACACTATCTGAAGAAATACAAATTAAAAAATCTGACTATGGCAAGATTAAAGACTTCAACATAGAAGAAGCATTATTGAAAAGAGCTAATGACCCTACATTAACAGAAGAAGCTGTATTAACCATGTTAGATTTTCACAATTTAATTGAAAGTAGACCTGGTGTTAAAGATTATATTGAACCATTATACGAATCATATCAAGGCGGTGTATTAACTGGTAAACCTTTTAACGAAATTACTGTAAGAGAATTGCAATCTTTAATGAGATATATAGAAAGTGTTACAACTCCAGGTTGGTTAAAAAGATTTTTATATGACCCTAAAGTAAGAAGAAGTCCACAAGGAAGAGACCATATATTAAGCAAAGGATATACAGAAGAATACCTAGCAGGTGCTACTCAATTTGAAAAAGATAGTACTTTTAAAAGAGTAGATAATATTGTTAAAGATAAATATGGAAACATTACATTTAAATCTGGTAAGATACCTACTACTACATTGGGATATGGTAATGAAATACAATATTTATTCCATCAAGTACAAAACACATTTAACAGATGGACAAAAGATGTGCTACTAAAAGAAAACTTTGACTGGGCTACATTAGATTCTGGTAATTTAATAGGTACAAATTTTGATATATTATTCAGTGGTATGTTGTTTAGAAGAGAATACCAAGATGGAAACTCACCTATTTATCAACGTAAATCTGAAAGAGCACAAAAAAATATTAAAGATTTATGGAATGCTAAGAAAAAAATTATTGACCAAATGGTAAAAGATGGAGTTACATTCTTTATTAAAGACCCTACAGGAACAAAAGGTCAAACCAAAGAAGTTGGTCCTTACGAAGTAATGGATTTAATGAATACCAAATACACTGAAATTATGACTAAGGTTATGAATGATATTATTGTAAGTAAAGCACCAAGATTAAGAAGAAAATTAAAACAACAAGGATTTAAAGTTGATGAATTTGTTATACCTAAAGAAAAAGAAATAGATTTAAATGTAGTTGAAAATAATACCAAGAATATTGTAGAAAAAGAAATACAAGAACTTCAAAAATTATTTTTTGATAAAAATGGTATTATATCTAACACTAAGAAATTAGATGCAATATTTAAAGGTATTTTAGATATGGGACCTGGTAGTGTTGAACAAGTATTGAAAGAAATTTTTTCTGAAGCAGATGCTAGATTCATAGAACATAATTTAATTATTAAAGATATGTTAAAAGAACATTTTCCAAAAGTAAACTTCAATAAAGAATTGAGTAAAACTGAGTTTGAAAAACCTAGAATTAATTATAAAGGTAAAACAGAAAGTATTAAAACAGTGTTAGAGCGTATAAACAAAGTATATAAAGTGAATACACGTATAGGTTTGGGTAGATTTTACAATGAAAAAACAGGTGAAGTAGATAGTTATGTACCTCATATTGGTGGTATGGATTTTAAATCTTTAAGAGATAAAAATATGAAACACCTTGAAGATTCTATGCAAAAGAAAATAGAAGATATTGTAGGTAAAGATGGTAAGAAATTTAATGTAGAAAAACTACCTCCTCAAATTAGAATAGAATTAGAAGCTGGAAACATCAAAGAAGATGTAGCATTAGCACTAACAAAACAGTATTACAGAGAATTATTTGATAAAGAGTCAGTTACTGGTGTTGATTTAGAGTTAGCAATAGGTGAAGAATCTAACCTAAGATTATTAAATACTAGACCAGAATTAAATGTAGATAACTCTAATAGAAATATTGTGAACTCTAGAAGTGTAGATGAAATGCCTGCTTGGCGTACTGACTTTTCTGCGACAGAACGATATTTACAAGCAAGTTATTCTGGATTGTTAAGACACGTACAAAATATTAAATTAAAATTAATTGCTGACCAGTTTTTAGAAAAGAATCCTTTTGGTACTGATAAAGAAGGAATGCAACTAAATAAACAATGGCACGCATATATTGTAGATGTATTTAGTAATAATAATGGATTCCCATCTTTACGTAATTTTAATATTCATGGTATTAAAGAAGGTGAAGCTAAATTAATTAGAGCATATATAGATGCAGATTTAGATAGAACCAAGTTAAAAGAAAAACAATATGTCAGTAATCCTGATATACGTTTTTTAAACTTAGTAGATGTAAACTTTGGATTAACAAAAGCACAGCAAGCTAGAATAAACCAGATAGAAAGCTCTACTAAGAAAAGAGAACAAATCAAAAAATTCAGAATTGAAAACTTAGAAGAAATATTAAAACCTGAAAACATTAACAAAATAGGTAGATTTAATACTGCATATGATGTATTTAGTGATGAGGCTGTAGTAGGGTTTTTAGAAAGAATTAATGATGCATTTGGTGGTAACATATTAAAAGATGCACCAAAAAGTGGTACTGCTAGAAGATACTGGTTAGTACGTAAAGCAAAAGCTTGGAGTGAATTAGAAGGTAAATTTGAAATGGTATCTCTACTATCTCACCCTAAATCAGCTATTACTAATTTTTACGGTGGTTTCTCAAACACCATTGTAGATGAGGGATGGTCTTCTTTTAGAAAAGCAAATGATGAACAATGGCTATTAAATAATGTATTTCCAAAAGGAAAAGATGGTAGAGGACCTTTTTACTACAGTATAGATGCTAAAGGTAATAGAAAAAAAGAATACATTGAAAGTTATAACGATATTATCAACTGGTTATTCAGAGAAGGGTTCTTGGAAGATGGGCTAGTAACTGAGGGATATTACAGTCAAAAGAAAGCACAAGTAGACAGAGGTCGTATTAAAGATTTAATAGTTAAAAAAATACTTGGAGCTAAAGATGCTAAAGGTAACAACTATTTAAACATGAGTGACAAAGAAGCAGCTGCATTGCATTCAAGAACAATGAAAGAAGCTATAGACGAACTTGGTGTTATAGAAGGTTTAACTGATGCTGGTTCGTTTTTTATGAAAAAATCAGAAATGATACTTAGAACTAGAACTGCATTAGCTTCTATTGTTAATAGTAGACAAATATTAGGACCAGAAATTACAAAAGATATGGCGTTTAATGACCCTATTATATTAAATATTGCAAGACAATCTGTTAAAGCATCTCAGTTTGTATATCACGCAACACAACGACCAAATTTTTCTAATACAAATCTTGGTAGAATTATGACACGTTTTCATCCTTATGCTTGGAATAGTATTGGTAGAAGAATAGATATTTATAGCGAAGGTGCTAATCAAAAAATATGGAACAATGAAGTAAAGAAAAAAAGAGCTAATAATCAATTTACTATGGATATCTTTGCATTAGCTATGGCTAATATATTTGCTTCATCTATATTTGAATATGCACTATCACCACCTATGTCTTGGATGCAAGATACAGCACAACTTATTTTTGGTGATGAAGAAATGCGTGATAGAGCTTTCTTTAGTCAGTATCCACATCCATCATTAGCACCATTAGCTATTGTGACACCACCTATTAGTAGATTTATATTACCACCATTAACTGCAATGATTAATGGAAACTATGATAAATTCTGGAATTATCAATTTCACACATATTTTCCATTTGGTAGATTAAGTAAAGATGTTTATAGAACTATTAAGTCTCCAGCTATGGCTCCAGACTTTTTAACAGGACTACCACTACATAAAGTGCATGCTTATGCTAGAGATTACTTTAATGCTGAAGAATTAGATGATATTTTAGCAGAATTAAGGGAAAAAAACAGAAAACTAGAACAAGAAGACAATTAATATAGGTTTACGCCTCTAATCAGTACGACATCGCATTATCTATAATTAAGCGATAGTTAGTATTAAAAAAATATTTTACGAGCTTCTAGGCCTATTCTCGTGGACTTTTTTTGAGCAAATTGTTATTTTACTTCTCTTAAACCTTCCATTAGCCTTTCTACGCTTACTAATACTCCTATTGATGTATTATTATCACCACCTGGCATATCTTTTACGCATAGTCTAGCTTTAATTAAATATCGCAATGCTTTTTTTAGTAATTCTGTATCAATAATAAGAATGCAGCCATCTTGTAATATGTATGCCCACTTATTAGCTTTGGTAGTTTTAATACCAGATGGTTTACCTCTTGATTCGTATTCTATATATATATTACCAGTTTCTTGAGTTTGTCTATCACGTTTAACTTCAATAGAAGAATCATTTAATAACTTTGCTATTTCAGTTTCACCTTCTTGTCCAAACTTTAAATCGTATTGAAAATCTGCATTATATTTCATTTAATCCTCACTTTCTGGATAAAATAAATCAAACAACTCATTTGCATATTTATTATTTTCTGAAAGATGCATACACAAAAAATCATATCCTAGTATTTCTGACTTCCATTCATAGTCATCATATATTTTTTTACATATATCTTGAACTACTTTATTATACTTGTCTTTATCAATACCATAAAGCCAAACTAAGATAGCTAAGTATTCTGTGGAGTATTTGTTATCTCTTTTTTCTTTTTCTAATTCTCTTTCAAGTTGATATAACTTCTTTATTAACTCTTTACGGTCTTTAAATTCATCTAAACTTAAATCAGCGTATTGGTTTAATTCTTTGGATAACTCTTCATATTCTTTTTTTAATACTTCGTATTGTTTTTTATAAGGAATAATCATTCGTTATCCAATACCAATAGAATATTTTTGGTACTCATAATTAAATATTCTTCTTTATTTATTTCTTGAACTACAAATCCTGGACCAAATAATACTTTGTCTCCTATTTCTAGTTCTTCTGCTTTACTACCAAGAGCTACTACTTCACCAACGTTTTCTTTGATTGCTACATCTGTTGTTAAAATAATACCTGCTTCTGTTTTGTTTTCTTTTGATTGCTGTTTTATTACAACTTCATCTCTTAATGGTTTCATATTGTCTCCTTGTTTTAATGTTATTAATATTTTTATTGCCCTACTGTTTATCTTTTTAATTAATATATGAAGCCATCCAATTACTGTTCGAAAGATAGCATAGCAAGTTAAACATCAATATAGGCAATTAAAATGATATGAAAACAAAACATTCTAATATACGTTACCTTGAAGGCACACAGGGTTTAATACCTGCAACAGTCCTTTTAACTGCTATTATGTAGGGCAATAATTATTATTCTTTTTCAAATAGTTTTTTAATTTTAGTTAAAATACTTTCTATTATTTTTCTTTCTTCATCAGACACCCAAGGTGCTTTCTTAAAGTTAAGCAATGAAGACCTCATTATCAATAATTCTTCTTTCTTAAATTTAGTCATCGCAACACTCACAATTTCCTATTCTAGGTTGTTTATCTTCTAACCCTCTTAAGATTTCATTTTCTTTGTTCATAAAAGGATTCTCTAATTTACGTAATACTTCTCTAATCATTTCTATATTAACATCTAAATGTATATCTCTATACCTATGTTTAATAGTAATTACATTAGCCAAAGCACTTAATACTTCTTCCACTTCTTCTTTACTTAGATTTACTTTTGCCATCCTTTATCTCCTTCATCATTTTTATCCATTTTTCAAGAGGCATTATAATTAACGCTTCTTTTCTATCCATCCTTGTTACTACTGCATCTACATCATCGCCATGATAATCTGGATATAACCATTGTGCTATTTTCTTTCTTCGTTTTGCTTGTATGGTCCAATCTTCAACAAGACAATCAACTACTTCACTATGTCCTAGTGACCTACCATCTGAGGCATAGGCCCTCTTTGCAGAGAGCCCTTCCTCTTTAGCAGTATTGACAATCTCACGTTCAAGGTTGTTACCACGTATTTTATTTCTGTGTGCCATTCCATAACCTCAATACAAAAGACAATTCTAATGGTCCAATTCCAAAATTCAAACCAAAATGTTGTCCTTCATTTACTTGAACTGACACACCAATTTTCAAAAGATATAATAATGTTAATTGCTGCATTATTAAATCATCTTGTTGTATGGTATCTATTCTTATCATTACTAACTCCAATCAACTTGCCTAAAGGTCATCGTTTCGTAATCAAAGAGTGCTGTCATTTCAAACTTGCCATCATCTCTTGATTTCTCACTAGATATTACTCTAGCTTTTTCATCACGATTACCTTTAACCATAATTACTTTATCTGCTTTCTGTACTACATTAGTACTACCTTTTAATGAATGCAATGCTATGGTATTACCTGCTGCAGATATCTTGTTTACGTGATGCACAGCTATAATAATAATATTATGTTTCTGTGCCATTTCTTTTAGTGCACCAATGATAATGTTTTGTCGTTGTATTTCAGACTCCACTCTATCAACGTGCACTTCATCAGTTGTATCTACCACTAAGATGTTTGGTTCATGCGTAGCAATTACCTTCTTAATAGCTTCAATTTCTGGTGCTATTGTCATTACTTGAATATGACCTAATTGTTCTTTAAACGATATTTCTGGGTTAGACTTTACTTGGTCTATTACCCATTGTTCTGTTTTCTTATTAGCTATTTGAACAAATCTTCTAAAGGTTAGAAACTCATTCATTTCCAATGATAAGAACAATGTATCTTTTTCTGCTCCTACTACTACATTTTGTACGAATGCAGATTTACCCATACCAGTATCACCAGAAAATACTACAAGTTCTCCTGGTTTAATGATATAGTCTTGACAATTAAAGATATCAGCCATATTAATAGACTTTTTGGTGATATCATTCTGTAGATACTCTACTAACGATTTAGTCATATCATCTACATTTTTGATATCTAATGTGTAATCTTTACGTTTAAAATGAATACACTTTGGGTCGCAATATTCTGCCATAATAACATCATTGCAACCATATTGGTAGTTTCCATCGTACACGTTACTTACTGTTCGTATTATTTCTTCATCATCCATTGTGCCTCCACCCCATTGTAACATACCATTTAATGCTACAATATATGGAACACCAGCACGTTTATATGTACTAGACATACGCATCATTTTCATATTACGTTGTCCTTCTACAGGACCTTCATTGAATGCGTGCTGCATACAAGTAACAACAGAGGTAGTATCTTTACTGCGATAATTACCTCCTGTTACTGCTTTTGATGTAGATACAACTAGATGTTGTAAGTATGGTTCTACTTCTTTATCTCTGAATAAATCAGAATACCAATCACCATCTTCTTCTCTATATGATTGATATGAACCAGAGTTAGTAGCCATTTCTTTTACTTCATCGTAATCTAAAGACCAGATTCTATGATAAGGTATATACACCTTATATAATCCAGTTTTCTTATTAATACTAAATGGTGCTCTGATAATGCGTGTTTTATCAAAGATGCTATCTGCAAATGATAAATGTTCTTTCATAGTTAGTTTTACTTTTTCGTGCAATACTCTACTAGGTTGAAAGCCAAATACATTTAATATTTCTATATGATAACCATTACCACTAAACCATATGTTCACGTGAGATTTGTCAATGCCCAGGTCTTCTATTTCACCTAGGCATTGTAACAAATAAGGTTGGAACTGGTCGTCTGGTATATTGCCTTTATCTACATCCAATATAATTGAATCTAAATAAGTCAATCCATCAAATCCTTTAACTGTACGATTAGTTTCTACATACTCTTTCATGGTTTCATCGAAGGAATAATAGCTACGATACATTTCACCATTCCATTTATATTCACTAATCATACTATTAAATTCATCTACAGTACAAATAGTTCCATTACGACTGGAAACACTACCATTGATTACTTCAATTATAGTTTCTTTATTTTCCATCCTTTTACCTTTGTTGTTGGGATGATAGTTTCTTCTAATTCTAGACCCAGACGCATTAAAGTGTTACCTTCACGAATCTTTCTAAATGCTCTAGAATAAGTACTTGGGGTATGTACTTTTTGATGAGCTAACCTTCCATACATTGGTACTTCTGCCTCCAAATCATAGGAAGCAAACCAAGGGTCTGAAGAGTTAGCTCTACCATCAATCCATCGTAATATTATACCTTCTGCAGTCATTAGAAAGGAAGGTCATCAATCTCAACAGTTTGAGTCTTTGCTGGTTCTCTATTACCAAGCATTTCTTCAACCATTGTTTCTTGTGGTTTTTGATAGTTCTTAGGATAACCTTTTGCTATCTGAGCCATAAATTTCTTTTCTAACTCAGCTGTGTCATTAGGATTAGATACTACTCCCCAAGTAGCTCTTTTGTATTTACCATTAGCTGCATAATTAATCACAGCAACTTCACTATCAATTAGTGTATCAACATTAACTTCACCTATATCAGATACATTAATATCTTTTCCAGATGCAAGATAAAGAGTGTTTAAATCATCTGGATATGCCATACCAGTTACAATACCATTCACATCTTTTTCAAAGTTCTGATTGATAAATGTAGTGTAGTTATATCCATTGTCTTTATCTTCTAGTTTTAGTCTGATACTACAATCGTTGTATTGAGAATCAATTTGTTCTGCTTCTACAATACGACATTGATTTACGAACCAATTTTTATTGGAAGTGTTGGTCTTCACTTTTGTTCCAGTAATAGCCATTTACTTAGCTCCTTCTGTTTTCGTTAACGATTCAAAGTACTCTGTACTCTGACTTACTTTAAGTTTTGTATCGAAGAATCCAGCTTGTCGTTTTTGTTTGTATCTAAGATGGTCTTCTTCTGGAAGTTTACCTGCTTTAGCTGCTTCGTTAGCTGCTTTATCCATAGCTGATAATGATGCTACTGTTGGATTAATAGCTTTTTGTTTAGCCTTTGCATTGTCTACTTCTTCTTTGCTTGCTATTGCAAAGTCACCACCAAAGCCTGCAAATGCTAATGCACGACCTACTGCTGATGTCTCACCATTTTCTAATGCTGATGTTTTGTTTACAAATCCTGTGTTATCACGTTCAGCTGCTAAACCTGTGTAATACCATTCTGGTTGTTGCATAGGATTTGGTCTAACTATTGCTTGTACAACATATTCATTGCAAGTCTCACCTGTAGGTGTATCTACGATTTGATTTACACTGATTAGTTTTGTTTCAATAGTTGATTCTGGAAACTCATCTGCGAATGCGATAAGTCTATCTTTTACTTCGGTGTATTCTCTACCTTTGAATTTCATATTTTATCCTTATTTTATTATTATTAATATTAATATTTAGACTAGGAAGTTAATTATAACAACTTCCTAATCCAAATACTTTTGTTACTATTCACCTATAAATTTAGGCATACCAAGGGGTGTGTCATACAGATAATCTAAATCCCAACCTCTTATCATTGTATTGTCTCTCCAAGTACAATACACATAGTATGACCATTCATCTACTAACTTAGGTTCTAAGTAATACTTGCGTTGTTCTTCTATTTCAAATCCTTCAATTCGTTTCATCACAAATTGTTTTGCAAGTAATTGTAGTTCATCTTTTCTATATCGTTTCTTTTTCATATATCAACTCCATATATTTAATTGTTTGATAACAAGTATTAAACAATATATTACCCATCATATGTGCGTGATATCGTTCATCTTCATCTGTTGCTTTACTAACAAGATTCAATGCAATAGAAGATAAATACACAATAGCATCACATAACTCTTCGTATGCTTCTTGCGTAAATATTCTACCATCTGATTCTTCTATTGGTACTTGCATACCATATTTTTCAGCACCAATATCTAATCGTTGACCAATGTCATCAATTAGCAACGATGTATACTTTACTCTTTTTGGTACTATATTTTCAGCATCAAGTTGTTCACGTACCATTTTCAGAGTGTTTTGTATGTTAGTTACGATTCTTGCATTATTTTCCATTTGGAACCTCCAATGTTTCTATTACTCTTTTTATTAATATGGCACAATAATGTCTTTCATCACTTTTCATTCCATTATTTATCATATCCATATTTATAAAGTAGTCTATTGCTTCTAAACATTCTTTATCAGTTACTTTACTCATTATCCCTCCATATGTTTTAATCTTAAATGGTCATTTCGTTCGTGATTTAAGTTTTGTACATCACCTTCTAACTCGCTCAACTTTTGTTCAAACTCTTCTCTGATACTATCAGTATCTAAGTAATAACCACCTTCTTCATCAAATCCATAGTATACATCTATTTTAATTCCTGTAATATATTCTTCCATTACATTCTACTCCCACTTGTTATTTCATCGTATTTATCTTTATTGCCTCCACATTCTTCGGCAATCTTTTCTGTCCATTCAAAGTATGTCAATGGTGCTACTTCATCATTACAATTATTACACCAGTATGTAGTACCTTCAACACCTTCTGTGACTTCAAGAGTGTTCATATTGACCCACGCTTTTTCGTCTACTTCTTCAGTACCACAATAATCACATACCCACATATCATCCATTGTTTTGTTCTTGCTCATTATTACTCCTATCAAATTGTTCTAACCACGATTTAGTGTAGTTAGCATATTTTTTATATGTAAACCAATACCAATGACCAAAGCGTTCATAAAATTCTTTATGTGCTTGTTCACGCCATTTTTCATCTTGTTTTACTACCATTTCTGGATAGAATTTTGGTTTACCATTTACTATTTTATAAGGCATATGCCCTCCTATTTTTTATCATCCCCTAGCTGTGTTTACCATCTAGATTTATACACCACTACGTGACATACCAGGCCATCACTAGGGGACAATAAGTTTACATTACCAACTACATTCGTAGATGACTGTTTCGCCATCTGCTAATGCTTTTCTTGCAAATTTTACAAATTCTAAATCTTGTTCTTTGTAGTAATCTGCTTGATACTCTTGTATTTCGTGACCCCAAAAACATCCACCATCACAAAAATAACCACTGTATTGACTGTTTATAGCTTTTTCTAATAGATTAATATCATCTTCGGATAATTCTAAGCTATTCCAACTAACAGGATTCCAATAAGTATCTTCGTTATCCATTTCTACTTCTTCCCATTTATGTTTTACATTATTTCTTTCCATATATAATTGATTCATAAACTCTTGAAGTCTAGCGTGTTTACGCCATTCAAATGGACCTGCCATCTGATATTCATCTACTTTCTTTTCACCATCTGGTGTTTCATATTCATATGTTTTGGTACGCATTGTACCTGCATATTGGTCTAAACCCATTTTATACTCTCCTTATTGTTTTAATAATGCGTTAAACCTTACCCTACTCCATATCTCTCTGCAAGTAGAACACAGTATACTATGTTTTTATCTACTGGTAAGGGCAATGCAAGATACTCGTAACGCATTATTATTAATATTATTCAGAACTGAGACAATAAAGCTTCAAGTAACTGTCGACATCTGTTGTTTCACTTTATTGCCTCTATTCTGATTTAAGTTACTCAGGATATTCCATGTTCAGGGACCTACAAGGAACCTACACTGGACCACCTGCAATGTAACTAATTAGTTTTGAACTTCATTTGTATTTGTTTCAGTTTGTTCTAAACCATCTATGATATTAATGTTTTGATTAGCAAGTCTATCTAACATAAACTTTCTAATTTGACTTATATGCATATCAGCATTATTATCATCTATATCATTTAGTTTGTCGTTGAGAAATTCTTCAATGTCATCCCATTCGAAATTTTCTCCTGTGTCATACATATAAGTAATTAACTTGTCATCATTTGGATGAACTGTTTTGTACCATTCAATAGAATCTTCGTTTAAAGTAAATGTTTCACTTTCAACTTCATACTCTATATCTTCATATACTACTTGTTCAAGTGCATCTTTAAATGGTTCTGTATCATCAAACTCAGGGTCTGCACCCTCAACTAATACTTCATTTAAATTTATACAATTTGCATATGTATCATATATTTCGTGGTCTTGCTCGTAGTAACTAATACGATAATCTGCATTAGCTGGAACTTCACCATATTCATATAGATTTTTTGCTGTTGATTGTGCTAATTTATCATAGCAAGCACTTAAACCATTGTAAATATCAATAGCACTTAATGTTTGTGTATTAATACCTAATGTATTCATTATTTTCCAGTAGTTAAAGAACATACCAGAAATAACATCTATGCTTGGTGCTTCCTTTGCAGGACTACCAAGTTTGTTATATAAGAACCACATTGTTCTATCTATCATTTTACTCTCCTTTTTTTTTATTATTATTCATATTAATCTAACAAAACCATATAGGCTTTTGCATTATTATCTCTAAACCAATCTAATCCTTTTCTTACAATGTTTTGCAATTTAGGACTACTCATATAACCAGGCATCAGTTGTGCACCCATAATCATTGAGTACACACTTTCTTCTACTGGTGTTAATCTATATGTTTCTTTAGAAAAAGGATTTTCTACTGTTAACATTTCGTGACCTTCTTCTAATAACAACGACTCTGATATATCATATGGATATTCTGTATACTTTTCTTTACTTGTAACTTCATTTCCATTGGTATCAATGTATGTTATATTATCTTTTTTCATCTGTAACATTCCTTTTCATCATTATATTTATCTGCATAGAACTCTGCTTCCCTGTTCCATCTTTCTTTTACTTTTTCTACTCTGATACGATAGAGTTCATCGTTTTCTTCGTCGTAGAATACTTGCCAAATCGTATCTTTATCTATCACTTCTTTTGAGGTAACTGAACATTTGTGTAATTC
>LSRR01000703.1_pt1 | contig 26088 bp, 48 predicted proteins | sample 1162981 | NCBI WGS metagenome assembly LSRR01 (sample SAMN03256433, study PRJNA305521) | marine metagenome | biome: Estuarine; feature: Estuary; material: Brackish water; isolation source: iron chloride precipitation of viral particles from surface water samples | place: USA: Chesapeake Bay ... | reverse complement strand
GTATAGTTTCCTCCAGCTGCTGGCTGTTGTGTAGCAACAAGTACAGGAGAAGCTGCACTCCAAGCCGCACCAACCACCACACTCTTAAAACTCCCACTGGTACTGTTATACCAGATCTGGCCTTCAGCTTCCGTGTTGTCTGGATCGGTGCTTAAGAATTTTACGGGTTTTCCAAATATTTCTTTGTATGTTGTCATATTAGCTCGTTGTTAATGTTTTTGTTTGTACCTCTTGAAATGGACCTGTGTATTCTTCAGAATCAGTTGTATCTCTACCACCAATAATTCCAGCTGATGAATTTCCTGTAGCAGAAGCTCCCTGACGTCCAACTGCCATAGCACCTTGTGCTGTCCACGTAGAACCATCATAACTTTTCGTTAGTGTTTGTGTTGTTCCTGGTTCGGTTCCTCCACATATAACTCCTGCGGTTAAACTTCCAAAACCTTGTTGGGAATGAATGGTTGTAGGATAATTAGTTCCAGCCGTCCAAGTTGATCCGTTATATTCCTCAACATCATTTGCAGCGGTACTTTCAGGATTTTTATAACCTCCTACAACAGCAAATGCAGTTTGAGTGGTTCCAAAACCTGCTTGATATCTTCTTGCAAGGGTAGACCCTGTAACATTAGTCCAAGCAGATCCATTGTATTCTTCTGTAGCTGTAGTATTAAATGGAGGTGTACTAATGGTTTGATGTCCACCGTTAAAAATACCAGCTGTTTGTGTACCTCCTGTTGAAGCTCTCCACCTTGCAGTATTTAAATTTCCACCAGAAGTCCAACTTGTACCATCATATTCTTCAGTTACACTTCTAGGTAATGCAGGCGCACCGCCATAACCACCACACATTAAACCTGCGGTTTGAGTTCCAGTGCCGCTGTTTGCTCGATTTGAATAAGTTGTTAGAACTGGATTTACTACTGTCCAACTCGTTCCATCATATTCTTGAGTTGTGGTAATTGTTACGTTAGCTGGTGTTGAACCACTCGCTATATAAGAAGCAGTTTGAGTTCCTGCTGCACTATAATTTTTTTGTGCACTCACAACTGGGTTAGTAGCTGCCCACGTTCCTCCTACATCTGCAAGAGCAGCACTTTTCAAAACTCCAATTGTTTTATTATACCAAATCTGACCTTCATAATTTGTTGCAGGTGTAGGGTCGGTATCTAGAGTTCGGATTAACTTTCCTCTGATTTCTTTAAAGGTTGTCATTCAACCTCCTTAATTATTCTGTAGCAGCCAACCTTGAGTAACGTCAGCATAGACAAGTGTGAAACCTGCGCGTTCAGTGCCGACAGTAAGATCTGCAGCTGTTCCTTGAATATTGTGTCCATTTCTACCAATTGTAAGATTGTTTGTATCAAATGTACCCGCATAATCAACTACAGAAATGAAATCTCCTCTTGATGCTGCTGTTGGAAGTGTAATGGTAAATGCACCACCTGTTGTGTTTGCAAAATAACCTTGTCCTGAAACCGCGTTTGCTGGGTCTGCTGTAATAACAGCTTGCCAATCTGCACCACCTGAAATAGTTGTAAAAGATAAGTTTCCAGATCCGTCTGTGATTAATGCTTGATCTGCTGATCCATCTGCTGTTGGTAAAGTGAATGTTGCATTTGCTGACATTGCACCCGCTTGTAAAGCTACATAGTGTGATTGATCATCATCAGTTAATCTTAAGTCTCCTTGAGCAGAACCGATTGTTAAATTTGTGTCATCCCAAGTTAAATTAGATGATCCACCAAAAGACCCATTATCATTAAATTGAATTTGTGTGTCTGAGCCACCTGGAGGTGATGCTAAAGCAACATCAACAACATCTGTACCATCACTGTACACAAGTTTGTAACCCTTGTCTGTTGCTGCAAATGTTGGTCCTGTTCCTGAAGCTGTTTTTACTTGTACAGTAAAAGCTCCAGTTGTGTTATTATAAAAAATGTAAGATTTTTCTATTCCATCTGGAACTGTTACAATTTGATTTCCTGTAATCGTTCCTGTTAATTCAATAACAAAATTTCTAGCATCAGATGAAGCTAAAGATCCATCTGTTATTGTTAATGCAGTTGTCTGTGCTCCACCTGCAATTGATTTAGATAAGTAACCTGAAATTCCTTGTTCAATAAGTTGTAAGTTTGTATTTGTAATTGTACCCCATTGGCCAGACTTTTCGCCTGTAACCATTAATTCGATACCAAGGGTCGTAGAATATGATGATGCCATAATTATCTCCTATTTTAAATCTCTTATGCAGCGGTGTCAACGCGCACCCAAGTATTAGTTCCACTTGTATTTATTTCAGTCCAACTATTACTTACGCCAGGTACCACTTTTGACCAAGTTACAATCTTCTCATTACCTGTAGAACTTGTAATATTTAAGCCTGTAGGTGAAACATTAGCGTTGGCTATGATTGTAACAGTATTTGTAGTGGTTGTTAATGCTTGACCTGTAACTTCAGCGATAGAGACTAAATCAGCTGTTCCTGTAGTGATAGCTACACTTTCACCTGTTAAAGTACCTGTTACTCCATCAGCTGTAATGGATACAGCATTTGTTGTAGTTGTAATTAATTCTCCTGTTAAATCTACTGGAGTATTAAGATCAATAGAAACGGTATCTGTCGTTGTTGCTAAAGCCTCACCTGATAAAGCGATATCGACATCGGTAAATGCTGTTTCATTACCTAAACCTAATGATAATGTTTGTGGTTGAGTTACAATTGGACCAACTGCAATTTCAATACTTACAGAGTCTGTTGTTGTTTGTAAGGTAACCTCTCCAACTAAATTTTCACTTACATTTCCGTCTGCGGTAATAGATACTGAAGTAACATTTGATGTTGCTACAAGTGAAGTTGGGAATACATTAACATTACCACTTAAAGTCTCATCACCTAATGCAGTTTGAATTGTATTGAGTGCAGTTAAACTAATATCAGCATTAGCTTGAACAGTAACGGTATTTGTTGTAGTTACAAGTTCTTCCCCTGTAACATTAGATTGGATTGAAATGGTTGCAATTGCATTTCCTTGAGCAAGTGAAATGGTATCAAGAGCGTTGCCTTCACCCCAAGCAAACTCGCCCCACGCGCCATCGCCGTAAGCATCTGAGCCAACGGTAATATCTATTCCATTATCTCCCCAGGCTTGTTCGCCCCAATTATTGGATCCCCAGGGAGATGATGACATTTAAAACTCCTTAGCTGATTCTCAAAATCGCTGCAGAAGTAGTAAATGATGGAAACTGAATTGTAAAAGTTCCTGCTGTTGCTGTTTTGTCTCCGCCGAAATCTAAAACACAAACTGCTTTTTTTGCATCAGTTGTATTGTAAATTAAAGCACCTCTAGCTGTCAAAGTTACGCCAGTGAAAGACAAGTTAGCAAAAGTTGCGATTGCAACTCCTGATGCGACTGAGGTTTGTTGAGACTGTAATACTCCACCACCAGCTACATATTGACCTGTAGGCGAAACTTCACTTCCTGTTGTATATGAAGTTGTTGCTGCTGAAAGGTTAGCTACTGATGTGTATAAAGCTAAATGAAAAGTATCCCCACCTGAATCTAGGTCATGGACACCATCTAATAATTCTTTTTTAAATGAATTACATACTGCTTGTGATATTGCCATAAAAAATCTCCTTAAATTTTTTTATATTTTAAGTATTTGGAGATGGACTAGGTATTTTAACTCTTGGTACACCATCCATATACTCATCTCTACGTCTTCTGCCCATTTGCTCTAGAGCATAAGCTTGTATTGCTTCATTATACCTATTTTGATAGAGGTTGTACATATCCGCAGGTCCTTTTAAGAAACCATAAGCCTCTACCAAACATGCATATAACAATAAATCTGGAGCTTGTTTTGAAAGCTCTGTTTGAGTATTTGATGAACTTAAAGCTGGTGGTGATGGAATGTAATTTAATTGTATTCCATATGCACTATCAGGTGTTGGTGCGATAACAATATTATCATCATCCCAATTTGCCCAATAAGCAGGTAATCCAGTTGCTCCACTTCCATTATATTCAGATATGAAACTGGTATCTCTTTTATCTAAAAAACTTCTATTAGATCCATTAATAACTTCTACAGATCTTACAATATGAGTATTTGTTGGTAATAACACATATCTGTTTCCTGATGTAAAATTTGATGTAGCATATTGTCTTGCGTAATCTGCATCAACTTCTCTAAAAATTCTAAATTCAGAATCTCTAATAAATCCATCAACAATTGTTGATGTTAAAACATTAGAATCAACTTCTGTATAATCTCTTATTTTTTGTACTAGTTCAGAATATGTCATGATATAACTATTGTAACCCTTCCTAATCGTGTTCCAACCTGTCTCTTATTATTTTCTTCTAATGGTGAGGTTGAAGGTTGCATTCCATTTGATGTAAATTGACCATCCCAATATCTTGGGTCTAAGCTTACTAATATTCCTGACTTATGTATATTTCTAGCATTTCTAATGGCTTGCGGATCCGCCTTTTTGTGAGGTGGATCTAGTTGTGGATGTTTAGCTTCAAATTCAGATATATGAACTAATGACCCATTCCATTCTTTGACCATTTCAACGTAAGGAAATTCCATACCCGATCTGTCAGAAATAGATTTTGAATATTTACCTTTTGCGTAAGACATTATGATCCTTGTGGGTAATAAACGTTTGGACTAATATAAACAGATGCTCTTTGACCATCTTCATCAAGAGCTCTTTTAAGTTCATCTTCATATAATAATTTCATTGCTTGCAATCTATCGGGCGCTACTTTTTGAGATAAATAAAAAGCTAGTCCTGAAACCATACATGGATAAAATCTAAATGGCATATCTGTTGTATTCGTATATGCACCTGCATCTTCAATTCTTGCTAAATAATAATAAAAAATATTTGATACTGCTGATGTATCTGGAGCAAGATATAAATTTATTTTAGGATTGATTTGTCTGTCCACATAATATTGTGATGGAGTTCCTGTCTGTGTTTTATTTGGAATTGCAATATATTCTGATCTTGATACTTTAGTTAAAGATTGTTGATTACCTCCTGTTACAGTAACAACAGCTTCTAAAACATCATTACAATCATTAGGTGTGTCGTAAGTTACCTGTCCATTAACCAGAGTTTCAGTTTGAGATTTTACTTTCCAAAGATTAATACCTCTATTACCCCATTCAGAAAATAATAGATTTAAACTTCTTCGTGCTGATTTAATATCGTGACCTGAATTGGTTCTTAATCCACAACGTTCGTAAGCCTCTTCAATAGCTTCATCGATTGATAAATTAAATGACGTAGTTCCTGAAGAGGCCATAAAACATTATACCTTTCCAGACATTTTGTAATTCTTGTGCCCACCACCGATCATTGCACCAGCTTTAGCTTTTTTCATTTTTTTAAAGTCTTCACCTGTGATTTTATCTTTAGGTTCAGCCATTGCTGCAATTTTCTTTTGTTTAGGCGATAATTTTTTACCCATGGTTTTCTCCTATAATTAATTATAGGTCTATCATACCACCATAATATTTCTTGGTAAATGTCTTAACGTTAGTAGGACTAGGGCCAGTATTTGGGGCTGAGCGTTTTCTGCTGACAGCACTTGCCCTCTCTGACTTTGTCATCCGAGTGGCTTTTGCAAGTGGAACACATTTGGGGTACTTCCTTTTTGAAGAGCTTGCAGATTTTCTTCCACATTCTTGAAATTTTCCACCTTTTTTCTTTGCTCCAATATCTACCCATTTTTCTGAAAACCATTTAGTTAATCCGCCTTTTTTCATTGCAGGAACACAATTGGGAACCATCTTGTTTCCTTTTTTCTTCATGCCTTTTTGAACGTAACCTTCCCAGCATGTTCCTCTTTTACTCATTTTAATAAATCTTTATAATAATCTTTGTAGCTTGGGTTTGAGTATTTTTCTCCTTCAACCTCTAGATCAATAAACTTACCCATATAAGCTTTTTTAGGTCCCCAATCTTTTCTTTTTTTACCAGACGGGTCTTTTATTTTACCTGCACATATTTTAGAAGCATATGCATTTGCATAGGCACTTGGATATACCTTGAATTTTCTTTTAGCGGCCGCCTTGCCTCTAGCACATAGTTTTGTCATGCTGTTTAAGCCTCTTTCTGTTGTACAACTTCTTAGATTGTACCACCTTAGGTTTAAACAGTAAATGTCTTAGAATTTTTGCGATTGGGTTTCTTTTTTGCTTTGTTTTTCTTTTCTTTTTTCGCGCCACGGAGTTGTCCCTCAACTTGCTTTGTCATTTGTGATCTTCCAATTACCATGGTGAATATACAGTTTTCTTAGTAACATCAGATCTGGTTGCTGTCAAAGATTCTTTTCTGTTACCTTTACCCACATAAGATACATGAACCCAACCACTGTGAGGTCCTTCTTCTTCCTTGTAGAACTCTAAAATAAGCTGATCGTAATCTAAATTTTCTTTGATATATTTGGCTAGTGCTTTGTTATCAACACCGATAACTTGTAAATCTGCGGCTTCACCTTTGGCATGTTGTGAATGAATGGTGCTTCCAATTGCAATGCAAAGTTCTGCAGATCTATAGCCTGAAGATATAATCACTGGTGAATCATAATGATTACGAATAGGTTGTAGAATAGACTCACAAAGTCTTTTTAAATTTTCGATTTGGCCAGCAGTAGGATTATTATTAATACCCGTACGGGCGGCAACCTGTGAGGCTGTAAGTTCTGCTAAACTGAAGTTAGTTGTTAGTTTCATTGTCTCCACTCACATTCTTCAAATTCAATGTTGTAATCATATTCTTGAAAAGAACCCGCGTTTATTGGCATGATAAGCATTCATCGATATTTTTATCAATTTCTGCTAATGCTTCTTGTCTACAACTTTCACTACAAAAAAATTTATTTTCTTGTTCTGTTTCAAATTCTTTTTTACATTGTCTGCATTCTTTAATCATTAAATACCTTTTAATTTTGGATTAATTACATTTTCTTGAGCTCTTGGTCTGCTTCCTCTTTCAAGAAACATTTTTTTAAGCTGAGCCTTTAAATTTTTTTCTTTTACAACTGCTGTTGCAGGTGCTTTTAAATCTTTATTATTCATGCTGGATCTCCTATTTCAACACATCTAAATTTTATAAAATATTTTTGTTTAATAACATCTTCTTCTCCTAATGCCATTACAATATTATGGCTCTTTTTATAACCCTTTTCAATACACTCAAAATAGTTAGGGTAATAGCCACCTTCTAGCGGAGGCATACACACTCCTTCTATGTAAGAGCACAATAATATCTGTAACATATACTTCATTATTTGCTCTCTATAATGATTTTATTAATACTTTCACTACCATCTACATTTTTTTCCATGATAGCTTTGACTTCACCACAAACATATTGTTTATTGTTCATATCGCTGTTTCTTGTGGCAATTCTTTTACCTTTTAAACAATCAGACATAGATTCTTGCACACGATGTTCTTTAAGTTCACCATTAATAAACAAACATAATGCGATAACCATTTTAACCATTAGTGTTTACCGTTTCCATTACTAAATTTAATATCTCTAGTTGCATCTTTTAATTTCTCTACATCTTTTTTAATCTTTTCTATTTCTTTAGTATGTTGATCTAACATTACACCTGTATGCACATTGTCTTCTAATTGTTTTTGCATTTTTTCTATTTGTTTTGCCTGCCATTCTAAGAGCATAAATTGTTCCTGGTCTACGGGTTTTTGAACACTTGCTTCTAATAAATCTTTTTCAAATAACTTGTTTCTTGTTTCTAAATTATTGAGTCTTTCAATCACCGTAAATGCAAACCATGCACCTACAACAATAGCTGTAATTAAACCTAATAAATTTTTTAAAGGTAACCCGATATTGGTGTTTTCACTAATTTTCATTTTCACCGCCCCAGTTATGGTTATCGTCATTTATAGTGCAGTGATTATAAGATTTTTTTTCTTTAGTTTCTACATCGTAGAAAAAATCATCTGAGTCTTCAGTTATCCAATCTTTGTTTTCGGTATTCCAATATTTCGTCTGCACTTTATAGTCTGGCCAGCTGTTATCAGTAGTATAACTAGACACGTCCCACAAAATACGATTATTAGGCTGAGCTGCAAAATTACCATTATCAAGCTGTAAAATATGCGCACACTTATGTTCTTGAGGAATTTCAGAATGTTCAGTATCCAAAATGTTAGTTTCTGGATGTGCCCAATCAATTGTAAATAAATATTCACCATGTAAAAACTTTTTATCTTTTCCTATATACTTTCCACGACTTCCTAAAAGAAAATCAAACTGAGTAATACTAGGATAATAACTAAAACAATTCCACAATTCCAACGCGTCAATCTGCATATCGGGCACTTCGGCTCTATCATAATGTTTTTGGAAAAACGCTGAGATAGGCAAACGCCAATAGCACGCACCGTTCGGTAACAAGATGTTAAATAAGATGGCACGTCCTGTAATACTTGTGATAGAAAAGATAACACAATCAAGCTCACCTTTTTTATTTGGGTCCATATCATAGAGATACTCTTTTCTAACTTTTGCATAAAGCGTTGGAATGTTTGCATTTAAATAAGACACTTAACATTTCCACCTTCTTCTTGCAGCACAAATTCTTTTTTTTGGAGTTTTACTACAATCAATGTTATGCATTTTCATTTGACCTTTAGATCTTGAACAATAAGATTTTCTTCTTTTTGCATCTTTAGACCCAGGTTTAACCTTTCCAGTGACAGCAGTTTTTAATTTAGAACCAGGATTTTTTCTTCTATAAGCCATGACACCTGCCTGTGTCATTCCTGCACCTGATTCAGTTGATCTAAAATTTTTTTTATTTCTTTTTGGCATTCCACCTTTTTTGTAGATACCAACATTTTCTCTTTCTACACCTGTATGCTCTTCTAGGTAATCACCATAGTAATCATATGGATTCATTCTATCCATGAGATTACTCCGATGTTAAACCAGGTGATGAATATTTATCTGTAAGTAAAGTTACTGAATTGACGGTTGTCATTGTAGATACAAAAATTCCTTTTGGAAAAACAATACCGTCTTCAGGTAATGAAAAGTTAATCACGTCACCTGCTGGAACATCTATTTGAAATAGGTTAGGTCCTGCTTGTGAAGTTGTAGTTAAGACTACTGTTCCAATATTAGTTGTGTCGTTATTTGTAGCAATCACACCTCTTAGTCGTGTTGCTGGAGCAACAACGGCTGTTGTCGTTGATGCTGTAAATCTTGTAGCTTGAATATCGCTTTTAAAACTCATAATAATCCTATTTTAAGTTAATTGTTAGGGGCAGTAAAGACCGCCCCTAACATATATCGGTTACGCTCCTGGAGAACCGAAGATTCCTCTAGGGTCAGAGAAGCCGAAGCTGTATCTTTCTCTAGCTTTAAATCTTACGTTTCCAGTGTCGAAGTCACCTTCAATCGCAGTTTTGATTGGCGATCTTACGAAGTGTTTAAGACCATTAGGCGCATCAGTCATGATGAAGAATGCATCCGTGTCAGTTAAGAAGTGATTAACTCTGTAACCTTCTGGAATCATTCCCATGTTCATGATTGCGTTAATGTCGTTTTTCGCAAAAGTACCATCACCAGTTCCACCTACAGTTGTTGATAAAGGTGATCTTAAGATTCTCTCAGCAGTAAATTGTAATTCTTTTGGAATTATCATTTTTCTACCTTGAAGAGCGATCTTTAATCCTCTTTCGTCAACAAACGCTGCAATGTCGATTAGCGATTGTTCTAGTGAAGTTTCAGACAAGTCTGCTGCAGTTGACAATTCATTTCTGAATGTCCCACCATTTGCTAATGGGTGGTCAGTAGCACACAAAGGTTTACCATCACCACCTAATTGAGTAGTGAAAGCTCCGTTAAGAACGTTAGCTGCTTTGATCTGTTTCGATTGAGACATAGATCTTGCTAAAGCTCTTGTGTATCTAGCTGCTAATCTGTCGTATAGATTGTCTTCGATTGCTTCTTCAGTGATAGCAAACGCGAGAGCTACTGTCTCGTGTGAGTATCTTGAAGTGTATGATTCTGTTGCGTTATCGAAAGTTACACCAGCGCCTTCAGCTTTTGTTGGTGCAGTTCCGAAACCAGATAACATAACTTCTTCTTCGAAAGCTCTGTCAGATGCTTCTGTTACGAAGATTTCTGCGTGCTCGTTGTCGTATCTGTTGTATTCCAGGCCAAATAGTGCATTTAAACCTGGCTCTAGTTCTTTAACTAGTTGTGATCGTGATATAGCCATAATTTTATTCTCCTATTATATGCCTGTACCCTGAGAGTAGAAGTGATTGTTAATTCTAACTAACACGTCTACGTTTGCAGAACCTGCAGTGCTGTTTGATACATCTTGTGAAATATCAACAGCTTGAAGGACTGTCCCAGAAGTTGTTAAACCTGATACACTGTAGTCCAATTGAACTTCAGAAATACCAGTTAAAGTGCTCCCTGTCGCATTTGTAATTGCGAAGTTTTTAAAGATGTCTGCTACAGCAAACGCTCCATCAGCGTCAACTTTGTAAACTACATTCGGGTCATCGATAACGTTAGCAACGATGTCGCTAGCATTAACTGTACCAGGATAATAGTTTTTATAAGTTGGCTTCTGAGTAGTAGGGTCTGTGTAGAACACTCCATTAAATACACCAACAACAAGATCAGAAGTATTCGCTACTGCTCTTTCGATTCCACCACCTGTAACAGGTTTTACCAAGTCACCTTGATAAATTGGCGTACCGTAATTAGCCGCGATTCTGTATCTGTTTTGTGCATTAATAAACGGAGAGCCATCTAGTTTTCTTACGGGCTTCAGCCCGAACTTTTCTGCTACATTAGCCATTTGTTTTTTCTCCTAGTTATTAAAGTTAAACAGTTACTCTCTGGTTGCTCTTACAAAATAATTATTGTTTCGAACCACCACCAAAAGTAACGCGAGATTGTCTATTAATATTAATAGGCATCTCTGGTCTTTGCTCCTTCATGACATCGTTATCAACAGCATTCATTCTATCTTGCGTCATTTGTGCAAAATATTCTCTTCTTGCTTCTGCGACCTCAATCGGGATCCTTGCCAACAAACAGTCTGGATGACCAATTAAACCTGCGTGATCTCCTTTTTGAATAACTGGATAGTCATGATCGCCTAATTGATTTTTAATCTCTTCTGCTCTCACAAATTCCCAGCCTTCTCTTTGCTTCTTCATCACATTTCTGGTGTCTTCTTGTCCTGTTACAGACGTTCTGATCCATCTATGGATAAAGCCTTCTGGCGCAGGTGGTGCATCTAAACTGGATGCAGCGACCCAAGGTTTGGCTCTCAATGGTTTTTTTTCCATTGATGCGCGTGAAGTTCTTTTATTTTCGCTAGTCATGTTAATTTCCCTCCTTCACGAATTTAGCGTATTCTTCTAGTGGCACCCCTAATTTTTTTGCAATAGCAACTTGTGACTTGGTGAGTTTCACAGTCCTGCGTCCTTCTTGTTTTCTGCCAGCTGACGCAACCTTTTGGACGGGTTTAGATTGCACTGGTTGTTCTTGTTGACTAAACTTATGAGGAAAATTTTCCTTCATTCGTTTATCAACTTCATTATAATACTCGTCACTTTCAACATCAATACCCATGGCCACTAGGTCTTCATGGATCGTGAAAGCAGCATTTGTCATGACTTTGTCATTTCCAAACCAAGTATTTTTTGAAGCCCAAGATCTCGCTTTTTCACTAGGTTCAGGTTGTTGAACCTGTTGCTCAATTCCAGGAATTTGTTGAGTATCTTGTTGTTTAGATTCCTCCTCAAGCTCCTTTTTTCTGTTAGCTCTTGCTTCCATTTGAAGACGAGCTTTTTCTTTTTCAACAGAAAGTCTTGTTAATTCATCATTTGCTTTCATAATGGCTTCTGAATCACCACTATCAATTGCAGATTTTAAATTAAACTTAACCTGTTCTCTTTGAGCATCTACCCTAGCTTCATATTCTTTCAAATAGTTCTCTTCTACGGTATCTGTTTTTTTATCATAACCAGAGTACTTTTTTTGTAGAGATTTTGCATAATCTAATGCAGCTTTCTCTCTTCTTTCAGCTTCTCTGTATCTTCTGGTTAATTTATCAATTCTTTTTTGAATTGAATCAGATATTTTATTCAAATCATCAGATGGTTTTTCATCCTCTGATCTTTCTTCTGTTGTTTGAGTTTCAGTATTTTCCTGCTCCTCTTCAACAATAGGTTGATCATTAGTTTTTGCTTCTTTGTTATCATGAGATGTATAACCAAGATCAACTTCACCTACGTTTAAGTTAGGATTTTCTTCTTTTTTGGTTTCTTCCTGTTTGAGTTCAACGCTTTCTTCGTTGACATCATCTGTATCTAATTCAACCTCAAGTTGTACTTTAGATTGCATTTCTTCTTTTGACATTTTTCAATACCTCCTAATTAGTATAGTTGCAGAATGTCTTCTGGTTTGTTTATCTTAGCGATAATCTCATCGTCATTTAGAATACGATGCTCGCCGTATTTTGTTTTGAAACGTGATCCAGCATATCTACCATAGATCACAAAATCCCCGTTCTTGCACCACGGGCCTGATGGAAATTTACTTTCATCTTTGTAACAAAGATCACCCATCGCAACAATCAATCCAACAACGGTTGTCATTTGAATCGTATCGCTTGCGGTATCGGTTAAGATTAATCCACCTTTAGTTTTTTTAGGTCCTGAGTAAGGTCTAACTAAAAGTCTGTATCCAACAGGTTTAGGAATAATATCTAAATACTCCTTAATACCTTCTGGGTCTGTAGGGATTTGTTGCTCCGTTGTTTCTGGAGCTTTATCAGAGTTTATTTTTTTAGCACCTCCGATAAGCGTGCTAGTCGGTGTTATTATCGTCATCGAACATATCTTCCTTGTTCTGCAGGTCTTTCAGATCCTGTAGCAGCGTCTCAAGTGCGCTGAGCCTACCTCTAGAATACTGCAACTTTTCTGTACTGTCTACACCGTACACAATATCCTCTTTGGTCTGTTCGATTTGTTTTTTTATGTATTTTCTAAACGCTTGAAGCGTATCTAAATCAAAGTTACTCATGTTAATTTAAGCTGATTATAATGGATTTGTTCTACTTGTTCCATCACTTGTTTTGAGTGTGGGTAAGGGTCATCAAACCTATACCAATGAAAAATATATATTCCGTTACAAACTCTAAATTCATATCCTGCATTTACAATTTTAGCTTGAAAAAGATTATCACATTTTAATTGTTGTCCTGTCTCATCAAATCCACCAAGTTTTTTCATTGTACCAATATGCACGGCCCAAAAGGTTCCTGAAAAATGACCAGGTGTTTTTATACAATTACTTTGTCCATAATACTTTTTAGATAAATGGTTACCGACTCTTCTGTGATAAGCATAATCCATATTATTAGGATCGATACCTAAAACCATTTGTTCTTCAGTTGCCATACGATTAACTCTGCCTGTTAAACCTTTGCAATTAGGATTATCTTCAATGACTTTGACCATTTGTTGATACCAATCCCCTGTGGTAAACATGGCATCATGATCAATGACCGCTAACCAATCATTTTCATCATGTTGGGTTAAAGCTTCATTATAACCTGCTCCGATACATTTACCTTTAGGTGACCAAGTGATATGTGTCCAAATTTTTGTCATTTTAAGTAGTCACTTTCATGATCATTATTAATAATTAAAACAATATTATCATGACGATTTGTTTCTTTTCGAGTATCAATTAAATGAAAAGAACTAGAATAATGATATGCACACCGAATAAGTTCATTTGCATTTTCATGACCATCAATATCCTCAATAATTAAAATCCCGCCTTTTTTAAGTTTGTTAAAATATAAACTTATAAATTTTTTCTGTGACTCTAAACTATGTGGACCATCATCAATAATAATATCAAACAAAGGTAAATGAGTTAATATTTTTTCATTGTATGCATTTTGTATTATTGTTTTTATTCTAGGATACTGATCAAAATGACCTTTAACAAAATTTGCATTATCTATTCCATAAATAATGGAGTTCTTAAAAAATTCATTCCATAAAACAAGAGAGGCTCCGCTTTGAATACCTATCTCTAAGATATCCATTTTTTTATCTTTAGCAGGTTCAAAAATTTTTTGATAGATTAAGGAACAATATTTATGTATAGATTCTTTATCTGTTTTATATTTTTTAATATATTCGTTTGTTTCTATAATTTCAGTAAGTTTCATTACATTAATTTATCTTTCCAAGTTTTAGGTGTCTTATCAGATATAATTTCTAAATCCAAATGATATTTAAATTCTTTAGGTCCTTGTTGTTTGATATATTGATAAGTTTTTTCAATAGCTGTTTTTAAATCTGTTCTTGTTTTGTAATCTAATAATTTTCTCGATTTATCTGAAGAGCACACAGCATGTTTAACTTCTCTGGGTCGATCTGGCATGTATTGAGGTAAACCGTTATAACCCGCAACATTGGAACAGAGCTCTGCAATTTGATTAATGGTTACAAATTCTTCATCAGGTCCAATATTAATCACTTGACCTACGACATTAGAAGCTGAAGCCATCTTAATTAATGTTTGTAAACAATCCCCCACATAACTAAAACATCGTGTTTGTTTTCCATCACCATAAATAATAGGGGGTTTACCTAACATCATTCTGTTTAACATAATAGATACCACATTTCTAAAAGGATCATCGTATTTTTGTTTAGGTCCTATAATATTGTGAGGAACAGCAATGACCCACTCTACACCATGGGTATTACATAAAGTTTTTAACATCTCCTCTCCTGCAACTTTTGAAATACCATAAGGATCAACAGGATCAGGTTTCATGTCTTCCGTAAAAGGAGGTTGTTGTCCACCATAGCGTGCCATGGATGAACAATAAATAATTCTTTTAACTTTATTTTGAATTGCAGCTGTAATCACAGAAGTGGATACTCCTAAATTATTTTTGGTAATGAGATAAGGTGAAAATACAGATAAACCTTCATGAGGTGTCGCTGCACAATGATAAACAATGTCAACATCTTTAAATGCGATTTTAGTTTTTTGTAAATCATATAAATCAAAGTTTGCAAACTCACATTTAGGATTGATGTTATTCTCAGATCCACCTATCATGTTATCAATACCGATAACGTGGTGACCTTCTTTAATAAAATAGTCTACAAGATGAGATCCTAAAAATCCCGCAGCACCCGTAACTGCAATAATCATTGATTATATTTTTTCCATAGTTTGACATCTTCATTATAGAGTTTGTTCCATAAATCAATAGTTTCTTTATCTAAAATATCTTCTTTTTTTGGTTTTGTATAATTTAAAACCTTACCCATACTTTTACTTTTTAATATTTTAAAATTTTCAATAAAATTATCTTGTATCCATTTTTCTAATTTTACTAAATTATTAAAAGTAAAAACATTGATGGTATCTGATATAAAATTATATTGAGGCATAAAATGATTATCCTTATGATGAATATTTTCATCTACGGTTTTCAAGATATTCTTAAGTGCAGTCGCTAAAATATTTGGTTTTTTAAAATTCCAGTGATAAGCGCTTAATGTTCTTTCCCAAGGTTCTCTAATGACTGTAAAGGAATTATTTTTATTTAATTCAAATTTTTTAGATAAAGTTTTGTAATCTTCGTGTTGTGGTGTAACGATTTGATTAGCTTTTAGGGTTCCTTTATGGGTAACTTTGACTTTCTGATTTGTTTGTTGAATAGAATAAGCTAAAATACTTCCAGCTGTTTTAGGTATGTGAATATGATAAATGGTTTTGTTTTCGTAAGTCCATACAGGCATAAAACATAATTATTTTTTTCTCATAATCTCAGTTCCTTTTATTCCGTAAATCGCACCTACGACTGACACAAATAAAATTTGGAACCACATCGGCATATTACTAAAGTATTCGAAGAAAAGATCAATCTTAGTTTTAATTTCTGGATCGTCTGAGAAAACTGACCAGATGAGTAACATCACGGGCGCGGAAACCAGCAGAAGGACAAATTCGTCTTTCCACGATTTTTGCTGATCAGATTTAACAAGCGTTTGATACTCAATCTCGCCCCTCGCCATTTTTTCTGCGTGTAATTTCTGCGCATCGCTCATTAACCTCTTTGATTCTTGTCTGTTTTTGTATATGTGAGCCCCAGTCTTCACAGCCATACCCAACAGGTTTAACCAAGCCATAATATTTTTGTCTCCTTCTTAAACACATATAGGGTATCATTTGTTCAAGCGTCTTCCAAGCCTGCTCTCTAACAACTTTCCAAGTAAAGCTATTCTTCCAATTTTTTTGTCTCGCTTTATTTGCAAAAAAATCGCCACCAAACATTTCTTTAAATCTGGCAACCATATCTGCATCGGTGGTTTCGACTTTAACAACAAGCATTCGAGATCTTCCTTTTCCTGAAGACCACATACCAAAGCTGCCTTCTCCGTCAAAGACACCTGATAAAAATATTATTTTTTCTCTATGGGTGAGTTGGTCGTAACCAATTTTATTTGAGTCCTGAGAATTTGGTTCCTTTGATAGCGGCACCTACTCCTCTTACACCATCTGGACGATGAGGGCAAGTCATCATTCCGCCTTTTCTTTTACCTAACATTTCTTTTGTGGATTCTTCTAAAATAGATTCTACAGGTGCATCCTGCATTTCATCTGCAGCATACATTTCTTCTTTTGAAACTGGGTTTCCTTTTTCATCTGTGTAAATCACACCACTTCTACCAAAGTCTGTGTATGAAACTCCATCTGAGTTGGGTCCTTTTTTAGGAGGTTTGCCTAATGGTTTACCTGGCATTAAAATACTCCTTTGAAGTTCATTCCTCTGATCGCAGCTCCACCACCTTTTAACTTTTTAGGTTTCAGTGATTTTTCAGCTTGATCAATTTCTTTAAATAATTTTTGTTTTTGTTTCATCATCACGTTTTCACCTTTTTTGGGTGAACCTGATTTTCTGCTCATGATTTTACCTTTTTTAGCTTTTGCAGTTTTTTGTTCAACAGCAGGATCATCCTCTGCATATTTTTTATCTAAATAGGAAGATGCTGCCATACCTGCTAAACCAAATCCTTTTAATGCATCTCTAAAACCTTGTGATTTTTTTGCATACTTTGCTGTGATAGGTCCAGTTAGTATACCCATTGCAGCTTTAATCATCTTACCTTTTTTAGCTTCATCAAATTCTATTTTTTGCTTTGGTGGCTTTGGATCTTTGGGTGTTCTTTTTAGAATATCTTCAATTTCTTTTTTACTACTTTTAGGAAGTTTACCAATTGGTCTTTCTTCTCTAAATCTTTCCATTCTTTTAGGATCATCAGCATCTCTTTCAAATTTAGGACCTTTGGGTATTATTATTTCAGGACTACCTTCTTTTCTTTCATATTCATAATCAGGTATTTTACGAAAATCTTTAATATCTTTACCTGTTTTTGCTTTTATAATTTTGCCTTTTTTAGCTTTCATAGTTTTCTCCACTCCAGTTATTTTACCAGCATTTTTAGATGCATAAAAGATCTTCTCTGCTTTCTTTTTTCCATACTGTTTTTGCATGGATTTCATGATCTTTTTACCTTTTTCCGTTAAAGGCATTATTTCTTATTTTCTTTTTTGCACCCACACTCATGTTTACACATACAAGGGACAATCCCTAAAAGTCTGCATACAATTTCACATATTTTATTTTTAATTTTTTCTAACATTTGCTTTCTCCCTTGCAACTTGTATTTTTTCTCTTGCAACAGCCAAACGGTCATCTGATTGTTCTTGTTGATTTTCCATTTTCATTTTCTCAACATCAATCTTTTCTTCAAATTCGTCTTGTTTTCTTTCAAGTTCAAGCGCATTTTCTTGTGCTCGTCTTTGAATATCCATTGCTCGTAGATCCAGTTCTCTTTGCTTTAACGCAACAAGAGGGTCTTGTGATCCACCTTCTGATTGTACCAGAATATTAGTCAGTTCAGCAACCCGCTTAGCCACCATAGAATTAAATTGAACTTGAAAACCTTGTGGGTCCTGTAATTTCATCTGTTGCATCATAGGATCTTCAGCTACAAAAGCTCCAATTTCACCGTGAGCTTGGTATGCAATGTGCTCAGAAATGTGAGCTTGAAGTAATGCATAGACCATCGGGTTCATTTGCACCATTCTTGAACGAATGAAAGCACCGTGGGCCGTGATATGTGCTTCGTGATCCTGATCTGGGAAAGCTCTTGGTATTTCCATACGTAAAGCACCTGCATTTTCAAAAGCAGGGTCGGTTGGTTGTGGAACGGGCTCAGGTTTAAGCAACGTATCGATTTGTTTTGTCCCTAAAGCCTCGTAAACTCGTTTATAAGCCTCTCTTAAGTTGTGCATTTGCGGATTTGACATCGCAATCTTTAAATTTTCATTCGCAAGCGTTACTCTTTGTGCCATACTCATGATATTTGGGTCGGCAACGGGGATGACATCTACTCTATCATCAAAATCTTTTAATTTTATTTGTCGATCTGCGTTATAAACTTGATAAGGGTACTCAGGTGGCAAATAATCTTTGAAAATTCCTGCTAATAACCTAAATTCTTGTCTCATCGCGTAGTAACAACGCTTGTGAATAGCGCTCATGACACGTGAACCACGCTCCAAGAGGGCTATTGTTGTTCCAACCGCTGCTTGTTGGTTTCCATCACCCACTTGCATGTCTGCAATGGCTGCAAATCTTTGTCCAGCTTGGACAACAAAACCTAAAAGTTCAAATAAAGTTCTACTTGGTTCTTTAAATGGAAGAATTTGGAACTGATTTCTAATGTCTCCACCTGGTGCATCCACATCTCTGAACTCTCCAGGCTGAAAAGGTTGGTCATCATCTCTAATTCTAATGCCTCGTGACTTAAATCCTGCGGGTAAATTCGCTAAAGTACCTGCATCAAGTAATTGTCTTAAGGCTGCAGTTGCAGATCGGCTCAATCCACCAATCATATGAATTAATCCAAAGCCATAAAAACCTAAACCTGGTAAAAATTTGAAATGAACAAAATATTCTTTACGTTTAAATTTATCATCTTCAGGTTCAAAGTTTCTATAGATAGATAAAACTTCTTGTGAACCTTCATCAATCGTTACGACATAAGGAACTTTAATATCTTTTTCAGGATTTTGCATTTCGAATTCTTCTAAATTTAAATCAACATGCATTTCTAAAATATTATACTGTAATTCTTTTTCACCACTTGGTTTAACACCTTCAAGCTGATTAAGTTTATCTTGAATTTGATTTTGTTCTGCTTGTTTAGGCATGATTTCTACATCTCTGTAGATACCTGTTTTTTGTTTAATTAAAATTTCATTCTCACTCATTTTAACAATATGAGTAATTCTTTCACAATCAGATAAATCTGTTGCGTAATAAGGAACAACTAAATCTTCTGCGGGTACAAATTTAGAAACAGCTCTTTCTAAATATTCATCGTAATAAACTTTTTTAAATGCAGATCCAGCTAGGGGTAAGTAAAATAAAAGTTGATCAAAGTCTGGAGTATACTCCTCCATTTTTTCCATAAGCATGTAATTCATAAAATTTTGAACTCGATCTGCTTGTGCTTCTGTCTCTTCGCTCCTTGCACCAATAACTTGTGTTCTGACAGGACCATCACTTGGTAATAATTCTTTATAAGCTTGCGCTTGAAATTGAGTTACAGCTTCTGCAAGAAGCGGATGAGTAACACCACTTGCTCCTTGAAAGGGTCTTGTCATATCGTTGTATTTAAAACCTAAAAGTTCTAAACCATCACGATATGTTTTTTCCCAATCTGCTCTTGAAACTTTATCTTTTCTGTAATCAGAAATAAGTGTAGATGCTAAACGACCAAGCGCTCTTTCATCCATATCTTCAGCAATGTTTTTATAGAACTCTTTTACAGCATCAACTTGTTGACCAAACTCTTCTTCCTCGGTCGTAGGTTGATCTGTTTCTAATTCAACATCAACTTCTTCTGTTTCAACTTCCTCTTCAGGAAGTTCATTATTTTTATCAATTTCAGCCATTAGTAAATTTTAGTTTTTTTCTTTCTACCTAATTTACAACCACGTGCCATGACAGAACCACCTTTTTTAAAAGTATCGGGTCCTGATCTTCTAGCCATTCTATTTCTAAACATTCCTTCTCTAGTTTGACCTACATTCATAAGTTCATCACCAAAATCAGATGTATCACCCATAGATGCAATTTTTTTAGCTCTTTCCATTTTTTTAAGTTCAGAAGGTATTGCTGATCTTACATTTTCAGTTTCAGCTGCAATATTTCTAGAAACGTTTTCCGCTTCTGATCCTAAGTCTGGTGCATCCGTTGGCATACCTTTATCCATAAGGGCTTTTCTAGCAAGATAAGCAGCACCTAAACCTAAACCTACCTTTAACGCATTTTTAATTTTTTTACTCATATGATCTCCTTGTGTGTTATAACAGAATTATCATAACACGCAAATTATCTAATCTCTAGACTAATAGTATTTGTATTCTTTGCTTGGGTAATCGTAGACATCATCCTTCCAGTCCATGGCTGTTTCTACAAAATTACCCTGTCTATATCGCAGTAAAGCTTGAGTGGTACTATCAACCAAATCGTCGTATTCACCATTTGGAAAGGCGGCACATTCTTCAATCACCTCTTCTGCCCAACGTTCACCTTCTGGATAAAAAATGGACCCTGCTTCAAATAAAGGTGCACAAGCATTTACTCTTGAGTGTTTATCTTTACCCTTAGATGGCATGAAGTCTATAGCAGGAATACCCTGTCTTCTAAATTCTTGAAGCAAAGGTTGTCCTGTTGCTTTGGCCTCAATGATAACCGTTTCAGGTTCCCAATATTTATATTGCTCCCAAGCCACAGCTTTGAGCTCTGGAAAATCATATTTACCTTTTAAGGCATCTAACAAAATAATACACTGGCGATCTATTTCTTCATTATAGAAAACTCCCCAAGTGGTAATTGCAGAATAGTCGGCAGTTTCTTTTTTAGAAAATGCAGTATCATAACTTTGAATTACATGTTGTAGATATGGCAGTTCACCTTCCCAAGGTTGCCACCATTCTCGTTTAATGATTGCACCTTCTTCTGATGTTGGGTTCTGCATGTATTGAGCAGACCAGTTACGTATGGGTAAGGATGCTTTAACTTTTTCTAATTCTTCTACAGTCCAATATTCTGGCCACACAGGATTACCTGTATCTAAAATGGCAGGGAAAGATACTTGTTTCCATTTATCAGCCTTTTCCTCTTTTTGATTTTTGATTAAGTACCCTGTCAAATCATTTTGTGCCCAACGGGTCATCACTAAAACAATTGAGCCTCCTGGTTGCAAACGTTGTCTGGGTCCTGATGAATACCAGTCATAAACTCTTTCCATTGCATTTTTAGATAAACTATCTTGTTCAGTATGTGGATCATCGATAATAAGTAAATCCGCCCCTCGTCCTGTAATAGAACCGCCTACACCCGCTGCAAAGTATTCACCCCCGTGATTAGTCTCCCATCGGCCTTTAGCCTTACTATCAGCTCTTAGTCTAACATCTCCAAAAATCTTTTTATACTCTGGGCTATCAATTAAGTTACGAACCTTAGCACCGAACCTTGCAGATAACTCCGCGTTGTGGGTCACCTGCATTATTTTCATTTTAGGATATTTTCCTATCATCCATGCAGGAAAGTACACACTGGCAAATTCAGACTTGGTATGTCTTGGAGGCATATTCACAATGAGCCTCCCTTTTTTCTTTGATGATATTTGTGTGAACTCGTTTGCAATAATTTGATGGTGCCCCCATTTTTTTGGGTCCCTTTCTTTTCTAAATAAAAACTCTGGCCACACTTCTTTCACAAAATACAAAAAATTATCTTGGCAAAGTTTTATGTGTTCTATGTATACTTTTTCAACACGGGCCCTCAATTGATCCGTGCTTAACAATTCTGTCTTCATATCAAAATATACCATACTACCTATGTGACTCCTGCTCAAGTGCGCTGTACCGTAAATTCGTTAAAATTGTGGCGAGAATGTGGCGACAATGTGGCTAAAGCTATGTTCAACTGATAATTGAGCCTTTTAAATCGGGCCACGACTCAAGGCTCATGAGTCCATGATCACGGGCCAACTACACACGGGCCAACGGCATAACCCTCACGCCTCGTTAAAAAATAATTGTCATAACTACAACCGAGGCGGGAGGCGTGGCGATGCAACCAATACGCTAGTAAAATCAACAACGACTCGACCCTCAACCCTCACGCTCATTTAAACAAGGGCCACGGAACGAGGGCCTATTTTTTAAGTTAAAAAGTTATAGTTATTAATCTTGTAAGTTGATCTTAATAATGTATACAATTACATCATGTTAAATAACTTAAACAAAGGAAAAACAATGCTAACAAAAAAACACTTTAATGATCTCGTAAAAATACACGCTGATGCATTAAACGAGGCGAATCAAAATAATTTCAAAGCGGCTTATTCAATTTTTGAATTTAAGTTAAGAGATTATTACAGTTCATTAAATCCTAATTTTAATGATTTAAAATTTCAAGATCAGACTCAAAAGCTAGCTAAAAATTTATAATGACTACATTTCTAGGAATATCAATATTAGTTATTATGGTTATTGCCAGCTACTTAGTATTAACTAAAGTAGATAAAAAATTTTAGTAAGTAAAATTAATTATATTAAAAGGGCCTAACAAGGCCCTTTTTTTATGCTTGTAAGCTAAGTTTAATAATGTATACAATTACATCATGTTAAATAAATTAAATGGAGGAAACACAATGCAAGTACAAGAGCAAGCGGAAACAATAAAAAAAGCTAGAGAGTATAAAAAGGCTCATTTAAATTTAATTCGATTCGCTTTAAATAAAGGCTATAATATAACTGTTTACGTTGAAGGCGAAACAGAATTAAAAAAATCTAAAAACTTTAAAGCAATTAAAGACTCCGTTGAGTGTGCAGATGAAACAGTTATTTCAATAAGAGATAATGACAATAAACACCACGGAAACGCTTTAATTATACCTTTTAACTATGATACGGACATTGTCAGCGATTATCACTGTACACCATTTTTTTATGAGTGGGAGTCGCAATACGAAAAACTAACAGATCTTTTAGAAATTTAATTAAAATAAATCTAATATTAAAAGGGCCTAACAAGGCCCTTTTTTTATGCTTGCAATTATAATTAAATAATGTATATAATTACATTATGTTAAATAACTTAAACAAAGGAAACACAATGCAAGTAAGAACGATAAAACGACTCAAAAAACATGAGCAAGATTTAATTAATTTTATAATTAAATATGACAATAGCTGGCAATGGTATTCAAATGACCGTTTAACTAAAAGACTTGTTTCAAGATTAGAAAAAAGAAATTTTGTTAAAACAAGATTAGAAATTTTAGACAATGGTTACAAATTCAGAACTGTTAAATTAAAGGGGGTAAACAATGCAAGATAGATACAATTTAAAATTTAAACATACTACATCGAGAGCAAGAGATACGTACGGGTATAATATCTGTACGCTTTACGTTGACGGCGTAAAAAAAGGCCGTTGCAATGGTGGGGGCTATGACATGCAGGGGACATCACTTGGAATATTTGTTGAAAGTGAGTTTAAAGACTTGCTTTTAACTAAAATTAATAAAGAGCATTATGGATTAAAATTTCATAACCCAAACTATAAACCAAGTGAAGAGTGTTTAAAAGCTGAATCCGAGGACGAGTTAACAAGATTAACGGGCCTTGCAAGATTAAGGGACATTGCTAAACAATCTTCAAAAATACCAACGGCAACGCACACAATACCAACGATTGACGGGGCGTGCGGTGTTAGATCGGTTGAAATGATACTTGAGTCCATTGGTTACCAATTCCGTTGCATAGATTGGAAATCGGGCGTTTATACGATTGAAAAACAAAATGAACTAAAAAAGGCGGTTTAATATGAAAATGAATAAAGGCGAGTTTTTAGTCAGATGTATTGCGGGAGAGTCATTATTAGACCCCGCCGAATTAATGGGCGATTCTAATTTTGTTAAAGAAATTAAAAAACTTATAAAACAAAATTTAGAGTTAAACGAAATAAAAAATAAAATGATTAACTGGTGTCAAAGGAATTATTAAATATGACAATAAATAAACAAAAGGCGATTAATTTTTTATTTAAGGACTGGTTAAAATATAAAAAATACTATCGAGATAATATGGAATTCAATATGAAAGAAAGTTTTATTGAATATCTTGAAAGAGAGATACCCGAATATTTAAACAATAATGAAAGCGAGGCGATATAATGACATCAAAAACAATTGAAACAACAATTCACTTTGGTGGGTTTTATGAGTCGATACATAGCCATATTATTGAGGGCTTTGAGGAACAAGAGACGGAATATTTTAACGAGCGTAAACACCTTGTTAACTTGCCTAAAGATTTCGAAATTTGGGAGCATTTTGACTTTAAAAAAATTCATGATGATTACATTAAAAAATATTGTTCAATATTAGAACAATTTATATTTGATGAGTATAGGGTAAATATATCATTTCACGGGTTAAAACTTCATAGCCCGCGATTTTATAATTATTCGACCGATACAATTGAAACAACAATTAAACGCCATGAGGCTAAAAGTTTAAATAATGTTTTAATTCAAGATGATGAGTTTTTGAAATATCTTAAAAAAAGAACAACGTCTTATAGCGGGTATTATTCAAATTATAGCTATGATGAGGCCCTTAATAATAAAAACAATATACTCATTTCATATGTATTAGAGTTTATAAGTGATCAATTAAACCGTGATGAGTTATATTACAAATTTGAATATATTGAAATTGCCTTAAATGATGAGGGCAATAAAATTTATGATGAGATATTTAACGCTGAACAAATTGAGGCGGAATATCAAAAAAATCAATTGAGGCTAGCAATATGAAATATAAAGGCTATTCAATTAAATTTGACCTAAAAACAAATAAAGTCAGATTTTTTAATGATATAGATGATTGTAGTTTTTACATTTTTAGCAAAAATTCAACAATTTCGCATATAGAAAATTTAACCCGCAAAGCAATAAATGACCGAATTAATTACTTGCAAAAAAGTAATTAATGTATATAAAGACATCATGTTAAACAAATCAACAAAAGGAAACACAATGAACAACGACTCATGGCAATTTAGCTTTCATAATGATAAAAATATTTCATTTTGCGTAGCATCATTATTAACTGGATATTTTGAATATGAGATGCCAGTAGACGCAATGAATATCGAGGCTTTGCAAAGCGTTCATAATTTAAACAGAAGACAAGTTAAAACAGCTATTAAAACAGCAAAAGAGTATATTAAAAACAAAAAGGATAGGGGGTAAACATGAACAACGGAATCGTAATATTAAATATTATTTTAATGGTTTTAACTATTTTGATAGTCATAAATTTAAATTTAGGGGGCGCAATATGATTGATTATTTTAGCATTAAAAAAATAGTTGAGGCCGAATTAAAAATTGATTTATATAAATTAATTCAAGATGAGTCCTTTAAGGCCCTATTAAAACACGCATTACGCAAAAGGTTAAACCCAATAGATGCGTCAGCACTTTTAATAGATTATACAAAAAATAATTATATAGGGGTATAAAATGCAAGTTATAACAAAACAGATCGAGGCATATAAGTTTAATGAATTAAACGAAGATGCAAAAAACAATTTTAGATATAAATTAAATGCGGATTTTTGGGATAGCGTAAGCGGTTACGATTACAAAAAAACGCTTGATGCATTTTGTAAAAAAATGGACATATCTTGGAGCGAATTTGATGTAAGCCCAGCTTTTATTAATTATGAAAGTTATGTCAAAAACCATAATTTAGAAATGCAAGATGAGGATATTTATTATAAGCTAGCCTCATTAAAAGCGAGTGAAGATTGCCCTTTCACGGGCCATAGTTCAGACGAGGATATATTAAAACCTAT
>LSRR01000351.1_pt1 | contig 26352 bp, 46 predicted proteins | sample 1162981 | NCBI WGS metagenome assembly LSRR01 (sample SAMN03256433, study PRJNA305521) | marine metagenome | biome: Estuarine; feature: Estuary; material: Brackish water; isolation source: iron chloride precipitation of viral particles from surface water samples | place: USA: Chesapeake Bay ... | reverse complement strand
ATTTTCCCTGATGTGTCTTTGAACATAAGGTCTTTATACAGTTCTGGTGAAGTTTCAACTGCTTGCTTTACTATTTCGCTTCCTTCAGTCATTAACGTACTCGTGGTGAAACCGCAACCCCAGTCCAGCCATGTTGTTATCTCATCTGAGATTTGCTGTTCATAACATGCATTACCTCCACATCTTTTGCATTCTACTAATTTATCCATTTAGTAATTCTTTAGTTGTACCTTTTTCTAATAGTACCCAGAGTACTATGTAAATTAACAATGATGGTGTAAACACCGCTAATACTCTCCATATAATTGGATCTGTATCTGTATATTTTGCAATTCCAAAACAAACACCTCCTAAATATCCTTTGTCTGGATATCTAAATAATTTTCTCATCTTTATAATTTTTTTAATTTTGGTAATTTAAGTGTTGGTATTTTAACTTCTTTTTCGTCTCCCACTTTCTTAAGCTTAGGAAGAGTTAATCCAACTTGTTTAGGTATTACCGGTATCGTATCTAATACTTCTTTTAACGTGTCTACCATCTTTTCATAACTAAACTCAGCCCTACTCTTGTACCCTTGCTTTTTAGCCTTTAAAGACCATTGTTTATAGTTTTTATAGATATCTTTATATGCTCTACCTACATCAACCGGATCAGGAGTAAACCATTGGCTCTCTTTTAAAATCATATTTTTAACAACAGCTGATTCGTGTACGTTTGTAAGGTCTCCTTTTACAAATCTTACTAAATCTTTATCTAGAAAGTCTATTTGACCTGACCATGATGAGGCGATAATTGGTTTATTTACTAAGCTAAACTCTAAAAAAGGTCTCCCAAATCCTTCTCCTTTTGGTAATGAAACAAAAGCTTTAATTTTAGGATGATTATAAAGTTGATTCATTTCATTGTCAGAAATTTCTCCATGTATAAGGTATATGTTTGGTAATTTACCTTTTACGGATTTACGTACTTCATCAATTTTATCTAATATTCTTTCCCTATCCATTATAGAAGTACTTACACTATGACATTTCATTACTAACGCAGGTGCATCTTTCTTATTTTTAAAAGTCTCTAAGAATGATTTGATAGTAAATCCTAAATTCTTTCTATCTTCTCCAAAATCACCTTGCATCCAATGCCCGGTAGTAAAAAAGCAGAATGATTCTGAGATATTATCTAATGTTTTATTTATTTCTAACTTAGTGTCTTTTTGTTGCGGTAAATACTTTGTTACATCCGCTCCCTCAAATAATACAGCCATCTTAGTATTCAACGTAATCCTATCTTGAATCTGACCTGTCTGGTTATTTTTTACCTCAAACTTACTCCTTAAAAAAGTTTCTTTGCTATGTTCAGACGATACTAAGAGTAGGTCAACATTATTAGCTCCTGTAATCCAGCTAGGGTCACATAAAGTTGTCTCCATTCCTGCAGTAACTCCAATGTTGTATTTTCCTATCTTTTGAAACTCATTAGGTACACTAATTTGAATACAGATGTCTGGTTGTTGGTTAATATGGATAGCTATTCTACTTGCAAGATCATCCATACCATGGTCTTTTAAGTATCCCCATCTTGTATTACCCCAACGTTGTGCTAGTAATTTTACATCCCATTCAGGTTTTGCGTCAATAACTGCTCTAATAAAGTCTCTACTTCTTGCTCCATATCCACTGTAAGTATCTACAGGAGAGCTAATTAATACTGTTGTTTTATTTTCTATATTCATTCTAGTAACCTGTTAGTTTATGTGGTGAGTATTTTCTTGGTCTATCTTCTACTGTAAAAAAGTCGAAAGATTTTCTAGGTTTAAATTCTTTAAATCCTCTATCGATAGTCTCTATAACATTCTGGCACATCTTTCTTGCTGTCATTCTTGCTTCATCACCAGTTACCCAGTCATGACCTTTCATTCCATTTATATCTCTCTGCTCAGGTCCCATTTCATAGACTCTTACTAATGCTTCTGCAGCGTCTTCAGCACTACATCTATCATCAAAGATATAAGGAGTAGGAACTGAACCAACTAGTGATATGTTTGAAGGGAAGACCGGTACTGCCCAATCCCCACACTCTTTAACTGTTCCTCTATGGTTGGAAGGAAAATCAGCATCAAAATCAATCCACTTACCGTCTTTTTCAAATCGGCATTGATCTTGCATTCCTCCAGTAACATTAGGAATAATCATCGTTCCTGTAATTAAAGATTCAGTTAATGCTAATCCCCATCCTTCATTAGAAGATAATAGCATAGTAACATCCGCTACATTATATAATAGGTTTAAATGGTCTGCCGGTATCTTATTTCCTGAGAATAGTACTTTAACGTATTCTGGGTCACAGATAACGTCTCTTACTGCTCTCAAGTCTGTACCGTTATTATCTACGGGATCAGTATGTAAAATTAATGCGCATTTCTTAGCTTTTTCCTTACCTATTCTATCACAAAATATCTTATAGGCTAATATAGTATCTGAAGTACTTTTACGTCTTATGTTTCTAGAGTTATAAAATACTACAAATTCAATATCATCTTCTTTAAGCATATCTTTTTTAAATTGCTGAAGAGCATTAAACTGTTCATGATCTTTCTTAATTGGAAAAAAGGTTTGCTCATTTATTCCATGAGGAACATATTCTATAATTTTATTCTTAGCCTCCTCACCCAAGACTAATTTATTAATATTCTTAGTTTGTTTTGAAATAGCCATGAGAACGTCTACTGAATCGTAATATGGTTTGTTGTATAATGGTGCAGGATAATCATCCCATATATTTAACCAAAAGATAGGAATTTGTGTTCTTATTTCTCTTTCCATTTCAAACAACCAAGTCCAGTACCTAGGGTCAGTAAATATAAAAATAGCGTCTGGTTTTTCTATTTGTAGAAGTTGTCTTATCTTTTCGGGTGTACCGTATCCTGTGGACGGTATTAGCTTTACTGAAGAGTCGGTCAATCCTGTCTCTTTGTTAATTTGCTCCGATATGTCAAACAGTTTACCTTCTTCTGGATGCTTTAATGCAGCACCTAAATTAACCCAATTAAAGTGGTGTGCTGAACCTATGACGATTTCTTTTGCCATCGTAGCAATTCCGCTATGCATGCGTATATCGTCACAGAGTAGTAGAATCTTTTTACGATCCTTTTGTTCTAAGTACCTAAACTTATCTTTCATATAGACTATTTACTTTAAAATTTGTTTTTGAACTTTATTTTTAAATTCCTTATCATTAAGATAAAGAAAAATTGCACGAGATGCAAGCTTTTGAAAAGAAAACTTATCTCTTAAGCATTGCATTTGAAATTCTTCGTAGAGTTTTGGATCCAACCTAACGGATGTTAGCTTCTTATCTGCATTTCTCATAACTTTTACTTTTTATATATGTATATAAATATATATGTTTTCAATAAACTGCATCCTCGCACATATTTAAATCTTTTATAGGACAGAACCTACAAGTATTCTTAGATGGATTTGTTGGGTATTCTTTTTCTATATAGTTTCCATCACTTCCTACTGCTTGATTAACGAAGTTTTCCATCAAACTTACTGCTTGTTTCATTTTACGAGGTCCGTCTACAGGTCTGAATTCTTGAACTCTTTTTTGCATAGAAGCAAATTCGGCATCCTTAGGAACTCTCCTCTTTACTATAAAGTATTCTACTTTTATTTTATCTAACGGAATATTAAATTGCTTAGAGAAAAACTCTTTATACAGTAATAATTGTGCTTTTTTCTTATCATCTGCTTTATCCCACTTATTCCATCCTGATGTTGATGTCTTAATGTCTATAATTGTCCATTGATCAACTCTTTCATCATAAAATACTAAATCAATAAAACCTTTAAACATTACTCCAGGACGTAACTCCTGGTATAAGAGTGTTTCTATACCTGCTAAATATACTCCCTTAGTAGTAAAGTATGCACCTCTTTTTTTCTTCAGAAAATCTAATATATGTTTTCCGTCCAACCAAAACATTTCAAGCTCTTCTGCTGTAGATAAGTGCTGGTGTCCGTTTTGTGCTTTGCTTTTTTTATATTCTTTCATCATATTCTCATATAATAGAGAATCTAAATCCATTTCGTTAGCAGTTTTTACCTTATCATGGTAAAGTACCTCTAACCAGCTTTGTATTGTCTCGTGGAGAGCACTTCCGAATACGGTGTAGATATTTGGATTAAAAGGAGCAAGTCCTTTAATATACCTATCAGCCCATTGTTTTTGACAAGTAGCAAAAACCGATAATTGAGAATATGATATATGTTTATTTTTGGAAGGAGATTGTTTTAATTTACTTTCCCAAATCTCTTTTACTTTCTTTGGTAGTTTCTTCGGCATAACTTGTTTTTAGACGTTCTACATAAAGAGTGGCATCCATTAACTCCTCCTGTAAGTGATTGATCCAATCTAAAAAATTAAGATCTTCTCTCTCTAACGTTGTATTATATTTTTTGATTCCAGTTTGAGACCTCTCTTCAAACTTTTCTTTTACGGCTTGTACGTATTTATCTTTTTTTACTTCTTCTAACGGCTCATCGTAAGTAGTGATAATGTCTCCTGGATACTTTCTATAACTTGGCATTTATTGAACTGATTTTGTAACTCTTTGCATAAACTTGTTTAACGCTTCTTTCATAGGAACTCCGTAATGTCTATTTTGATCTATCACAACTTTTGCTCCTTCTATATTAGATATAAGCTCTCCTATAACATCTAATTCTTCTTCAGATACTCCTCTTGCCTGAGCTATTGTTTCCAATACTCTTACTGCTCCGTATAGGTCTGTTTCTGCAAGATCGTAATCTGTAGCTATTCTTTTTATAATTGGTAATTTCATATTATATAATATATGAATTTTTATCTCAATTTAAAACTCTAAAGATATGTTTTTTTAGTACTGTCTCTACTCTTATATCTATCAGCATGTGTAAATGTTTTTACAGGTTGCTTGTCTTTCTTCTCTTCTTTTACTTCTATATCCTCTACATTTTTTAAATCATCAGCATCTATTATGTCTAGATTTTCGTACTTATCTTTAATTTTTGGATCCATAACTTTATCCATAGCTTTGTAAAGATCTGATTTCTCTAGGATTTTATCTCTGGTTTCATTCATTTTATCTACTTCCTCTTTAGTGTATTTAGGTCCATCTTCATCATCTAAATCATCCCATTCTGAAAAATCATCTACAAGCTCTCCATATATGTTCTCGCGTTTTTTAGGGAATGCTTTCTCAAATGCAAAGTTAGCTGCTACTACCAAAGATATAGCAAGAGGATCAAATACAAAAATTATTACAAGAAGTAGAATGTTTATAATTTTATCCATTGAAGTCCCGGTAAGTCCTGAAAGGTATTTTAGAGGTCCTAGTTCTCCTGCTTGATCCGATGAGTTTTCCAACTCTAGTACTTGTAGTTGAAATTTCTGTAAGCTATCGGCAGCCACTTGCCTTTTAGCTTGAACAGATTTTCTGTTCTCTTCTTCAGCATCTATCCTCTTTTGCGCCAATCTAAGGCCGGCGGTAGAAACCACAGTCCTAAAACCGGTCGACGACGTAGTATCTCTGACCTGCGTCTGACCAGACTTCGTAGTCGAAAGAGTATTAATATTGGAGAGAATGCTCTCAAGCTCCACATCAAACCTTTGTAAATCCGTTTCATAAAAATCTATCTTTTGCTGGATGAATGCTTTCTTATTTTCTACTATTGAAAGTTCAGAATATGTTTCTTGATAGGCAGCAGATAAGAATCCATAAATACCCATAGAAGTAATCAGAACAAGAATTGTAGCTGCTACAGTCAAATATGCTCTAAGTATCTTATTTAAGGTATCCCAGTATTGGTAAAGTAGAGACGCTATAACAAGCTTGGCTACCTCTAATGAACCTGCCATTATTATCACCTCAAAGGAAGCTCCGGCAAATAATTTACTAAGGCCACTAACTGAGTAGAAAGCGGCCGAAGCAGATACTGACAGGGCAGAAGCGGCAATAATAAATGGTAATATTCCTTTTTTTAAGCTTTTCATTTTTGAAGAAGTATTACTGCTGTAGCGATAATTCCTACTCCAGTCCCAACTTTATATAGAAAAGTTTTTCTTTTTTCTGATTTTAATTCTTTTACAAGGTCGGTAGTTAAATCGTTAGATAATTTTAATTGTTCATCTTTTGTAAGAAGAGATGTTTCTAAATTACTAATCTTATTTCCTAGATTATCTATAATTTCTTTTTGAAGTTCTACTTTTTCTGATGTAAGTTTTAAGTATTTGTATGTTTGAACTAATTCTTCTTTGTCTCTATCTCCTTTAATCAGATCCTTAATTACTAGTTTCACTATCGGAACCTTCAACGGTATTATTGAGTCTACGGATTTGCTTACTGTACCTTGCTGTGAAGTACTGTTCCAGCTCAGTAAAAGTAAGATTATCAACAGCATTAATTTTTTCATTTGCTTTAAATTTTATTTTAGATATCTTGTCTTGAACTTTATTTATATCTATATCTATTATGTCTATCTGTGAGTAAAGTGAGTTTATTTTATTATCTAATTCTCTATTTAATATATTTACAGAATCGATTTTTTGCTGTAGAACAGATATTTTACTTCTATAGCTACTTATATCTGTTTTTATTTTATTATTTATAAATAAATTATACACCATCAACGCAGCAACAATCCATAATATATATGTTTGACCTTTATTCATTTTTTTAATATAAGTAAAATAAACTAATTTTGCAACTTATTTTAAATATCTTTTGACTCAATTAAAGTGTATGTGAAAGAATTTCCATATATACTTGCAGCCTTATCTATTATTTTCATAAAAGTTTTAAAATCTCTATTAGCTGCTATAACTTGACAGCCAGCAGACCATTTATCAACCTGTATAGATTTTCCATTTTCTCTAGAGGTTGCTCTATGTATGTTTATTCCGTATATACCTTCATTAATATTCTCCTCTAACATATCATATACACCGTCTTTATTTTTATCTCTATAGACTTTAAGAGGTTTTTGTTGTTTTAATGCTCTATACTTACCTTGATGTAATCCTATTGTATGAGAACCTCTATATTGTCCCGGTACTAGTATGGCTACGCCTTTTTTATTTAGTAAATTTTTTTCCCAATGCGAACCTGGGTCGGTAGTTGCATCGAATTCAAAGTATTTAGGTAGTCCATTTTTATTATAAGAGACTGTAATCTTATCGTCAAACCTATTTGTAACTTTTCCAAAAGTATCAGAGTTTCTCACTCCTACAATATTTAGGTTGTAATCTCCTTTTTCAAACCATTTATAACCGTTACCTTCTACTGCTTGTTTTATCTGCTCTCGTGTATACATCCTTTTATTTTTATATACCCTCTTCTTCTTTGTCTTCTATATAATCTTCTGTATTATCGTTATTTTTATTAAATACCTTACTTATTTCAGCTATACCGAAACTTCCTAAAGTTATGTATAAAAAAGAATTATATATAAATTCATTAACGATTAGTTCTTTTCCTAAGTATCCTGTGATTATATCAACTACTGCAAATATTACCATTATAGTAAAAGATAGAAAGCCTACAATTGTTTTTTCGTTGTAGGTATTATCATCTTTAAATATGTCTGCAAAAGCCATAAATTTTTGTTTTACAGTATTAAACATAATATAACTTTTATAATTAATTTTATTTTTTAGCGTTCTCTATTTCTAATTTCTTTACTAAGTCTTCTAATGTTTTTACATCCTGTAGTAAATATTCTAATTTTAGATCCTGTTTTATATCATCAGGTAATGATCCCATTTCTCCTCTTGGCCATCCTATCCTAAATTCTGTGTTTAGTTTGGTTTGATCTTCTAGCCGTAGTATATCTAATTCTAATTTAGATATTTTAGCAGTAAGGGTAAACCATATACCTGCAATAGATACTATTCCTGCAATTATTCCTATAAGTACTTTTAGGTCAAGGGTAACTTTAGCACTTTCGGTTATATCAAACCCCTCTTCAGCCCTACTCATTATTAGTGCCTTCTAAAGTTTCAAGAATTTCCTGTTCTTTAACTTCTACATCTTCTAATTTCTGTAAAATTAACTGTATTGCGTTAGAGGTAATTCTCTGTTCTCTCTCCATTTCCGCAATAGTAGCTGCCTGTGATTGAACTATAGAGTCTCTTTTAGCTCTAGATTCAATAGCTTTAGCTTTATCTAAGGAATCTAAATGTCTCTTTTGTATATCTTCTTTGAATCTAGCATTAACCCAAGCATATGCTGTATCAAGTTGAAGTTTCATTTCCTTTTGCTCTTCCATTAACTGGTAATTACGTACTTCATTGTAATCAGAGTCGATATGAGACCTTGTTTTTTCTTTTTGTGCAGCTGATTCAAACATTCTAGTATCTGAATCTTTTTTAAAATCTCCTACATAGAACGCTCCTGCTACTATGCCGCCTATAATTAAACTAGGAGTTAGCCAAGTCCCTACCCAGGCTTTCATGTTATTGTTACTCATTTTTAAGTATATTTAAGTTAATTCTTAAATAAAACCTTTACATATATAAATAGCTTTAAAGCTACTAACCTAGTAAACAAAAAAAGAGACCTTATTTCTAAGATCTCTTCAGGATAGGCAGAAGTTACACAACATTAAGCATCTCACTATTCTTAGGATGCGCCTGGTCTCATTACTATTTTATAATTCTCCTAACTCTTTTGGTAGGAACTCTTCATTTACGTGTCCACAGTCAGTACAAGCGAATACCGGTATAGGTACATAGGTTGGTTTTCCGGTTCCTGTTAAAAAACCTGATGCTTTTCGTATATGCAGTACTTGTTGAAAGTATGTGTGTTTACATTCTTCGCATACTACTCCTTGTGTTTGTTTTAAATCTAAGTTAATATTTGGTGTTTCCATTTTTATAATTTTAAGTGGTTTATTGTTGGTACTATTATTTAGTAGGGTATTTTATTTTTCCTAGGATTTTTCTCTGTTATATAGTAGTAGAGCTCAATTAACGTATCATTATAATTAGCTAGCTCTTCCCAAATTTCTTCCTCAGTAATCGGCAGCAAATCTCTAAATGACTTTACTAATTCTTCTAACTTTCTACTTTCATCTTTCTTAAAGTCTTCAAGTAATCTTTTACGACGTGTTCTATCTAAAGATGTTTCTTCTACGAACTTACCTTGATCGTTGTAGTTTTTTATAAACTTATCATTAATGGTATGCTCTACTAGCTCTGCTTCGAAAGAATAAGAACCAATATCAAAATCACCATTCAATATTCTATCTCTCAAAGGACTTCTTTTAGATAAAGGTTTATTTATAGGTGTATATTTTCTCCACCAACTAAACCTATCGTACGGTTTTTTATAATAGTTCTTAGCAAAAAAATCTTCAAGCCATTCTACTGAATGTACAGGTTTGTGAGGTAGGTTTATTATCATATCTAAATATATGAAAAATAACCTTAGTCACAAACTTTTTTTACAGCTAATTCATCTTTTGCCAAAGCATACAGCAACTCAGCCGGCATCTTATCTCCATAATGACGCGCTATTTTTGCGACAGTCTTTACTAATTCTAATTCAGTATAAGGTCTTTTTGGTTTGTTAGGATCGATCTTGCCGTCTTCCTCAAGTTCGTAATATTTTTTAATAGAATCACTCATAACTTTTATTTTTATGTTTTTGCTTTCGCAAGTATTTCTTTTTATTCCTCTCCGGTAACGGCATCCTCAAAGCATCTCTCCACTCGTGGTAGGTTAGGGTTACTTTGTGAAGTTTTTTCTCTGTTCCATTCATCGTTAAAGAATTCAAAAGTGTTTATCATATCTATAAATATAAGAAATAAACTTATTTTAGGCAAGAAAAAAGAGGGCTAATTGCCCTCTTCTTTATAAAGTTTTTTAAGTTGTTTTTTCCAAAGGCGTTGTGCCTCTTTTAATGTAATTTCTCCGGCTTCTAATTCTGCTTTAATTTCATAATAAGCGGCCTTCTTTTTTAACTCCAAGACGTTTGTAGGTCCCGGATCGGCTTGTGCATTCATCCCGAATAACAGCAAGCCAATTAATAGTGCTCTCTTCATGTTGGATGTTTTTATATTAATAAATAGGCTAGTTTCTTGAACTTCTCTTAAACTTGCCTTAATCTTATATTAATATACGAAGAATATTGCAATAAAAAAACCCCTCCGTATCTGGAAGGGCTTCTGCAAATGACCTACCCTGGGACGCTGTTCGGATGGGTAGCGTGGTAGGTACTTTAATAAATTCGCGCGTGGCAAAGAGAGGGAAACGCCTCCTACTTTCCTTCTGCTACTGATTCCTTTCGGTAATCTGTAATTAGTTTCTTAATCTCTCCTATTGCTTTTCTAGCATTAGCTTGAGATTTTTTAGTAGTTCCGTTATGCTGCTCTTTAAAGTTTTCATACAAAGCATCAATTTGTTCGAATAATTCTTGTTTTTTACTCATTGGTTTTCTTTTTTTATTAGTTCTAGTTTTTGGGTATGACATTTCTGTTTTGATTAACCTACTACCCTTATAGGTCCACGTGTCATAAAGACCGTACTCGTTTTTATATTTTCTTACTATTGTTTTTTCCATTACATCGATCCGAACATGCTAGGATCTATTTCGCTAGGTCCATTACTTTTCTTATCTAATGATATTACTGCTTCTGTAATTAACATAGTACCGGCTACTGAGGCTGCATTCTCTAAAGCTAGTCGGGTGACTTTTGTAGGGTCTACTATTCCTTCTTCGAACATATTTACGATTTTTTGTTCTCTAGGATTGTATCCTGTCCAGGTATCTCCGGCAAGTACCTGTCTTTTAATATCCTCAACTCCTCCTTTTTTAATGAATCCGAATATATTAGTTTCATCAGTATATCCAGCGTTTTGTAGTATTTGTTTAAATGGTTTTTGAATAGCTTTGATTACTATTTCGTAACCTGTTTTTTTATCTCCTTTTAATTGTTTAGTCTTAACTATAAGGTCTTTAGCTGCATTTAGTAATGCTATTCCTCCTCCTGGTAGTATACCTTCTTCTAATGCTGCTTTAGTTGCATGTAAGGCATCATCAACTCTATCTTTTTTCTCTTTCATCTCTACTTCAGTATGTCCACCTACATTTACAATAGCTACACCGCCTATAAATGCTGCAAGTCTTTCTTGAAGTTTCTCTATTTCGAAAGGTGAGTTGCTTTCATCTATCTGAGATTTTAGTTCTTCTACTCTAGCTTCTATTGGTTTAGTATCTCCTAGTGCATCTATAATCGTAGTATTTTCTTTACCTACTGTTACTTTCTTAGCTCTACCAAACCATTTTGAATCAAACTTATCCAGTCTCATACCTTTTTCTGTAGATACTACTGTACCTCCTGTTAAGACAGCGATATCCTCTAAGATTGCTTTCTTTCTATCTCCAAACTCAGGTGCTTTTACAGCAGCTACTTGAATGATACCTCTCATTTTATTAACTACTAACGTAGACAGTGCTTCTCCGTCAATATCATCAGCAATAATAAGTAAGGATTTATTTTGTTGAGAGACAGCTTCTAGGATAGGGAGTAACTCTTTAACTTGATTTAGTCTTTTATCTGTTAATAAGATTAAAGGGTCTTTAAGAATAGATAGCATAGAGTTGTTATCTGTAACGAAGTATGGAGATTTATATCCTCTGTTAAATTGCATTCCTTCTACTATATCTAGGTATGTTTCTCCTGTTCTAGATTCTTCTATTGTAATTACTCCATCTCTACCAACTTTATCCATCGCGGTAAAGATCAACTCACCTACTTCTTTGTCGTTGTTAGCAGATATCGTAGCTACTTGTCTAAGCTGACTTTCTTCTGTAATATCTTTAGATGTTTCTTCTAAATACTCTATCGTCTCTTTTACTGCAGAGTCAATACCTTTTTTAATATCTACAGCATTAGCTCCGTTAGTTAATACTTTTAAACCTTGTCTGTATATTTCTCTAGCAAGTAAGGTAGATGTTGTAGTTCCATCTCCTGCCAGATCATTAGTCTTAGAAGCAACTTCTTTAACCATTTGAGCACCCATGTTTTCTACTCTATTTTCTAGCTCTATACTCTTAGCTACAGTAACTCCATCTTTCGATGAATTAATACTACCGTTTCCGTTATCTATAATAGCATTACGGCCGGAAGGTCCTAATGTTACTACTACAGCATCTGCTAGTTTATTTACTCCATTAAGTAAGTCTTGACGAGCTTTGTCTGAAAAGCTTATTTTTTTATCCATTGTTTTCCTCTTTAATTGATGCTAAAATTTCTCTATCTTGTATAATGTAGTATTCTTCACCTTCGTAGTCAAATCTTAATGTACCGATTTTAGGTACTAATACGACTTCCCCTACTTTAGCATTGACTGGAATGAACTTTCCAAATTCTGACATGCGTCCGGGTCCGGTTGCTACTACCTCGCCCATTTCTGGTTTCTCTTTTCCCATGTCCGGGATAACAATATTACCGTACATTTGTTCACCTTCATCAACAGGCTTTATAAGTACACGGTCATTCTGTGGAATAAGTGTTTTACTCATTTATAACTTTTTTTATGTTTAATTTAATATATGAATTTTATTTTAAAAGACAAACCTTAGAGCGGTTAAAACCTATTTAATTTTCAAAGTTTTTACTTCTGCACCTTTAGCAAATGGAATTGCAACTTTGAGTAAACCATCTTTAAACTCAGCATCTGCTTTGCTTAGATCAAATTTACTATCAATTTTCCAACCTAAATTAAAAGAACGTCTTGCGATTCCTTTGTGAATATAATCGCAATCGTTTACCTCACAACAGCCAGCATCTTTTGACTTGTCATAATTAACTCTTAAGATATTATGTTGGGTTTCAATCTTTAGTTCCTCTTTTGAGATACCTGTACAAGCGATTTCAAAGAACAAGCCTTTGTCGTTTGTAAAAATGTCTACTGGATGTGGAACTTTGGTTTCTGCAAGCGGTAAGTAAGTGCTTGCGTCTTGGAAAAAATTTCTAACTAAAATGTCGAACGGATTACGTTCATAAAATAATGTACTCATATCATTTAATATTTGTGACGTCCTAAGATCGTCGGGTTAATTTAAAATAAAAATTGCTCTAAGGTCTATCTTTATTTTATATAAATATGCTTTAATTTAAAATGTGTATGTTCCTATGAATAACATGCGTAAACTAAGTAGTACTAATACTATTAAGTTTACCTTAACCATTATTGTTGCATCCTTAACATCAAATACTCTATTGGTAGTAAACCATTTTTGATAATATTCTATACCAAATGCTACTAGAGCATTTAAAGCTATTGATATAAATGTTGCTACTAAGGTTGTTACTCCAATACCTTGAGGTACGAAGAATGTCATTAGTGTTATCCAAACTGCTGCAAGACCATGTTTTTGTTTATCGTATGCAATCCAAGTTGGAGGTAAAAACATCCATCCTGCTGTTTTAATATAATCTTTAATTTTTTTCATTCTGTTACTATAGTATTTATTTTAGTATAAATAGTTAGTTAATGGCCTTCTTTCCAATTATCTGCTATTTCTGGAGGTGCTTTTAAGGTTACTCCTGGTAGAATTAAGTTTGTTTCCATTATATGTTGTACTATCGGAGCAAACTCCTCTGCCTGATCTTCTCTAACATTTATTACTAGCTGATCATGTACTTGTGCTTGTACTATTGCATCAATCCCTAACTCTTTAGCTTTTCGGTTAATTTTCAAAGCTGCCCGGTTAACAACAGATGCTGCTAGAGACTGAAGTTGAAAGTTAAGGCAGTTATTTAAGCCGTTTCGATAATCTCTATAAACTTTTAGTACCTGGTCTTTGCCGTATTGGTCGTTTAATTGGTTTCTAAATTTCCAATCCATTATTCTTTCTCCGAACTTATCGTATATTTTCTTTACCTTAGGTAGGTGTCTAATTCTTCCAACGTAATTTTTTATATACCCTTTATCTTTAACCTGTAATCTAGAATTCTCTCTCCATTTTTTAAGGTCTGGGAATCCGTCTAAGTATCCTGCTACAAGTTTTTCGGCTTCTTTCGTAGGTATATTTAAAGTTTTACCTAGTGCATATGCTTCCATTCCGTATGCAATTCCCAATGAATATGCTTTTGCTTGATTACGCTTTACAGGATCTAACTTTTTAAGGTAATTATCAGCTTTTTTATCAGGAGAGACTCCTTCTATTTTTTCTGTCTGTATAGCAACAGTAGAGTAAAAATCCCATCCGTTATTAAAGATTTCTTGAAGTTTTTTATCTCCTGTTACGGATGCAAAACAGTGCGGTTCTAGAGACTCGTAATCCGAATCAATTACTTTCCTACCTTCTCCGGCAATTAAAAACGCTCTTACTATATTTGTATACCTAACAATTATAGGTGCATCCTCTCCATCCTCTTTAGGTTTTGGAAGCTGCTGAGCATCTGAGCCGTATCTACCTGATACAGTACCGTGTTGCTTGAAGTAAAAGTAGTATCTGCTGTCTTCACTTCTATCTAAGAACCTATCTACATAGGTTGATTTAATTTTTAAAAGTTTATTATATATTCGTAGGTTTTCAGCCCATGCATAAGTCTTTGATAACTCCTCTAGCATATCCATATCAAATTGAGCTTGACCTTTTTTAGTCTTACTCTTAGCCTTTATCCCCATATAGTTAAATACTATCTCTCCAAGGTGTTTCTTTGACTGTATATTGATATACTCACCATCATTCTTTTCCTTCCATAGGGACATTGATATACGTGCAACCTCTAATTCATCTAGTACTTCTATATTACCTGTAAGTAAGTATTCTTTAGCTGGGCTGTCTTCTAATTCATCTACGTTTTTCTGGGTAAGGTAGTATTTTCCGGTCTTATCTGATTTAGGTAAGGTTAGGGAGTATCTCTGTGCTAGCTTTTGTGCCCAACTTCCTTTGTTATTAGGAGGAAAGTTATCAAATGCAGTATCCATCACCCATTTCTTAGCTTCGGAAGTAGCAAGTAAACTTTTCATTACTATGTCTTTATTTTCTGCTAAATCTTTAACTATATTATCATGAGTTTCTTGTAGGAGTTCCATATCTAAATCGACACCATACTCTTCCATAGGAATAGTTACTTCTTTATAGATTGGCATAACCTCTTCCTCAAAAAAGAATTCTTCTAGATTTTCCTCTTTTAGCCTTTTAAGAAAGTGGTTACAAAGACGTAAAGTTAAATCGGTATCAGCAGAAGCATATTTAGATAAAATCTCAAGATCTGCTTTATAAATTTCAAAGTTAGTCTTAGTTACTTCACCGCCATTTTTCTTAATAGATTCCTTGAGTTCAATCTGCTCTTCGTTTGCAGCTTTTTCTACATCTAGTCCAATCTCTTCTTGAACTGAGATGGCTAGGGGTTTAAGTCCGAATACTCCCATACCGGCTCCTTCTTCTTGTACTGTATGTACAAGGAGGGCTGTGTCTACCCAAAGATCTTCAAGTAGGTCTACTCCGTAATAGTTTTTAATATAACGGCAGTCAAACGAGGCATTATGCATCACAAGCTTTTTACCTTTAAGCATTGAAAGTAAATTCTTAGAAATAACTTCAGTACTTTGTCCGTTTATCTCTTGAGCTACTAACTCTTCCTTTTCGTAATCCCATACTAAAGTAGGGATATAAAAACCTACTCCTTCTGCTCCAGAAATAGACCATCCTACAATCTTACCGCTTCTCATATTGAGAGATGTAGTTTCTGTATCAACTGCAATAACATCTGATTCCTGGATATGTTGGAACATTAGTTTTAACGTCTCAGAGTCTTGGACGGTGTAGTATTTTTTCTGTAAATTACTCATTAATAACCTTTATTTTAATATATGAAATATTCTTTAAATCTCCTACTTTTTACAGTTATTAAAATGCCATCTTTTCATTGCTCCTTCACTTTTTCCTGCGGTACCGCAATTGGGACATTTAATTTCTTTCTTCGGTTTACCTTTTAGTGCCTCACTAATTTTTTTAGCGTGGTTACTATCTAATTTTCGTCCTGTTAATGCTTTAGATACTTTTTTACCAAAACCTTTTGGTTTGGGTTTACGCATATTAGAAGTATCTGATTTAGGTTTACGCATATTTGCTTTTCCCTCTTCAGACCTAGGTTTAGACATTTTATTCAAAGTTTCTTGAGAGTGTTTAGTACCTCTTTTCATTTCTGCTATTTTAATTCTAAATTCTTCAAAGAGTCTTGAACTAACTTTATATTTTCTGTTATTCATAGAAACCATACACCAAAACGCATATTTTAACTTTTCATCTTCTGGGTGCATTCTTGTTAAGAGTAGATGGCATATGTAGTGTTCCCTAGCAGAGAGGTATGTGAGGTTTTCCTCATCATCAGTCCCTCCTTTACATTTTGGAATAATATGATGCTTCTCTGTGTAAGGAAGATTCCTACTAGTCTGCCCTCTAACGACAATATTTCTGTATATCTGCTTGTAATTCATATAATATAAATAGGCACATATACTTCTTTTCTATCTGCATTCTTACTTTAATTCTTTGATTAATGGATGAGCAACTGGCCACCAAATACCGTAAGCTCCGTCACTTACCTGCTTTAACCTTTTATCAAAATCAGGAAGGTTATTAATATGTTTTCTCATCAGATCAAGATCGTAAAAATAACTTCTTCCCATCTTTACGTCGTAAATAAAGATATAATCTGATTTGCTAGTTTTAAACCATCCTTCTTTACCTGTACCTTTATACATTTCAAAGAAAGTAACTCCTAGATTATCTTCAGTACCTCCCATAATATTAGCTTTAGAGTCTCCTCTCAGCCATATATCTTCGTCTTTTAAACTTTTGAATTGAAAATCTAAACCTTTTCTTTGATATTTCCTAAAAGCAGAATAATCTGTAAGATCTTTTACTTCGGTTAATTTTCTTAACCTTTCAATTATAACCTGTTCTCCTTTTGCCCCTTTTGCGAGCATGTTATCGAATTTCTCTTTTCGAATAACATAATTAGCTTTATCCATTTCTTCTAATTTAAATGTTAATAATACTTAAATATAAGAAAAAAGTGGCAATTTAGCCACTCTTTTTTTACAATCCCTCCCCGTAGATGTCCCATACTTCTGGTTCTGGTTCATCTAGTATTTCTACTTCCTCTACTAAAGCGTATAACTTTCCGTTTAGTGGTTCTAACCTGTAGTGTCCTTTAAATTTAGTTTTTCGCATGTATTGTGTCAATGCTTGAACTAATCCTTCGATAACATTATCTCGGTCTATTACCAGCTCCCAATTATCTCCAGGCGGTACTCTTTCAGCTATAAGTTCTTTTACTTCATGTACTTTTGTTTCTGCCATTACACTATGCTTTTACCTAATATTAACGGTGATCCGTCTTTATGTAATTTAACTGTATAATGCGAATCAAACTCTTCAATTATAAGAGGTAAATCTTTATAACTCTTATAGTTATTGTATACGTATTGTTTAACTTTCTCCATTACTGTCTTAATGTTTTAGCTATTCTATAAGCCGGGTTAGTAAAGAAGTCTGGGATTAAGTAAGAATGAGATGCTCTAATCGGATTAATATCTAATCCTCCTCTTCTAGTATAAAGGCAAGCTACCATCAGTTCTTCCGGATCAAATGCATCCATTAAATGTTTATATACCATTTCGCATATCTCTTCATGGAAGTGGCTTACTGTTCTATGACTCACTATGTATTTAGCAATCGATTCAGGGGTTGGTATTTTACCTCCCTTTAGTCTTATAAATACATCTCCCCAATCCGGTTGATTAGTTACTCTACAGTTAGAGCGTAGTAGATTAGATTTTAACCTAACAGTCATATTAAAATCATCATCAACTTCCTCGGCTTCTAATTGTGAAGAATCTGATTGAAATGCTGTAAAGTCTATTTGATCTAGATCGGCAAGTTCTGCTATGTCTAGATAATTTTTAAATGTTAAAGCTTCTACTTCTTCTTCTGATGCATAAAATGATACTACAGTATCTGTTTCTAGTAGTTCATCTAAATCTCTCTTAACTCTAGATTCAATTCCAGTAATACAATCAGCAGCATTGTCTCCAATTCTCGTCATATTTAAAGAATTTAGATACAACTTAATTGATTTAGATTCTACGTGATATTCACTATCTGCAGGACATACAATTTTTAACATCCCTGCTACAGGCTGTCCTTTAGTTGTTATAGCAGAAACTTCATAACAGTTCCATGTATCTACTCCTACAAAAGAATCTGATGTAAGCTCGTATCCTTCTCTATTTAAGTATCTTGGTACTTTTACTAATAGTTCTGGATTGTATTGGTCAGAGTATCCAGCTCCTCCTACTTTACCTAAGTGGACTCCTGCAATTTTTACTACTTCTTCGTAATTTTTTACTTTTGTCATAATTTTATTTTTAGTTTCTTGATCCGCCATCGTAACTCACAGCATGACCGTTTTCGATTAGTAGTTTATTTAATGAGGTTTCTTCTCCTTCTATGAATATTTCGGCAAGTACTCTTCCAAACTTTCCTTTACCGTAAGATTGAATAGTAAACTCACCATTATTTTTACTTAACATCTTCTCTGTATATTTAGATGCTAATATTCCTTTTTCTTTCTCTTGTAAATCTCTAGTTCTTTTTTCCCAGGTGTCTACACCTTTAAATCTTAATCTTGCTTTTATCCAAGTATCAAATCCTAAGTCGATCATAACATCTGCTGTATCTCCGTCGACTACTTTTATTAATTTTGCTCCGTATTTATACATTATTGAATAAATTCTAATATTTGTTCTACTCTTTGCATAGGAGAGCCGGTTACAGTAAGGTAGGGTTGTCTAACTCCTTCTAATACGTCTTTAAACTCTTCATCTACATCTTTTCTCCATTCTTCACTTATACTTCTTACTCCATCGTCTACTGAGTCAAACTCGATAGGAAAGTAAATATAATGGGTGTATTCGTTCTTTACTCTATTCCAAGTATCTTCTATATAATTAAATGTATAAGAGGTTACTCCTTTCATAAATTTAGTATAAACTATCAAATCCATATAACATCTATCTAAAACTACATTACCGGGATTTAATAATGCTTCTAAATGAAAGCTACTAATAGCTAATTGAGTTTCAGAAGTACCTGCTTCATTTATAGGAAATCCGTAAGAACCTACAGTTCTAGTAGATTCGTTTACGAATTCGTATTTAGGTAATTTATTCTTTAACAATTCATAAACAGTAGTCTTACCTGTACTACTAGCTCCTACTAATGCAATCCTTTTTATCATTTAAAAACCTTTTATTAAATATACTAAAATTAATTTAATGTACCTACTTCTTTAGATAACTTTAAGGACTTTTCTACCTTTTCCTTTTTATCTTGAAGCAACATAGGAGAGTAATACCTTCCTTCACTACCGAATACCATTTCTATAACTGCTTGCAAATCGTTGATTTCAAAAAGTAATCTTTCTTTATTTGTATAAGGTTGATCAGGTTCTGTACCTGCTGGATCTGTTAATCCGAATCGCAATGCTTTAGAGGCTCTTTGAGATACTTCTGCGCATTCTTCCATCAATATTGTAAGTAAGTGCTCTTCTCTGGTCATACTGTCTTCTCTAAAAAGTTAATCCATAAATGTAAAGACCTATCTCTAGTTACTTTCCACATCTCTTCTTCTGTTATCTGAAAGGCGTTAAATCTTGTTTCTGCTATAACTTTTCCTTCGTCTACTCCGGCAGTTACTTTATGAAGCACACATCCCATTACCGGATACTTTCCTTCAAAAGCTCTAATTTGAGGATCTTTACCTTTGAGTTCTGGATACTCTGTTATGAGTCCTGGATGTCCGTTTATAATTATGTATTTTTCACATAGCTCTGCAGGCATTATTCGCAACCACCCATGTAATGTTATTAAAGGATTATCATAATATCCAATAACTTCCTCTAATTCCTCTAGAGTCGGTTTATTCGGAACTGTAACAAGTTTTTCTGATTCTTTTATATCAGGATGTATTCTTCTAAGTGAATTCGGTCTTTGATTTGTTACTATTATATCTGGCCACTTCCCTAATGTTTTAGCTATATCTACTATCTCTGCTCCTGTCTGCGAAAAAAAAGCAATATGTGGTCTTTTCATTTTACCTTCTTAATTATATTTTCTAATTGTACCGGGTATGTGTATTTACCATCGTAAATACTGTATCTTATTTTATCTTTTGTATTATATTTCTGACTTTCTTTTATCTCTTTAATAATTCCAGTTAGAGGTTCACCTAGAAATTTAAAATATACTTTATCTTTAACTTTATATTTTCTTCTTGCCATTAGTAAACCATTTAAACTTATGTATATTGTAGAGAATATTATTTAAAGAATCTCCATCTATATCAGAATTAATTAATTCATGCAGCTTCTGACTTTCTTTGTACCATAATCCATCCTCTCTATATGTTACGTTTTTAATTCCTGCAACAACAGGATTACTTGTATCTAATGAGTAAATCCAATCATATTGAGAGTAAAAAGAAAATTCTTGAGGTAATCCGCAACCTAAGAGATGATGCTTTTTATCTTCGTTTATAATACCGTCTCTTAATAAATCTCCAAGTAGCTTTACTCTTCCTAACATCCAGCTAACATACTTGTTAGGATGAGGAACAGACTCAGTATAATACGAGTAATCGAAAGAGATTGCAATCATATCTACGTTTGCAAGTTTATCCATATATTCGTAACAAGCTGCTATCTGCTTATAGGTCTTGCCTTGTACTACTCCAATCTTCTTACCATAAGCAGCATCTGCATACTGTAAGTTCCAGTTCGCCATTTGAGACATTGTCTTCTTTGCATCCTCTAATGCATCAGGAACTATATACCATGTAGGTCTTAATTCGTTTACCCAGTGTATAAATTTGTCAGCGTTAAAAGCTTCTTCTAATTCAAAAATAGAATTATCTAGTATAACCTCTCTACCTTTTCTTACAGCTTCTGTAAATTGTGCAAGGTATTCTTTATCCTCATCTAAAAGATGGACGAGGGCATAATCGTAATCTGTAACTCTCTGTATTTCTTCGAAAATACTCTTAGGAGATTCATGTGCTATACGAATTTTACTCATCTATCTTAATATTGTTAAGTGATGTTCTTAAATCTTCCATTGCTTTGTTAAGCTCCTCCAAGTATCCACTGCTGCTTAAATTTACTGATAATTCGTTTATAGCTTGTATTGCTATAGTGAAAGGTACCATATCCATTTTTAAGCTTTCTATATAAACTTTATGTTCTTCTAAATTAATTGCCATTAAAAAACTGTTTTAAGTTAGGTCTAAAATAATTGATCGATTTCATGACTTTCCTATCACGGCTTCTAAAGACAATATACCTATCATCCGCGATTCTCTCAAAATGACAGGCCTCACCTTGTTCCTCACTTCTTTTGCTGACGGTCTGTATGGCTTCTTCTTCAGTTTTACAAGCTTTTGACATATTGCTAGCTTGAACTTCTTGATATGCCGGCCATATCTTATTCTTAAGGCCATGTAACATAGTTCCGTTCCCCAAGGAAACATAAGTAATGTCGCACAAAGCATCCAAAACCTCCACAATATCTCCTCGTTCGCAAGCTTCTTTATATTCTTCGAGCTCTTCGAGGATGAAGTCATATACAAATTGCCATTCTTTCTTTTCAGGGATAGTTGGTTCATAGTTATTTGGTTTTCCAAATGTATAATTAAATTCTTCAACCTCATCTATAAAAGGAACTGTTGGTTGTGTTGGTACTTCATACTTTTGCTTTAATAGCATTCCGTCCATTTCCTCTTCGGAAAATAATTCTAATTGATTTTTCATAACTTACCTAATTTCGGCACTTACCTGCCAGTTCTATATTTTTATAAAATTCTGCTCTAGCACCATCTTCTTCAAGAAAGCATCCTGATAGTTTTGCTGTTTGCATAGATGCTCCATGATGCTTAACTCCTCTACAACTTACACAGTTGTGTGTTGCATCAATCATTACAGCTACCCCTACATTACCTTCACAGATCTTATCTACTGCATTATGAATAGCTACAGTAAGCTGCTCTTGAATAGCACCTCGTCTACCGAAATGCTCTACAATACGATTTAATTTAGATAAACCAACTACCTTACCATCTTTAGAAGGTACGTAAGCAATCGATACTCTGCCTCCAATAGTTTGATGATGATGAGAACACATAGAGGTTACTGGAATGTTTGATTCTTGTACGATTCCGTCATAACCGTCAGAAGGGAATGCTGTAATCTCGGTAAGAGGTTCAAATCGACCAGCCCATAAATCATTTACATACGCTTTAGCTACTCTCATAGGAGTATCAGATGAATTAGGATCATTTTTCCAATCACAACCTAAAGCATCTAAAAACCTTCCAAATGCTTCAGCGGCATCTTCAATAATATATTGCTTTTCAATAAGAGTTAATTCTGCTTTACTACCTTTTTGTTTAATTGCTTTTGCTAGTTGTAATGAAATACCATTAGCGAATCCTTCTTGAACCAGTTCGGTTCCTTCTACAAACTTTTTTGCCATTCTTATAACTTATTTATACTATAATATATGAAATATATTTCTATTTAGCAAGATAATCTTGAATAGTTTTTGAACTTACGTTCTCCCAAGGAAAAACTAACCAATGATCGTCTTTAATATCTTCCCCAACTATAAAAGGAAAGAAGGAAGAAGAATAACGTCTAGCAAGAGTAGCAGTTTTAAAGTTATGTCTTTCTATCTGTGCAAGTGTGTTACCTGAATCTGCTATATCATCTACAACTAGTACTTTTTTCTTAAGATCTCCAGGTAATGTTTTTGCTGCTTCTAAACCTATGTAAGGAATACCAAATTTATGTGATATTAATACTGCTGGTATTAATCCTCCTCTAGGTACTCCTGTTACAAATTGTGGTATTTCATAACCTTCTAACTGTTCTCCAATTTTGTCAATCTGCTCATCTACCCATTTCCATGTATAAAACTTTTTTTCTGCCATTATTACGATATATTTGTTGTCCATCTGTCGGATACTGTATATTCAGATGAATTAGTTTTAACCTGTTTTAATTTTTCTTTAAGGTAGTCCCACTGTTTAGGAGACAAATTATAGTGATGTACTCCTTCTACAAACCCTCTCAACCACTGTATAAATTCTTTATCAGACATTTTGCTTAAAATTAATGGTTAGTTCAGGAGAAAGACTCCAAACGTTTAAGTTTTCTCTAGTACCTTCAGTTACAAATTTAACATTACGGAAAGGTATTCCCGTATTTATTAAGTATTTCTTAATTTCATCTACAGTTACATATTCTTCTTCTACTCCTTTCCAGGGATTTTCGTAGATTAAAAATACATCAAAGTTTACCGATTTATAATCCCAAACAGGTATTCCGTTAACTGTTATAATTCTCTTACCTACTTCCGGTACTTCTAATATTTCTTTAAAATTAATCATTTTCTAAGTATTGTTTTAATTTATCACATAGAACTAATACATCATCAGGTTCCATTGTTATAGCACAGCAGGTGTTGATGTTTTCCATTATTTCTTCTAATATTTCTAAAGCTTCTTCTTTAGACACTTTTAATATCCTTTTTTGCTATTATTACTTCTTGTTGTCCATCTTAAATTCTCCTTTTTGCATGCCTCTTCTGGGGTGTACCCTTCTATAAAGAGAGTCTGTTTAGGTATTAGATGATCTAATGTAGGATAGTCTTTATGGTAGTAAGGTATTTTTAAATTATCTTTTATATACTTATTATCAATATAGTCATATCCATCCCATTCTCCAACCATTTCTTTTCTTCTTTTCTGTAAAATTGAATTGCATCTTCTATACCACTGCTTCCAAGTTGCATTATTCCAATCAACTATAAGACCTTTTTCTAATTTAGTATCAAGCATTTTTTTTGTAGCATCTTGTTTATCAGTCTTTTTGCGCATATTTTCTGCTCTGTCTAATAGTTTGTACTTTTTAGGATTTTCTTTCATATAATATCCTTTACATTTATTAGAACAAAATACCGTTTTATTACTTTCAAAATATCTAAATTCTTTCATACAGTATTTACATTTTCTATACGTATACTTTGATTCACGGTACTTTTTTCTACATTCTTTAGAACAAAAACATTTTTTTTCTCCTGTTTGGTATTTTTTAATTGCAGAGGACTTATTTGGTAAAATCTTTACAGATAATATGCTACATACATTGCAGGGTATTCTAATTTCATACATAGTGTTATTTTATAATAAATAGTCACTACTTTCTTTTTCTAATGCAGGTTACACTTCTCTCATATCATTAAACGCCATTATGTGTGCACGGCCGGTAAATCTCCATCCTCTATCTCTTACAAAGTTCATTACAGGGCCGTAGCTTTCAAATAAAGATTCTCTATCATCTCCTGCGGGCATTGCCCATATCTTACTATTTAACCATTCCTTTAGATCCTCTTTTTCCCATACTGCAGTCCATTCTGATGCTCCGTAATGCTTTTCTATTAGTTTATCTATCAACTTATCAATAAAATCTTCAACCTCTCCAACCATTGATAATTTATTATCTAAAACCGGTTTTAAGTGAAAATCTTTATGATATACTATTGAATCTGCAATTGCATCTATATTTAATCTAAATTTATTATGATGTTTTACCATTCTCTCGTCTGTAATGGCTCCTTGAGGTGTTTCTACCCCCACAACTGGAATAGAATTAGAAAACTTAGGGCTAATAGATAGCAAATTAATAGGATAGTCTGTGGCGAGGAAATGAGATCCTTCAGTTTCGATAGTAATAAAGATACCGTTTTCATGTGCAAAGTGTGTTAGTTCGTTTACAAGAGCAGGATGCATAGTTGGCGATCCTCCTGTTAACATCATCTCTTTTATATGCGGATTATCTTTATACATATCAATAATGTCTTGAAAGCAGAAAGTTCCTTTTTCTGGATGAATACTTGTATACCAGGAGTCACACCACCCTCCTTCACCGAAGTAACAACGGTGTGTACATCCTGATGTACGTACTACGATGGTTGGATATCCTTGTCTAGATCCTTCTGATTGAACTGCTGTATATACTTCTACAATTGGAAGTACTTTATTATAATCCTCTATTCTTTTAAGCTTCATATATTGCGCTATTTTTTTGATGTTCTCTAAATTCTACCCTTACTACTTTTACTCTACCTTCAGTTTCTGTTTCTATGAATGGAGCTACTTTATCGTATATAAACTTAGCAAATTGCTCTGCTCCTGTAGCAGGTATAATTCTAACCTGTGCTACTCCGGCTTCATCCATCTTTTTAAATGATTCTAAAAAAGGATCGTCTTTTGCAACTATAAAGGTATGGTCAAACATATAGTCCATCCATTCTTTAGGAGACATTCCGTCTATCTTTCCTTTTGCTCTTTTCATTCCGCCAAAATCCCAAACCCAATTCCTTTCGTCTAATTCTCCTTCGAACCATAGCTTGAAAGATACTCCGTATCCGTGTAATTTTTGGCAATGTGTACCTTCTGCTCTCCATTGACGGAAGACTGTAGAAAATCCGTCAAATACTTTTGTTGATTTAAATTTACTCATAACTATAATTTATACTAATTCTTCTCCTATTCCAACTAATTCAGCTAGAAATAAGCCAATAAAACCTACTTCAAACATACCAAAAAAACCAAAAGCACATGCTCCTAGTCTTATAGCTGATTTAATAAAAGAAACTCTTTGGTGTAATTTTGGATCAGGTATTTTCTGTCCTTTAATTGCTATACCTTCAGCAAGTTGTACTCTTTGATGTTTTTCTGTTTTCGGTATAGTTAATCTATTCTCTCTATCGAATAGTTCTTTTTCTACTTCTTTTTGCATGTAGTTGTTTTTAAAGTGGTGCTACGACACTGTTATCGCTTAATAAATATACTACTTTTACTTTTTATAGCCAACTATTTCTAAAATAATTTCTGTTTTATTTGTAAAGAGGTTATAAGAAGTATACCTATTATCTAACTTACAAATTTTATTAAAATTAAAAATCTCAATTTCTTCTCCTTCATACCAGGCTATCAAGGAGTTAGGCTGGTAGTCAATTCTTTCTCAAAAAATCTTTGTTATCTTCACTCATTTTTCAGTATTTTTTTTCTATTTTTCAATTATTAAAAAAATATATATATAAAGACATTAAATAACAATAATAACTACTACCGTATCATCAGTTCCTATATCGTTGCAAAAACCTGTATTTTCATTAAAATCATAACATTTGTACATTACAAATTGATATGTACCATGGGTTGTCATCCA
>LSRR01000229.1_pt1 | contig 26555 bp, 50 predicted proteins | sample 1162981 | NCBI WGS metagenome assembly LSRR01 (sample SAMN03256433, study PRJNA305521) | marine metagenome | biome: Estuarine; feature: Estuary; material: Brackish water; isolation source: iron chloride precipitation of viral particles from surface water samples | place: USA: Chesapeake Bay ... | reverse complement strand
GGTTGATCATGGGTAAAGTCAAAGCATGGCTGATGGACCAGCAGGAAGAAGTCCAACACCAATTCATCGAAGGTGAGATTGATGCTCGCACTTGCGCTACGAAATTAGCACATTTAGCGATGGAGCCAGACGAGATTGAATCATGGATTGATGATGTCACGGCTGAGCGAGCACGGCGGCTCACCGATAAGATATTGGAAACAACCACTAATCTGGGTCTTCCAAATTGATGCTTGCAGGATTGGATAAGATGCGTAACGATGATCAAGTAAGAAGACTTACGCAAACATATATTTCCTCCCTTAACTGGCGGTCACTTCGGTGGCCGCCTTTTTTGTCATCGCGAAATAAAAGACCAACCTCGCAAACCCTCACACCTTATTATATAGGGGTAGCCAATGGTGGCTACGATTCAACCAAAGGAGGTAGCAATGGCTACTCAGTTCTTACAGCAAGTGCAGTCGGCGATGCAGGGGCGTTTCCAAAGTGACCCTGTGTTGGCTGAAAATGTAGTGTCCGTTGATGTAATTGACACTCGGTTTATGGTGGTAACTCACATACCTATTCCAACTGAAACAGGTTATGATTCGCATTATTTATTTATTGATGCAATGCTTGATGATAATGACATCCTGCACACCCTCGTTACAAGATACGCTTACGGGGAAGATAGTGAGACCGAGCGCACCATTATCTTAGATTACATCAGTAAAGTCGGCGAAAACCTCGCCGCATAACTCAATCGGGTGGGGCATTATCCCCCACCCACTTTTCTTTAACGGAGGTAGAATATGCAAGAACCATGTTACATTCTTCAAGATAGTGCTGGGCGACAGTTTGTATGGTCGCTCAGTGATATGTTGTTTGAGCTCAACCGTGACCGTAGCGCGGATTGGGAGCCATATACAAAAGATGATTGGACTGAGGGCTGGGTGCATTTCATTGACCCCAATGAGCTCCGCATTGTGGGGTTTCATTTACGATGATATTACTTGGTCTTCTAGGTGTGATATTTGTACTCATCGTCCTGCTCTGCACCAACTGGTAACAAAATTGTCAAGACGAACAAATAATGCACCTTCCAAAAAAGTCACACCTTATTATAGGTTATGGCCGCAATGCGGCAGTGATCAACCAACGGAGGCAACAATGACATCATTGCTCAACCAAGTTAAATCCTACGCCACTCAGCATTACGCTGAAGATGCTTGGGATATCATCGTAGAGTGCTACACCGATAACGAGCTTGCCGCTCTTATTGGCCGCGCATCTACATTAGAGGGTGCGCTTCGCAAATGCCGTGCGGTGATTGCACCTATCGCTGAAGAACGCGCTTGGCATCGTGCCGAAGCCGAAATGGGTATGTAGGAGGTTGCTATGTCCAAAACATTTTACGCGAAACCCGTTGACGGTTGCGAGGAGTGCGAACTCCTCGTCGACCTCTTCGGTGACGAAGCCACCGCTTGTAACGAGTGCGTGGAATACGGCGAAGCCGAACTTGTTGAAACTAACCCATCTAACTAACGGAGGTAACAATGGGACTTGATCAATACGCTTTTATTAATCCGCGCGAAGAACAACGCACCGATGACCAAGGTAATTCCTTCACCGCTAAAATCGCCGAGCAAGACTTCTACTGGCGCAAGCACAGTCGGCTCCAAGACTTTATGGAGGAAATATGGGTGGAAAAAACTGGTCGTAGTAAACTGGAACTCAACTGCCAAGATATGGAGCTCACTCAAAACGACATAAACAAATTAGAAAGAGCTTGGCAAAACTCCTACAATCAAAACCACAGCAATGGTAACTTCTTCTACGGCCACGAACATCAAGTAGAACGCATGGATCACTACCACGATGACGACCAAGCCTTTATCAAAGCCGCTAAAGAAGCTCTGGCTGAAGGGCAAAAAGTCATCTATCACTGCTGGTGGTAATCATGGAAGCATTTATCATCCTCACCATAGCACTGCTACTCATCTAAACAACAAAGGCCATCATCACAAAATGGTGGCCTTTTATCCACGCGGCAATGTCCATAGACCTCTGACCATCGATATTCTTCCACTTTTCTAAATAGTAACCAAAATGAAATCGGAGGTGAAGTGATCGATCCGATATTACAATATACGATATCTGGCTATCATTATATTTCAAAGGGTTATTGTGATTAAATCGATAGTGAGGTATAAACTTTGAGCCCCTACGCGAGTCTGGAGATTGCACTTTTTGAAAAGAGTCGATTTCTATTGTAGGTTCTATTATAGAAAAGTAGACTGTTGTTATGCCGAAAGCGAAAGTTACACATAAGAATAAACTAGACGTCGTTGCGAACCCTCGGGTGGAAACTGGCCTCACCCCGATGCAGGAAAAGTTTGCAATGATTTACGCAACTGAAGAGGTCACGCAAACCGAAGCCGCCCTTCGTGCTGGCTACGCAGAGTCTAACGCACACGCTATCGCCAGCCGTATGTTGAATGGACGCGACTACCCCCAAGTTTTGGAAAGGGTGCGCGAAATCAAAGTAGAACTTCAGCACAAGTATGAAGTCAGTTTTGAAAGCCATGTTAAGAAGCTCGCTGAGATACGCGACCAAGCCCTGCAGAATGGAAACTACGCCGCCGCAGTCACGGCTGAAAAGTCACGAGGCCAAGCCGCCGGACTTTACATTGACCGCAAAGAAATCCTCATGGGTAAAATAGATCAAATGAATCGTGATGAGGTTATGCTAGAAATACGCCGCATCCAAGAAGAGTTCCCGCAACTGGTTCAGGCAACAGAGCCTCTAGACGCCGACTTCACAGAAATAGAAGTTCATCCAAATGCCAACACCGAAACCTGAGTCTAAATTATGGAAAGCCCTACGGGACGGAACACGCCACACTGGAGTCCATTGGGTAAGGATGGAGTCATGGGCAAGTCCAGGAGTGCCTGATCTCAACGGTTGCTTGAATGGCAAGGACTTCTGGGTAGAGTTAAAGGTTCTTACGACAAAGTCTGACAAGAAGTTCCCTAAATGGCGTCCACATCAAATCGCTTGGCAGACCTCAAGAACTGATGTTGGTGGATGCGTTTGGAACTTGGTTCATCATCCTTCGTCCTCTAGCCTATTATTTATGGATGGACGGAACCTCGCAAAGAGATTGATGGAGAATGATCCAACTTGGGATGGATTGATGCCTTGGCCGAGGGATAAAGATGGATGGACAGAGGTCCTCGATAGATTGATGAAGAGCGACGAAGAGTGATCAGTGGCTCCTCGTTCATCGTCCGTCACGCGTGAAATCGGTGGAAGTCGCGCGAAGTCCATGGACATCTGCCGTTCTACCCGCCGATATCTTTCTTGTTCATTATGACAATTTAGGGGTTTACATAGGAAGGTCAATTTGCTACTCTATAGGGGTAGCAAGCAATGGTGCTTGACTCGCAAGTTCGTAGAAAGGAACTTATCATGGCAAAATCAGTAGCCCAAAAAGTCGCCCCTCAGGAAATCACTTTTGCAGGTATCAATGCCCTGCCCGAGGAGCGCAAGCGCGAAGGCGTCACTGCCCAGGACATTTTCAACTTTGTCCAGGAACACGCAGGTGGGAATCCTAATAATGTAGGCGTCCGCATTGTAGCCGACGTTGACCCCAAAGCGGAACAGCCATTCCCCTTTGAAAGCAAGCGCACCTTGTATGACGCAGACGGGTCACCTAAGTCGGTCCTGCGTGGCAAGGTCGTTTGGCAGTTGATCAACTCCGGTAAGGAAACGGTCACCCTGCAGGACGTGGACATGGCTCACCGCTCCATTAAGGCGCGTCGCTTCCATGCTTTGTTGGACGCGCTTAATGGCGGACAGTCAGCCTCGGCTAAGGCGACTTGGGGCAAAAACTTCGTGGAGCTTTATGTCATTCCGGCATAACGCCTGACATCTCCCACTAAGGGCGACCGCGCTGGTCGCCCTTTTTTTATTGGATTGATTCCCTGATTGACAAGGAGTGAGGATGACGATCCCCCTGCGGGTAAATAGGAGCATATAAGATAGATAGATTGATTGACCTTATTTTACGAAGAACGATGACGATCTCGGTATACATGAATATGTATACTCAAAAATTCTCAGGGGTCAAGACATCGGTGGAAGTCGTCGAGCTGCTCGTCACTTTTCCAAGGTTGTCACTGCGACAATTTAACGCTGGCGGGATACCGTGGCGGCTGGCAATGTAAACACATAAACACTAGCAAAGGAGCTAACAATGCAAAGTCAAACACCGTGGTTCATACTGGTCACATTATTTTTGGTCACCTTGTCCGGCCTTATGCTTATGCTGGCCAGCACCGATATCCATACACATAAGCACATAGCCTTCATGGTATTTGGTATCGGCCTTTTAAGTTTTATTTGGGGCGGTATCGGCCTTGTCAGGTTGCGCTAATGGTTATCGTAGTATTTGGCTCGGTGGCGGCATTATTAATTATTTTGCTGGCACTGTAAAAAAGGGGTTTACAAACCTATTTAACCTGTGGCATAAAATAGGGGCGGGGGCAATAACGCCACCGCACAACACTTAACCAAGGGGTTTACAATGGTTAAAACTACTAAACAGGCGGCACAGGCCTTTAACGGTGCAAACGGTGTTAACGCACCAATTAGCGTGGCGGCTATGGCGGCCTTTATTAAGGCTAACGGCCTTGGCAATGTGGGCTTGCAATTAGCACCAGCCGCATTAGCCAACGGCACATTATTTGGTGGCGGTGCTATGTGGCGTGCCATGCAACCTAACAAGGCTGGCGTTGTTAGCGCACGCGGCCTTATTTTGTGGGCGTGTGTTAATGGCGTGCCACAGCACACTGTTAACGGTGTTAAGGCTTTTAATGTGGGCGGCATTGCCACCACCACGCCAGCCGCTATTGGTAAGCCTGTGCCATTGGCCGCAATACAGGCCGCACACCAGCACTGGGCGGCTAGTGTGTTTGCTAATGCTAACAGCACACACACTAACCAAAACGCTGTGGCGGCTGTGCTTAATGGCGGCTTTAACTACAGCGCACAAACGGCCAGCACATACGGCACGGCCTATGGCCAGTTAGTGCTAATGGGTTAACCCCTACCGTGGGCGGTGTAAAAGCCGCCCACGGGTCCCCCGTGGCCGTTTATGGCCATGTGGCAATTTTGCAACACCCCAACCCCCCTTGAGAGAAGACAGGGTGTGTATGCGTAGGCATATACACGGTTCTTTCGATTTCGTTACCACTCAGATAATTATTGGCGCACCCCCACCCCCCTTTTTGAATAAATGATGGGTAGGTTCATTGCCGTTTTGAAATTTTTATATTATTTTGAATCCATGGACATTGAACCGGAGTATTTGGGCGTAACGACGAATGAGGATGGCGAGATAGCGTTGTCTTTGTTTTATGAGAATGGCGTCCAGTTTGATATGTATTTGGATGAGCAGGATTTGTCCGATTTGATAATGACGCTGTTGTTTGTGGCGCAGAGGAAGAGGCCGTGGCAGAAGCTCCATTGAACATTCCTGAGGATGTATTGCGGCAGTATGCCCGTTTGCTTGAAAAGAGTGGACAGTATGCTTCGAGTGATCGCGCGAGGAAGGATTTTATGGCTTATACTAAAACGGTATGGCCTGAGTTTATTGAGGGTAATCACCATAAGGTGATGGCGCAGAAGTTTAATGGATTGGCTACTGGTAAGATAAAGCGGTTGATAGTGAATATGCCGCCGCGACATACGAAGTCTGAGTTTGCGAGTTATTTGTTGCCGAGTTGGTTGATGGGTTTGAACCCAAAGTTGAAGATTATTCAGGCGACGCATACTGGTGAGTTGGCTGTGCGATTTGGCCGTAAGGTGCGTAACCTTATGAACAGTAACGAATACTCTCTGGTCTTTCCTGATGTGAAGTTGCGACAGGATAGTAGTGCGGCGGGGCGATGGGAAACCCATTCTGGTGGCGAATATTTTGCGGCTGGTGTAGGGGGAGCGATTACAGGCCGTGGTGCGGATTTGATGATTATTGATGACCCGCATAGTGAACAGGATGCGTTATCCCCTGCGGCGTTAGAGAATGCGTATGAGTGGTATACGAGTGGTCCACGCCAGCGTTTGCAACCTGGAGGGGCTATTGTGATTGTGATGACGCGTTGGTCCGAGATAGATTTGACGGGTAAGTTGTTGAAGCAACAGGCTCGCGATGTATTGGCGGACCAATGGGAGGTGGTTGAGTTTCCGGCGTTATTGGAAGATGATAAGGTGTTGTGGCCGCAGTTTTGGAAAAAGGATGAACTGTTAAAGGTTAAGGCTTCGTTATCTGTTGGTAAGTGGGAAGCGCAGTGGCAACAGAACCCGACGTCTGAGACGAGTGCTATACTCAAGCGTGAGTGGTGGCAGAAGTGGGAAAAGGAAGAGATCCCTCCGCTGAGTTATGTAATGCAGAGTTATGATACGGCGTTTAGTAAGCAGACGAATGCTGATTATAGTGCTATAACCACATGGGGTGTATTTTACCCAGAGGAGGGTGGACCACCGAACATTATTCTGTGTGATGCGCGGCGTGGCCGATGGGATTTCCCGGATTTACGGCGTATAGCGCAGGAGGAATATGCGTATTGGGATCCGGAATGTGTGTTAATTGAGGCAAAGGCGAGTGGTATGCCGTTGACGCAGGAATTGCGACAGATGGGTATTCCGGTGCAGAATTACAGCCCGTCCAGAGGAAATGATAAATACACCCGAGTAAACTCCATTGCGCCTCTCCTTGAATCTGGGTTAGTATGGGCTCCGGATACTAGATGGGCAGAAGAAGTTATTGAGGAGTGTGCGGCTTTTCCTGCTGGCGAAAATGATGATTTTGTTGATACAGTAACACAGGCTCTCCGACGGTTTCGCGAAGGAGGGTTTATACAGCACCCAGAGGACTATGACGATTATGTTGAGGGACCCCCAAGAGTTGCAAACTATTACGGATAAACTTGAGTACCTCAAACGCTTGATGGAGCAAGCTGAAAAAGCCCTCCGTCCACGGCCAGTTCTCCGTGTCATCCAAGGAGGCAAGCGTGGCTAGACAACCGAACCCTTATAATAATATTGAACGCGAATTTACATTGGTCGGGCAGACATTGCCCGATGATGATTTAGAGGTTGAGATCCCAGCCCCTGCCCCCGAACCAAGTTTCGATGGTATGGAAATGTCGCAGATGGAAGATGGTTCTATAGAGTTTGCGGAGCCAGAATCTGTTGGTGTAGAGGATATGGGGTTTGATAGTAACCTTGCTGAAGTAATAGATGATGATGAACTTACTGGTATTTCCAGTATGGTGCTTGATAAGGTAGATGAAGATAAATCGTCGCGCAAAGAGTGGATCAATATATACACTAAAGGACTCGACCTTTTAGGGGTTAAGTACGAAAACCGCACCGAGCCTTTTAATGGGGCTACTGGCGTTATCCACCCAATGTTGAACGAAGCAGTTAGCCAGTTCCAAAGCCAAGCCTATAAAGAATTATTGCCGCCGAGCGGACCAGTACGGACACAAGTGCTGGGCGATACTACCCCTGAGCTCGAACAACAGGCTGATCGCGTAAAAGATTTTATGAATTACCAGATTATTCATGAAATGCCTGAGTATGATAGTGAATTTGACCAAATGCTGTACTACTTGGGGCTATGCGGTAGTGCATTTAAGAAGGTTTATAAAGACCCACAGCTCGGGCGTCAGGTAAGTAAGTTTGTAATGGCTGAAGATATGCTTGTGCCATTCAATGCAACTGACCTTGAAAGCTCGGAACGGGTAACACATATCATAAAAATGAGTCCAAATGAGCTTCGTAAGCTCCAAGTTAGCGGTTTTTACCGCGATATTGAGATAGAAGCGGGTGAAGGTGAGTATTCTGAGCTAGATGAGACTAAAGAAGAGCTTTCTGGCTTGGAAAGAGCAGGGGAAAATGAAGAAGTTACCCTGTATGAGTGCCATTGTTACCTAGATTTAGATGCTTTTCCGGATAAAACGGCTGATGGTGAAGTAACAGGTATTAAATTACCATATATAGTCACTGTTGCGGGTGATTCTGGCGAAGTTTTGTCAGTTTACCGCAATTATAGCGAAGTAGACCCTCTAAAGCGCAAAAAACAGTATTTTGTGCATTATATGTTCACTCCAGGACTAGGGTTTTACGGTAATGGTTTGATCCATCTGCTTGGTAATTTGTCCCGCACAGCCACGGCTAACCTTCGCCAGCTCGTAGATGCTGGTACATTGGCTAATATGCCAGCAGGGTTTAAGGCTAGAGGCTTGCGTATCCGTGATGATGACCAGCCCCTCCAACCAGGAGAATGGCGGGATGTCGATGTTGTTGGAACAGAGCTACGCAGTTCACTCTTGCCCCTACCCTACAAAGAGCCGAGCGCGACTTTGTTCCAACTCCTAGGTTTTGTGGTGCAAGCCGCCCAGAAGTTTGTAGGCACAACTGATATTGGTACGGGTAACATCCAAAATACGGAAATGCCTGTAGGTACAACGGTAGCCCTGCTTGAGCGTGGTAGCCGTATTATGTCAGCGGTGCATAAACGCTTGTATAATGCTATGAAGCAGGAGTTTAAGCTCCTTGCCGATATTATTGCTACCGATACTTCTGATTATCCGTACAATGTCAACGGCGCACAGGATGGCCTAAAGGCAAAAGATTTTGATGGTCGGGTAGATATCGTACCTGTTGCTAACCCGAATATTTTCAGTATGTCACAGCGGGTAAGCCTTGCCCAAGAACAGTTGAAATTGGCGCAAGCAAACCCACAGATGCACAATTTGTACGAAGCCTACCGCCGTATGTATACGGCATTGGGTATTGATAATATTGAGCAGATCTTGCCGCCCCCTTCACAGCCACAGGCTATGGATCCTGTCATGGAAAACGGTATGTTGCAAATGGCTTTGGCTGGAAAACAACAACTTAAAGCCTTCCCACAGCAAAACCATGATGCCCATATCCAAGCACACTTGACGTATATGTCTAGCATTATTGTGCGTTCAAATGCGGCGGCTATGCAGATTTTGCAAACGCATATTTTTGAACACCTTGCTATGAAAGCCCAGATGGTTGTCCAGCAAGAAATGATGATGTTGCAACAACAGGGTCAAGCTGTGCCACCTGAAATGATGCAAAACCGTGTGGCCGAAGTAGAAGCGCAACTAATGGCTGAGTATATCCAACAGGAATCGCAGATTCTTGGGGCGGGTAAGCAAGACCCATTGGTTGACCTTAAAGCGCAAGAGCTCCAGTTGCGCCAGCAAGAGCAGATGCAACAGGCTCAGCAAGACCAGTTGGAGCTACAGCTGGATAGGCAGAAGTTAACTCAACAGGGTGCGTTAGCCCGTGAGCGTATTGACAGCACTGAAGATATTGCCGCTATGCGAGCACAGATTGCTATGCAACGCACAATGAATAGAGGTGGGTGATGGCTGATACATGGGGTGGTCCCGATATGGGAGCCAATGTAGGCTCTAAAGATTTCGGTCCTTCAGGTAAAACAGGTGGTTCGTCTTTTAGTGGTGGACAGGATAACCAGCCCCAACAGAACGATGATTTAGACCAAATCCGCGATCGCATCGCTAAAGCCCAAAAAATGGGTGTCAATGTTTTTGGTGACACTTTTGTGAACACCCTTGCCGCTGATATGTTGGGGGGTTCTATAAAAGGTTTTGGTCCTACTTATAGTTTTGGTGGAGGCAATCAAGAAGCGGATAATTTTTTGCAAAATTATGCAACGCAGTATCAAGATGTAGGCGGTCAATATTACTATAACAATCCCTCTACTTTTTTAAACACGATGTTGACTAATTATGGTTCTGGGTTGCCTCAAAATACTTTAATGGAAAATATCTATAACCAGCTTGTTCCTGGAGGGGCTACACCTTTAGGAATTCTTGCCAATGTTCCTAGTTTGATGCAAAATGTTCCCAGCCCTGTGAGTACCGCAATAGGTTTAGGTAATATGCTTGCTGGTAAATTGGGCATTGGTGTAGAGGGGGACGATGAGTCGGAAAGCTCAGAAGACTCAGAAGAAAATGATGGTCCTGGGTACACTATAGATGCCCAAGGTAATTACAGCTATGACAGCCCCAAGGCTTTTATAGATCAAATGTTAGGTAAATTCAATTAGCCCAAGGAGATATTGCTATGGCTAAAGATGATAGAAGAGAACAACTGCTTCAGCTTTTGGATGATGCTCGTCAAAACGAAGATGACGACATGATCCTCGAAATTGAAACCGAGTTGTTTCAAATGGGTGATGACCGTAAAGGCCAAGCCTACGGAGCCATGACGGATAAGGAATTATCTAAATTGGCTATGGCTGGTAAAGGAAAAAAACTCAAGATGAAAAACGGTGGCATGGCCAATAAAGCTCGTATGAATGCTACAAGCAACCGTGCGACTAAACGCGGTGTTAGCAGAGGTGGTGGTGCGGCGTTGCGTGGGACAAAATTTGTAGGCGTTCGATGAGTGTAGAAACCTTCCTTAAATGGAAAATCCTGCCCCGCTTTATGATGTTGGTGATGACACTAATGTCATGGCGGGTTGTAGAGTGGTTTATGTCGCTTGAAGATCCAAGCAATGCTCAGGCGGGGTTAGTGTCTGTGGTAACAGGGGCTATGACAGGTGCATTTGCAGTGTGGATGAACCATGAGGGCAAACATCATGGCTAAACTGGTTAAAGCCCCTAAAGGCTATCATTGGATGAAAAAAGGCGCAGGGTACTCGCTTATGCGTGACCCTAAAGGTGGTTATGCTCCTCATAAAGGGGCGTCAAAAACGGCGAAATTTAAAGTTGATAAAGTGCATAAGTGATCCATGTCTTTTTGTTATTGGTGTATTTAGGTACGGGAGACGAACGAAAATTAATCAGTAATGATATGTACTTTCGTAGCCTTGAAGAATGTAATTGGTATGCGAAAAACCTTGCCAAACGATACGGTAATTATCAGTATTACGATAGAATGGATGCAAGGGATAGGGTAACAGCGTATTGCGTACCCAAGCACATAAAGAAAGACTCTGTTAAAGTTTACTAGGAGGTAAATATGTTACAGGCGTTAATCGGTCCAGTGACGGGCATACTGGATAAATTTATTGAAGATAAAGATGCTAAAAATGCTATGGCGCATGAAATTGCGACTATGGCAGAAAAAGCCGCGCATGAAGCGGCAATGGCACAGGTTGAAGTAAATAAAATGGAGGCACAGCACCGTAGTTTGTTTGTGGCTGGTTGGCGTCCTTTTATTGGTTGGACTTGCGGTATTGCGTTGGCCTACCATTTTGTTTTGAATCCTTTGATTATGTTTGGTGTGTCATGGGCAGGGGTAGAAATACCAGAGTTGCCCGAGTTTGACATGGGTTCGCTTATGACGGTATTGATGGGTATGCTTGGTCTTGGTGGCCTCCGTACTTTTGAAAAAGTAAAAAAGGTCACAAAATAGATGTCAGACCTTTACATTCACGAAAAACTCCGTAATATAATACGAGAACGGAAAGAGCTTCTTGGACAACAATTACTTGAAGGCCAAATAGAAGATTTTTCTGCATTCAAGGAATTGCGAGCTCGTCTTGCAGAACTTGCCAACATTGAACAGGAGCTACAAGCCCTGCTAAAAAAGGTGGAACATGAGTAAAACTCTTTATGTACCCGAGTACATCGCAAAAGCGCAACAGGCTAAAGCTCAAGAAGCTGAAGCAACCCCTTCCCCTCAAGCCCCCGCAGTTGAAAAAATGCCACAGCCAACAGGCTGGCGTATTTTGATTTTGCCCTATAAAGGCAAAAAGAAAACTGAAGGCGGTGTTTACCTTCCAGACCAAGCAGTTGAGCGTGAGGCATTAGCCACCGTATGTGGTTATGTGCTTAAAGTTGGACCGCTTGCGTATAAAGATCCTGATAAATTTGGGGAAACAGGAGCATGGTGTAAGGAAGGTGATTGGGTGATTTTTGGTAGATATGCTGGAAGTCGCTTTAAAATAGATGGCGGTGAAGTCCGTCTTCTAAACGATGATGAGATTCTGGCTACTATAAATAACCCAGAAGACATCTTGCACACATAACAGGAGTGAGTTATGCCAGAGGCTAAGAAAGCTGAAGAACTCGAGGATGCCGTAGAGGTAGAACTGGAGCAAGACCAAGAGGTAGAGACACAAGAATCTACCGAAGAACCTGAACAGGCCGCATCAGACGAAGCTTCTGATGACGATCTTGAGGGTTACAGTGATAAAGTAAAAAAGCGCATTGAAAAGTTAACCTATAAAATGCGTGAGGCTGAACGCCGCGAGAGAGCCGCTACAGATTATGCTAAATCTGTGCAAAAGCAAATGGATGACTTAAAGACTAGATCTAGTCAAATTGATGAGTCCTATCTCTCGGAGTATGATCAGCGTGTAAATACGCAAGAAGAGATTTTAAAATCCAAACTCACTAATGCAATTAACTCTGGCGATGTAGATGGCCAGATAGAAGCGCAAAAGCAACTTGCTAAACTTGCTATTGAAACAGAGCGGTTGACGGTTGCAAAACAAGAGTTTGAACAGCGAAAAGCTAACCCTCAAGCACAGAGTCAACCTCAATCACAATCACAAACCCCTGCCCAACCAGATCCTAAAGCACGGGCATGGGCAGAGCGTAATGAGTGGTTTGGCCAAGATGAGCCTATGACGCTAACAGCGTTTAGCATCCATAAGCGTTTGGTAGAAACAGAATACTTCGATCCGAATAGTGATGAGTATTACGAAGAGTTGGATCGTCGTATGCGTAGTGAGTTCCCGCATAAGTTCGGGGAAGCTAAACCCAGCAACTCAAATTCTAGGTCACCAGTAGCCCCAGCTTCACGCTCTTCGGGTAAGGTTCAGAGCAAAAAAATCAAGCTCACTCCTTCTCAGGTTGCAATAGCTGATAAACTTGGTGTAAGTTATGAACAATACGCGAAGCAACTTGCTCGCTTAAACTCGTGAAGGACAAGATCATGGATCGTACCCCACGCACTGCACAAACTCGTGAGAAAGACTCACGCCGCAAACCTTGGCAACCACCATCCACATTGGATGCACCCCCAGCACCGGAAGGTTTTGTTCACCGCTGGATCCGTGAATCAGTTATGGGTCAGGATGACAAAAAGAACCTTTCAGCTCGCCTCCGCGAAGGCTTTGATTTAGTTCGCGCTGATGAGTACCCCGACTTTGAAGCCCCTACCGTCCAAGACGGTAAACACGCGGGAGTCATAGGAGTGGGTGGTCTACTTTTAGCTCGTTTCCCTATTGAATCTAAACAAGAGCGTGACGCATACTTCCGTGGTAAAACCTCTGATCAAATGCAAGCTGTTGATAATGATTTGTTCCGGGAAGAGCATAGTTCGATGCCTATCCTTAAACCAGATAGGCAATCTCGTGTAACCTTCGGGGCTAAAGGTGGCTCCGAAAATTAGAAGGATCTTAGAGCATGGCAAATAATGATGCTGCTTTCGGACTACGTCCGTACAAGATGCTCGGGGCTGGTGCAAACACCAACGGCTTGATGACCTTCAAAATCCAGACTTCAGGAACGGCTGGTACATCTTCTGTAATTTATGAAGGTACGCCTGTTATTCCTCTTGCCAATGGTCTTGTGGATATTGTAGGTGCGGCGGCTGGTGGTACTGTACCCCTCCTCGGTGCGTTTATGGGTTGTAATTACACTGATCTCAACGGTACTCCCACTTGGACAAACAAGTGGCCAGGAACTGCCTCTGTAAAGAGCGGGACTGAAGCGACTGCTGTGATTGCGGCTCACCCTGATCAGCTTTTCCTCATCAATTGTGATGCGGCGGCGGCTGATACACTTGTTCACGCGAACGCTAATTTTGCAAGCGGTACATCTGGCGATGCAACGACTGGTAAGTCGTCTGCTGAACTGGCTGTATCAACAGCAAATACGACTAACACCCTGAATTTGCGTATTATCGGTTTTGAAGATTCCCCTTCAAACGATGATGTGACTGTTGCAGGTCGTCTAGCGATCGTGATGCTTAACAACCACTTCTATCGTTATGGTGCTAACGGTACTGGTGCTGGCGTCTAAGGAGGGTTCGTAGATGGCTATTTCAAGAGCACAACTGCTAAAAGAGCTAGAGCCTGGACTTAATGCTCTGTTCGGCATGGAGTACGATCGGTACGACAACGAGCACGCTGAAATCTTTGAAACCGAAAATTCAGATCGGGCTTTCGAAGAAGAGGTAATGCTTGCTGGCTTCGGTCAAGCTCCAACAAAAGGTGAAGGTGCGGCTGTTAGTTACGATTCAGCTAACGAAGCATTTACCGCTCGCTATACACACGAAACTGTGGCACTGGCGTTTGCGATCACTGAGGAAGCTGTAGAGGATAACCTCTATGACCGCCTCAGCTCGCGTTACACTCGTGCGCTGGCTCGTTCTATGGCAAACACCAAACAGGTGAAAGCGGCCTCAATTCTTAACAATGCGTTTGATAGCAACTTTGCTATTGGCGATGGTGTGGAATTGTGTGCTACGAATCACCCGACTGTTGGTGGCGGTAACTTCCGGAATGAACTGTCAACTGCGGCTGACCTCAACGAAACTTCGCTTGAGCAGTCACTGATCGACATTTCTAACTTCATTGACGAGCGTGGTCTTAAGATCGCACTTCGTGGTATGAAGTTGATCATTCCTACCAACCTCCAGTTTGTTGCCGAGCGTTTGATGGCATCTAATCTGCGTCCTGCGACTGCAGACAATGACATCAATGCTATCCGTAACATGGGTATGCTTCCTGACGGTTATGTGGTTAACCACTTCCTGACCGATACAGATGCGTTCTTCATTAAAACGGATGCGCCTAACGGCTTCAAGCATTTTGTTCGGACTCCAATGCAAAACAGCATGGAAGGCGATTTCGAAACAGGTAATGTTCGCTACAAAGCTCGTGAGCGTTACAGCTTCGGTGTTTCCGACCCACGCTGTGTTTTTGGTTCTCCTGGAGCCTAAACAAAATTCATCAAAATAGAAGGGCGGCTTTTCAGCCGCCCTTTTTTGTTATATAGTTGAGATATCAACCTTGACTGCGTAAGCAGACACTAGCCACGACAAGGAGACACACATGGCTAAATCGACCTTTTCAGGTCCAGTTGTTTCTAACAACGGCTTCATTACTGCTGGTTCTGATTCTGTTGTAAACATTACAGCTGAGACCACTCTCACTTTTAATGCACACGCTGGCCGCATTATTGAAATCAATGATGCAGATGGTGCTGTTACTCTGCCTTCGATTGCTACGGCTGAAATCGGTGCAGTTTACCGTTTCTTCATTGGCACAACAGCTTCTGATCTTGATATTAAGACAGATGGTACTGATAAGTTTGTTGGTTCTATTTCTGTTGGCATCACCAATAGTACACATAAGCGGTTTGTTCCTGGAGCAACTAATGATGTGATTTCAATGAATGGTACTACCACAGGCGGTATTGCTAACAGCTATGTTGAAATTACTGCTCTGGCTACTGCCGAGTATATGGTTCAAGGACAGTTGATTGGGTCAGGCACGATTGCTACTCCTTTTGCTGATAGCTAAGAGGGGCGTAATCCATGGCTGGATCTGATGTACAATCAAAGCGGTTAACTGGCACTGGCTCTGCTGGTGTTGGTCCTGCGCGTATCCGTCAGATACAGGTTCTAACCACGATAGGGACACCTCGCCTTACCATTACAGATGGTAATGGCGGGGCTACCGTTTTGGATTTAGATTTCCTTGCATCTGATTCACACTCAGTAAACATCCCTGCAGAGGGTATTCGTGTAACAGATATTTATGTTTCTGCTTTCACTAATATTACTGCTATGACGGTGTTTTATAACTAAAGGAGACTCGAATGGCTCGTGAAGTTAGCTCTATTACAAGAGTCGGAACCTCTGAGCCGTTCGAGCTTCAAGTTGCCCGTGGGCAAATATCGTTCCATAAAACTGTTTTTAAGTTTGGTTACAACTCTGTTGTTGGATCCACTAAGGAAACTATTTGGGAACAAGGCGGTTTATACGCTTATCCAGCATCAGCCACAGTAATGACTGTATCAAGCAGTTCAACTGACGACACTGCCGCAGGAACTGGTGCAAGAACAGTAGAAGTTTTTGGCCTAGATGCTGATTACAACGAAATAAACGAAGTTGTTACATTAAACGGGCAAACAGCAGTTAACACCACAAAGTCTTACCTCCGTATAAATCGTGGCATTGTCCGCAGTGCAGGTAGTGGTGGTGCAAACGCTGGAACAATTTACGCAGGAACAGGCACAGTGACTGCTGGAGTTCCAGCTAATATTTACCTGACCATAAATGGTGATGGCGACAACCAAACATTGATGTGTCTTTGGACAGTTCCCGCAGGATATACAGCATTCCTTACAAAGATGTCTTTGTCTACAGGCACATCTACCAACACCAAAGCCGTTTTGAATTCTAGTCTTGTTGCTAGGCCATACGGAGAAGTCTTCCAGATAAAAGAAAGATTTACTATTACAGATGGCGCACACGAACAATTTTATACTTTTCCATTAAGGTTCACAGAAAAAACAGATTTAGAGATGAGGGCGTTTTCTTCCTCTGGATCTGTTGACTTTAATGTGTCTGCGTCAATGGAGCTTATTTACATTCAAAATGGGAGTTCGTTTTAATGGCTACGACTAAAAATGTCAAACGCACCCCTAGCGGTAAATTAAGCTACAGAGGAGAAACTTTTAGTGGGTACAATAAACCCAAGCGTACTCCTGGAGCAAAGCGCAAGTCTGCGGTGTTGGCTAAAAAGGGTGACCAAGTAAAGTTGGTACGGTTTGGTGACCCTAATATGAAAATTAAAAAGAGCATCCCTGCTAGACGCAAGTCTTTTAGAGCTCGCCATAATTGTGCCAGTGCTTCCGATAAATTCTCGGCAAGGTATTGGTCATGCAAGGCGTGGTAAAATTTATGGCAGACCGTGGTGTACATGACTTGGAAATTGAGTTTACCGAGTGGAAGACAAAACAAGATCATTTAGTTCGTCATGTTGATGAACTTCATGAGGATATGAAAGAAGTAAAAAAGGCTGTGTTTCAAGCTAAGTGGATGTTGATTGGGGCTGTGGTGGTTATTGGTTTGACAAACAGTGGTAGCCTTTTGGAACTTATTAAGTTGATGAAATAATGGCAATGACACGGGGACAAATGCGAAAGCAAGTAGAAAAAGCTCCCGCTTCTAAAAAGAAAAAGAAGCGTAAAATCCCTGCCAAATATTTAGCTGGTCTTAGTTCTGCTGATAAGGCCAAGCGTAGAAAAGAGATACAGCGGAATGCTAAAAAGTCTTCAAAGGATCCTTCTGCATATGTTTTCCCTAGCGATTATACGAGCTCTGGAGCTAGAAGGAAGACAAAGGAGTCCAAGTATACAAAAGCGTTCCGGAAAAAGTTTGGTACTAAGACGAGGAAAACCTAATGCCTTACAGCAAGTACACTCCAAAACAAAAGCGGCTTGCCGCTATTGCCCCACCCCGCAAAAAGATTACCCGTGCGGATATAATTACTGCCGCTAAGAGGAAGAAAAATGGCACTAAACGCAAGCGTAAAAAAGTCTCTAGCTAAAAAAGCAGAGGCGGCTCGCAAAAAAGGTAAGAAGGTAACGGCTGGCCAACTCCAGCGTGTGTACAATAAAGGGTTGGCGGCATACAGAACTGGACATCGTCCCGGAGCTACACCAAGCCAATGGGCGATGGCTAGAGTCAACAGTGTGTTGACAGGCGGTAAAGCCGCAAAAGTAGATGCTCATATCTTTGGTAAAGGTAAAAAACCAAAGGCTAAACAGGAGAAAAAGTCATGAAAAATGGTCGCAAGAAAATGATGGGCGGTGGTTATGGCCGTAAGAAAATGATGGGCGGTGGTGAAATGATGATGTCACCACGGAAGAAAATGGCGTATGGTGGCTCAGCAAGGAAGAAAATGAAGGGCGGCGGCAAAATGGTAAAAGGTCCGTGCTCATAAGGAGTAAGTTATGGCGACTTCTGGTTCTACCGATTTTGAATTAGATGTAAGTGATTACATTGAAGAAGCATTTGAGCGTTGTGGTATGTCAGTCCGCACAGGATATGATCTTACTACAGCGAAGAGGTCGCTTAACCTTTTGTTTGCTGATTGGGCTAACCGTGGTTTGAACCGCTGGACAATTGAGCAAAGCACCGTTTCTTTGGTTGCAGGAACAAACAGTTATAATCTTGATGCAGATACAATTGATGTATTGAGTGCTGTTATTCGTACGAACGCAGGGGCATCTACACAATCCGATGTCACTATTGATAGAGTAAGCCGCGATGAGTTCCTGAATATCCCTAGCAAACTTTCCCAAGCAAAACCGACGCAATGGTATATAGATCGTTCTATTACACCCGTTTTGAACATATGGCCTACACCTGACCGATCATACACTTTTGTGTACGATAGGTTGACCCGCATCCAGGATGCAGATGATTACACAAATACGGTAGAAGTACCCTTTAGGTTTTATCCGTGTTTGGCCGCAGGTCTGGCGTATTACATTTCCATGAAAAAAGCCCCTGAGCGTATGCAGTTGTTGAAAGCGGTGTACGAAGAAGAGTTCCAACGGGCGGCATATGAAGATGTAGATCGGGCAAACCTCACGCTTACCCCACGCAGAGATTATTATGGGTTCTTATAATGGCATATGCGGTCGGTAAATATTCTCAGGCTATTTGTGACAGGTGTGGGTTTCAATACCCATACCTTGAAATGCGTCAGGAATGGAACGGCCATAAGGTTTGCCCTGAGTGTTTTGAAACAAAGCACCCACAGTTAGACCCTATTTTCACACCAACAGACCCACAAGCAATATATAAGCCTCGGGTAGACCGTAAAGAACCTCTGGTTGTACAAGTGGGAGAATCGGTGTTTAATGAAACAGCCCCCTTACAGATGATAACTTCTGTGGGCATAGTTACGGTGTCGGTATCATGAGTTTTACATACGCAGAGCTTAAAACAGCTATCCAAGATTATACAGAAAACCAAGAAACTACTTTTGTTAACCACCTTGATGATTTTATCCAAGGGGCAGAAGAGCGTATCCTTAAATCTGTACAGCTTGAGTTTTTTCGCAAAAATGCTACAGGATCTATGACATCAGGTAATAAGTACCTTGCTGTCCCTACAGATTTTTTAACGCCTTTGTCTCTGTCTATTATTAGTTCTAGCAACCATGTCTTTTTGTTATACAAAGATGTGAACTTTATTCAGGAAGTAAATCCTAATCCTGCTACAACAGGTGTGCCAAAATATTATGCTTATTTTGATGTAAGTAATTTGGTTATCGCGCCTACCCCTGATGATAATTATACCGCTGAGTTGCATTATATGTACCGACCAAACAGCCTTACTGCGGGTGCGGCAGGGGGAACAACATGGCTCAGTACTAATGCAGATAGAGCTCTTCTTTACGGAAGTCTCCTAGAGGCGTATACTTTTATGAAGGGCGAAGCTGATGTGCTTCAGCAGTATGAAAAAATGTTTGCTGAGGCTATTGGTAGGCTGAAAAACTTCGGGGAAGCACTTGAGGTTACTGATGCTTATCGTCAGGGGATGTTAATGAGGCAAAAAGCATAATGTTTAAAGCTGATTTCGAACTTCCTGAAACACCGATTGTAACGGTGCAAACGACCCAGAATCGGGGGTTTACCCCTGATGAAGTCGCAGAGCGGTGCGTAAATAAATTGATTTCGGTCTCAGATTCCGCACCCCCAGCTATACGAGACCAAGCCAGAGCGTTCCAAAAGCACATGGAAAAAGTTGTGGCGTTTTATATGCGGGAGGCTATTCGAAGTGATAGAACTACTGTATATAATAAATTATTGGATGCAGGGCATCCTGAACTGGCTGAAGCGATAAGGAGATTTTGATGGCTATCACCCAAGCAATGTGTACTTCCTTTAAACAGGAACTACTCCAAGCTCAACATGATTTTACGGCCTCTACAGGCCATAGCTTTAAACTTGCTCTGTATACCAGCAGTGCAACCCTAGGAGCCACCACAACTGATTATAGCGTGACTAATGAGGTAAGTGGTACGGGGTATAGTGCTGGCGGTGGGGCATTGACTAATGTCACCCCTACCACAAGTGGTACGACGGCATTTACAGACTTTGCTGATCTTACATTTAGCACAGCAACAATTACAGCCAACGGTGCTCTTATTTATAACACCACAACAGGCGGTGGTTCTGGCACAACGGAATCAGTGGTTGTTCTTGCTTTTGGTGGTGATAAAACTTCGACAGCGGGTGACTTTACTATTCAGTTCCCAACTGCGGATGCAAGTAACGCTATCATCCGCATTGCCTAAATAGGGGGCTAAAATGGCTCTTGTCATTGCGGATAGAATAAAAGAAACAACTGCGACCTCTGGTACGACGGATTTTGTGTTAGATGGGGCGACTACGGGTTTTTCTGCCTTTAGTTCTGCTTTGTCTAATAGTGATACGACTTACTATGTTTGTGTTGATGGTTCTGATTATGAAGTAGGGCTTGGTACTTATGTATCTGGCACAGATACTTTGCAAAGAACTACGGTGTTAGCCAGCACAAACGCAGGAGCAAAAGTTAGTTTCTCGTCTTCAGCCAAAGAAATATTTATCACCTATCCCGCTGATAAAGCCATTTACCTCGACGGCAGTGATAACATCATTGCCGCTAACGGTAGTGCGTTAACTAACTTAAATGCCAGCAATCTTGCTAGTGGAACAGTAGCTGACGCACGGCTTCCTGCTACCATTTCTTCTGATATCACGGGCAATGCGGCTACGGCTACAGCATTAGCCACAGGTCGCACTATTGCTTTGAGTGGCGATGTAGCGGCTACAGGTGTCAGTTTTGATGGTACGAGCAATATAACGCTCACCACCACTATCCAAGCAAACTCTGTTGCGTTAGGCACGGATACAACAGGCAATTACGTCGCTGACATCACAGCGGGTAGTGCTATTGATGTATCAGGTGGCGGTTCAGAAACGGCGACAGTTACTATCAATGTAGATTTGTCAGAGTTGACTACTTCTACCACAGATGGCGATGGTGACTTTTTTGTGGTCGTGGATGCGAGTAATGTCCAACGCAAGTTGACTAAAGCCAATATAAATCTTTCTGGCATGAATAATGATGCTGGGTGGACTTCTAATGTTGGCGATATAACAGGTGTTACCGCAGGAACAGGCATTTCAGGCGGTGGCACTTCTGGCACGGTTACAGTTAACCTTGATGTAAATGGGTTGACTACAGCAACTCCTGTTTCTACTGACACTATTGCTTTTTATGATGTGAGTGCAGGGGGTGTCCGCAAATCAACCATTTCAAATGCGGCGTTAGTTGGACCAACGGGACCGACAGGACCGACAGGACCGACTGGACCTCCAGGCTCCACGGGACCAGCAGGACCTCCGGGACCAACTGGACCGACAGGACCGACAGGACCGACAGGACCTCCAGGACCTCCGGGACCAACTGGACCAACTGGACCGCCAGGACCGACTGGACCGACAGGACCTCCAGGGACATTTAGTGGAACATTCAACGGTGTGATCACAAACAGTAGTAACCAACCTTTTTGGGAAAACCAGACAGCGGTAGGTGCTAATTACACGATCACCAATAACTATAACGCTATGTCGGCTGGACCGATTACTATCAATAGCGGCGTTACTGTTACTGTTGGAACAGGTGAGACTTGGACGATTGTTTAGATGCGTGATTTATGGCAGTTATGGTCTGGTGGAGCAAGTCAAGCTCAAATAGATTGGATCACCAATATTGCTAATACCAAGCCTGTTCAAGAGGCTGGGATATTTTCCTCTTCTGAGGTGGATGATAAAGTCCGCACAAGTAGCATTCGTTGGCTTACAGATGAGCATAAAATACGCGATTGGTTGTTCGAATATGTCAAAATGGCCAATCGTAACGCCTTTAATCTAGATGTAGATAATTTTGCGGATATCCAGTATACCGAGTATCTAGCCACCGAAGGTGGCCATTATGATTGGCATCATGATGTTGATTGGAATAATGATATCGGTTATGATAGAAAATTGTCTATAACTTTGCAATTAAGCTCTCCTGATGAGTACGAAGGTGGAGATTTTGAATTTAGTGAAGTAGTGTCTCCTGGAGCCGAATCTAAAGAAAAAGGGAGCGTGTTGGTTTTTCCTTCATACTTACAACATCGGGTAAAACCTGTTACAAAAGGAAAAAGGATAAGTCTTGTAGCATGGTTTGAAGGACCAAGGTGGCGATAGATGTTAGGTTTTACCACATTATCTGGTGATACCCTATCGGGTCAGGGAGCAACTGGTGTCAATGTATTTGTCACTGGTGTTTCTGCCACAGGTGGTGTTGGGACAGTTACGGCTACAGGCATTGCTAATATCCCTGTTACTGGTTTAGTTGGTACGACAGGGGTTGGCAGTGTTTCTATTGTTGCGGAAGCAAATGTTTCTGTTACGGGTGAAACGGCTACGGGTAGCGAAGGTTCTGTTACTGTAGTTGCTGAAGCCGTTGTTATTCCTACAGGGGAGGCCGCTACTGGCGCAGTAGGCACAGTTACAGCGACAGGTATAGCGAATGTTTTCCCAACGGGTGAAGCCGCTACTGGCGCAGTTGGCAGTGTAACTGTAAAAGCAGATGCGGATGTTGCCGTCACAGGTGAAGCCGCTACTGGCGCAGTTGGTAGTGTTGATATAACGGGTGATGCGAATGTTCCTGCTACAGGGATTGCGGCTACTGGTGCTGTTGGCAGTGTAACAGTAGCGGCAGGAGCAAATGTATTCCCAACGGGTGAAGCCGCTACTGGAGTAACAGGCTCTGTAACGGTTACGGGTGATGCAAATGTTCCAGCCACGGGTATTGCGGCTACTGGAGCAGTAGGTTCTGTAACTGTTGCGGCTGATGCAAATGTAGCGGTTACGGGTAATTCTGCTACGGCTTCTTTGGGTTCTGTAACGGTAACGGCTGATGCAAATGTCTACCCTGCGGGAATATCTGCTACCGGACAAGTAGGAAGAGTGTTAGTATGGGGAACAATCGTTCCAGATCAAACACCGAATTGGTCTCAGGTTTCACCAAGCCAGACACCAAGTTGGACAGAAATAGCGGCGTGAGGTTGATATATGCCTAGTGTATATACTAATAATTTGAGATTAGAACTCATCGCTACTGGTGAAGCTGGTGGTACTTGGGGAACTAAGACTAATACAAATATTGATTTAATTGCAGAAGCCCTTGGTTATGCCGCATCCGACATGGCATCAGATGCGGATGCTACGCTAACAATGTCAGATGGTGCTACGGCAGATGTGCGTTCGTTAATGTTGAAGGTTACTTCTGCGGTCAGCCTTACAGCTACTCGTAAACTGACTATTGCGCCTAATACTGTATCTAAAGTTTGGATAATCGATAATGCCACTACAGGTGGTCAAAGTATTACGATTAAACAGGGCTCGGGTGCTGAAATAACTATTGCTAATGGTGATACTCGTGTCGTTTATACAGAAGGTTCGGGTGCGGCGGCGGCAGTTGTAGATGCTTTAGATAATTTAACTATTTCAGGTACGCTCACAGCCTCTACTTTTGCAGGGGCGTTTACAGGTAATGTGACGGGTAATGTGACGGGCAACCTTACAGGCGATGTAACGGGGGATGTCACAGGCGACCTTACGGGTAATGTGACGGGTAATGTGACGGGTAATGTCACAGGCGACCTTACTGGAACGGCTACAAATGCCACAAATACAACGGTTACAGATGATACCTCAACTAACGCAACTTTTTACCCAACCTTTGTTGATGGTACTTCTGGCAACCAAGCTCAAGAAGTTTCAAGTTCTAAGTTAACATTTAATCCATCTTCTGGTACATTAACAGCAACAGCGTTTTCTGGGGATGGTTCTGCACTGTCCGGTACAGGGGGCGGTCTGTATAAAGGTGAAAACGGTGAGGTTGGTTCATCGGCAGGAGATATTTTTAGGGTGCATCAGCAACAATTAGACACAAATGTGACTATAGATAGTGATGAAAACGGCTTGTGTGCTGGACCATTAACGATTGCTAGTGGGGTTACTTTAACTATTAACGGCAATCTAAGCATCGTGTGAGGTTAGTATGAGTACAATTAAAGCAGATACAGTTCAAAACACAAGCGGCGGTGCGGCCACGCTGACAAACCAATTTGCGTCAAGAACTTGGGCTTCGGCAAATCAAGCCGCATTACAAGACAGTTTTAATGTTTCAAGTACCACCGATAATCAAGGTGGTGACACAACTTTTACTTATACAAACGCAATGGCAAATGATGACTATGCAATTTTTGGTAGTGCCATTGGTCCGGGCAGTGACCAAGCAGGTATTACGACGTGTCGTCAAAGAACCACAACTTTCATGCGGATGGTTGTTTTTGATGATGTAAAGAATACCAACGGAAGGTTTGATACAGGCTATCAATCTGTTGGCAATATTGGAGACCTAGCATGAGTACATTAAAAGTAACAAACATCGCTGGTCTGACTGGTTCGTCAACCAATGTGATGGAAGGGCTGGTGAAATGTTGGTATTGTGTAGACGTAGCAGACCAGATTTTAGATGACAGTTTTAATGTAAGCAGTCTTACAGACAATGGAACGGGAGACACATCTGCAAACATGACGAATAATTTTAACAACGCTTTTTATTCTCACTCTGGTTGTTCTGAAAATACTGGAACAGACTATACCCGTGGTCCCGGTGGTTTTTACACTTATAGCGCAACCAGCACTACAACATCACTGTACAGGTGGATTTCATGTGGCGGTTCTGATGCAGGTGCAAACGGATACTTGCGTGACCCACTAAATATGACGCAAATGCACTTGGGAGACCTCGCATAATGGCTGGAACAATAGTAGCGGATACACTGACCCACTCAACCGCAGGGTCAATCGCCACGAACTATGTTGTTGAGGGTAGTGCGAAGGCTTGGGTGAACTTTAATGGGACTGGAACGATTGCGGCTCGTGATTCGCTGAACGTATCAAGTTTAGATGATAATGCGACTGGTGAATATGATGCTAATTTTTCTTCAAGTATGGATAGCGTTGGATATACTTGGGCGATTAGTGGTAGAACTGGTGGTACAACACCTGACTTTGAAGCCAACTCAGACCCAACAACAAGTTATTTGAATTTTAGGGCTGGGGCTGGTACTTGGAATGGTTCTAGTTATATAGCCCAAGACAAAACTTTTGCGGTTGTGACAATTCACGGAGACCTCGCATAATGCAGACACCTGATTTCAAAGGCACTCACCTGTTTGACCGTCTGTGCTGGGCTAAGGAAAACCTTGACGGTGTGCAGTCTGACTATCGTGTTGTCTATGAGGACAGCGTGGACGAGTGCGCCAAGATACTTGTGCCTGACCCGAACTGGATGGCTTGCGCTTTACAAGGCGGCATCCTACCACCAGTGTGGGTGTATCACGAGTTGGCAAAAGACGAAGCACAACCTGATTTCAAGAAGCATACTCGTGGCTATTTACTGCACACAACAGAACCAATGCCAGCTATGACTGAAGAAGAGGCTATTGAATACTTAATCATGAAGGATGTGCCACGGCATGTCTGGACGGATTGGAATAGCGGCAACAAGCCAAAGATGGTAATATGCCGTAAGGAACAGCTACCAAGCACTCGTGAGTGGCGGAATGCTTGGAAGATAGCTGATGATATAACTGCCACTGATATCGCAGCATAGGAGAAACTCATGGCTGTAGCAACATACATCGTAGATAAGGACGGGAACCAGATTGACGCTTCCACGGCTACCGTTCCTTCTGACCGTCACTTTCGTGGTGCATGGTCTCTTAATGGAAGCGTAATCAGTGAGGACATGGATGCGGCGAAAGCTATCTTCCGTGACAAGATCCGCGAAGCGCGTACCCCGTTACTGGCTGCAAAGGACGTAGAATTAATGAAAGCACTTGAAACTGGTGCAGACACTACGGCTATTGCTGCTGCAAAGAATGCTCTTCGTGACGCACCTGCTGCTGCCGCTATTGACAGTGCCAGCACGATTGCTGAACTCAAGGCTGCTTGGAACGCTGATCTGTTAGGTGACAGCCCATACGCATAAGGAGTAGCTTATGGCACTCAGTAAAATAGACTCTGATGGGATTTCTGCTGTAACGGCGGATAAGCTCGATTACTCTTTGAAGGTAACCGATGTTAATGTCGTGCGCCGTAATGGTCAGACGATAACCACGGACTTTACCATTGCCTCTGATGAGAATGGACTGAGTGCAGGACCTATTACCCAAGATGCCACTGTCACTGTTAATGGTTACTGGAGTATTGTCTAATGCCTAGCGTATTGAATGTAGATACTATTGCAGATGCGGCAGGTACTGGACCAGTTGCCCTGACTAAGCAAAGTGCGGCGAAGGCTTGGGCAACTTGGAATGGTGGCGGTACAGTTGCCTTAACTGACAGTTT
>LSRR01000323.1_pt1 | contig 26778 bp, 36 predicted proteins | sample 1162981 | NCBI WGS metagenome assembly LSRR01 (sample SAMN03256433, study PRJNA305521) | marine metagenome | biome: Estuarine; feature: Estuary; material: Brackish water; isolation source: iron chloride precipitation of viral particles from surface water samples | place: USA: Chesapeake Bay ... | reverse complement strand
AGCAGCAAGAGCCGCAGGCTATAAGTCGCCAAATGTTCGGGCCGTGCAACTTCTCAAGAACCCAGTCGTTCGGGAACGCATGGAAGAAATGCGGAACGAGCTTGAAAGCAAATATGGCGTGACAATTACCAAATCTGTTCGGGATATGCAGAGACTTCGGGATGAAGCTTGGGAGGCAGGTAACTTCGGTGCAGCCATCAAAGCAGAAGAATTGCGCCTCAAAGTCACTGGGCTCATGGTCGCCCGTAGTCATGTTACTCACGAAAAAATAGAATCAATGAGCCGAGAAGAAATAACCCAACAACTGCAAGAAATCATGGGACGCGCTAAGGATCGCATGAAAGACGTGACGCCTGAGCAAAACATGATCGAACTAGATGCAGATGACATAACATACGATAACGGAGAAGCCGCGGAATAAGACTTGCGCAATGCGCGGGGCGGCTGGCGGGGCCGCAGAGCCCCAGAATCGGGCCTCTCAGCGCCGAATCGGGCTTTTTCGGGGTCGGGTAGCCGAAGACTTGTTCGGGTTACCACCGGGCCTCTCAGCGCCTCTCAGGAAAAACATCGGGATTCGGGGTTTCGGGTTAGGGATTCGCCAGCGTCGGGGTCAACCCGAGTAATTGTTCGGGTTAGTCCTTCGGTGAATAGCTGCCGGGGAGATTGCTCCGGGTTTTGAGTCGGGTCGGGATTCTGGATCTCCGGGGATGACAACCCGAACAATTGTTCACTGCTCAGATCTGACCACCAAAAAAACCGCCCGGATCTTGCCGGATTATATAACCCGAACAATTGTTCGCGAATCGCGCTAGCCAGGCTAACGCGAATCTTTTTTATTTTTAGTGTTGACACCTATTAAAGTGTGGGATAGTGTGGGAGTATTCTAGCAAGCAGGAGAGAGAAGATGTGGAAAGTTACTTACGCAATTGACAGCCTAGACTCACATCCCGATGTGATTCACTTTGAAGAGCAGTGGGAGGCTCTGGAATTCGCGAGCGAAGAGATGCAGAGACGAGTAGACTTTCAAGTGCAGCACAGCGCCTACTCATTGAGCGAGCAAGACGTGCGGGATATTGAAGAGCATGAAACTCAATTGATTCGGATTGAACACGAGGTGTCAGCATGAATATTGGCGGATATACAATGAAAGACTTGGGCTATGGGGTTCAAGTCACTGAAGTGGAAGCAGGATGGAGTTTTTTCTTGCAAGGCGAAGACGCGGAACAGTTCCATGAACAGTGGGACGAATATAAAGAACATCGGGACAATAACTTTCGTCGCTTCTTATCGGATTATGAATACAACGGATTGTTTCAATAGCAATCGGGCTTCGGGGTTCGGGCCTTCGGGTTCGGGCCTCGGGCTTTCGGGGTTCGGGGTTCGGGGTATAGTATATATACATAGGTATATATACCTACATACACACATACACACACATGATCGCGCGCATTCCTTCTGAATGTCGCGTTTTTTTTGTGCCGATTAGATAGCGCCGCGCGGTGGTCCAAACCATAAGCCGAACAATTGTTCGTATTAATCCCATAAAATCCCTTGTCATATGGTAAAATATGCTTATATTACTAGGTATAGGGCGACAGCTTTGCCCTACTAACCTAGCAAAATGGAGTAAAAACAATGACTAACACCTTTGGAATAGAAATCGAAATAAGCGGCGCTAGCATCAGCACAATCAAAAGCGCATTAAACACCGCTGAAATCCGCGGCTGTGACGTTAAGCCGGACGGCACGCCCGGTGTTGACGCTGAAATAGTATTGCCACCGTTGGCACCGTGCGATTTCGCATGGGACTATATCAAATCAATTTGCCGCGTGTTGGACCGCGTTGGTGCTAGCGTCAATTCAAAATGCGGCCTGCACGTTCACATTGGCAACGCGCCGTTGAATGATGACACACACGCCGTTCGCTTTTGTGGAGATAGCATTTTAGAGCGCCACAGAACCGGCAGATACATTACCGGCGCATATGCTGACCCTATGGATTTTGTCGCGGTGCAAGATATCATGTTTCGCTATACGCGCCAACAATCGACAATAAACACAATGTTTCCACGTTCGCGCACCGATAATCGCTATTGTGCGCCGCTATCGCTTGAGCGTATTGAAGCCGCTACAACAATCCGCGAATTGACGTTCGGCAAATTCACAACCGTTAACTTGGAAACATGGGCACGCGGCACAATTGAATTCCGCCAAGCTTCCGGCACGGTGGAAGCCGACAAGATTATCAATTGGGTAAAATTCTTGTTGAACCTTGTTGATCACACAAACACGGCGCGCGTCACCTCTGGAAGCCGAACAATTGTAACAGATACTCCAGAACAACCATTCCGCCGCGGCGCGCGTGTTGGTGTCCAATATTCCATGATGCGCACGGACGGTGGCGCAACTACGCAGGAAATCATGGATGCAACTGGATGCTCTGAGCAACGTGTTCGCGCTGCCGTCTCTGAAATCAGAGCGCGCGTTGGTGATGCGGCTGTTGTCACCAACACACAACAGGCGAACGGCGCGCGCTATGGTGACGGCACGCATCATACATCATATACCGTGCTCTTTTCTTTTGAGACCACAACAGACGGCGCGACATTGTTGCCAGACCACCGAATAGGCAATGCTTCCATATGGTCAGGTCTATCAGATGAATTGTTCGAATGGTGGCACAACCGAGTATTGACGTTGACGCGAATAGCGTCAACACCACCTCAGAGCCACAGACAAGCCCGCCTAGTGCGGGCTTTTCTATTTTCCAAGGTACCCTAGCCAAACCGAACAATTGTTCGGAAATCGGGGCCTATGGGGTATGGCCCCCCCCCTATATCTGGAAGCAGTCGGACACGGCTCTACGCTAAGAAATCCACCTACGGTAACGTGAAAAAAACTTTTTGGGTTTACATAGGACATGACAGACCCCCCTCTATAGAGGGGTGTCTCTGTTTGTCCTGTCCTTATGTCGTTTGATGGCCCCCAAAAAATTTTTTAAAAAAATCCGTTGACCGCTCCCATACGCTACCATAAAGTACCATTCAGAATGAAAAGAGGTTATAGATGTCAGATATTGGTTGGTGGGAAGATTTGGACTTGATGCGTAGGTTGTATCGCTACGACGCGGAGAGTGGTTTGATATATGCTTGTGATCGTTTGCCGGAAGATTTTTATGATACTGGCGAGGGCAGTTCTTTTGTGAGTGCGGCTGGTCAGGCTTCTAAGTACAATATCCAGCGCAGTGGCAGAGTTGCTTTTAACAGGCGTTTCAGGGGGAAGAGAGCCACCTGTGATTATTTAAAGGGCAGTTCTGCGTATATGGGTGTTAGCAAGAATTTATTAGCGCATCGTGTAGCGTTTTTTTTGTATCACGGTCATTATCCTGTTTGGCCTAATTCTGTTGATCATATTAACCATGACGGTTGTGATAATAGGATTGTAAATTTGCGTGAGGTTACTGCGCGTGAGCAGTCTGCTAATACTAGATTGAGCAAGGCGAATACGTCTGGGGTTAAGGGCGTTAGTTTTTTGAAGGATCGTGGTAAGTGGCGTGCGTCTGCTAACATTGATGGACGGAAGGTGAATTTGGGTACATTCTCGAATATTAATGACGCGATTGCGGCTAGGAAGGCGGCTATGGATGCCTAGATACAGGTTAAATTACGGCGATGTGCATGAGTTTGATGCACAGGGTGCTGGTGAGGTTGTTCCTATTTTGCAGGGTCGTCATTATTTGGGCGGTCGTGAGGATGAGTTTGTTTTCATGCGTCGTGCTGCGATTGAGATGTGTGAGTGGAATGGGAAGGATTATTATTTTCATAGCCGCGATGCGTTAGCTGGTAGCATGATTGAGAACGGATTATTGGAGTGTGTTGATTAAGTTTCTGTTAGTTGTTATGGTTGCCTTGATATTCTACTGTATAGGGGCTTCTGATGTCAGTAAGAACGGGTATTTTTCCACCTCCTAGTGTTGGTCCGATGACTTCTGGTATGCCGGGTCCTATGCCTCCGATGGGTGCTGCACCTAATCCGTTTGCTCCTATGCCGCCTATGCCTTTAGCTGGTATGCCTCCTCCACCTATGATGGGCGGTATGCCTCCACCTATGATGATGGGCGGTATGCCTCCTCCACCTATGGGTGGTATGCCCCCTCCTCCGATGCCTCAACAGCAGGCTTCTAGCGCGGGTCTTGGTTCTGTTGCGGGATCGAATGCTCCTCGTCGCCGTATGTTTGGCGATTTTTTGGAGAGTAAGTTGAGTTCGAGTCAGCCTCGTCCTGCTCCTCAGATGCCACCTCAGATGATGCCGCAACAGCAGATGGTTGCACCGGGCACTCCTGCGATGCGTACTCCTCCTATGCAGTCTATGATGCCTCGTCCTATGATGTACGGCGGTGAGGTTGATATTTTTGGTTATGAGGACGGCGGTCCTGTTGTTCAGTATTATGAGAATGCTGGCGAGGTTCAGCCGTTTTTAAATGAGTTTGATACTGATTCTGGCACTTACAGTTATGGTAATAAGACTGGTTTGAGTGCGGATGAATACAAGGCTTTGAATGCTGAGACTCAGGCTTTTTTACCTTCTAATAGTGGGAGTGGTTTTTCTCCTGCTACGGATCAGTATTTTTTCCAAGGTAGTCCTATGTCTGCGTCTGAGTATTCTGCGGCGGTTCAGGCGTATCGTGGTGAGAACCCTGAACTTGCGACACTTGTGGATTCTGTGAATCGTTTTAATCCTGAGAATAATACTTATACGGTTGCTTCAGGTGGTGATCCTGAGACTGCGGTTCAGTATTCTTATGGTACGACTTACGATGATCCTACGACTGAGACTGTTGAGGAGTTGCCTGCGGACGTTGCGTATTCAAAGCGTATTCAGGAGAACCGAGCGGCTATGGGTTTGCCTGCTAATACGACGAGTGCTTGGGCTATGTATCAGCGTGGTGAGCATTACAGTCAGGGTCGGCCTGTTGTTGAAGATGTTGTTAACAATTCTGTTGATCTGATTGCGAATAATAATGTTAATTTAGGCGGCGGTAATGATTTAGGCGGCGGTAATGATTTAGGCGGCGGCGATGTTGTTGTTTCTCAGCCCGGTGCTGGCAGTGCTGTTGGTGCTGGCGGGAATTTTGGGACTGGCAGTTATACGGCTGATGCGGTTGATGCGAGTGAGGTTAATCCGATTGATTACAGTCAATTTACGGGTGATGTTGGTAATTTCAGCAACACTGGTGAGAATTTTTCTCTTTACGGTCCTAAGATTAATATTCCCCAGAGTGTATCTCAGTATATGACTGGTCCTTCTGGCGGTTTAACGACGAATTACGGCACTGAGATGGTTGCTACGAGTCCGATTGGTGCGATTAAGTTGCCTGCTCGACCTGTTAGCATAGATATTTTTGATTGGTTGAGCACTCCTACTTATGGGACGATGTATTCAGGTATTGATCCGGTTTATACTGGTGGTGTTGACCTTTACGATTATGACGGTGTGAGTGAGATGCGGATGGGAGGAGAGGCAACTCGCCCTTTCGGCGGTAGCTCTGTTCCTCGTCAGACTGAGATTCGAGATGAACCTCATATGTTGGCGTATATTAATCCTGAAGAGGCTCAGTTGCTGAAGGATTTAGGCGGTACTGGAGAGCCGGGTCCGGGCGGCATTCCTGCTTATCGTGGTCGAGGCGCGGCAGACCCTAGACAATTTGGCGATACTTTTACTGCGGATCGTGGCACGGGTTCTTATTCTCACGCAACTGACAACGATGACAGCGGTCCTTCTGCTAATGATTTGGCTGAAATTGCAGCACAAGCTGCTAAAGATGCTGAAGATGCGGGTGAATTAAATGCTCAGAAGGCTGCTGCTGCTAACGCAGCGGCTGCTGCTTCCATGCTTTCTGCTGGCATTGGTAATGTTGGTGGGACTAATTACAATACGGCTTCCAACGATGATATTATCACTTACAACAAATACACTGACAATGAAACCAGTGCATTAGATGACTTTGCTGATCAGCAGTATAATGCTTCTTTTGATTTAAGTGATGGAAGTGTTATTCCGGGGAGTGTTGCTGACAATTTAGTTGGTGCTCAGAACACTAACCTTGGAAGTCTTTACAATGATAATAATACGATAAGTGCTGTTGTTGATTACAACACAAATGCGAACAATCAGAATGTTGGCAACACTAATGTAACTACGTTGACTGATTCTCAGTTAAGTAACGCTAGTGCAGACACTCAGGGCGCGACTGCTGCTGAGATACTGATGGACCAGCAAGCAGCGGCGGCAGCGGCAGCGGCACAAGCAGCGGCAGCGGCTGAGGCAGCTAAGAAGGAAGCTAGTGCCGCTTGGTTCAATTCACTTCCACAGCCTACATTTACGTCCACGTTCCCCGGCTCTGGCGATAGTGACAGTGGCTCTGTTGCTGATATAATTAACGGTCCTAACAGCATTTTCGATTTACCTCCTCCTGCTGGTTTCCCCCCGGCTTCTTCTGATTCAGGTGGTTCGGTTACTCCTGCTTCTGGGTCTACTGATTATACTAAAATCGAGGCTATTAATCCTGCTGGCACTAACTTTGAGCAAGATTACACTCCTACGGCTGCTGAGTTAGCTGCGCAGCTTGCAAATGCAAATCTGCTTGATTTGCGTAAATCTCAGTTTGATGTTGATATGTCTCAGCCTAAAACTCCTAACCTATCGACTGAAGCTATGTTGCTCGAATCGGAAGCTATTAGGCAGGAAGAAGCTCAAAAACTTGCAAACGGACAGATTAGTCAATCTGAGTATAATGAGAGCATAGCTATTCTTGATGATATGGTTCAGAAAATACGCACAGACTCTTTTGACAAAAAAGATGAAGATTTGGGATACGATGTCAAGCGTGCGGCGGAGGACGCTTTTGAACGTAGGGGAGACGCTGGTGATTTTGGCGAGACTATCCTTGGTCAAGGCGAGGGCGGGATGCCACAAAGAAACTTAGATTCTTCTGGTCTTGGATCTATGACGGCAGAAGAATTTAGGGCGAATGAAGACGCTATGTCTCAAGGTTTAGGGACTCCTGATAACTCTACTATTTCAGATGTTATTAAGGGCTTTGAGGGATACTCAAAAGTTCCTTACTATGATGTTAACGCTAATCGTGCGGGTTATGGCAGCGATACGAAAACTGATCCTATAACTGGCAAGGTTACGAAGATCACTAAGGGCACAACGGTTTCTAAAGCTGAAGCTGAAGCTGATTTAGCGCGCAGGTTGACTCAAGATACAATATTACCTGACGGAACTGTTCAAAAAGGCTTTATTAATAGCGTTGTTGATAAGATTGGGGCTGACACGTTTTATACTATGACACCAAGTCAGCAAGCTGCATTAACGTCCATAACTTATAATTATGGTTCACTTCCCGACCGTGTTGCCGCTGTTGTTAAAAATGTTGATCCAAGTACGGCAGAGGGCCAAGCGGCTATTTCGGCGGCTATTAGTTCTCTGGGCGCAGACAATGATGGCATTAACAAGAACCGTAGAGAACAAGAGGCTGCTTTATTTTTAGGCACAGCTTCTGCAAATGAGGTTCAGGATTTAACTCCGGGTCAAAACGCGGCTCGCACAGTTACTAAGGAGGCTATACGGGCTACAAAACCCGGTGCTTCAGACGATGAGATAACTAAGATTAAAGCACAGCTTGACGCTTCCGTTCCTGTTCAGGGTTTTGGCAAGTTCATGGCGAACATTGGCAAGGGTCTTTTCCTTGGCCTTGGCGCTGACTTTGTTCAGAGTCTAGTTGATAAGACTGAGGCTGAACGTGCTAATATCGTTGAAATGCACATGAACGCGATTAATAACGGCGCTACTCCTAAATATGACGATGATGGCAAGTATATTGGGTACGACAATTCCACTACTGCCACCTTTGGTCAGAAGGTTTTAGCGTCTGACAACATTATGGAATTTATGCCTCCGGGTCCTGATAATCCTGATGCTGTTGATGGCGGTGCCAATGAAGCTTTCCAAACTTTATATGATGCTCAATCCAAGGCTGCTGAACTAGACCCATATGGCGCGAGCACTGAAAATGGCTTTGTTACATCCGATGGTCAGGAGTACGTTGTCACGCCAAATGGCACGGTTGTTAAAGTTGAAAACAGCGGTAACCCCTTCTTTAGTGAAGACGGTGCGACGAAGATTGTTGGCACTGGCGAAAGTATTCTTAACAGCGGTCTTGGCACTGGAACTGAAGTTGCTGGTGTTTTTAACGATGGGGACGATACCAATGTAACCAGCGGCGATGACGACGCAACCAGCACCGAAGTTGATACTGGTTACACCACGGATGAGAACGGTAATAAAATATGTAATCAAGCTGGTTACGTTTACGATGTAGCTACTGATTCTTGTATTCCTGCGGTAGCGGAAGAAGAGTCTACAGATACTTCTCTTAATATTGGTTCTGGCGCTAGCCGTAGCTTTGAGGATGTTTTGAAGAACATTCAAACCAAGGCTACTACGATTGCTCCTATTTCCGCGAATATCAAACCGATGGCTCAAGGTGGCATGGCTGGTTTGAATCGTACTGCTGACAACTTCCTGAGAGCTTTAGGTGGCTAATGGACGACTTCAAAGACTTTGCGAGTTATCTCACTGACGATGAGATTTCCAAAGTAGCTCCTATGCTTGAGCGGATTAAGACGCTTGATTCTCGTAAGGCAAAGCATGATAGCTTTATGGATTTTGTGAAGCATGTTTGGCCTCAGTTTATTGAGGGCAGGCACCACAAGATTTACGCTCAGAAGTTGCAGGATGTTGCTGACGGCAAGTGCAAGCGTTTGATTATTAATATGCCTCCACGGCATACAAAGTCTGAGTTTGCGAGTTATTTGTTTCCGACTTGGCTTATGGGGCGCAGGCCGGATTTAAAGATCATTCAGGCGACTCACACCGCTGAGTTGGCTGTTGGTTTTGGTAGGAAGATCAAGAACTTAATCGAAAGCGAGGATTTTAAGGATGTTTTCCCAGATGTCAGCTTGGCTAGTGACGCTAAGGCGAGTGGTAGGTGGAGCACTAATGGCGGTGGTGAGTACTATGCTGTCGGTGTGGGCGGCGCTCTTGCTGGCCGCGGTGCGGATTTGGCTATCATTGACGACCCTGTTTCGGAACAAGATGCGTTAAGCGCGACTGCGCTTGATAGTATTTACGAGTGGTACACCTCTGGCCCTCGCCAGCGTTTACAGCCCGGTGGTGCAATTATCATTGTTATGACGCGGTGGTCGATTCGTGACTTAACTGCGAAGGTTTTAAACAAGCAAAGTGGCAAGGGTTCTGACCAGTGGGAGGTTGTTGAGTTTCCTGCGATTATGCCCTCTGGCAAGCCTTTATGGCCTGAGTATTGGTCGCTTGAGGAGTTAGAGGGCGTTAAGGCGTCTATTCCTGTCGGCAAGTGGAATGCTCAGTACATGCAGAACCCTACTGCTGAAGAGGGTGCGATTATCAAGCGTGAGTGGTGGAATATGTGGGAGAAGGATTCTCCTCCGTCTTGTAGCTACATTATTCAGTCTTACGACACGGCGTTTAGTAAGAGTGACCGTGCTGACTACAGTGCGATTACCACTTGGGGTATTTTCCACCATGAGGACACGGGTGAGGATCATATTATTTTGCTTGACGCGACTAGGGGTCGCTGGGAGTTTCCTGAATTGAAGGAAGCTGCGAATGAGCTTTACAAGGATTATGACCCTGACATGGTTTTAATTGAGCAGAAGGGTTCTGGTATGCCTTTGACTCAGGAGTTGCGCAGGTTGGGTATTCCTGTAACGCCATTTACGCCGGGTCGTGGTGCTGACAAGTTTACTCGTATGCACGCCTGCGCCCCTGTGTTTGAGAGTGGCATGGTTTGGGCTCCAGACACGCAGTTTGCTGACGAAGTTATGGAGGAATGTGCTTCTTTTCCCAATGGCGAACATGATGACTTGGCGGATTCGATGACACAGGCTATACTACGTTTTAGACAGGGTGGGTTTATCATGACTCCATCTGACTATGATGACGAAGAAGAGGCTGCGTTTATGCGGCGCAAGCGCGAGTATTATTAGGAGGCTGTTATGGCAGACAAACAAGCAATCATGAGTGCCTTGCAAGAGGCGATGGGCAGTTCTGCCCCTATGAAATCAAGGCGTCCTATGGCGCGTCCGAATATGATTGGTGCCAGTCCCAGCGGTGGTACACGCGGCATTGACCCTGCTGAGAACTATAGCCCAGAAGGTTTAATGCGTTTGCTCAATCAGGGCATGGGCGAGTCTGGCAAGACTATTTCTGACGCTGATAAGATGCGCATCAGGAATATGATGGGTGCGTCTGGTAAGACAATTTCTGACGCTGATATGATGCGCATCAAGAGTATGCTGCGGAATAAAAGTGGCGGCATGAAGGAGCCTATGGGCTTTAAGGCTGGCGGCGCTGTTGGGACTAAGCGCACAAAAAAGCCAAAGATGGGCTGTGTTATGAGCGGTCGTGGCGGAAAATACAAAGGACAAAGCTAATGGCTAATTATGCAGATAAGAGAGAAAAGAAGTTGAAGACTTCAAAGGCCAGTTCTGGGGCTCAACTTTTTATGTCCGACGAGGAAAAAGAAAAGATGCGCAATCGCCCCTTCGGAGGCACGGAAATAGAAAATCTAATTAACAAGTCTATCACTAATAGGATGTTAGAAGGAAAAATGACTCCTGAAGAGAGTGGTAATTTAAACGCAGAAACTTTTATAGACATGAGTGCTCGAGCTTACGATCTTGATAAGCCAAGAGTTTCTAAAAAGAAGTATGGTGGAAAGGTCGCTAAAATGAAATATGGTGGCATGGTTGAGGGTTATGAGCACGGCGGAGAAGTCGGCGGCAGTTGCCGTGGCGGCGGCGCAGCTTTGCGCGGAACTAAATTCTCTGGAGTTAAGTAATGACTAAGATCGTTATCAACATTGATATGGAAGAGCTTAAAGGTGGCGTCAATCAAATGGTTGATGACGATCAAGTCGAAGAATTTTCTTGTCCTTTGGTGACTGAGGACGAGGAAGAAAACTCTGAAAACAAGCAATATGCTATTGATGAGTTTTCATATGGCCCTTCTTCTAAGAACTGGGAAAAGAAGCCTGAAAAGTGTGGTATTTGCAAGTATTATGACATTCGATCTGAAATGATGGGGTGCATTGAGGATGGCATGGGAGATGCCGACGATTTGGGTTATTGTTCTAGGTTGGACTTTGTTTGCAGTTACGAAATGGTTTGTAATGCTTATGCGTCTGGCGGTCCTGTAACCGATTACGAAAACGAAGATAAATCACCGATTGATGGCGGATCTAAGGATATCTTCTAATGAGGTTGGAGCGGGATATTTTGAAGAGGCTACCTCCCGACTCTTTAATGAGCATGTTCTCAGTGGATTGCTCCAGACTGATTGAACTCTATTCTGCTCCAACACCTGAAAAGGAATAAAAATGGCTATTGAAAGAGATATGGGTGCTGGTGGAATAAATATGCTTCCAGACGTGTTGCCTGAAGAAGAGGTAATGGTTGAGGAATTGCCTCAAGATCCCGGCATTTTTGAGTTTGACGATGGCTCTGCGATTGTAGGGGAATACGAAGAATCTTTGGAGCCTATGAACATTGAGTTTAACAGCAACTTGGCTGAATACATAGATGACGCAGATCTTTCTAGTATTGCGTCTGATTTAACTGGCGATATTGATGATGACTTTGCGGCGCGTCAGGACTGGGAAGACACATACAAGCGCGGATTAGAGTATCTTGGAATGCAGTACGAAGATCGTACTGAGCCTTTTGAGGGGTCTTCTGGCGTTGTGCATCCTTTGCTTGCAGAGAGTGTAACTCAGTTTCAGGCACAAGCGTATCGTGAGATGTTGCCTGCGAGTGGTCCTATTCGCGCTGAGGTTGTTGGCGCTAATAACGAAGATGTTATTAAGCAGGCAGAACGCGTCAAGGATTACATGAATTACATGGTTACTTACGAGATGGAAGAATACGATCCAGAGATGGATCAGATGCTTTTCTATCTTCCGGTAATTGGTTCTACTTTTAAGAAAATTTACTTTGATCCATTAAAGGGTCGTGCTGTTAGTAAGTTTGTACATGCTGAAGACTTGGTTGTTCCTTATGGAGCAACAGATTTGGCATCTACGCCTCGCATTACGCACGTTATCAAGATGGATTCGAATGAAGTTCGCAAACTTCAATTAGCTGGCTTTTACAGTGACATTGATTTGCCTTCTAGTTCCAACTCAGAAGATTCTTCTGAAGTTCAGCAAACCATTGACGATATTCAAGGCGTTCACCCTAGCAACTCGTCAACTGAGTTAACTTTGCATGAAGTACACACAGACTTGGACATAGATGGCTTTGCAGACATAGGCCCAGATGGTGAGGAAAGTGGTTTAAAGCTTCCCTACATCGTTACTATATTGGCCGATACTGGTGATGTTTTGTCCATTCGTCGCAACTACGATGAAATGGACCCGATGAAGCGCAGAAAGCCTTACTTCGTCCATTACAAGTTTTTGCCCGGTCTTGGCTTTTACGGGTTAGGTTTGACTCATATGATTGGTGGATTGGCTCAAGCTTCTACATCCATTCTGCGTCAACTTATTGATGCTGGTACGTTGTCTAACTTACCTGCTGGATTTAAGGCTCGTGGAGCGCGTATTCGTGACGAAGAAAATCCGATTCAACCGGGTGAGTTCCGAGACATCGACGTTGCTGGGACTGACATACGAACCTCTCTGATGCCCTTACCGTTTAAAGAGCCCTCTGGTACTCTTTACAACCTTTTAGGCACTCTCGTGGACGCAGGGCGGCGCTTTGCTGCTATGGCGGACATGAAGATAGGTGAGATGGGCGGCGAAACGCCTGTTGGCACTACAATGGCTATTATGGAGCGTGGAACGAAGGTTATGTCCGCTATTCATAAGCGGATGCACTATTCTCAGAAGCTTGAGTTTAAACTTCTTGCAAAAGTTTTTTCTGAAACGATTCAGTCTTATCCATACATGCCTTCTAACGAGTATGGCCCAGAGGTTTTTGCAACTGACTTTGACAATAGAATAGATGTTCTTCCTGTTAGTGATCCGAACATCTTCTCTATGGCGCAACGTATTGCTTTGGCTCAAACGCAATTGCAGTTGGTGCAATCAAACCCACAAATACACGGTGGTCCGCAAGGTTTGTATCAAGCGTACAGGAATATGTACGAAGCTCTTGGCGTTAATAACATCGACGGTATATTACCTCCGCCGCCTCAACCGCAGCCTGCGAACGCTGCGAAAGAAAACCAAATGGCGATGAACGGCGCACCTCCACAGGCTTTCCCTGACCAAGATCACAAAGCTCATATGGAAACTCACCTGTCTATTATGTCTACACCTACTGTGCAGATGAACCCACAGGTTATGAGCATTTTGCAGGGCCATATTCAAGAGCACATTGGGCTTCTTGCCGAACAGCAAGCGTCTCAAATGGTTATGGAGCAAGCTGGACCTGAAGTTCAACAGAATCCAGAAGCTATGCAGATGTTAAAACCAGCTATAGATCGTCAAGCGGCTATTCTTATTGCTGAACTCACTGAGCAATATGCGCAGACAGTTGAGCCTATATCTGAAGGTACAGACCCGCTCGTGGATATTAGGAATCAAGAACTTCAATTGAAGGCTGCTGATTTGCAACGCAAGTCAGATGAGTTTCAAGCGAAGCAACAACTTAATCGTGAGCAAGAAGCAGCAGATATGCTGTTGGCTCAGGAGCGTCTGAATTTGCAAAGAGATGCACTAGAGGACAAAACTCGTGTTGCCGAGGATCGTGTGCAAACGCAACGAGATATTGCAGCACTTAATAACGACACAAAGCAAAGGGGGATGAACAATGTCCAGTAGTGTTCGTGAAAAGATGGCTCAGGTTAATAAAGATAAACTTAAAGTTATGCGTGCCGCAGAAACAGTTACGGAAAAAGTGAGGGCTCGAAATGACAAGGGGAACTTCGTCCCAGACGATCCAAGCACGCCGGAAAATGAAGCTTGGGTCGAAAAGCCTAAAGTCACAAAAAAACCTGCCGCAAAGAAAAAAACAGCCTCAAAAAAGTCTAAGTAGGTTTAGCTCAATATCAAGACCCCAGAAATTCATGGGTGTTTTTTAAAATATTGGGATATGTACTTGTGTTTCCCGCTAGATCTTATAAAGTTCTAGTGGGAGAATATCATGGACTCACTGCATTTAGCTGATTATCTGTACAAAAAGCTGCGTCAAAAGCGTGAAGACTTAGAGGTAACTTTAAGTACTGGAAACGTGCAGGATTTTGCTGAGTACAGATACATAGTTGGACAAGTAAAGGGTCTCACCTTTATGGAGGATGAGATCAGAACCTCAATGAAAAACATAGAGTATTCAGATGACTAAAAAACTTTTCGTTCCTGAGCACGTTGCCAGAAAAATGAACAATCCCAAAGGCATGGAAGATATACCCAAGCCCTTGGAGACTGCTTTTGGCAAGCCAAAAGAGCAGAGTAAAAATGAAGACGATCCATCAAAAATTGGTGCGTCTGTTATTGAGAGGCTTCCGCAGCCTACTGGCTATAGGATGTTGATCATTCCATTCTATCCAAGCGAGAAAACCAAAGGTGGGCTTTATGTTCCTGACGCGGTTCGCGATAGAGAAGCATTTGCGACTGTAGCCGCTTATGTCGTTAAGCTAGGTCCAGACGCATACCAAGACTCCCAAAAGTTCCCAACAGGACCGTGGTGTTCTGAAAAAGATTGGGTTCTTATAGGACGATATGCTGGAAATCGCTTTAAAGTGGAAGGTCTTGAGGTTCGTGTGATAAATGACGATAATATTATTGCAACGATCCTTGACCCCAAAGACATTTCTTATGTATAAAGATCACAGAAGGAAGAAATCTTATGCAAGCTGAAGATCAAGAAGATTTTGAAAATGCTACCTCTGTTGAGGTAGATGATGACGATAGTTACGTTGCTTCAGCAAGTGACGATAATGATTCCGACGATGAATCAACCCGAACAAATGTTCGAGATGACGATGATGACGACTCTGAACTAGGTAGTTACAGCAAAAAAGTAGATAAGCGTATTAGGAAGCTTACTGCCGCTAGACGCCAAGCTGAAGAAGAGGCCGCGGCGGCAGTTCAGTATATTCAACAAGTCCAAGCACAAAACGAGCAATACAAGCAGCGTTTATCAAGCTTGGATAAGGGGTATATGAGTGAATACGAGGGCCGTATAACCACTCAAGAAGCTCAGGCAAAGCGTGCTATGGCTGAAGCCTATGAGGCTGGAGAGTACGAAAAAGTTGCCGAGGCTCAATCTGCAATTGCTCAAATCGCAATTGAAAAAGAGCGTTTGCGGATGCAGAAGCAGCGTTCTGCGCAACAGCAACAGCAATCTCAACAACAGGCTCAGGCTCCACAACAGCCACAACAGCGCCGAGCTCCGGCCCGAGATTTAAAATTAGAATCTTGGATGGCGAAAAACACTTGGTTTGGTCCTAACGGTGACAAAGTTATGACTGGTGCGGCTAGAGCAATTCACAATACATTAGTTGCGGAAGAGGGTTTCGATCCCACCAGTGACGAGTATTATGCAGAGATCGACAGGCGTATGCGTCGAGAAATGCCAAACAAGTTTCAGGCTGACAAAAAGAACGTCCAAGTTGTCACACCTGCGGGTAGCGGAAATCGCAGCCTTAAATCTGGACGGAAAAAGCAAGTAGAACTTAATGCGGGTCAAGTCGCTTTAGCACAGAAGTTAAACATACCTCTGGACAAATATGCTGCTGAAGTTGCCAAAATCGCAAATCGGAGAAATTAATATGACTGATAGATCGTCACGCGAGTCAAAATCGCGGGAGCTCGAAGAGCGCAAAGTATGGCGTCCCGGTTCAGCATTAGATGCTCCAGAGGCTCCGCTTGGATACAAACATCGTTGGATTCGTGAATCTGTGATGGAATTTGATGACAAGACAAACGTCCATAAACGGCGGCAAGAGGGATATGAACTCGTTCGTGCAGAGGAATATCCAGAGTGGTTTGGACCAGTAGTAGATGAGGGACGCAACGCAGGCATCATTGGTGTTGGCGGTTTAGTATTGGCGCGTATCCCCAACGAAATGGCAGACCAGAGGAATCATCACTATCAAGGTGTTACCAATAACCAAATGGAAGCCGTTGACCGTGACTGGATGCGCGAAAATAACCCGGCGATGCCTAAACTGGCAGCGCAACGCAAATCATCCGTGAGCTTTGGTTCTCGGAGTAAAACTGAAGGATAAGTAAAATGGCGAATCAAGACGCCCCTTTCGGCCTTCGCCCTGTCCGCACGAGCACTAGCTCTCAGCGGCAAAATCGGTATCGTATTGCTTCAGCATATGGCACAGGTATTTTCCAAGGCGACCTAGTAACGGTTGCTACAGATGGAACAATCACTCGTGCGGCTGCTGGCGGTACTGCTCTGATTTTGGGTGTATTTAACGGCTGCTCATATGTAGATCCGAATGGCAATATAGTTTACTCAAACTATTGGCCTGCTGGCGCAACTGGGACTGACATTTTTGCAAATGTTATTGATGACCCAGCCGCAACTTTCGAAATCCAAGCAGACGCTGCATTCCCTGTAGCTGACTTGTTTGGCAACTTCGATATTGTGGATGCAACAGCAGGTAGCACAGTAAGTGGCAATTCTCGCACTGAGATTGATGTTACAACTGGCGCTGTGACTGCAACATTGCCACTCAAAGCAATCGACATCTCTCAAGATCCTGAGAATAGCGATGTTTCCGCCGCGAACACTAATGTGATCGTAAAAATCAATAATCACCTGTTCAGTGCTGGCACTGCGGGTCTGGCATAAGGAGACTGAGTTATGGCTATTTCACGTTCACAACTGGTCAAAGAGCTAGAACCGGGCCTCAACGCTTTGTTCGGCATGGAGTATGATCGTTACGAAAACGAACATGCTGCGATCTACGAAACCGAGTCTTCAGACCGTGCGTTTGAAGAGGAGGTCATGCTCGTCGGATTTGGCAATGCACCTTCAAAAGCAGAAGGTTCTGGCGTTGAGTTTGACAATGCAAATGAAGCATACACTGCTCGTTACTCACACGAAACAGTTGCCCTCGCATTTGCACTTACTGAAGAAGCTGTTGAAGACAACTTGTATGACCGCCTTGGCGCTCGTTATACTCGTGCTTTGGCACGCTCTATGGCTCACACTAAGCAAGTTAAAGCTGCTGCAACGCTCAACAATGCGTTTGATGCAAACTTTACTGGTGGTGACGGTGTTGAACTTTGTTCAGCGGCACACCCTCTTGCTGGTGGCGGAACTTTCCGCAACGAGCCAGCAGTAGCGTCTGATCTAAACGAAACTTCTCTTGAGAATGCTCTCATTGATATTTCGACGTTCGTTGACGAGCGTAACATGATCATTGCTCTTCGCGGCATGAAGATGATTATTCCACCACAACTGCAATTTGTTGCAGATCGTTTGTTGGAATCAACTCTTCGCGTTGGAACTGCTGATAATGACATCAACGCAGTTCGCAACATGGGTATGCTTCCTGAAGGTTACACAGTTAACCATTTCTTGACCGACCCAGACGCGTGGTTCATTAAAACTGATGCTCCAAACGGCTTTAAGCATTTTGAACGCTCACCAATGCGTACAAACATGGAAGCTGATTTTGACACAGGCAACATGCGCTTTAAAGCTCGTGAGCGTTATAGCTTCGGCTATTCCGATCCACGCGCTGTATTTGGTTCGCCCGGAGCCTAATCCGTTTCGAACTTAATTTAAGGAAAGGGCTGCTTCGGTGGCCCTTTTCTTTTTCTAAAACATCTGTATCATGTAAATATCCCTGACAGTCGCATGGTGCGGCTGACTTTAGCCACGACAGGAGATTCAAATGGCTCTATCAACTTTTTCAGGACCCGTTCGTTCCAACAACGGTTTCCAAATCCCCGTAGTTACAACTGCTAACTTGCCAGCTTTTGGCGATGTTGCGGTTGGCACAGCGTATATCGTTAGCGATAATGGCGCAGGCAACAATGAATATTGCATTGTTATCAACACAGGCGCGGCTTGGGTTACTGCTGTTGGCGCTGCACTATCTTAATAGGAGGCTAACATGGCAGGACCAGTAAAGGCTTATGCTTGGCCTCAAGGCACAACAGCCGCTGTTGTTGGGCCTCAACGCTCTCGCATTCGACAAGTTGTAATGTACGCGGAAACCGCTGGCAGTTTTACAATAAAAAATGGCTCTAATTCAGGAGAGACGTTAATTGAACAGCCGTTTCCTGTGGGAATGCACGTTTTAAACATTCCTGACGATGGAGTTTTGGCGACGAGTGGAGCATATGTAAGTGCTTTTACTGGTGCCAATAACGATCTGACAATCTTTTTGTCATAAGGAGTCAAAATGGCTGGAAATGAAGTTAAAGCGGTTCACAGACACGATACTGGGTCGTTCGCTTCAGGTCGTGGTCGTTTAATGGGCTTTATTATAAATCACGACACAGGCGCGACAGAACAAGCCATTGTATATGACAATGCTTCTGCCGCGTCTGGAAATATTGTTTTGGAACTAGATGAATCTGGCAAAGGTGTTTTTGGAATGGAAATTCCGGGTGATGGGATAATTTTTGAGAACGGCCTTTGGGGTGTAGTACCATCTAATGTAACGCTAACTTTGTTTTTGCAGAGATAAAAATGCCTCGTAAAAAAGAGACACCTATTCGCAAGACAACTGGTAAGGGCGGCAACTACCGCAAAACCAAGTCTGGCGCGGGTATGACCAAAAAAGGTGTGGAAGCCTACAAAAAAGCTAATCCCGGTTCAAAATTAAAAACTGCTGTGACTGGTAAGGTCAAAAAGGGAAGCGCAGCCGCAAAACGACGCAAGTCATATTGCGCACGTTCCGCTGGTCAAATGAAGAAGTTTCCAAAGGCGGCAAAAGACCCTAACTCACGCCTAAGACAAGCGAGAAAGCGGTGGAAATGTTGATGGCAGATAAAAGTGTTCACGACTTAGAGTTGGAATTAGTAAAATTTCAAACTCAACAAGATCATTTGGTAAATAGCGTCGATAGGTTAAAAGACGATATGAAGGAGGTAAAAGTTACCTTGTTTCAAGCAAAGTGGATGATCGTTGGTGCACTTTTAGTCGCGAGCTTTATGAACAGCGATATGCTTATAGAAGCTCTGTTGGGGCTTTCTAAGTAATGGCGATTGGTCGTTCTCAAATGTCCCAACAGGTGACTAAGCCGCCTATGAAGAAAAAGGTGAAGAAAAATGCCAAAAGACGCATGTTACAAAAAAGTAAAAGCAAGGTACAAAGTATTCCCAAGCGCATACGCAAGCGGCGCAATCGCAAAGTGTCGTAAGGTTGGTGCTAAAAACTGGGGCAATAGTAAGGAAAAGCCAGTTAAAAAGGCTATGGGCGGAGAGATTATGCCTTCAAATGAGTATAGAAAACGTCCAGTTCGCCGTATGTTAGGAGGCGGAGAGGCTATTGCAAATGGATGCGGGAGTGTAATGACTGATCGTCGTAAAGTTACAAAGTTGGGATAATGGCTGTTCGTAAAACAAAAAAGGGTGCTGCACTCAAGCGTTGGTTCAAAGAAGACTGGAAAGACGTAAGTACTGGAAAGCCATGTGGTCGTAAAAAGGGTGAAAAAAGAAGCACTCCTTACTGCCGACCAAGCAAGCGAGTAAGCTCTAAAACACCTAAAACAGCTTCGGAGATGACATCTGCTGAAAAGCGTAGTAGAGTATCTCAGAAGAAGCGTCTTGGACAACCCGCAGGAAAGCCAAAGCGTGTTGAGCCGCTTAGAAGGAAAAAGACATGACTGTATCTGGCTCCGCAGATTTTGAACTTGACGTAGCGGAATACGTTGAAGAGGCATTCGAGCGGTGTGGCTTGGAAGCCCGAACTGGCTATGACTTAAAGACAGCAAAGCGGTCGTTAAACATAATGTTTGCGGATTGGGCCAACAGGGGCCTAAATCAATGGACTATTAAGGAAAGAACTTTGACAGTTGTGGAGGGTCAGAGAGTTTATCCATTGGCCGCAGATATAATAGATGTTTTAGCTGTTGTTGTGCGTCGTGGAACTACAGACTACACGATAGACAGAGTTAGCCGAGATCAATACCTATCTATTCCTACAAAAGAATCTACTGGTCGTGTAACTCAGTTTTTCTTAAATAGACAAATTATCCCAGATCTTCAGGTCTGGCCTGTTCCTGACAACGCTACAGATGTTTTGGTTTACAACTGCCTTACTCGCATAGATGACGCAGATACGATGACAAATACTGTAGACGTTCCGTTTAGATTTTATCCATGTTTGTCGGCAGGTTTAGCTTACTACATTTCTTTAAAAAGGGCTCCTGAGCGCGTTCAAATGCTCAAGGCGGTTTACGAAGAAGAAATGAGGCGCGCTATAGATGAAGACAGAGACAGGGCTTCTTTCCAAATTTCTCCTAGCTTGAGGAATTACAGAATTGTCTAAGTTTGCAACAGGAAAGTGGGCTTATGGTATATCTGACCGATCTGGCTTCAGGTATCGACTAAGAGATATGCGCCGTGAGTGGAATGGTCTTCTTGTGGGTAAGGATGAGTGGGAGGCCAAGCAACCACAGCTTGAGCCTATTCGCGCAACCCCTGACCCCCAAGCATTAAGAAATCCGCGCCCTGAACAAAACGTAGCTCAAAAAAACAATATTCAATGGGGATGGAATCCTGTAGGGTTGGCGTATGATGGTGGGTTAACTCCTAATAACCTAATCGCTCAAGGGGCCGTTGGAACAGTAACGGTGGTGACAACATGAGTTTTACATATGCGCAGCTAAAGCAGGCTATTCAGGATTACACTGAAAATGACGAAACTTCCTTCGTCACGAACTTGCCTTTGTTTATTCGGCAGGCAGAGGAGCGCATCCTAAAGAACGTGCAACTTAGCTTGTTTCGTAAAAATTCAACGGCTTCTACTACAGCCGATAACCCTTACTTGGCGGTCCCGTCAGACTTTCTTGCTCCGTTTTCTTTGAGTCTACGCGGACCAGATCAAGACAGGTTTTTTGTTGAGTTTAAAGACCCTAGCTTCTTGCAAAGCTACACCCCTGACAACACGACAACGGGCGCTCCTCGTTATTACGGGGTTTTTGATGTGGATAATTTTTTGTTGGCTCCGACTCCAAATGCTCCTGCGGTTGGGCAAAACTATACCGCAGAGCTTCATTATTTCTATCGGCCTCTAAGTCTGACTGCGGGTGCAGAAAATGGCACAACATGGCTCAGTGAAAATGCTGAAATGGCTCTTTTGTATGGCGCTCTTATTGAGGCGTATATTTACATGAAGGGTGAACAGGATGTTATGACGATGTACGCTCAGAGGTTCCAAGAAGCGATTATGGGCATTAAAATGCTGGGTGAGGCCAAAGAAACAACAGATGAATACCGCACAGGTAAGGTTATAAGGGCAAAACAGTAATGTTTGAGTTCAAGGTAGGTATCAACAAAGACGCACCTGTTATTGGTGTAAAGACTACGAATAACCGCGGGTTTACTCCCGAAGAGTTAGCGGAGCAGTGTGTTGATAAGATTATTTCAGTTTCGGACACCGCAGAATCTGGAATACGCGATCAGGCGCGTGCTTTTTCAAGACACATTGAAACGCTTGTTGCATATTATATGCGGCAGGCTATTCGCAGCGACCGCACAACTGTGTATAATGCACTCAAAGATGCGGGACACCCCGAACTGGCTGAACTCATAAGGAGACTATAACTATGGCCTTTACAGGAAACTTTATGTGTACTTCTTTTAAGCAGGAATTGCTTACAGGTAGTCACAATTTTACAAACGGCACAGGCGATACTTTCAAGTTGGCTCTGTATGACAACAACGCTTCGTTCACGGCGGCGACTACAGATTACACTGCGACGAATGAAGTTGGTGATTCTGGTTCGTATGCCGCGGGTGGTGGCACGTTAACTAACGTAACTCCTACGACTTCTGGAACCACTGCGTTCACAGACTTTGCGGACCTGACGTTTACATCTGCTACAATCACGGCTCGTGGAGCGTTGATTTACAACACCACTACTGGTGCGGGTACAGGGACAACAGATTCAGTCGTTGTACTAGACTTTGGTTCGGACAAATCGTCTACAGCAGGCGACTTCCAGATTGTATTCCCAACGGCAGACGCGACTAACGCACTTATCCGCATCGCGTAAGGGGCAACCCTATGGCGAATATCACTGGTTGGAGTCGTGGCGAATGGGGAGAGTCTGCTTGGAATGAAGCAGTCCCTGTCCGCGTGGGCCATACTCTCAACGGGTGGGGTGAGCTAGGGTTTGGTGTAACATCTTGGGGCGGTGAGCAGTCTACGATTGACGCTATGCAGGGCCAAGTTGGTGTTGCGGTTATTCGCGAGAATGTTTCGGTTGCGGTTACGGGGCTCGGCTCCGTCAGTGCCGTTGGTTCTGTTATTGCAAAAGGCAACAACAGCGTCACGGTGGTTGGCCTATCTGGCTCGGGCACTGTTGGTACGGTTACGCTTCGCACTGAACAAAACATCCCGACTACGGGGCTTGAAGCCACGGGGTTTGTTGATTCTGTAACGGTTGTCGAAGGCACTGGAATTACGGTCACACTAACGGCGTCTCTGCTTGGCACGGCTTCGGTTAACGGCGTCACGGTTGTTATAAACGCTTACGCCCCGGCTACAGGTCTTGAGGCTTCGGGAAATGTTGGCAGTGTCACGATCATCGAGGGCACGGGCGTAGATGTAAACGCTGTAGGGGTTGAAGCAGTTGGTGGGGTTACAGCCCCGACCATAATTGGCGATGCTCCTAATGTTGAGGTTACGGGGGTCGCCGCAACAGGACTTGTTAATCCTGTTGATCTTCGCACGTTCCAGAGAGTTCCTGTGAACAACATTGACATGATTGCCACGGCTTCGGTTGGTGCGGTAACGGCACAAGCAGATGCCATTGTAAGTCTTACGGGTCTTTCATCTAGCGCAACGGTTGGTTCTGTGCTAGTTTACAGTAACATTATTCCAAATCCGGGTACGTCTTGGACTCCTGTGTCTCCCTCTGGGGGAGATACTTGGACTGAAGAGGGGCCAAATCCGGGTACAACTTGGACTGAGATAGCAGCGTAAAGGTAAAGAGACATGGCTACCTATACTACAAACGGCGGGATTACAAAAATTGCAACGGGCGACGAGTCCGGCACTTGGGGTAACACCACCAACCTTAATTTCGACATCTTGGATCGTCTGACAAACGGTGTCGGTTCGATTACTTTGTCAGGAACAACGCATACTTTGACAACCTCGGATGGAGCGTTATCTGACGGTCAGTACCGTGTCTTGGTTCTTTCAGGTAGCCCAAGCGGAACTAACACAATTACGGTAGCTCCCAACGACAGCCAAAAGTTCTATGTCGTAAAGAACAACTCTGGACAGTCCGCGATATTTTCACAAGGTAGCGGTGCCAACGTGACGGTAGCCAACGGCAACACGGCGTTCATTTACTGTGACGGCGCGGGAGCCGGGGCCGCGGTTGTTGATCTGACAGCCACGATTCCGGCTACGGGTTCATTGCTCGCTGCGAATAACTTATCGGATGTCGCAAATGCAGGTACTTCTCGCACAAACTTAGGCGTAGCCGTTGGTTCGGATGTATTGGCATATGATGCTAACTTGCAAGGATTTGTTGATGCGCTTACACTGCCGACATCTGACGGAACTACTGGGCAAGCTCTAGTGACAAATGGAAGTGGTACTATTAGTTTTGGTAGTGCTGGAATATCAACTGGTAAGGCCATAGCTATGGCTATCGTTTTTGGGTAAAGGAGGCTAGAAAATGGCTGCACCAAATATCGTAGATGTAAGCACGATCATAGGCAAATCCGCCACTGTCGCGCTTTCTACAACATCGCAGACAACGCTGGTCAGCAACGCTGCATCATCGGGCAAGGTGTTTAAGATCAACATGATCCAAGTCGCAAACGTCGATGGCGCAAATGCCGCTGACGTTACTGTTGACGTTCACAGCGCAGCCTCTGGCGGCGGCACAGCTTACTCGCTGGTCAGCACCATTTCGGTTCCGGCTGACGCATCCTTGGTCGCTGTAGACAAAGGCACAGCTTTGTATCTTGAAGAAGACCGTTCCATTACGGCGACTGCTGGCACTGCGAATGATCTGGAAGTTATTATTTCCTATGAGGAAATCTCGTAAGGAGACCTCGACATGGCAAAACGTGGTGGCTTTATAGGCCAAGACGGGATCAACGCACCCGATCCAGCGACAGATGTTACTGGCACGGCTGGTAATGGGCAGGTCGATGTTAGCTTTACCTCCCCGTCTGACGTAGGCGGCGCGGCTATTACTGGATATAGGGTGCAATCGAATGACGGCATAGGTGCGTCTGGTTCTGCGTCCCCTATCACTGTCTCTGGCCTTACCAACGGCACAAGCTACACGTTCAACGTATGGGCGATCAATCCGTTTGGGTGGTCTAGCCCTAGTGATGCGAGTGGAAGTGTTAGTCCTAGTGCACTGGCAGGTAATGTTATTTACTTTTTTGGTGGATCCGGTGACAGCACATTAAATACTATTGATTTTAGGAACGTAGCTTCTACAGGCAATGCTTCAGACTTTGGAGATTTAACCACTATTTCTGAAGGGGGGGCAGGTTGTGCCTCTACCACGAGAGGCATTGCTGTCATAGGAAAGAACTCCAGTGGTCAAGTTAGAGACATAGATTACGTCACACTCCAGACAACAGGTAATGCCACAGATTTTGGAGACACTACTCTTCAAAGGAGTCAGCTGGCAGGTCTTTCTAGTAGCACTAGGGGAGTATTTGGTGGAGGTTTACTTAATGCAGATAGATTTAACCGTATTGACTATATAACTATAGCAAGCACTGGTAATGGTACGGACTTTGGAGATTTACAAGAAAGCAAAAGAGGCGTTAGTGGCGCTAGCTCTCCTACACGGGGTCTCTTTTTTGGCGGTGATATTGATGGTAACACTTACAGCAACAACATAGACCGTATTGAAATAGCAAGCACTGGCAATGCGGCAAACTTTGGTGATCTCTCGGCAACAAGAGAGGGAACTGCGGCGGTGTCTTCAAATACTAGAGCAGTTGTTTGTGCGGGTTCTAATGGGAGTGGAGATGCTGTTAACATAATGGAGTATGTAACTATAGCATCTTTAGGTAATACGACTGACTTCGGTGATACGACTGTTGCAAAGACTAATCTTGCAGGGGATGGGTGTGGAACACTGGGCCTAATAGGTGGTGGTTATGCTAGCAGTAATTATCTTAATGTAATGGAGTCTATAACTATAGCAAGCACTGGTAATGGATCAGATTTCGGGGACCTTACTGTTGCTAGACGTGAATTAGGTGCTTTTTCATCCGCCCACGGAGGACTTTCATAATGCCCAATTATCAAGGTGTATGGAGCCTGTCCGAGCAGTATCAAAATAGAACGGGGTGGCCCAGTCCGCCGCTAAATTTAGGTTTGTTTGCTGGTGGTCAGGTAGGTAATAGTGTCTATAACAATATAGACCAGATTACAATTACCACCACAGGTAACGCTACGGATTATGGAGATTTATTGGGAGGCACAAGTTTACTTGCTGGTGTAGCCTCTTCCGCAAGAGGTATTTTTGCGGGTGGAAGTCAAATTTCTCCCAATGAAATTAATGTGATACAATATGTAACATTAGCAACTTCAGGAAACACTGTTGATTTTGGTGATTTGACTTTGGCTAGACGATCTTTAGGTGGAGCTTCTAATAATTTGCGGGGCATTTTCCTTGGTGGTTCTGCTCCTTCAGCAACAAATGTAATAGATTACATTACGATAGCCTCAACGGGGAATGCTTTAGATTTTGGTGATGCGGTATCGGCAATAGAAAACGGTATCGCAGGAGCGGCCTCAAGCACACGGGCTTTATTTGCGGGGGGTCAAGACTCTGGTGGAAATTCAAATGTAATACAATATGTCACTATTGATACGACTGGTAATGCCATTGATTTTGGTGATTTAACATCTGCAAGAAAAGAAGGCGGAGGTGTTTCATCTGGAACAAGAGCTTGTTTTGCGGGTGATGCTGTATCGAAATCAAATGTAATAGATTATGTGACTATAGCATCTGCGGGTAATGCCATTGATTTTGGAGATTTAACAGTTGGCAGACGTGGGCCAGCGGCGGTTTGCACAACAATTAGAGGCTGTTGGGGTGGCGGAACTAACTCGTCCAATTCCGTAACAAATATAATTGATTACATAACGATAGCTTCCACAGGCAATGCTATTGATTTTGGAGATTTGACGTTCTCTAGGTATCGCGCAGCAGGCGCATCTTCAAATCACGGAGGACTGTCATAATGACTAAACGCTACCTCGGAAACATCATCACGCAGAACCCGACAGCGCCTGCTGGGCCTTACCAAGACGGTGCAGCATCTGGCGTGTGGTCACTTGCGGAAGCCTTTGCGTATACCAAGGCGGGGCTGTGGCCTATTGCTGGGAATGCTAGGCAAGACGCCTTCTTTGCTGGAGGCTACAATGGCGGAAGTCTTCAACAAATCGACAAGATTGACATAACTACTACTGGTAACTCTATAGATTTTGGTGATCTATCACAGGCTGAATATATGGGCGGCTCTAGTTCTAGCTCTAC
>LSRR01000018.1_pt1 | contig 26973 bp, 35 predicted proteins | sample 1162981 | NCBI WGS metagenome assembly LSRR01 (sample SAMN03256433, study PRJNA305521) | marine metagenome | biome: Estuarine; feature: Estuary; material: Brackish water; isolation source: iron chloride precipitation of viral particles from surface water samples | place: USA: Chesapeake Bay ... | reverse complement strand
GAGAGATGAAAGGCACCAAAAGATGAAGAACTTTGTTGGTCTTCATTCTATAACTTCCTCTGGAGTGCGGAGGTTGAATATCAAACTGCCACTGTGTCACCATATCGGTGTAATCGCACCCGACTTATTTGTAGGAGTTTGTTCAGTCAATTTCGCCTGCATTTGCAGCCAGGTAACTTCTTCGCCTGCGACTTCCATTACCATCTTTTTCCGCAGTGTCTCGTAGTATTTCTTTTGTTGTGGTGTCATTTCGACGAAGCGTTTGGTGTACGTCATGTCTGGCAGATCAAGACATTCGTCTTTTGTAAATCTGATAGCAGGTTGAAGCACCCTGTGGACTGTATCTTTTGCCGTTTCTTTAGGTTTGTAGGTGAACTGCGTGTATTTATACATCACCATATCCCGCCAAGACCCAAAGAACCTTGGCACTGATAATGGGTTGACTAGCTTGGCTAGACCATACGCATCAAGGGGGGACTGTGCAGCGGGTGTACCCGTCATCATCCACAGCCAATCTTTCTCCCCTATAAGTTTGTTTAGGGTTTTCCACCGTTTGGTCTGTGCGTTCTTATAGTGCGTAGCTTCGTCCACAATAAACAAATCGAAGCCACCGTTGGCTATCTCGTCTTTTACAATGTCAACGCCATCGTAGTTTATGATAACGAACTCCGCGCCCCCGTTTATAATCTTTTGGCGTTTCTCTTTGCTACCGTAAGCCACATCAACCGTGCGGTGCATTGCAAAAGAAAACAAATCATTCCGCCACGCGCTATCCATGATCGACAGTGGGCAGATAACCAAGGCACGTTTTATTTTGCCGTGGGTCATCAAGTAGTCTGCTGCCCAGATTGCAGAGGCAGTCTTACCTGTACCCTGCTCATTGAAGCAAAAAGACTTCTTGTTGCTCGTCAAAAACGCAGCGGTGTCTTTTGGTGTTCGTAAGGTTTATATTGTCCGGGCCATTTGTAACGTCTAGTAATGGGTGACGGTACGTTTATATTTAAACCTAATAGTTTGTGGACTTCATCAAGCCCCCAATTTACGACGACTTTATTCATCGGCAACTCCTTACTTTTAGGGATTACTGCCGTGATCTGTTTAGGATTACGGACCTTCAGCAGTAGTGCCTTGTCCCTTATGATTTCCATGTTGTTCTCCGTGGTAGTGTTTCACTACCGTTTTTTCTTGGGGCTACTCAACGCACCCCCACCTGCACGATTTTTCTTGCGGCTCTGGACTTTGTACCCGTCCTTGTTTGTGCCGCCTTTACTCAATGGTTTTTTGTGAGCAATGTCTTTGCCCTCACGTTTATCGGCTACGCCGTTCTTGTTTGCATCCTTACCTGTCTTGTCCATCGCTCGACGCGCACGTTGGCGCTCCATGCGATCAGAGTGTTCTCCTCTGGATTTTTGCTGTTCGTATTCTTTTTTATATGGGCGGGGTTTGTTTTTGTAAGGCATCAGTTCTTTCCGTTATGTGGGCATTCTACAACTGGACAATGGCGCTTACACAAGCCAGATGGACGTGGGTTCCAAACGTCTGCTTTAAACGCCTTTTCCATCTTACCATAAATTCCTAACCATTTCTCCCAAAGAAGTGGCTCTGAATCAATTTCATATTGGTGTTTTACTAGCTTATTTGCGACAACAAATAACAGCCCCGCCCGTACTTTCTTGATATCGGGGTAGTGCTTGAACACTGACATAGCCATCAACTCAAGCTGCCCCTTGTCTGCATATTGTGCAGACCTTCCTGTCTTATAATCTATAACCCAAGCAGTTTCGGCGAGAGTGTCCACGATCAATAAGTCTGCGATACCGCGAAACCACACACGCTTACTGAAGAAGTCGCATGGTTCAAGATCAGCCGTTAGTCCCAACTTCTTTTCACACAGTTTAACACCACGCTTTTTATTCAGGGCATCAAGTGTATCTTTGATAAAGTCGAACTTTTTAGGCAGGGGTTTACCTTCGCCGATATAATTTTCACACGCTTTGTGGAACTCAGTGCCGTAGCGCATGGCTTCTGTCTCTTCGACAGGGTACTCCTTCAATATTTTTTCGTGGTAGAACTGCTTCGGACACGTCTCAAACGCTTTAGCCTTACTGAACGACCAAGGTGCTATACTCACTCACAATCTCCGTATGATTTTCCTGTGCCGCTTTCGCAGTCCACAGGTAGCCCTGCTGCCCAATCGGGTGTCCACCGCATACATTCTTCAACATATGCTTGTGCTGCATCGACCTCTTCGTCACGAACGCAGCAAACAATACTGTCATGCACCGTCAACACCACTTTGTATTTCTTACTTATTTTTAGCATTTGCTCGCCTATGATGCAACGTGCTAGTGCTTGGCACACGTTTTCTATTACCTTGCCACCATATATTCTGGTGCGTCCACGGCGTGTTTTGTAGCTGTACTCAAGACCTTTTTCGCCCTGCTCACTACCTAAATTCTCATAGATAATGCTTAGTTTGCTCGGCATGATCAGCGAACTTTCTGCCGCTGCAACCTGCACCACACCTTTACGCCCAAACTGCGCGGCCCTTTTGTTTGCAAGCTGCTGCACCATGTAATGAGCATCGCGCCATACCTTACTAATTTTGTAGTTGGCATCACGATAGATGCTTATGATCCTACGGGCTTCATCAGGTGACACTTCAAACCCAAACGTCTTTAGCTGCACCCCGAACTTCTCGGCACCCATGCCGTAACCTGCGCCAAGGATTGTGGTCTTACCAACGAACCGTTGATCCTTCGTGACGTCCTCTTCTTCACAGTTGTATATACGTGCCGCCATTTTGACGTATACATCTTCGCCTTTCGCAAATGCGTTTGTGAGATCATCTTGCCCTGCGAACCATGCCAACACCCGCGCTTCGATCTGCGAACTGTCTGCCTCTACCAGAGTGCAGCCTTCGGGGGCGATCAGTGCCTTCTTTAGTTTCTTGGCGTTTGGCCCACGGCTCGGCAGGTTTTGTAGGTTTATTTTGTCAGCCCCACCCCAACGACCAGTGTGCGCGGCGTAGTATCTTACGGGGACCGGAAGCAGTCCACGTTTACAAATATCTATAAACCTCTCTGTACGTGTTTCTTCTAAGGTACTTTTGCTACCCAAACGTGCCGCCACCAGAGATTGCACCCGATCATCATCGTGTTCTTGCAGAGCCTTGAAGCCCTCGTCAGACTTGGCAAAGGCGTACGTCTGCTTGTTTGTTGTTGGGCTGATTTTCATCGGGGGTTCCACCCCAATAGCTTTGAGCAGATCCGCAAACTTAGGGTTCGACATAAGATCTTTCTTGTCGGTGACGTTTGCGTCACGCAATAGTTTGTCTTTGCGATCTTTGACATCTTCTAAATGCTGCTCCAATAACTCAAGGTCCAGATCCAACGTGGGTTCAATGAACATCCGCAGCGTGAGGTCAATCAGTTTTAATTCTTGTCGGGGAAACACACGCCCCATCATCGTGAATAATTTGTAGGTTAAATCTACATCGTTCTTGGCGTAGCCGCCGTACCGTGCAAGTTCTTGCTCAGTGAAATCGGTTTGACGCTTCCCTTTAGCGTTGTTGACTTCGGTGCCTTTGACGCCCACGCCGTATCGCTCTGCCACGGCTTTCAAGGATGCACTTGTTTCGATGCCGTGCAGGGCGCGAGACATGCACATAGTGTCAAACCACACCTTTGGCTTCACGCCGTATCGCCATGAAAGTATAGCACCATCGAACATCGTGTTGTGACACAAGATGGCGCTGTCAGAGAAGTTTATGTGTGATAGTAAACCGGATAGTTGATGGGGATCAACTATCCACTTTGTAGCCTTGTCGTTCTTTTTGATTGCAAGGCCAATGACTTCGAAACGCCTATCACGCACGTATTCTTCCGTTGTCATCTTGGACAACGAATAATCTTTGTCGTAGTACGTTTCGAAGTCTAGGGTGTATACGTCCATTATTTTTGACTTATTTCACCGCCAAGCGCCATGTACCCACAGACATCTACATAGTTGTCTATGTGCTTGTTGTTTCCGTGAAGCCTAGCGACTTTCATCAAAGCTAACATGACTGGTACGTCATCGACCTTTATGTAATTACGCAGCCCAAGATGTGCGTTCCAGTACGCAGCCATCAATACAAAGTTACTTTCGGCATCTCCGTGCTGCTCGGCACGATCTTTACTGACAAGTGTCTCAGCTTCTTTGAGAATACTTGTGCGCGTAACTGACAGCGGTGGATCGAAGGGCAACTCAAGCTGTTCCTCTTTCGGTGCTTCTAACACCTCTTTCGGCGTACCGATCTTTTTCATCAGCATAAATACATACGCCTCTGAAGATTTTGTTGCCTTTGCAATTTGCTTCGCGGTTGCCTTTGGGTGTTTAATTTTATACGCCCAAATCTTATCGGCTTTCTTCTGTTTAACCATAATGTCCTCCTAGACATTTTTACCTGCAATACGCAGTTGTTTTACGAACTCTTTGAGTTCCCTTCTTGCCCGATCCCAATCCTGATTGACATTCGGGTGCTTAAATTGCGTCCTTAGACTTTCGTTTTGGTAGTGGTCCACCTCTCGACGAAGGTGACGCAAAAGTGCTTCTTCAACAGGTGTAAGTTTTTCACTCAAAACGGTGGCTCCTCTCCCTCATAACTTGGTTTCCACGCTACGTATTCTTCACGTACGTTTACGTGTTCTTCCCGTTCTTCTACCAGCCCCATCTCCTTTAGAAACAGGGCTAGTTCTTGTGACACATTATCAAGCTGCATCTTCGTCGTCTATGCCGCGCAACGCATGAACGAGTTGTTCCATCGGCGTAACGTCATGCCCTACATGTTCGACACAGCCCCGATACCTAGCCAACCACGCAGCCAAAGCCTGTGCAGCTTGCAGTCGCAATTCTTGTTGCGAAACTTCACTTGAAGGATCAAAAGGGACGTACCCGCCCCCATGTTTTCTGTCTTTCATGGGACTAATGTAAGCTGGATAATCAGCTACTTTGATACGCACCTTAACATCTTTCACTGCCTCATGTTTAACAGTGATGCGAAGTCCGCGAATAAGTCCCGCAATCCGATCCTTCTCGTACTCTTCGATCTTCTTGTCATCGGAAGCACCGAAGACGTAATCGTAAAATTCGTGATCTGGTTTTTGTTTTAGCCATTCACGTATGTGCGCGACATCAAGGGTATTCCTACCTGTTTCTGCCGCGTATTCATTTATAAGCCGCTGCTTATCGCTCTTCTTGAAGTTCATATTTTCTCCATTTCAAGTTAATATTAAAAACCAAGCCGGACCATACCGTTTATGCGCCCCAACTCGCCGAACCCGTCCATACCGGACCGTTCCCCGACCGCCGTAACTCTCCATGCCCAAACATATCTTACCGGACCCCGACCGCCGTAACTGACCGAACCACGCGGAACCAGAACAAACCTGACCGCACCGCACCTCGACCGCCCTACCATGACCCACCGTGACTCAACTCGACGCAACGCGCCTTGCCTTGACCGCCTTGACTGACCGTAACCAAACTGAACGGACCATACCTAGACCGCCATGCCAAAAAACACCAAAACTTAACTCGCCGAACCAGAACTCACCTTGCCTAGACCGCCACGCCGTAACCCAACTGACCTAACCCCGCCGTAACAACCTTACCTTGCCTTGACCGACTTGCCTGACCGCAACCCAACTGACCGCTACGTGCCTCTCCACACCGCGCCTCGACCGCCGTGACCCGCCCGAACATATCTGACCCGACCAAACCCAACCGTGACATACCTCGACCGCCCTGCCATGACCCACCGTGACTCAACTCGTCCCGACACGCCTTGACCGCCTTGACCAAAAGGGGGAAGGGGCATTGCTGCCCCAACCTTTATTCTGCTGCAATGTCTTGTACATCCGCATCGAAGCGACGACCCATCTCTGACTTGACATATTCTACCAAGTCCGCTGTAACATCGTCGGCATACTCAGGATTATCCATCGCTGCCTGTTGGACATCACGCCCCTCAAGCATCAATTCATCCCAAACTTTTTGTGGTGAACTACCGTCTGGCATAAAGTCTGTCCAATCATCTCCGCTATCAGATGTACCAACGACAAATGTGCCATAAGACCCACGGCCTTTCTCTTGTCGAAAATCACCGATACCAATGATTGCACCCGCATTGCTGAGTAGTGATACAATACCATAGGCGCTGAGTGTTGGTTGAACATAGGCGATATCAACCTCTGCGCACCAACGCGGTAGATAACAACGTGTCCGTATGTCTGGCGTACGTTTAATATCTGCGGTGCGAACTATGTCAGTCTTTAACTGCGGCTTACCCCATATCTGAATGTGGGTTTGCGGCATAAAGATCAGACGTTGCACAGACGCCTTGGACACATTTTCTGTCTCAAGTGCTGCTGTAGCCATAGCAGCTTTGACCCCTGGAGCGGGGAAACATAGTAGTGTTTCTCCAAACTCCTTTTTGTATGCGGAGTCATAGAACTCTCTTATGGGATCGTGTTTCATCCCTGTTAGCTGCTTCTTACCTTTGATCTTTTCTTTCGGTGCAGCAAGATCGCGCATTGTCTTGACGCTCATGCTGTTGAAGTAAAGAGGTGTTGTACCAACCATCCGTAAACGGACACGACCCTTCTTGAACTGACTAATTTTAAGTGTTTGTTCTGAAGGTTCTACGGTTTCTTTTTGCTTGAAAGCCATGTTTGTTGTTTTCCATTACCAAGAGTTTGTAGGGTTTGCCCTACTTGTGAAAGGTTATCTTCATTGATAACCAGCGAAATGCCACCTGCTGCTGCGATATCTTTAAGGTTTTTCTGCTGCAACGGGGTGGGCTTGTTGCTGCCAGCTTTACATTCAATACCGACAAAGAAGCCGTTGTAGCATGCAACTACATCAGGCACACCGCTGCGCCCGTAGCCACCTGTCACAGGGTAAAAGAAGTAGGCACCAAACTCTTTAAGCGTAGCGACAACTTTCTTTTTTACTTTAGCCTCTGGTGTCATGTATTTCCCGTGGTAACTGGCATCGAACGAGGGCGGTTTCCCGCCCCCGAAATTAGTAGTGTTTCACTACTCGTCGTGGAACAACCAAAAGGTATTTGCATCTATGCGCTGACCAACACCTTCGACTGGTTCTGTCGGTGGTATATGGTTAGTCATCATTAGCACAGCTACCTTTCGTTGTACCCACTCGGGTGTGTCACGTATGTTCATATAGTGGCCTAAAGCTGTCGCGTCAATAGCTTCTAGGCCAAAACATATAATTTCTACCTTTCCCGTAGTAGGATGTAGTAGGACGCGATAAGTCTTGTTATCACATACGCTCACGTGGTGTCAACTGTTTCTGATGTAAAAAATGTTTTCGGAAAAACGATAGCCTACACCTGCGACATAATGTTCATCTTGCACCATTGACAGTACCGATAATTTAGCCAAGATGTCGTGGGGGACTTCTTCTTGGGCATATACTTTTACCTGCTCGGTATCCAAGTCGATCCCCCACGAAAACGTACTTTTGTGTACGTCTATGTTCTCGGCAACACGATACTTAGGTTTGCCAAACACTGAGATCGCTTCAACAAAAGTAAACGGTTCCGACTCAGAATTTTCAGTAGCGTTGAGTTCTTTCATGGAGTTGAAGAACGTATTAAGTTTTTCACCAACTTCGGCATTCATAAACTCGTAACCTGTTTCCACCAGATGCTTCAGTTCCGCTTGAAGTGCATTGGGTCTACCGAACCCATATTCACCAGTGTCAAACAAGCTGGGTAAAAGTTCTTTCTTTACTTCTTTCACAACCTTACGCGCTTCGTCTATGACATTACGTGACGCACTAGAACATCTGTCTCCTGATAGCTGAAGGATCTGCGCTATTGACAATGGACGCAGTGCGGCACAGTTCTTCACAGCTTGTTTCAGTGAGGTCGTTACCCGCATATTTAAGTGCCTACCATGTCCGTACTTACCATTGAAGATTTGCGGTGAGAACACAGCGTAACGCATCGTCCCATCACCACCTTTCAAGAAATCCCCGAACCCTATCTCACCCATACAGTAGTTGTCACCTTCTCGGTACACCCATGCAAGATTACTCTGCGCGGATCTAGGCGCTACCTTGTAGCCTTTCATCTTCCGCATCAGTTCATCCGCAAACTCTTTGAGTTCGGTGCGCCACCGCGTCTCGGCACCTGCTGCATTGGCCTCCCGCTTGGCTTCTTTGACCGTTATCAGCGGCATATAAATTTTGTTAGTCATTGTCGTTCTCCTTTGTTACGAAACCTGCGTTGTTGTTTATAAAGTAGTTGTACTGTCTACGTACTTTTTGCAGGTCATCTTTAGTTTGTATTTTCTTGATTAGGTACTCACGATTGTAATACCAACCATCGCCTGTGGTCTTTGCAAACATCAACCAGTAGTTCAGACGCATGGGATGCTCCTCGAATTGAAGCACCTCACGTGCGTACTTCGGTAGCCAGTTCACGCTTCGTACCCACCTATTATCAATGTCGGGCCTGTCAGAGAAAAATTTGTCTATCTCCGCCATCATTTTCTGCATGTACTCTTCATCTTCTAGCGGCAGCAGCGGCGTCATTGTCATACCCCACTCAAAGAACTTTTTGATAGCGTCCTTGTACTTATCTTTCTCAGACTTGTTTACACGTGGTGCGACAGGCACAGACCTACCGGACTTGCCATCGTGTCTCCACGACCCATCCTCGTTCTGTATAAATACCAGAGCGCAATTGTCATCGTGCTTCTGCTTCCACTTATCCCACCTATGCTTACTCTTGTTCGCATATTCATGTGGTAGTACCTTCTTACTTTTGGCGAGATAATGTTTTGTTCCGTTGCACAGTATGTACTGCTTACCGTTGTTGATAACCAAACTTAGACCGAACGGTAAGTTGCGTTGTAAGAAACTATACCTGCTGTTAAAGGCTCCGAATGATGGGCCTGTACCATTCATCACACGCAAAGATGTTGTACCGTCTCTGTGTTTACGCCACACGAGCGGCGCATAGTAACACATGTCACCTATTTGACCCGCGCCAAAGTAAGAAAACACCGGATCGCCACGATGGTAGCCATCGCTCAGTGCGTAGCAGTTTTGACTTACCTTGACGATACGCTCCCATTTACGCGCACGATCACCGATAGGGCGTACGTCATGTGAACGTGGGTGCTTGGACGAAACAAGTACCTTCGTATCTTCGTAGTGTTTCACTACACCCTCAAAGTTTCTTATTTTAGTATAGTAAAGTGCCATTAGCTATTCTCCATTGGTCTGGCCCTCGGCCTTATGTAAGTTGAAACGGTATCTGTAACGTAACAAAACATCATTATGTCATTACTATACAGACCCGTCAGGTGGTCATAGATGGGGTCAGCTAGACCCCGATCCATTGCTTGTTGGCAGTGATCCTCGGTCGCATAAACGATACTTGCCATCGGCGCTGCACCGTATTCTGGAACCTCGTAATCAATGAACAAGATTGTGAAGAACTCAATCATATGTCCCTCGACGTGATGTTCACTTTGCTGCCGACACTTGGGTTGGCGTTGTCATTGTCCATGATGCACCAGAGGACAGGCATCGACCACTGACCCCAACCACCGAACAGGTAGCCATCTGTCAGGACGATAGCCGCTTGCGCGTTGATGTTGTTGTCACGAATGTAGTCGGTGACGCATGTCACGTCAGTGCCACCACCCCCTGCTGGTTTGGTAGACTTGACCAGATCATCGAGCTGGCGAGAGTTATACTTCTCGTCACGACAAATTTGTGTGTCCCAGTAAAGTACACGTACACCGTCAGGACGTACCGTATCACAGATCTCTTTGATCTCAGACAAGAACGCAGTGAGTTCACGCTGCCCGATAGAACCAGACGTGTCGATAGCCAGCACAAGTTCACCAACAGTTTCGGCGATGCCGCTTGGCATGACGATACCCATGCCGATGTATCTGCGGTTTGGTTTGCGATATGTGCTGTAGTCTGACCCTGCACAAGTATTGCACACAAACTCACGCAGTACCTCGCGCCAATCTACCTGCGGTTTCAACAGTTCTTCAAGGTCACGATCACCACCGCTGCCCGTCTTACTTGCCACCAACGCACCTTGGCGAATAGCCTCGTCAAGTTCACGTGCCAGTTCACGCCTCTCCTCGGCGTCCATTTCCTGCGCACCTTCCCAATCATGTTGATCGAAGGGAGCCTGTCCGTTCGGTAGTGTTTCACTACCACCGTCACCAGCACCACCGCTTTTACTGCGCCCGCCTCCGTCGTTCTGTTGTTCATCACACAGCAACTTGTATACCTGTGCGCTATCCATGCCACGATACTTCTCGTCGTAACATCCTTTCTCCAAGGCTCCTGTCATGGTGGCGAACTTGTCTGTGTTCTCGTCAGCAATCTTAATGTTGATCACGTAGTCGTTCGCACAGTTGGCGAGTTGTGGGTTCTCGTCATACAGGTGACGCCAGATGTGCAGGTGCTTGTAGAGTTTGTGATACACTTCGTGCAACACAAGGAAACGTAACTCTGCATCGTTCAGTAGCTTTACGAAGTTACGTCCATAGAACTCGTCACGTCCGTTAGTATACGCAGTTATACTTACACCGTCTGCGTAATCTTCCACGATCTCGCGCTTGCCGATCATCAGAACAGATGCCAAGTGTACGTACTTCGGGTTGCTCATTATGGCAACAACGGCTTTTGTCAGCCGTTGCTCCTCTGTTAAGTTTTGCATAAACATCAGTCATTCTCCAAGTGATGTGCTTCTACGATTGTGGCTTGCCGAATTACTTCGGCATTCCACATGGCTGCATCTTCCAATGCTTGTTCGCGGCTCTCGCACTGTGTCCAGAACTCGATGCCGTCCTCTTTCATCAGATACCAATCCATTACACTTTGTCCGCTGTATAAAGGTGGCTGTTCTGCATCGCCCATTCGGTGAACTTCTTGTTAGTCATCACCATAGACTGCTTGCTGTACTTCGGTGAGCGAACACCGTTAGCAAACAATGCTTGTGCCTCGGCGTCGAGACGTGGCAAGTAATCCATCCAAGAGTTGAGCCAGTCTTTGTCCAACGCAGACAAAGTTCTGTACACAACCATACAAACGGCTGCTGCTGAGGTAGGCACTTTCGCATCCTTCGGACTGTCCTTGATTGATTGCAGTGAAGGCAGTTGGTCAGCCATCTTCACGAATGCCATCAGGTCCATCGCAGCCCGATCACCGATTGTACCCATCAGGGCAGCGGTTAGCGTCTGGTCGTCAAGGTTCGCACGGGTGTGCAGTATGTCAGACGCCGCGTGTAAAGATCTTGGTGTAACAAACGCAGCGCGTGGCGCTTTCGGATGGAAGATGTAGGGGTTCTCCTCTGGATCTCTGACTTCCTCGAACGACTGCATCAGTTGCGGAGTGTCTTTCACCCAACCCAACAACGTGTGGTCGATACCGTTGTTGATACCCCATTCGATCCAGTCCATGTGGTCGGTCTTACGAACTTGCACGACTGTGATGCGGTTACGTGCATGAGGTGGCAACAAGTCACCAACACCCTCGCTACCTTTGTTTGTAGTAGCGAACACGATACTGTCGGGATGTAGTGAAACACTACCAATCTTACGCTCTAGCATCAGACGCAGCATACCGTTCTTGACTGCGGGATTAGCTTTGCCAAACTCGTCAATCATCAGGATAATCGGCCCTTCGTGATGCGCACCCAACTCCTCGTTAGGCATCATGCGTACACAGTTATCTGTCTCCACAGTTTGCAACGATGGGATCATCATGTCGCCAAGGTCTTTTGTGGTGCAGTCAAAATACACAGGGGTGTGTGTCGGCAACGCTTCTGCCAGCGTTGTCAGGGTTGACGATTTGCCGTTACCCATGTCACCCTGCATCAGGACGGTGCGCTTGTGGCCCACCGCTTTGATAAGATCAACGCACTGGTCGAGTGACAGGGCGTACATTGCTTGTGCTTGATTAGTCATTTTGTGTTCTCCATTACACAGAAAGTTGTTTTGGTGTGTGCCATTACCCTAGATCTACAGGTCAAGAGATGGCAACGCTTTGATCGCAGCGTCCACCGCTGCTTTAGTTTCGGCGCGGAAGCAGTCGTCCTCGCGCAGGGCATCGGGCGTAACACCCGACATGGCTTCATCCAAACGGTCTGCCATCGCAGCCATCTGAGTTGAATTGGTTACATTGAACACCCGCAGCAATTCGATCATCTCAGTGACATTTGTCACAAGTGTATCGCGGAATACTTTCTTGTCCTCTTTGCTGCTGTAGTCCAGACGCTCCGACATACGAGTGAGAGCATCGTGCAGACGTGTCCACACATCGTTCATCGCACGTTCGTATTGCGTGGCGTAGAACTCTTGGTACTTCTGCTGCACCTCGTTCAACGCCTCGTTGCCGATATCGACGCGGAAGTCACCTGCATCTGGCAGGGGCATGTAGTTTATGGTGAAAGAGAACTTACGGCGCAAGGTCTCTATTGTGGGATAGTCATCACGTGAAAACAAGTTGCCAAGCTTCATCTGCACGTCGATCACCTCGTCGTTGTAGCTGGCAAGGAAGTCCTCGACCAGACGATAGAACTCATTCTGCATCTGCGTCATGGTTTGATTGTATTTGAAATATATTTTGGTTGGCAGCAGACGTAGGCCAGAGTTTGACCAAGGCATCGTCATCGCAGCGTGTATGCCGCGTGTCGCATTCACGTGTTGCTGTATCGCACGTAAGTTGTCACTGTCTGCGAGTAGCTTTTTGTTGACGTTGGCAACACCTGCCTCTGCGTGGTTTTGTGTGACAACATCTTGTGATGCGCGCTTGTCGAGTTTGCGACCGATCCAGTTACGGATGTTTAGCTCGCCAAGCATCGAAGACGATGCGAGTGTCGGTGCGGTCTGTGGTAGTGTTTCACTACCGTTGAATTGATTCATAGCGTTCATTTTGCTCTCCATTAGTTAGCATATTTGTTTAGACCGAGTAGGTCTTCGCGGCGTGTGATAAGTGTCGCCGCTTGTTTGTGTGCGATAGGTGCAACGCACCATGACGCACGGTGTTGTTCGGCGCGGATGTCTCCGCAGTCGAGACAGAAGTTGTAGCCGAGTTGTCTACGACGATAGTCAAACTTCTCGCCGCATAGGTGGCAGGTAGCTTTCTTTCTAGCCATTGTCACTTGCCTCCAGAACTTGCAGTGCGTGTTCGAGTGCTTCCTGTTCGTCGCTAATGCCGTAACAAGTGAAGCACTCAGTATCGACCCATTGTCCGCCGATTGGCGTCTGGATGTTAAATGTCGAAGATCCGTTCCATTCGATACGGATGTAGTCGCCGTTGTGTTCTAGTTCCCAATACTTCATTCTGTTCTCCATCAGTTTCGGTAGTGTTTCACTACAGTTTGTTTTGTTGGCAGGATTGCCGAGTTGCGTTGTGCTGTTTACCACAACTTCTTATACTATATCACATATAGTGACAAATGTCAAGTTTTCGTGGGTTATCGTTTATTTACTGACGCGGGACTATAATGTTCGTTTTCTGGTAGTGTTTCACTACAAATACGTTGCCAGAGTAAAGTTCGTTAATGTTCGTTTAGTGGTGTCTGTAAGTCATTGAAAAGAAAGCAATGTTCGAAAGTTCGTTTGTTCTTGGGTTATGAGGGGGGTTTTTGTGTGGATGTGGTGAAGCGAACAATCGCAAAAAGAGGGGGCCTCGTATATAGGGTATCTTTTTAAATTGCGAACATTAGGAACATTAGGAACATTACTTTAAAATCAATAACTTATTTTTATGCAAAAACGAACATTATGGAACTTCTTTGCGAACATTATCAAATCCGCAATGCTGCTTTGAGAACTGGTATCGAAAAGGTAGTGATTCACTACTTCTTTTCACATGCAGTAAAAAAGTGCAGGTGCAACCGGGCTAACAAAACCCTACACACCACAACTTCTTTCTGTGCGTTTAGTCTGAGGCGCGAAGCTGCTTCGAGAACTGGTATCGAAAAGGTAGTGATTCACTACTTCTTTTCACATGCAGTAAAAAAGTGCAGGTGCAACCGGGCTAACAAAACCCTACACACCACAACTTCTTTCTGTGCGTTTAGTCTGAGGCGCGAAGCTGCTTCGAGAACTGGCATCAATGGGGTAGTGAATAACTACCAAAATCAAGACACAAAAAAAGCCCCGAACCTTTCGGCTCGGGGCGGTGGGTTAGATAAAAAGTATCAGTAGCGTGAACAGTGTCATTGCGCAGGTGGACGCAATGTAAAACCAGCACGTGTAGACAATTCCCCATGCGTCAACTTGTTTTCGTATGAGGCGTTTAATAGAAGCAAATCCTTCCATGCTTTTTCTCCGAATTGCTCGATTAGATATTCTTTATTGCGAAGCAATTGTTGGCGCGGAGATCGCGCCAACAATGCCAGTGAATATTTACTGGCGTGTTGCATTAGCCAATGACCTTGATCAAGGCGTTGAGGTTTTTGACCAGATCGTCAAGGTCCATCGACGTTTTGAACGTCTCGGCTTTTTGGATCTTTTTGACGCAATCCGCCAAGGCGTCACGTACCATCATTTCTGGAGTACGTGTGCGAGTATCAGCGCCCGCGTTGCCCGCCGCAATTTCCGCGTCGATTTCCTCTTTGACCTTGAGGGCGCGACCGATAGCAGCAACAATCGAATTCGGTTGCTTTGACCAGTACGAGCGGTTGCGACCGTCAATGACTTTATCGCCCGCCGCTTTGGGAGTCATGGCGCACAATTCCGGAACGCCTTTCGGGAAACCGTCCATGATTGCCGCCTTGATAAAATCGAACGACTCTCGAGTTGCGGTTGATCCGTCCGAGTTTGGACTAATGCAATCCGTGCTGACAAAACCAGCACGCTGCATAGTTGCAACCATTGTGTGTTGCAACTTGTCACCAGTCACGCGGTTGCGTGAATATTTGCTAATGTCCTTAGCAACTTCGTCATTGAGGTTTGGTGTATTGTGTTTTGTTACAGTCATGGTTGTTCTCCAATATTGTTAGACTGTTAAGGTTAATCAGGGGCGCTCATCGCCGCCTGACAAGTTCTTTATACGTGATTTGGCATGGCTTGTCTTGGTATCAGCCGCGCAAGGTAGTGATTCACTACCTTTTTGGCGCGTGATTAGTTTACCGGCGCAGAGCGTACCGACATATATTGACCCCACCTACCCCCCACCCCCCTCCACAGCCGTGCGCGCCGTGCAACTATATAATACTATTCTGCACAAATATTTTGCGTTTTTACCAAATCTGACTATGTTGCGAACATGGCTATACATATCGAACCCGAAACAGGGGTCGCAAAACGCACCCCACCTAAAATCAAAGATCTCGCAGTTAAAGCGAGCGCCGCTGCCAGAACAGCAGAGTTTCTGCATGAGAATGGTTTGGAGATAAAACCCAACCAAGACGATAAAGACGTGGCTGCTGCACTGGCGATATCTTACGCGGAAGATCCAGACAAAACTTCAAAGGCTGCAACCCCCAAGCGGGTAGCCCACCTCACCCCAGCCACCCTACTGATGACAGATCGCATCTTGAAAGATTTTGGTCATTCCGTAGTGAAATCGGCTACGCAGGTGCGACATCTTGTCACAAACAAGCTGATTGAAGAAACCGAGAACCCAGACCCACGGGTGCGTATCCGTGCGTTAGAACTGCTGGGCAAGATTAGCGATGTAGGATTGTTTGCTGAGAAAACTGAGGTTACAATAACCCACCAGACTACGGATGACCTGAAAGACAGACTGCGGGAAAAGCTGACAAGGCTTATAAACCCAGAACCCCACCCAGAGGTAGAAGAAGCTATCGTTATAGAAGGCACTACCATCGACGTGGACAAGGAATTAGGACTAGATGACGACTAGCCCCCATAGCCCTGCATCCGCAGGGGCGAGCCTCGCCGAAATCGCTGCAGGTATGGACTTCTCTCCAGAAGATATACAGCATGTGCTAAAAAATCTGGACAGTTTCGCTCCTGAAGAACTGCAAGAGATAGACAAGATAGTGGAAGAACTTTCCACGAGAAACGCTAATCAGTCTGCACATGATGATCTGATAGCGTTTTGTAAGCGAATGCAGTTAGATTATAAGGTTGGTAGGCACCACCGCATACTCGCAGACAAGCTGATGGCGCTGGAAGATGGCTCGTCGGACCGTGTATGCGTCAACATCCCACCCCGTCACGGTAAGTCACAGCTAGTTTCTATATTTTACCCAGCGTGGTTTCTTGGGCGTAACCCCGGTAAAAAGGTTATGATGGTGTCCCACACCACGGACCTCGCGGTTGATTTTGGTAGAAAGGTACGTAACCTGATAGCTACTGCAGAATACAGGGAAATATTCCCAGAAGTTTCTCTGGCAGTGGACAGTAAGTCGGCTGGGCGGTGGAACACAAACTTTGGAGGTGAGTATTTTGCGTGTGGTATTGGGTCTGCCCTTGCGGGACGTGGCGCTGATTTGCTCCTTGTTGATGATCCTCATTCTGAGCAAGATGTTATTAACGGAAACTTCTCTGTGTTCGACAAAGCATACGAGTGGTTCACCTTCGGCGCACGTACTCGCCTTATGCCGGGCGGTAGGGTTGCCATAGTCCAGACTCGTTGGCACATGGACGACCTCACGGGGCGTGTGACTAACGATATGGTGAAGAATGACCTCGCAGATCAGTACGAAATTGTGGAGTTTCCCGCACTTTTGGACTCTGAGGACAGCAAAGGTAAGCCGATAAAGAAGCCGTTGTGGCCTGAGTTCTTTGATTTGGCGGCGTTAGAGCGCACAAAAGCGTCAATGCCCACGTTCCAGTGGAATGCACAGTATCAACAACAACCTACGGCTGAAGAAGCGTCAATAATTAAGCGAGAATGGTGGGGAATATGGCCTCACGACGACCCACCGTCCGTGGAGTACGTAATTATGTCGCTGGACGCCGCCGCAGAAAAGCATAATCGCGCCGATTACACTGCGCTGACCACATGGGGCGTGTTTTTTAACGAAGAAGAGAACGCACGACACATTATTTTGCTGGATTCTATCAAAGAACGGCTGGAATTTCCTGAATTAAAAGAACTTGCCATGCGAGAATACAGAAATTGGGAGCCAGATGCGTTTATTGTGGAGAAAAAGTCCTCTGGTGTGGCGATTTACCAAGAAATGCGGCGTATGGGGCTACCCGTACAGGAGTATACACCCCACAGGGGGACAGGAGACAAGCTTGCACGGCTTAATTCTGTAGCTGATATTATTGCATCTGGCATGGCGTGGGTTCCGTCCACCCGATGGGCAGATGAGTTAGTAGAAGAAATCGCAGGATTTCCGTTTATGTCTAACGATGACCTTGTTGACTCCACAGTTATGGCCTTAATGCGGTTCAGACAGGGTGGGTTTATCCGCCTACCCACAGATGAGTGGGATGATGATCCAGTGTATCGCAGGCCCGTAGAGTATTATTAAACAGAAATATTCACTACCTGACCTTGTGGTTGAAGCTGTGTGTTCTTTTGACCGGATTTATCATAGCTTAACATCAGGTCTAATTGTTGCCTTTCTAGCGCCTTAGCGAGCTTGTGAGCGCGGTTATGCTGTTTTTGAACCTGCTGCTGCGCCTGATGGTTTTCGATGCTCTCGCGGCTTCTCTCAACGCCCACGGCAAACGGTAAATTTCCTACTGGCTCAAGCATTGGCGAGCCACACGAATCCGACGAGGCACCCTACCCCGATGATGAATAGTAATATTCCTGCCACCCATTCTATGATCTTTTGTTTTATTTCCATCCTTCGGTAGTCATGCTCACGCTTCTGCTTCCTGATCTCCGCTTCTATTCTCAAAAACTCTTGCCAGTGAGATGGTCCTAATATAGCTGGATGGCTAATTAACTCCCGCAATTCATCACGCATTCTCTGTGCTTGCTTGCGAGCCAGAAAGACTTCCATAGCTTGTGCCTGTACGCCACCGCCTAGTAGCTTGTACCACGGTGGCTTCTCTGCCATCTTCTCAGCTTGATCAATGTCAGCCATGCAGTTGGCCCATTGCTGTAATTGCTGGCCCATATCCTGCAGATCTCGACCGACTTGGACACCTTTTTTCAAAAAATTATAGGCCGCTTGCGCGCCTGCGATTGCAACCCCTATTTCTATCATGTTTTGTGAAACCTCGCGGGACAAGCGTAGTTAGGATGCACTACATAACTTTTATCATACCACATGTAGCTGGGTCTTTTCTGACCACAGTCGTACACACAGACCTTGTACAACCCGGAATAAAAACTTTGCCCCCACAGTACCGCAACTAAGACACACGTCATCTTGTTTTTGTACCATGTATTGTCTACAACTTAATTGGGACAGTTCTCCCGGATGTCCCACGGCGAGGTGCGGTAGACCCCACAACCGTGCTTCGCCAACTCTAGTATAGACCACAACGTAGTTTTTGTGTAAAGTAAACTAAGTCACACCAGAGAGAGTGCCTATGGCTATTGAAAAACCTATGATTCCAGCAGAGCTGGATATAGAAAGCAATCCTTCTGAAGAAGAACTTACTGTTGAGATAGTAAATCCCGATGCTGTTTCTATGGAAACAGACGATGGCGGGGTAATAATTGATTTTACTGGTGAGACTACGCAGAGTCTTATAGGCCCAGACCATGATTCTAACTTAGCAGAGTTCTTAGACGAGTCTGATTTGCAGGCTATGGCTTCTGAACTGGTTGAAGATTTTAATTCAGACAGAGAATCACGGGCAGATTGGGCAAGAGCCTACGTAAAGGGCTTGGACCTACTGGGTATGAAGATCGAAGATCGTCAGCAGCCGTGGGCAGGTGCCTCTGGTGTGTTCCATCCGGTCCTCACCGAATCAGTTGTGCGGTTCCAAGCACAGGCTATGGGAGAACTGTACCCCGCTAGTGGGCCTGTCAGGACCAAGATAATGGGGAAAATTACCCCAGAAAAGTCAGATCAAGCCAATCGTGTACAAAACGAGATGAATTATCTCTTGACCGAGGAGATGACAGAGTACCGAGATGAGCTTGAGCAGATGCTATTTAAGCTGCCCCTTGCTGGCTCTGCGTTCAAAAAAGTATATTATGATCCTTTAATGGATAGGCCATGTGCCGTATTTGTCCCATCTGAGGACTTTGTAGCATCTTACGGCACTACAGATCTTATGACATGCCCAAGATACACGCATGTTATGAAGAAAACTAAAAATGAGATCCTAGAGTTACAGGTTGCAGGGTTTTATAAGGACGTAGATCTTCCAGACCCCGCCCCAGATTTTTCTGATATACAGGAAAAATACGATGAACTCGACGGAGAAAGTGCAATTGTTGAGGATGATGATCGCTACACTATCCTTGAAATGCACATTGATATTAACATGCCCGAAGAGTTCGATGACCCTGATGGTATAGCCCGTCCGTATGTCATAACTATAGAGAAGTCTTCACAAGAAATATTAGCCATTAGGAAAAATTGGTATGAAGATGACCCTAAAAAACGGAAGCGTCAGCACTTTGTTCACTACAAGTATCTTCCGGGTTTGGGGTTTTATGGCACGGGGCTTATCCACCTTATCGGGGGCTTGGCAAAATCTGCGACATCTATCCTTCGTCAGCTTATTGACGCTGGTACTTTATCGAACCTACCTGCTGGGCTTAAAGCTAGGGGTATGCGTATTAAGGGGGACGACACTCCTCTTATGCCGGGTGAATTTAGGGATGTGGACGTGCCGGGCGGTGCCATCCGTGATTCGATTACGTTTATCCCTTACAAAGAGCCAAGTAGCGTACTCTACTCGTTGCTTGGAAATATTGTCGAGGAAGGAAGGCGTATAGGGTCTGTAGCCGATATACAGGTTGGTGACATGAATGCTCAAGCACCAGTCGGCACAACTCTTGCGCTTCTGGAGCGGTCCATGAAGGTGATGTCTGGTGTTCAGGCTCGCCTTCATGCCGCGATGAAGAAAGAACTACGTCTACTTGCGAAGATTGTGCATGATTACATGCCTGCTGAATACGCTTACGAGATGGATGGTAACTTCAACAGAATAGAAGATTTTGATAAGCGCGTGGACGTAATCCCTGTATCTGACCCAAATGCTGCAACTATGTCTCAGCGCATTATGCAGTATCAGGCTGCACTGCAGTTAGCACAGCAAGCACCGCAGTTGTACGATATGGGTATGCTACACCGACAGATGTTGGAAGTTCTTGGTATCCAAGATGCAAGCGATATCATTAAGTTACCAGACGAAATTAAACCAGCAGATCCTGTGACAGAAAACATGATGATTATGAAACAGGAGCCTGTGAAGGTATTTACTTATCAGGATCATGAGGCCCATATCGCGGTCCACATGGCTGCAGCGCAAGATCCAAAGATTATGCAGATGATAGGCCAGTCCCCGTTCGCCCAAGTTATACAGCAGAACATGGCTGCTCATATCACTGAACACGTTGCTGCTCAGTATCGTAAGGAAATAGAGAAGCAGCTTGGTGTAGAAATGCCACCGCAGGATCAACCATTGCCAGAAGATTTAGAGGTACAGATCTCTCGTCTGACGCAGGAAGCGGCTGCTAGGTTGCTAAAGAAAGATCAAGCAGAGGCACAACAACAGCAGATTCAGCAGCAACAGCAAGATCCCGTTGTGCAGATGCAGCAAGCAGAAATGCAGCTTAAACAGGCAGAATTGAAACATAAAATGCAGATGGATGCAGCTAAGTTGCAGCTTGAGGCTAAAAAGATTGAAGCCCAAAATCAACGTGAAGGCGCAAAACTAGGGGTAGAACTTGCGACGGAGCTTGATAAAAACCAACGCGCAGATCAGCGTGAAGGCGCAAAACTGGGTATAGAAGTAGCACGGGAGCTAACAAAAGGTGGAAGACAGTAGTGTAATTGCACTCATGCAGCGGGTTATCTCGCAGTATAAAGAGGAAGTAGAGTTGTTTTTAGCCAGCGGTGGGGCTGAAGATATATCGCAATACAACAGAGTTGTTGGTCGTTACGAAGGTTTAAAACTTATAGAGAGGGAGCTAGAAGACCTAGAAAAAAGATTTATTGAAGAGTAGATCTTTTTGATCTATTCGTAAGTGGGGCTTCGTGGATGAATCCACGCAAGGTTTCTGTGAACCTTTAATCACTGCAAGGTAGGTAAATGTATACAGGTAAGAAAACAACTGAAGAGAAAGTAGCAACACAGCTACCACAGCCTAAAGGCTACAAGATCCTCATAGGACTTCCAGAAGTAAGCGAAAAGACAGAAGGCGGAGTATTTATGCCTGATGGTCTTAGATCTGCCGAAGAAACCGCGTCAATAATAGGTTTTGTTATTGATATGGGGGGAGATGCTTACAAAGATCATAATAAATTTCCAGATGGACCGTACTGCAAGAAAGGAGATTTTGTTATCTTCCGTTCTTACTCAGGCACACGGTTCAAGATCCACGGAAAAGAGTTTCGCTTGATCAATGATGATACAGTCGAAGCTGTAGTTGATGATCCACGGGGGTACACACGGATATGAGTAATCTGGCTGAAGAATTTGAAGAAGAAACCGTTGCGGAAGCAATTAAAAGTGCGCAAGGGAATGTAAGCGTAGATTCTGACGATGATGGCTTTGAAATTGAAATTGTCGATGATACGCCCCAAGAGGACCAAGGTAAACCTCGTCGCGCCGAGAATACGGAACCGAAGATACCGTCAGATGACGAAGTAGAGAAGTATTCTGAAGGCGTACAGAAACGTATTAAACAGTTAAAGTTTGAGTTTCACGAAGAACGCCGCGCAAAAGAAGAAGCCGCACGTATGCAAGAAGAGGCTTTACGTTATGCGCAGCAGATAAAAGCCGAAAATGATAGGCTGAAGAAAACGCTTGATGAAGGGGAAGCCACTCTAATTAATCAAGCAAAAGGGCGTATTGATGCACAGTTGGACAAGGCCAAAGCCGCTTACAAAGCAGCTTATGAGTCTGGAGATCCTGATGCACTTCTTGCAGCCCAAGAACAGCTTACGACTATACAAAATGAAAAATACCGCGTAGATAACTACAAACCACAACAAAGAGTACAACAACAAGCTCCACAACCCACCTATCAACAGCCTGCGGCCCAACCACCAAAAGTGGATCAAAAAGCCTTAGAGTGGGGAAAAAGGAACGATTGGTTTGAAAAAGACCCCGAAATGACGGGATACGCATACGGGCTTCATGAGAAGCTTGTAAAACAAGGTATTGATCCAAGAAGCGATCAATACTATGATGAGATAGATAAGTCTATACGACGAGTCTTTCCAGATAGGTTTGATGATGGGCTAATTGAGGAAGAAGCACCCCATCGTCAACACGGCTCCGTGGTTGCCGCACCGTCTAAAACGACAAAGAAACCACGCACAGTGCGACTGACCTCAACGCAAGCCTCTCTCGCCAAGCGGCTTGGTCTGACTAATGAGCAATATGCGGCGCAGTTAATGAAGGAAGCATCTAAATGACGGATAGAACCTCACGCACCAGTGAGACTCGTGAAGAGTCAAAACGCAAAGTGTCATGGCAGAGACCTTCTATGTTACCGACCCCCGAACCCAGAGAGGGCATTGAGTTCCGCTGGATTCGCACATCAACCTTGGGTAATACGGATAACACGAACGTTTCTTCCAGATTTCGTGAAGGTTGGACACCTGTTCGGAAAGAAGATCATCCAAACCTTCACGTTGTGTCTGATATCGACTCACGATTTCAAGACAATATTGAGGTCGGTGGATTACTGCTTTGCCAGAACTCTACCGAAAATGTTAAGGCTAGGAGGGAAGCACAGCTTGATCAGGCTAAGAGCCAAATGCAAGCCGTGGATAACTCTTATCTAAGACAATCAGACCCTCGTATGCCCGTTCTAAATCCAGAGCGTTCTACGAGGACTTCATTTGGCAAGTAACCTTTCGGGGGAGCTTGCTTGGTAGAAACTAAGATGTAGGAGAGAGCTATGGCTACTTCAGCGGCTCCTTATGGTCTCCGTCCAGTTCGTAGAGCGGATGGGATGCCATATGCTGGTGCAACAAACCAGTATCTCATCGACCCTGCTGGTGAAGCAACGAACCTATTCTATGGTCAAGTTGTAATCATCGGGGCTGATGGGTATATCGCGCTGGCTACAGGTACAGGTGCAGACCTTACCTCTAACAGCATTTCAGGCACTTCAGGCGTAGGCGGCATCGGCGTCTTCGTTGGTTGTGAATATGTAAACTCTTCAGGTCAACGTGTTCAAGCACAGTACTATCCGTCTGGTACAAACAGCAATAGTACTAAGATCACAGCTTATGTTGTCGATGATCCAAATGTACTATTCCAAGCGCAGCTTGATGGTGCAGGAGCGCAGACAATCATTGGTACGAACACCTTCTTTGCAGCGGCACAGTCTACCTCAACTGGTTCTACAGTTACAGGTAACTCTACGTCTGCATTGGACGCGACTGTTCAAACTGCAGCGGCTGCGTTCCGTATCGTTTCTCATGTTTCTGATCCTGCTGATGCGTTTCCAGATGTACTTGTAAAGTTCAATCCGGGCGCTCACCAGATGACGAACAATGTTGGCTTATAAAGGAGTTAAATAATGGCTATTTCTCGCGCCCAGCTCCTTAAAGAGCTTCTTCCCGGCCTAAACGCCTTGTTTGGCTTGGAATACGGTAAATATGAAAACGAACACGCAGAGATTTACGAAACTGAAACTTCAGAGCGTAGCTTTGAAGAGGAAGTTAAATTGTCTGGGTTCGGTGCGGCTCCTGTGAAAGCAGAAGGTGCGTCTATTTCCTACGACAATGCACAAGAATCTTTCACCGCTCGTTACAACCATGAAACTGTTGCTATGGGTTTCTCTATCACTGAAGAAGCGATGGAAGATAACCTGTATGACTCTCTTTCTGCACGTTACACAAAGGCACTTGCCCGTGGTATGGCGTACACAAAGCAGACGAAAGCAGCTTCATTGTTGAACACAGGGTTTGATACGTTCAAATCTGGTGACAACGTGTTCTTGTTCGCAACCAACCACCCAACTATTGAAGGCGGCACAAACGCAAACAAACCTTCAACGAATGCTGACTTGAATGAAACTTCGCTTGAGCAAGCTGTGATTGATATTGCTGCGTTCACTGATGAACGTGGTTTGTTGATCGCTGCGCGTCCACGCAAGCTTATTATTCCACCAGCGTTGATGTTTGTTGCAACACGTCTTCTGCAAACAGAACTACGTGTAGGAACGGCAGACAATGATATTAACGCAATCCGTTCTAACGGATCTATCCCAGAGGGTTACAGTGTTAACCACTACCTGACGGATAACGATGCGTTCTTTATCACGACTGACATTCCTAACGGCATGAAGCACTTTGTGCGTACTGCTATGCAGACAGGTATGGACGGTGACTTCGATACAGGTAACGTGCGCTACAAAGCGCGTGAGCGTTATTCATTCGGTGTTTCTGACCCGCTTGGAATTTACGGTTCCCCCGGAGCGTAAATTATGCTACAGTATGGATACTGATGGTATTTCATTGGTATCCTCCCTGATTGGACTGGGCCACTTCGGTGGCCCTTTCTTTATTCACAAGTTGCCTCTTTCTTTTTTTATAAACTATGTTATCTTGTTTTCATCCCTGACAGCCATTGGCTGACACACCCAAAGACAGGAGATCAAAATGGGTCTAACTACCTTTTCAGGTCCAGTTCGTTCTGAACGCGGATTTACTGCTGTAGGATCAACCGCAGTCGTAGCAATCACAGCAGAAACAACTCTCACATATGCAGACCACGTAGGACGCATTATTGAAATCAATGATGCAGACGGTGCGGTTACGCTTCCAGCAATCACCAGCGACACCATTGGCGCAACCTACAAGTTCTTTGTAGGCACCACTGCTTCTGACTTGGATATCAAAACAGATGGCACAGATAAGTTTGTTGGCAATCTCGTTCTTGCCGCCGCCGCCACTTCTCAAGCTAGGGGTTTCGCTCCTGCAGCAAGCAACGATGTCATTTCTATGAACGGCACCACTACAGGTGGTATTGCTGGTTCTGTTGTGGAAGTCACAGCAATTGCAACTGCAGAATATCTTGTTACTGGCACATTGTTAGGATCAGGCACACTCGCTACTCCGTTTGCTGATAGCTAATAGGAGTAAGATATGCGTTCTGATGTACAATCGAAACGTGTTACTGGAACGGGGTCACTTAGTGTTGGCCCCGCTCGAATACGTCAGATCCAAGTATTAACAACTACTGGATCTCCTAGATTGACGATTACTGATGGTAACGGTGGCTCTACAGTTCTTGATCTGGACTTTATTGCATCTGACTCTCACTCAGTAAATATTCCGTCTGACGGTATTCGCGTTAGTGACGTGTACGTTTCTGCATTTACTAACATCACTGCTATGACGGTGTTTTATAACTAGGAGATTTAAATGGCTCGTGAAGTAAGTTCAATTTCCAGAGTTGGAACTAGCGAGCCGTTTGAGCTTCAAGTTGCTCGTGGGCAGGTTGGTTATCACGAGTCCGTTTACAAGTTTGGTAACAATGCGGCAGTTGGAAATTCAACAGAAACCATATGGCAACAAGGCGGTTTATACTCATACTTGTCTGCGGCTTCTGTTTTAAAGGTTTCAAGTAGTTCTGCCAATGATACATCGGCAGGAACAGGGGCCAGAACTGTTGAGTTGTTTGGCTTGGATGGTGACTACAATGAAATTAATGAGGTAGTTATCTTAAACGGACAAACTGCGGTAAACACCACCCTGTCGTACCTGCGAATCAATAGAATGATTGTTCGTTCTGCGGGTTCGGGTGGCGCAAATGCGGGTATTGTTTACGCAGGAACAGGCACTGTTACCGCAGGTGTTCCTGCAAACATTTACGCCACGATTAACGGTGACGGTACAAACCAGACTTTAATGGCGTTGTGGACTGTACCCGCAGGCTATACGGCTTATCTGATGCAGTACGATGTTTCTAACGGTACGACATCTAATACACCTGCCGTGTGTAAAATGACATTGGTAGCTAGACCGTATGGAGAGGTGTTTCAAAGTAAAGATGTAAAGTCTCTTACCACGGGGATGCACATCGAAAACACCTTGGTTGTTCCGGTAAAATTTAATGAAAAAACGGACATAGAAGTACGGGCGGTGTCGTCTTCAGCAAGTGTTACCTTTGACATATCTGCGGCTTTTGAGATCATCTACATTAAAAATGGGGATACTCTTTAATGGCTGAAAAGAAAAAGAAGGATAGTCGGTTAGAACGCGCAGGAGTTAGTGGATACAACAAACCCAAGCGCACACCTAATCACCCAAAGAAGTCACACATTGTTGTGGCTAAAGAGGGCGATAAGGTGAAGACTATTCGCTTTGGTCAGCAAGGTGTGAAGACAAATCAGACTGTAGGGCAGCGCAAAGCCTTTAAGTCTCGTCATGCAAAGAACATCAGCAAAGGTAAGATGTCTGCAGCTTATTGGGCTGATAAAGTTAAGTGGTCGCCAAGCAAGACAAAGTCTAGCTCAACTAAGTGGAAGAAAGGTTCATGACTATCTCTCGCGCACAGATGGGTAGTCAGCTAACGGGGAACAGAATGCCAGTCAAAAAAGTAAAAGGTGGTTATAAGTTCGGAAGCTCAGGTAAGGTTTACCCTACCCGTGCGGGTGCAGAGCGTCAGCAACGTGCAGCTTATGCCAACGGATACAATGGTATGGCTGCTGGCGGTAAAGTTCCTTCAGGTTATCATCGTATGCCTGATGGTAGCATCATGAAAAATTCTGATCACAAGATGGCGCATGGTGGTTATGTTTCTACTGGTGATGATGCTAAAGACCTTGAGACTATTCGTATGGGCAAAGGTGGTAAGCCCAAGAGCCGTGTGAATGAAGCTGGAAACTATACAAAGCCAG
>LSRR01000348.1_pt1 | contig 27111 bp, 38 predicted proteins | sample 1162981 | NCBI WGS metagenome assembly LSRR01 (sample SAMN03256433, study PRJNA305521) | marine metagenome | biome: Estuarine; feature: Estuary; material: Brackish water; isolation source: iron chloride precipitation of viral particles from surface water samples | place: USA: Chesapeake Bay ... | reverse complement strand
GGTTAGAGGGGATCGCGGTGTCGCGCGGCGCGCCAGATAGCAGGCACAAAAAAACCCCGCACCTTTCGGTGCGGGGTTCGGGGTAGCGCGGTGGCGCTACTTTTTTGGATAAGCGGATTTCACCGCGTCCCATGCCGCCAGCATCTTCTTCGCGGCGGCCTCGCCGCCCAGATCGGCCAGCGCTTTTTCGCGCGACTTGCTGTCCGCCTTGATCGCGTTCTCAATAAAGATGATCTTATCAGCGATCACTTTTTTGTGCTTATCGAGCAAGGTCAGATCAACCGGCGGCGTCAGTTTGGCGCGCAGGCGGGACACCATGGTATTCACCGCCTTCTTCTGCTTACCCTTCACCGTGTCTTTACCCTTCCGCTTCTGCGGAACGTCGGCGTTATCAAAGGCGTCGCGCGCCTTGGTTCCGGGCAGCCCGACCACCACGTCCGCGCAGACCGATTGTGCAAGCGACAAATAGGTTCCACCGTCTGATATGTCCGCCGGGGTGATATTCAAGTTCCCCAGCGCCGCGACAGCAATGGCCATGTTGGACTTGCTTTTATCGTTGGACTTCGCTGCAGCGAAGAAGCGACGGAATTGATCTTCCACTTCTGCCCGGTTCGCCACGGTGTGGAAATCGGCTGCTTTGATTTGTTCGGTCATTTGTACTTTCTCCTATTTGGGATTGTTCTGATCTGTTGTGGATCAGATGGACCTAATATGACTGGAATTGATAGCGCGCGCAAGCTACTGGACGACATACGGATTATACGCACCGTATAACCCCACCGGGGGGTGGGACCCCCTTTCGGGGGGCGCGCGTCGACGCTGGTGTAATACTATTCCGCACGAACGACGGGCAGTTTCGCGACCTTCGGACCCCCACCCCCTCCCATACCCCGACACCGACAATACCTCCTCCCTGCTACAGGTACGGTGTACCCCACCCCCTCCACTACCCCACTACCCCTACACATCCGATGCTTGACGACCCCTACATATTGGGGCATATACCCCTTGTGCCGAGGCTCGTCCTCTCGCCCGGTACATTTGCCTCCGTGCCAAGGGCCGGGTGCGAGAGCGCACCCGGCCCGCTTATCCGGTACCGACATGGCTGAACTTGTCTTATTCCCCGAAAACGGCCCTCCCGTGCCAGAGTCCACCAAGGACCTGCGGCTGGAGATGTCCCACAGGGCGCGTGCATGCGCACAAACCGTTGAGTATTTACACAAACGCGGTATGACTATACCTACAAGTACTCCGGAAGACCGGAAAAACGCTGCGGCGGTCCTGTGCTCCTACGCAGCTGCACCCGACGTTGCCTCCCGGCACGTCACAACACAACGGATGGGCAGCATGACACCCGCCGCGCTACGACATATAGACCAGATGCTGAAGACCTTCGGGTCGGAGGTCGTCGATGACGCCGTGCAGATACGGCATTACGTGACGAACAAGCTGCTCGAAGAGACGGACAACCCGGACCCCCGGATACGGGTGAAGGCGTTGGAGCTGCTGGGGAAGATCACGGACGTGGGGCTGTTTACAGAGCGCCGGGAGGTCACGGTCACCCACCAGTCAACCGAGGACCTGCGGGAGTCCCTCCGCCAGAGGCTGTCCAAACTCACTGTAGACAGCGAGATGATCGACGTCACGCCCGTGGACGAGGATCTGACGGGTCTGCTTGTGGGACTGGGGGACGTGCCGGCGGAGGACCCGGAGGATGCTTGACCTCGGGTTTACCGAGGAGGAGTTGGGGATGCTCCTGCAAAACGTCGACAAGATGTCCCCTGCCGAACTGGCCGAAGTCCACACCATGCTGGAGGAGCTGGAGGTCCGGAAGACCCGTACCCTGCGGCAGACGAGCCTGATCGAGTTCTGCAGACACATGCAGGACGACTACAAAGTAGGTGCACACCATAAGCGGCTGGCCTCCCTGCTGGAGGACATCGAGAGCGGGAAACGCGACCGGATCTGCGTGTCCGTTGCCCCGCGGCACGGAAAAAGTCAGCTAGTATCAATATATTACACCGCATGGTACTTGGGGCGGAACCCCACCCACAAGGTGATGCTGGTCTCGCACACCACCGACCTCGCCGTGGACTTCGGCCGGAAAATCCGGAACTTGATTGCCTCCGCTGCCTATCAGGAGGTCTTCCCGGGGATTACCCTGTCGTCTGACAGCAAGTCCGCCGGGCGGTGGAGCACCAACAAGGAGGGGGAGTTCTATGCGTGCGGGGTCGGGTCCGCCCTTGCCGGGCGCGGCGCACATCTTCTGGTTGTAGATGACCCGCATAGCGAGCAAGACATCATCAACGGCAACCTGAACGTGTTCGATAAGGCCTACGAGTGGTTCACCACCGGTGCCCGGACGCGTCTGATGCCGGGAGGCAAGGTGGCACTGGTGGCCACCCGCTGGGCGCTGACGGACCTCATTGGCCGCGTGACTGACGATATGGTCAAGAAGCCGGATGCGGACCAGTACGAGGTGTTCGAGTTCCCGGCCATCCTGAACGCAGGTACCGACGAGGAGACGGCCCTGTGGCCGGAGTTCTTCGATATGAAGGCGCTGCACCGGACGAAGGCGTCCATGCCGCTGCACCAGTGGAACGCCCAGTATCAGCAGAACCCGACATCCGAGGAGGCCGCGCTGGTCAAGCGGGAGTGGTGGCAGCAGTGGACGAAGGACAAGCCCCCCACCTGCGAGTATATCATATCGTCGCTCGACGCTGCCGCTGAGAAAAACAACCGTGCCGACTATACCGCCCTGACGACGTGGGGCGTGTTCATGAACGAGGAGACCGACCGCTACGAGCTGATCCTGCTCAATGCGGTCAAAGACCGGTTCGAGTTCCCGGAATTGAAGGCCGAGTGCCTGAAGCACTGGAGCCAGTGGGAGCCGGATGCGTTCATCGTGGAGAAGAAGTCGGCGGGGACAGCAATCTATCAGGAGCTACGGCGTACGGGTATTCCGGTGCAGGAGTACACCCCCCACAGGGGCACGGGGGACAAGTACGCACGTCTGAACTCGGTGGCTGATATCATTGCGAGCGGTCTGGTGTGGGTGCCGAACACGACGTGGGCGGAGGAGGTCGTGGAGGAGATAGCGGCGTTCCCGGCCGGCCGGCACGACGACCTTGTCGACAGCGCTGTAATGGCATTGATGAGGTTCCGGCAGGGGGGCTTCATACGCCTCCCTACAGACTACGAAGACGACCCATTGCCATATAGGCCCAAGGTCGAGTACTACTGACGCCGAGGAGTACGTATATGGCGGTAGAACGCGCATCCACACCGTTTCTGGTCGAGGAGCTTCCCGACGAGGAGTTCGAGATCGAGGTCGACGGTCTCGAAGGTGAGGACGATTTCGAGGAGCTTCCTGACGAGGAGTATGTCTCGTCGCATGACGAAAACCTCGTCACGTATCTGGAGGACTCCGTGCTCCAGTCGCTGGCTGCCGAGCTGCTGGAGGACTTCGAAGCGGACAAACAGGCGCGCCGGGACTGGGCGCGAACCTATGTAGAGGGGCTGGACCTGCTGGGACTCAAGGCGGAGGAGCGGTCGTCGCCGTGGCCCGGTGCTGCCGGGGTGTTCCACCCCATGCTGACCGAAGCCGTCGTGCGGTTCCAAGCGCAGGCCATGGGGGAGCTGTTCCCGGCCGCTGGCCCGGTGCGAAGTAAAGTCGTGGGCAAGGCCACACCAGACGTCACAAAACAGGCCGCACGGGTCGAGAACGAGCTGAACTACCTCCTGACGGAGGAGATGACGGACTACCGGGACGAGCTTGAGCAGATGCTCTTCCAGCTGCCTCTGGCGGGGAGCGCGTTCAAGAAGGTCTATTTTGACCCGGTGTTCGAGCAACCGCGGTCCGTATTCGTGCCTGCGGAGGACTTTGTGGCCCCGTATGGCGCCAGCGACCTGACGACCTGCGAGCGGTACACCCACGTCATGAAGAAATCCCCGGTGGAGGTCCTGCAGCTGCAGGCCGCCGGGTTCTACGACGCGGTGGAGCTTCCGGATCCGGCTCCGGAAATGACGGACATTCAGGAGAAATACAGCGAGCTGGCCGGCGAAGGCGCGGTCATGGAGGATGACGACCGGCACACGATCCTCGAAATGCACGTCACGATTGAGCCGCCGGAGGGTATCGACGACGAGTACGGGACCCCGTGCCCGTACATTGTTACGATTGAGAAGTCCTCCCGCACCGTGCTGTCCATGCGCCGGAATTGGTACGAGGATGACCCGAAGCACCGCAAGCGGGTGCACTTCGCCCACTACAAGTACCTGCCGGGTATGGGCTTCTACGGTATGGGTCTGATCCACCTGATCGGTGGTCTGGCGAAGTCGGCGACGTCTATCCTGCGGCAGCTCATCGACGCCGGCACCCTGTCCAATATTCCCGCAGGGTTCAAGGCCAAGGGGGCGCGGATCAAGGGGGACGACACGCCCCTGACTCCGGGGGAGTTCCGGGACATCGACGTCCCCGGGGCGACCATCAGGGACTCCCTCATGCCGCTGCCGTTCAAGGAGCCGTCCACAGTGCTGTATCAGCTGCTGGGGAATATCGTAAACGAAGGGCGCCGTATCGGGTCCGTGGCGGATATCGACATCGGCAACATGAACCCGGAGGCGCCGGTCGGCACTACGCTGGCGCTTATGGAACGGTCCATGAAGGTGATGTCGGGCGTACAGGCGCGCCTGCACGCGTCCATGCGGCGAGAGCTTGGGCTGATCGCGGCCGTTGTTCGTGATTTTATGGGTCCCGAGTACGCGTATAGTGTAGAGGAGGGCGCCACCCGGGCAGAAGACTTCAACGACCGGGTCGACGTTCTCCCGGTGTCCGACCCGAATGCGGCGACGATGTCGCAGCGCGTGGTGCAGTATCAGGCCGCGCTGCAGCTATCGCAGCAGGCACCGCAGTTCTACGACCTCGGGAAGCTCCACAGGGGCATGCTGGAGGCGCTGAATATTCCGGACGCCGAAGATATCATCAAGCTGCCGGACGACGTGAAGCCCATGGACCCGGTCACCGAGAACATGGCGATGCTGAACCAAGAGGCCGTGAAGGCGTTTCAGTATCAGGACCACGAGGCGCACATCCGCGTGCACATGGCGGCTGCGGAGGACCCGAAGATACGTCAGCTCGTCGGGCAGTCCCCGATGGCGGCCGCTATCCAAGCGGCTATGGCGGCTCACATCACCGAGCATGTTGCAATGGCCTATCGCGCGCAGATACAGGAGCAGCTGGGCGTTGCCTTGCCGGATCCGGAAGAAGACATGCCGCCCGAGGTGGAGCTGGAGATATCCCGCGCCGCGGCCGACGCCGCAGGGCGCCTGCTGAACAAGCACGAGGACGAGGCGGCCCAGCAGGCCCGGGAGGAAGAAGAGAGAGACCCCCTGACGCACATTCAGCGCGCCGAGCTGCAACTCAAGGAGCGCGAGATGGCGCTGAAAGAGGCGGAGGCCAAGCACGACGCGGCGCTGGACGCCGAGAAGCTGAAGCTGGAGGCCCAGAAAATCGCCGGCAACCTCGCCCTCGGCGAGGAGAAGCTGGAGGCAGACATCCAGAAGACCGCCGCCAACGTGGCCGCCAAGCTGGCCACCGAGGTGGAGAAGACGGACCGGGAAGACCGGCACCGCGGCGCAGATTTGAGTTTGAAGTTGGCCGAGAAAATGGCTGAGGAGGAGAAGGAGTCCCAACGTGGAGCAGGAGATGCTGAAAGGGATACGGATGGCGCTGGACGACGAGATTGACCTACAGGTTGAGATCGTCTCCGCGGGCAACGCGCGCGACATGGAGGAGTACGTCCGCCGCACCACCCGTATCCGTACGCTGCAAGACGTCATGCAGATGGTGAAGGACGTAGAGAAACGCTTCTTGGACGAGTAGAAGCGCACAGGAGATCGCCGGGTAGTCCGGTGCAGGCCACGGCGAGCCGGTTCGTCGCGAGGAACGAAGATGTACGAAGGGATAGTGATCCCACAAGAGGTTCAGGACCTGTTGCCTGCGCCCACGGGATATAGGCTGCTCATCGCCACTGTAGAGGTGAATAAGCAGACCAAAGGCGGGGTGTATATCCCGGACGAGCTGAAGGACCGGGAGAAGACGGCATCCATAATCGGCTGCGTCGTCCGTATGGGACCCGACGCATACAAGGACTCGGACAAGTTCGATGCCGGCCCCTACTGCAAGGAAGGGGATTTTGTGCTGTTCCGGTCTTACTCCGGTACGAAGTTCCGTGTCAGCGGCACCGAGTTCCGCATCATCAACGACGATACCGTGGAGGCCGTTGTGCCCGATCCACGCCACTTTGAAAGGGTGTAACCATGAACGCCGCCGCGAAAAAGATGCAGGATTACCACGAGGTCGACGAGCTGGAGGACGAAGAGACCGAGCTTGACGTCAGTACGGACGAGGATGACGAGGACGCCCTGCAGGTGGAAGTCGTCGACGACGTCGACCCGAAAGACAAGCCGCGGCGCCCGGAGGACGCCAAGCCGGAGATACCGGATGACGACGATCTGGAGAGCTACAGCGAGGGCGTCAAGAAGCGCCTGAAAAAGCTCACGTTCGAAGCGCGGGAAGCCGAGCGACAGCGGCAGGAGGCCATCCGCCAGCGGGAAGAAGCTATCCAGTACGCGCAGTCCGTACAAGCGGACAACGCGCGCCTGCAGGAGGCATCGTCGAAAGGCCGGCAGTTTGCGGTGGAGCAGGCCAAAGGCCGTGCCGAAGCGCAGGTAGCCAACGCGGAGGCCGCGTATCGTCAGGCGTACGAGGCCGGCGACACGGATGCGCTGATGGAGGCCCAGAAGGTCTTGTCCCGTGCCCAGAACGAACTGTACCGCATCGAGTCTTGGCAGCCGCCCGCCCGTCCGGATGAGGGTCAGCCTGCGCAGCAGCGCACACACCAGCCTGCGCCCCAACCGCAGCAACGGCCGCAGGCGCCCCAGCTGAACGAGCGCCAGAAGGCGTGGCTGGCGGCTAACGAGTCGTGGTACGGCAAGAACGAGGAGATGACGGGCGCCGCTTTGGGGATACACGAACGCCTTGTGAAGAATGGCGTTGATCCTAACAGCGAGGCGTACTATAATGAAATTGACACCGTCATGAGACGACGGTTTGCTGATGAGTTTTCTGACGAGGATGCCCCGGTCGCCCCTCGCAGAAAGGCGACCAACGTGGTGGCGCCCGCAGCGAGAACGGCCAAGACACCACGCAAAGTACGACTGACCGCCTCCCAAGCCGCGATTGCAAAGCGTCTGGGACTTACCCCCAAACAATACGCCGAGCAGGTGATAAAGGATCAGACCAATGGTTGACCGTACCCCACGGGAACAGAATACGCGGGACGCGACGTCCCGTAAGAAAACATGGGTACGTCCGTCGGCGCTCCCTTCGCCTACCCCCAGAGACGGTGTGCACTTCCGCTACGTGCGGACCGCCACCCTCGGGAAGAGCGATAACCCAAATGTTTCGGCCCGGTTCCGCGAGGGCTACGTGCCCGTGAAAGCGGCGGACCACCCGGAATTACAGGTCCTGTCGGATCAGGACTCCCGGTTCCCGGACAATGTCGAGATCGGCGGCCAGCTTCTATGCGCCATCGACGCGGACATCGCCAAGGACCGCATCGAGCAGCAGCTCGCACAGACCCAGAACCAGATGCAGGCGGTGGACAATAGCTACCTCCGGACATCTGACCCCCGTATGCCCGTTCTGAAACCGGAACGGTCCACGCGCACATCGTTCGGAGAGGGCTGATCCTCTTCGGTAGTTTTTTCGCTATAGGAGAACGACAATGGCAACGACTGCCACTCCCTATGGCCTGAAGCCGGTGAAACGCGCGGATGGCCTACCGTATGCTGGGGCGGTAACCCAGTACCTCATCGACCCTGCCGGGGAAGCGACGAACCTGTTCTACGGGCAAGTTGTTATCCTCGGTGCTGACGGCTACGTGGCGCTGGCAACTGCCAGTGGTGCGGACGCTACGACCAACAACCTCGGCGGCAACGGTGTAGGTGCCCTCGGCGTGTTTGTCGGTTGTACCTACGTCAACGCGCAGGGTCAGTTCGTGACTTCGCAGTACTACCCCTCCGGCACCGCTGCCGCGTCGGGTACCGAGATCCGGGCGCTTGTCGTCGACGATCCGAATGTACTGTTCCAAGCACAGCTGGATGACTCTGGCGCCCAGACCGTTATCGGTACGAACACCACGTTCGCTGCCGTGCAGTCGACGAGCACCGGGTCCACGTCCAACGGCAATTCGACTACCGCGCTTGATGCTACGGTGGCCACCTCGGCCAAGCCGTTCCGCATCGTGGCCCATGTGTCGGACCCGAGCGACGCCTATCCGGACGTGCTGGTGAAGTTCAACGACGGTTTCCACCGTTATAGCAACAACGTCGGGCTTTAAGGAGGCTGAACAATGGCTATTACACGCGCACAGCTTCTCAAGGAGCTACTCCCCGGCCTCAACGCATTGTTCGGGCTGGAATACAAGAAGTACGAGGACGAGCACGCCGAGATCTACGAGACCGAGTCTTCGGAGCGTTCGTTCGAGGAAGAAACCAAGTTGTCCGGCTTCGGCGCCGCTCCTGTCAAACAGGAAGGCGAGTCGATCAGCTACGACAACGGGCAAGAGGCGTTCACCGCTCGCTATATCCACGAGACGGTAGCCATGGGCTTTTCCATCACGGAAGAGGCTATGGAGGACAACCTCTACGACAGTCTGTCGGCTCGGTACACCAAGGCGCTCGCACGCGCGATGGCGTATACCAAGCAGGTCAAGGCTGCCGCACTGCTCAACACGGGTTTCGACACGTACACGACCGGCGACGGTCAGTTCTTGTTCGACACGGACCACCCGACTGTTTCGGGTGCCCAGAACCGTAACGAGCCGTCCACGGCCAGCGACCTCAACGAGACTTCGCTGGAACAGGCGGTCATCGACATCGCCGCGTTCGTCGACGAGCGGGGGCTTCTGATTGCTGCGCAGCCGCGCAAGCTGATCGTGCCGCCTGCGCTCATGTTCACCGCAACACGCCTCCTGCAGACTGAGCAGCGCGTGGGGACGGCGGACAACGACATCAACGCGATGAGGAGCAACGGGTCCATCCCGGAAGGTTACCGGGTCAACCACTACCTGACCGACACGGATGCGTGGTTCCTGACCACCGACGTGCCCAACGGTATGAAGCACTTCGTGCGGACCCCGATGTCCACATCCATGGACGGCGACTTCGACACAGGCAACGTGCGCTACAAGGCCCGCGAACGCTATGTGTTCGGGGTGTCTGACCCTCTGGGCGTGTACGGCTCGCCGGGCGCTTAATCCGGCCGGGCGGCGACTATCTAAGGCCCCGCCGGTGGCGGGGCCTTTTTACTGAGGAGGCATCGCCGACATCGTGTCGGAAGTCATACGCTGATGGCTGGCATTCTGGACATATTCGGTCGGGGGGTATCGAGTCCCTATCCAGCCTGCATATTCCGTAGTATAGTTCGCGTATCCTGACAGACGCATGGTGCGTCTGACGCTGGCCACGACAGGAGAACTGGATGACGAAGAAGTCCAAAGTCCCGGCTTCCAAGAAGTACGCCGACGGCACGACGTACAAAGATAGCAAGGGCAAGACACACCGACGGGTTTCCAGCCCCGGCACCAAGCGCGGGGACGCATATTGTGCCCGCACTGTCTCTCAAAAGCGCACCCCGAAGGTGAAGGTTCGCCGGAAGGCATGGGGATGCAAAGGCCAAAAGAGCGTAGGATGAGGCCATGGGAAATGTTACCTTGACCCCTGAAGAACTTGAGGCAATGCTGGATCGTTCTGCGAAGCGAGGTGCGAGGGCCGCGCTTGAAGAGCTTGGCCTCCACGACGAGACCGCCGCTAAAGACATCGAGGACATCCGCGAACTACTCGCCTCGTGGAGGGAGACCCGGAAGGCCATCTGGTCTACGGTAGTCAAGATAGCGACAGCCGGGGTGCTGACGTTTATCGCGGCCGCAGTCTGGCTGTCGATCCGCAACAACATCTCGGGACAATAACCATGAACCGTGCTACAATGGCCAAACAGATAACGGAGGCTCCAATGAACTGTGGATCTAAGCGCAAGGACTACAAGAGGAGCGGCGCTGTGAAGGGCTACCGCAAGGGCGGATCGGTCGACCAGACCCAGTGCAGCCCCCGCAAGCGCGCGGCAATGGGTGGGTGATGCCCAAGGACGCCTGCTATAAAAAGGTCAAGGCTCGGTACAAGGTCTTCCCCTCCGCTTACGCTAGCGGGGCTATCGCCAAGTGCCGGAAGGTCGGCGCCAAGAACTGGGGGAACAAGACCCAGAAGAAAGCCAACGGCGGCCGTGTGAAGGCGAAGACGTCCTAGTGGCTGTGCGTAAGACAAAAGAGGGCGCGGCCCTTAAAAGATGGTTTAAGGAGGACTGGAAAGACGTCCGCACCGGCAAGGCCTGTGGGCGTAAGAAGGGAGAAAAACGCGGAACCCCTTATTGCCGCCCGACAAAGCGTGTAAGTTCCGAGACGCCGAAGACGTCTGGAGAGATGTCTTCCTCCGAAAAACGTAAGAAGATTTCGGAGAAAAAGCGTTTGGGCCAACCTGCCGGTAAACCACGTCGCGTGTCTCCGGCCAAAAGGAGATCGTAATGAAGAAGTCTTTTCCTGATCTAAGCAAAGACGGCAAGGTTACTAGAGCCGACATCCTCAAGGGGCGCGCCTACACCCTAGATATTCGTGCGCAGTAGGCATCGCCGGCACCATGCCGGAAGTCGTAGGCTGATAAACCGGCTATCCTTTTCATGTACGCGCTAGTATAGTGCACCTATCCTGACAGACGCATGGTGCGTCTGACACTGGCCACGACAGGAGAACCAGATGGCTAACACGACATTCAACGGCCTCGTGCGGTCGGAAAACGGCTTTGCCGAGGTGTCCAAGGACGCCGCTACGGGCGCGTATACGACGCTCCGTGAGGTCACCACCACCCAGATGACCGCAGGTACGGGCATCACCACCGGGACCGGTACGGTCTATAGTGGGTCCGTCGTGAAGACGGTGATGGGCGACGTGACGTACTTTTACACCCGCATCTTCATTGACCTGACCGGTCTGGATGACGGCGGCACCTCGCTGGACATCATCGGCGTCGACGGCGGCACGGCGAATTGCCACCTCGGCCAGATCACGACCGCGGTCAACGGCACTATCTACGCCGGTGCGATGACCTGTCTTGAGGCGCCTACTGGCGGCGGAGCCGACATCGACCTGTACTCTGCGGCGGAAGCCACGGGCGCGCAGGACGCTGCGATTACCGGCCTTACGGAGACCGCGCTGCTCAACGCCGGCACCTCGACGCTGAACAGCACGGACGTGCTGACGGCGTGGCCTGCCGCTGACGAGTACCTGTATCTTGCAGGGGTCACTGCGTCGGATGCCACGTACACCGCAGGCAAACTGCTCATCGAGTTGTGGGGCGCTACCTGATGGCTAAGGCGACTACTCCGAAAGCTCCGACAAAGCAGGACCGCGCTCGCGCGGTCGCTGCACTCCGCCGCAAGGGCGGGTGACCACTATAGGAGGCCCTTATGGATGGGTTTAATGTTAACTCGACGTACATTGCGGCGGATACGACCGCGGCGGACGCCGATGGTGTAGCTCAGTCCCAAACCCCGGCTGCCGGCGGGGCACAGAGCCTCACGTTGAACGGGGCGGAGACGTCGGGGGGTGTGGCTACCTTCACGGCGGCCCGGCGCGTTACAGTGACGAGTGCCGGGGATGACCGTGGGCGCACGTTCACGATCACTGGCACGGATGTGCACGGTGATGCGCAGACGGAGGTTATCTCCGGCCCCAATGCCGCACTCACCACAGGGACGTCGTATTTCCGCACGGTGACGGACGTCACCGTCGACGCCAACACAGCCGGCGCCGTGACGGTGGGCATGTCCAACGACGCGCTGGATGTCGTGTTCAAGGGCCGCATGCGTATTCGCGGCCTGTATGTTGTGAACTCCGCCGCTGCCGGGACCTTACCGTTCCGGAATACCAGCGCCTCGGGGGATACGATCCTGACTTTCGGTACGGTCGCTAGCGCCACCACTGTCTCGGAGTTTATTATCCCGGGCCTCGGCGTCCTGTTCCCCGCTGGGTGCTATCTGGCGTATACGGCTGGCACTACGGTGTTCACTAGCGCGACCGTGTTCTATTAAGGAGCTGCGATATGTGGGGAGACCCGACTGCGAGTATCGGCGGCATCGGCAATGCCGGCGGTTTCAGCAGTACAAAGAGCTACGGCGGGAACAGCTTTAGCGGCAGCACCGGGGCGACGGCGGCGAACGCTTCGTACTCTTCTGCGCCCAGCGGGGGGTACAGTTACAGCGGGTCTAGCAGGTCCAGCGGTAGTTCCGGGGGCGGTATAGGCAGTCCCTCCAGTCAGTCTGCGCCTAGCGGCGGCTGGGGCATGGGCGTAAACAACGAGGGGGGTAGTGGTGAAGTCAGGGGCGGCCGTGGTGGGTCGGACAGCCCCCGCACGTTCACGACGGAGAACCCGCTAAGTTTCGGTACCCCCGGCGGGGGCGGCGTAGGACCTACTGTGTCGAGCACTACGTTCGGTGGCGGCCGGAGCGGCGGCGGGGGCGTGTCCCTCGGGTTCGGCAACGGGCCGGTGGCGTCGAGGATCACCAGCGGAATAATGGGCGCCCTCGGCAGGGCCGTCCCAGAGGCAGCCAAGATGCTGGGCGTATCCTCGTACGGCGGGCCGGCACCGCAGCCCGCGCCGCAGGCACCGCCGTACCAAGCGCCGAGTGTGGTCGACGCGCCGGCGCCTATATCCGCGCAGCCTATGTATACCCCGGACCAGTACGGCGTGGGTTTTGATCCGGAGCGTTCGAACCCGGAATATGCGGCGGTTACAGACCGAATGCCGAGCACGGTCCCCGTCGACGGGTGGGACCTGTATAGCGGGGCTAATCTCGCGGCCATATCAATGATGCCGCCGGCTCCGGCTCCGGCTCCGGCTCCGGCTCCGGCTCCGGCTCCGGCTCCGGTAGGGGCCGGGCCAAATAACCCCGTGCCTAACGCGACTATGCAGGGGGTTGCTCCTGAGGACGTCACTACGAGCATGGGAGAGTGGGGTGAGGCCGACAACGCCGCGGTTGCGGCTTCGCTGGCGGCCAACCCGCCGAGGGCAAATATCGCCACCATGAAGAATACGGGCCGCCCATGGACCCAGTCGGACAACGCGGCCGTGATGAAGGGCTTGGGATATACGGGTCCGGGGGGATACACGTTCGCGTCTACCGGGGAGACTATTGATGCCCGGGAGGCGCTGGCGCGGACTATTGAAGCCGAGGCCCGGAACCAAGGCCCGGCGGGTATGCAGGCCGTGGCGGACACCGTCATGAACCGGGCGTTCGACACCCGATACGGCGGCGGTCCGGAGCGGAACGTTATCGGGGCGATAACCAAGCCCGGTGCGTATTCTCCATGGAACTTTGAGACGGGGTACGCTGGCGGGAAACAGGGCCAGAATATGGCCGCAATTATCCCCAGCGATGCGGCGTACGCAGCCGCAGACCGTGCGCTGTCTTCCGGTCAGCCCGGCGGGTACTCTGTTAACCCAAACATTACGCACTTCTACAACCCCGACATAAGCAGCCCGTCGTGGGGCGGAGAACCCGGGGAGGGGTGGTACGATCTCGGGGACCATCGGTTTGGGGCGGCCGATGGGGTCCGTACAAATCCGAGCAGTTTTGTGCCGACGCCCGAGTATATAACCCCCGACGCTGACGCCGGTGGGTCGTTCCGTGCGGCGCCAGTGGGTGGCGGATTGGTAGGTAGAGCGTCTAGCCCGCGGCCACAGCCGCGCCCGACGCCGAGCGCCAGTCTCGTCGATGGGTCGTACTTCACCGATATTCCGTCCGCGGCCACCACTGCGGCGCCGACAACAAGCCCCCGTCCGCAGCCGCGACCGGACCAAGATCCGTCGCTGTGGGACCGTTTCAGTAGCGGCATCGGCAAGATTGCCGCCGTCAGTCCGACATACCAGATCGGCAAGGCTATTCTCGACCGTCTACCCTCCGGGAAGTCGACGCTGCCGGAGGACTACGACCGAAGGAATAACGAGGACGGCGGGAGCAGCTCCGACCGAGATCGGGACAGTGGGGGCGATAACGATATGCCCGACGAGAAGCCGTCGTGGTGGCCCGAAGGCGTGCCATGGCCGCCTGTGGCGCCGCCTCCGTACGTTCCGTCTCCGTATGTTCCGCCTTCCTCTCCGGCGGCGCCTACGCCCTATTATTTCTCTTATCCGGGGCTTAACGCTGCCGCTAACGCGGGGCTTGCAGGAATGCCGGGGTCGCCATGGCAGTAGTTGTACCAGATCTTCCGGACCTCTTTGAGGAGGCCTATGAGCGGGCTGGCGTGGAGATGCGCAGCGGGTATGACCTGCGCACGATCCGACGTAGCCTGAATTTGCTGACCATCGAGTGGCAGAACCGGGGGCTGAACCTGTTCACCATCTCTGCGGGGACGCAGGCGCTGATTAGCGGCACGGCCACTTACAGCATGCCGACGGACACGATTGACTTGATCGAGCACCAGCTGCGCACCGGCAGCGGGACCAGTCAGACCGACACCACCCTCCAGCGGATAAGCGTGTCCACTTACGCCCAGCAGACGAACAAGAACACACAGGGGCGCCCGACGCAGATCTACGTCGACCGCGGCGTTACGGAGGTCACTGCGACACTCTGGCCTGTCCCGGACTCTAGCTCGTACACACTGGCGTTTTACCGACTGGTCGGGATTGACGGGGTGTCCTCCGGTGCGGGAACGACCGCGGGCGTGCCGCCGCGGTTTATCCCGGCGTTGGTGTCCGGGCTGGCGCTACATGTAGCCGCCAAGAAGCCCGAGGCCGCGGGGCGCATCCCGATGCTGAAGCAGGATTACGAGGAGCAGTTCCAGCGCGCTGCCGACGAGGACGAGACACGGGCGTCGTTCTTTGTTCGTCCGTTCGGGGGCGCGTGATGGCGTACGCACGGGGTAAACACGCTTTCGGGTACTGCGACCGGACCGGGTTTCGCTACCCGCTGAAGGATCTTGTTTGGGAGTACAAGAACGGCGTAAAGACTGGCATGCGTGTCGGGCGCGATGTGGTGGACGGGGACCACCCACAGAACTTTATAGGGCGGGTCAAAGTGTTCGATTCCCAAGCCCTGAAGGACGCCCGCCCCGACACCAGTCAGGCAGAGAGCCGGGCGCTGTTTGCTTGGAACCCTGTAATGAACTCGCTGGTGTATATGACCGGCGGCGTTGGAACTGTAACTGTAGAAGGAGACTGATATGCGCGTTATGGGTAAGAAGATGAAGTTCGAGGACGTTTCCCCCCACGCGGAGATGGGCGAGCACAAGAAGTCCCCGCGGCCGAAGGCGCGGCCGAAGAAGTCCCCGCGGCCGAAGGCGCGGCCGACGAAGTCGCTGACGAAGAGGATGACGAAGAAGATGGCCAAGGGCGGCATGTGCCGCGGTATGGGCGCGGCGACGCGCGGCGGCAGGTACTCCAAGATGGGGTGAGGTAGATGAACTACACAGAACTCAGCACGGCGATACAGAACTACACGGAGTATGCGGAGACGACGTTCGTCTCCCAAATCCCTACGTTCATTCGTCAGGCTGAGGAGCGCATCTTCCGGACGATACTCATTCCGGAGCTGCGCAAGAACTCCACGGCTACGCTGGCGGCGAGCAGCCAATACTTGGCGCGGCCGGGCGACTTTCTCGTGGCGTTCTCGTTGGCCATTATCGACGCCGACAACGAACACACGTACCTGATCGACAAGGATGTGAATTTCATCCGGGAGGCGTACCCTAACGCTGCCACAACCGGCGTGCCGAGGTATTACGCTCAGTTCGATGGGTCGAACACGTCCAGCGACGGGCATTTCCTCATCGCCCCCACGCCGGCGCTGAGTTACACGGTAGAGCTGCATTACTACTACGACCCACCGTCTATCGTGGACAGCGCGACTTCGTGGTTGGGGGATAATGCGGAGTCTGCGCTGCTGTACGGCGCCCTCGTGGAGGCGTATACGTTCATGAAAGGCGAAGCCGAGCTGCTCGCGCAGTACGACAAGCGCTACAATGAGGCTCTCATGCAGGTGGGGGGTATCGCGCGCAGGAGCATGACGGATACATACCGCACGGGCGAGCCGACGCGGGGAAGGTAGAACCATGGACATACAAATTAACGGGGCGCGAGTGCTGACGACCCAAAATCGTGGCTTCACGACCGAGGAGTTGGCACAGCAGTGCGCAGACAAGTTGGTGTCTGTGTCGGACACGGCGCCTCCGGAGATCCGAGACCAAGCGCACGCGTTTCGGGCGCGGATAGTCTTTTTGGTTCGGCATTACCTCGATCAGGCTGTGCAAAGCGACCGCACTACGATATACAATGCACTAAGAGACGCCGGGCACCCCCAGCTGGGCGAGCTGATAAGGAGACTGTAATGGCCTTTACCGGGGATTTCCTCTGTACCTCGTTCAAGCAGGAGCTGCTTACGGGTACGCACGACTTCACGCTGTCGACGGGGTCTACGTTCAAGATTGCGCTGTATGACAACAACGCGTCGTTTACCGCTGCCACGACTGACTATACCGCGACCAACGAGGTCTCGGGCACGAACTACAGTGCCGGGGGCAACACGCTGACGAATGTCACGCCCTCGACGTCCGGTACGACGGCGTTTACCGACTTCGCGGACAGTACGTGGTCTACGGCGACGATCACTGCGCGGGGCGCCCTGATCTACAACTCTACGGCAGGTACCAACGCCGTGTGCGTCCTCGACTTCGGCTCGAACAAGACGGCCACAGCGGGCGACTTCACGGTGGTGTTCCCGACGCCGGACGCGAGTAACGCCATCATTCGTATCGCGTAAGGGTTTCTGCTATGGCGGTCCTCGCTAATCGCGTCAAAGTCGCAACTGCGACGACAGGCACCGGGACGATAACTCTCGGTGCCGCTGAGTCTGGCTATCAGTCGTTTGCTGATGGCGGCATTACTGACGGCCAGACTGTTAGTTACGCCATTGAAGACGGCGCAAATTGGGAGGTAGGCACTGGCACTTATACCGCCTCTGGCACGACACTCTCACGGACGGTGAGCGAAAGCAGCAACGCGGACTCCGCGATCAGCTTGTCTGGCTCTGCTGTTGTGTTCATCACGGCGAGGGCCGAGGACATTCAACAGCCGCCTTCCGAGGGCGCGTTTGTTGATGGTGACAAGACCAAGCTGGACGGCATCGAGGCGGGTGCTACTGCCGATCAGACCGGCGCGGAGATCAAAGCGCTTTACGAAGCGGAGCCAAACACAAACGCGTTCACCAACTCAGAGCAGACTAAACTGTCGAACATCGAAACGAACGCTGATGTAACCGACACCGCGAACGTCACCGCCGCAGGGGCGCTCATGGACAGCGAACTGACGGACCTTGCCGGGGTCAAAGCGCTAGATACTTCTACGCTCGCCACCCTCACTGGCACCCAAACGCTGACCAACAAGACCCTAACGTCACCAGCGATCAACGTAACATCTGACGCGACGGGCGACATTTATTATCGCACAGCAGGTGGGGCGTTTGCCCGCTTGGCTATCGGATCAACCGACGAAGTTCTGACAGTCGCTTCGGGGCTGCCTTCATGGGCTGCGGCAAGTGGTGGTGGCGGCGGCTGGACCGAAATTGACACCGTCGAACCAACCAGCGACGTGACTTCGATGGAAATCACAGGACTCGGGAGCTATAACCATCTGAGAGTTGCTGCGGTTTGGTCAAACAAAGACGCTGGCGAGAACGTCTCGTTGCAAATTCGCGCGTCGGGAGGAACTTGGCGCACGGTACACTCAGGAGAGGCCGCGGGCTACAACGTGGAAGGGTTTTGTTTGGTCGGGCACCTCTTCGACATCCAAGGTAGCGTTAAGTACGCGTTCACTATTGAAATGAAAGGCGGTCAATACGGCGACCTTGATCGAACCAACGCCGATGAAGATACACTCAGCGGCAATTGGGCTTCTGAAGGTCCCAGCATCATGTGGAATACCTACACTGGAGAGGCCACCGATGAGATTAGGCTCGTGTGTAGCGGCGCTAGCGACATCGAAGGCTCCGACGCTACGTTGAGGGCAAAGTTTACCGTTTGGGGGATGTGAGGTATGCCTACAAAGATAGTCTCTGCGATTGACCCTGAAACAGGGGGGCGCACTCAAGTTGAGCAAGAGATGGGGTCGGGGGATATTGCGCAAATCCCGCCGACAAAGCCACAGCTTACCGCCGAGGAACTCACCGACGCTTTCCTTGACGGCAGCAACCGCGACAAGGCGCTCGGTCTGGTGATTGCGGATTTGGTCATGCAGATCAACCCAACCTTGACGCAGGCCCAAGCCCGCACTCTCGTGCGAGATCTGTTCATTCACCATTTCAACAATCTGAGTTAGCCGATGCCGGGCATTCTGTGGTAGTATTGTGGAGGATATCTACTACGGTGTACGCTAACGCTATTGGAGACGCATCATGACCCGTTACTGCCGGAGCGACGACAACATTACGGTGGACGAGTATCCGTACACCTTCGCGAAACTCCGCAAGGACAACCCCGACGTGAGCTATCCGCGGGGTCCGAGCGATGAACGGCTTGCGGAGTTCGGCGTGCGCGCTGTGGCTGAGGTCGCTCGGCCCGCGTATGACCCGAATTTCAACATCGTCGAAGGCACGCCGGTCAAAGTTGACGGTCAGTGGACGCAGGTGTGGAACCAAGAACCCGCGACTGCCGAGCAAATTGCCGAGCGTACAAAGGCCGCTGCGGACGCCGCCGACAAGGAGGCGGTCCGCGTGGACTCTTTCGTGCAGAACTTCGTCGGCATGACCCCGGCGCAGGTCAGCGCCTACATCGACGCCAATGTGACCAATCTGGCCTCGGCCAAGTCGGTTATCGACAAACTCGCGTTGATGGTGCTGGTCCTTGCCAAGCGTGAGTTCGACTGATGTTCCTGAGTAGAAAGGTACTGGCGGGGGGCGGCCTGATAAACCCAGTCCTGACTTATGTTAGTTCCAACAGCCGAGACGGCTCTGGGATTTCTAGCTATACGTTTTCATCTCAAGATATAGGTAGCGATGCGGACGGCGAGTTTCTTGTCATAGTTACGTGCGTATTTAATGGCGGGACTACGGTGAACGATTTGACGGACCTCACGGTGGGTGGGGCTTCAGCAGATTTAGAGGTTGCGACTTCTTCAACCCCGACTGACATGCGGATTTTCACCATAGCAGCCCCCGCAGGGTCCACTGCTGACATCGAGCCGATTGCCTCAGGCAATAACACAAGCTACGGGATCGGAGTGTACCGACTTAATGCTGAAAGCAAGACCCCCAACGATACAGATACCGTGGCCGGGGGTAGCGCAGTTGATATGGTACTCAGTGTCCCTAAGAATGGCGCTGCGCTCGCTGGCCGACTTCAGAGTGCCGGAACTGTGACTACATGGACCGGACTTACAAAGGATTTTGATTTTGACATCAGATCGAACGAGTGGTTCAGCGGAGCACATGCCGACGGTCTAGGGGAAGACGCCACCTACGATATTTCTGTAGATGGGACACCCGCGGCAGGTTCCATGGTCGCCGCGTCATGGGCTTAGGGAATACGTTTATGGCTGTGGGGGAAGTCGGATAAATTACTCGCCAAGTAGCGTGACGGAGGACCAATGGCTGATCTAGACACCGATATGGACGTAGCGCGCCGCGTGATTACCCGCTGGCAAAGCGGGGTCGTCACACAACGGCGTATGTCCACCGCGGAAGAAGAAAGTGTCCTCCGCGCCGCAATGGCGTTGTTTGAGACGGTTGACGCCATTCGGCAGGTGCTACCGCCGATTTTGGAGGAAGTTGAAACTCATCGCCGCCTAGTCCGGGAAGGTATGGGGGTCCACGATGCCAACACCACCACTCAGTGACGCGGTAAAACGGGAAACGCTCGCGGCGCTGGAGCGCGCGGGCGGGAACAAATCGAAAGCGGCGCGGGACCTCGGGCTTGACCGGCGCACGTTTCAGAGCCGCGTGAAGGTTGCGCTGCGCGATCCGGCGATCCAAGCCGCGATGGACGACGTGGGCACACAGATGGTGCCCGCGCTGGCGTGGGCGAAAACCAAAAGCAAGGACGGCACCAGCTACAGCGTCTTGCTGAAACCCGACCCCGTTTCTGCTGATGTCCTAGGCCGCATTCGGGATGCCTTCGAGGGCATGGGGGCGGTACCGGAGATCCCCGCGCCCGCCTACTCTGACAGCGACTTGCTTACACTCTACCCCGTGGCAGACGTACATATCGGCCTGATGGCTTGGGGCCAAGAGACCGGCGAGGACTTCGACACCCGCAAGGCTTGCGAGAGGCTACAAAACTGGATCGGCCAGTGCGTTGCGGCGTCCCCCGCCTCGGGGCTGGGCATCGTGCTATTCAACGGCGACGCGCTCCACGCCGATGACCAGACCAACAAGACGCAATCCGGGCATATCTTAGATGTGGACACCCGGCACTTTCGGACTCTTGACATGGCAGTAACGGCTATCGCCTCCTGCATAGACATGGCGGCGGCGAAGCACGCCAAAGTTGCGGTGCGGGTTCTGCCGGGCAATCACGACCGTACCGCGTACATGGCAATTTTGTTTGCTATAGCGGAACGCTACAGGTCGAACCCGCGCATTGAGGTGCCAAAGGTTCCGGGCGAGTTCTTCGCCTACGAGTTCGGCGGGGTGATGCTGGCAGCGCACCACGGGGACAAGGCAAAGGCGCAGAGGCTGGTATTGGCGTTGGCTGACGACGAGGCAGAAATGTGGGGCCGCACCCGACACCGCTACCTCTGGACCGGGCACCTTCATCATCACAAGGCGGAGGACATAGGCGGGGTGCAATGGGAGCAGTTACGCGCTATCACCGCCCGCGATGCCTATGCGAAATCCCACGCCTTCACCGCCCGCGCGCAGCTGCAGGCGGTCACGTACCACCGCGACTTTGGGGAAGTATCGCGGGTAAAGGTTTCCCATCCCCAGTGAGGTACCCCATGGACCGGACTATTTTCTTCGACAGCGTGCGCGAGACCATCTTCGGTGGGACGCTCGATCAAGGACAGGTTGACGGCTGCGAGCGCATCCTTGCGGCGTTTGCGGGCGAGCATATCGAGATACAGGCGTATGCTTTGGCGACCTGCTACCACGAAACCGCCCACACGATGACGCCGATCACCGAACGCGGCAGTAAATCGTACTTCGACAAGTACAACGCAGGCACCCGCATCGGGAAGCGGCTGGGGAATACGCAGCCCGGCGATGGATACAAGTTCCGAGGCCGTGGCGACGTTCAGATCACCGGGCGGCGCAATTACCGGGTCATGGGCAGGCGCGTGGGCGTGGACCTTCTGGGCAACCCCGACGCGGCCTTGAACCCCGACTTGTCTGCGCGGCTGATGTACATTGGCTGCATGGAGGGCGTTTACACCGGCAAGCGCTTCACCGACTACCTGCCCGGCGACTACATCAACGCGCGTCGCGTGGTGAACGGCACCGACCGGGCGATGAAAATCGCGGGCTATGCGGAGAAGTTCGAAGAGGCCCTGCATCAAGCGCGTACGGCCCATCCTGTGTCCGCCCCACCCACCGTGGCGCGGCCGACCCCTCCAGCTGCAATGCCGGCGTTCTTGCGCGCGCTCGGCGCCTTGCTCCGCGGTTTCTTGACGCGCGGGCCTAAATAGGGGGATACTCTCCACGATACTCGTACGGACATGGAGAAATACGATGGAAGTTTTTTGGATTGCGATTTCGGTTATGTGTGGCGCGCCTGAAGGTGTGGGCAATTCTGACGGGTGCGCATGGTACCGGATGCAGAACGCCCCGTTCGATACATTGGAGGAGTGCCGCGCAGCCTTGCCGGGCCTTGATGCCGGGCTAGTGGCGATGCTGGACGCTGATATGCGTGCGAACTCTCAGGGGTTCACATGTGCTCCTGTTCCGTACACCCCACCCGCAAAAGGGAACCCGACATGAAACCGTTCTGGAAATCAAAGACGCTGTGGGCCAACGGCTTGGCGCTCTTAATCGTCGCCGGCGATGCCGTGCTCGGGACGCGGCTTCTCAGCCCGGAGCAGGGCGACATGCTGATTATCGGGCTGGCCGTGGTTAACGCGGGTCTGCGCCTCGTCACCAACAAGGGCGTGACTCTGTGATCGGCTTCCTCCTGCAGCTTATTAATCCGCTGGGCCGAATAGCCGACCGGATTGCAGACGTTCAGGAGGCAAAGGCGGCGGCGCAGACCGACCGCGAAAAGCTGCGCGCGGACATCGCGCTGCGGCAACTAGAGGCCCGGCAGGCGATCCTGCTTGCCGAGTCAAAGCACCGCCTGACGCGGTGGATACGCCCGGCCATGGCGGCCCCATTCGCAATCTACATCTGGAAGGTCGTTGTTTGGGATAAGGTGCTGGGCTGGGGGGTCACAGATCCGCTTGATGACCGCATGTGGTGGATTGCCACAACCGTTGTCGGGGCGTATTTCCTCACCCGCCCATTTGAGAAGTGGATGCGCGGGTAGGTCCACCCAACTATAGACTACGGGTACTCGGATAGGGTAGGTACAGGCAAAGGATAGCGCATGCTCGGTATGTTCCCCCTAGCCAGTGCCCCGATAGCGGGCGAAGCCGCGCCGGCAACTGGGGTGGCGGCGGTATCCGGAGTCGCGGCCACTGCGGCCGTGGGGTCCGTCTCGGTGCCTGTGTCGGCTACGGTTTCTGTAGTCGCGGCCACCGCGGCCGTGGGGTCCGTCGCGGTGTCTGCGTCGGCTACGGTTTCTGTGTCGGGCGTGTCCGGGACCGCCGCCGTGGGGTCGCTGAGGCAATTCTCACGGCAACCCCCGAGGTTTCCGGAGTATACGCTACCGGGTATGTGGGGTCTGTAGTAGTATGGGGGAAGATAGCGCCCAACCCCGGCACGGTGTGGGCAGAAACCTCTCCCGCGCCGGGTACGGTGTGGGCAGAAACCTCTCCCGCGCCGGGTACGGTGTGGACTGAAATTGCGGCGTAGCGAATAGGAGAACGCCATGGCGAGTACGTATTCTACCGGCGGCTTGGAGATTATGGCCGACGGCGAAAAGGCCGGCAGCTGGGGGGAGATCACCAGCAACAACCTGCAGATCCTTGAACGTATGGCGTCGGTCGCGGGGTCGATCACGCTCTCCGGCACCACGCACACGCTAACGATCTCGGACGGGTCTCTGTCTGACGGGCACTACGGGGTCCTTGTATTCGGGGGCAGCCCCAGCGGCACAAACACGGTCACGATATCGCCGAACGACGCCATGCGCGTATTCATGGTACTGAACAGCTCGGGGGAGAGCATCGTCCTCACGCAGGGGTCCGGGGGGAACGTAACAGTCGCCGACGGCGTCAGTGCTATCGTGTATTGCGACGGCGCCGGGTCCGGTGCCGAGGTGGTCGATCTTACCGCTACGTTCGCGTTTCAAGGGGCCAGCGCCACGCTGGCCGCCATTTCTGGCCTCGCCGTTACTGACGGGAACATAATTGTCGGTAACGGGTCTACGTGGGTGGCGGAGAACGGGGCAACTGCCCGTACAAGCCTAGGCGCGGGGACGCTGGACAATATCGTCGAGGACACCACTCCTCAGCTCGGGGGCGCCCTAGATGGGCAGGGCAACGACATAAACAATATCGGGGTCCTGTTCATGAGCGAGCAGGCGTCCGCGGAGGCGGACGTGGCGGGCGACGGGCAGTGGTGGGTTCAAACTGCCACGCCGAATATTCCCATGTTTACAAACGACGCCGGTACCGACTTCCAGCTGGCCACCCTGACCGGCACCGAGACGCTGACCAACAAGACACTGACCGCCCCGGCAATTTCCAACCCGACGATGACGGGGACACCGACCGAGGATGTGTACGACTTTGGCACTCCCGGGGCGGCCCCGGCCATTGATCCGGCAAATGGATCTATCCAGACAATGACGTTGTCTGAGAACGCTACGCCTACGGACAGCATGAGCGCCGGGGAGTCGATAACACTTATGGTGAATGACGGGTCGTCGTACACGGTTACGTGGACGTCGCTTGTCGATGAGTGGCGGGGCGGCGAAGCTCCGACGCTGCCGACAAGCGGGTACGCCGTTATCGTACTGTGGAAGGTGGGGTCCACCGTGTACGCCGCCTATGTAGGAGATATGAGTGCTCCATGACGTACACCCCGCTAAAGTTTCGCCCGGGGATAAACCGGGACATAACCCCCAACGCTAACGAGGGGGGCTGGATCGACTGTGACAAGGTGCGGTTCCGGCAGGGGTTCCCCGAGACGATTGGTGGGTGGGAAAAGGTCTCTCCGAACGCGTTTCTGGGCACGTGCCGGGCGCTGCATTCGTGGGTAGCCCTCGATAACTCCCGCTATTTGGGGGTCGGAACCCACCTCAAGTACTACATTCTTGAGGGGCAGGACTACTACGACATCACGCCTATCCGCGCGACCACCTCTGCCGGGGACGTCACCTTTGCCGCCACTAACGGGTCGACCACCATCACCGCCACCGATACGGGGCATGGGGCCGCGGTCGGGGATTTCGTTACGTTCTCCGGGGCAGTGTCTCTGGGCGGGACTGTAACCGCCAGTGTCCTAAACGCAGAGCACCAGATCACCGCGACCCTTACCGGGGACACATACACGTTCGAGGTAGCGGACGCCGCTACTGGGTCCGACACGGGCAACGGGGGCGCATCTGTCGTGGGGGCGTATCAGGCTACCACCGGGCTTGAGTCCGTAGCGTTCGGCAACGGCTGGGGCGCAGGTGTGTGGGAGGCGGACGGCACCAACCCGGGGGGCAGTACTCGCGGATGGAACGACAGCGCGGATACCACGGTAGCCAGTGAGCAGTTGCGGACGTGGTCGCACGACAACTATGGGGAGGACCTGTTCTTTTGCGCGCGTAACTCCGGTGTGTACTATTGGGACAAGACAAGTACGTTGGCTTCGCGTGCGGTGGCGCTGTCATCTCTGTCCGGGGCCAATCTCGCGCCCACTATCGCGCGGATTGTCATGGTCTCCAGCCGGGACCGCCATGCACTGGCATTCGGATGCGACCCCGAGGATAATATTGGTACTCAAGACCCGCTACTCATCCGGTTCTCGGACCAAGAAAATATTGCGGAGTGGGAGACGCGCCCGGACACCACTGCCGGGAGCCTGCGCATCAGCAGCGGCAGCGAGATCATTGCCGCAGTCCGTACGCGCCAGCAGATATTGGTGCTGACCGATATATCCGCCCACGTACTTCAGTATCTGGGCGCGCCGTTCACGTTCGGCGTTACCGAGATATCTTCCGCCGTAACCGCGCTCAGTCCCAACTGCGCCGTCGCCGCGGGGGATGCGGTGTACTGGATGGGGGACGGCGTGTTTTACATGTACAACGGTACGGTACGGCAAATACCCTGTACGGTGCTAAGTTACGTGTTCGATGACTTCAACGAGGTCCAGAAGAACAAGGTAGCGTGTGGGCACAACCCGACGCACTCGGAAATCTGGTGGTTCTACCCGTCGTCGGGGTCGACGGCCAATAACAGGTATGTAGTGTATAATTACTTGGAGAGGCTGTGGTACTATGGCGCTATGGAGCGCTCGGCGTGGGAGCAAGCCGGCGTGTTCTTGAACGATATCGCGGCAGGACTAGACAACTATTTGTACTACCACGAGGTGGGCTTGAACGATGGAAGCGAGAACCCGGCCGTGGGTATAAGCGCGTATATCGAGTCCGCGCCCGTGGATATGGAGTCCGGGGACCGGTATCTGTTCGCCGACAGGGTAATCCCCGACGTCACGTTCCGGGACTCTACTGGGACGCCTGCCGGGACCTTAACGATCAAGGCCAAGGATTGGCCGGGCGGAGGGTATATCGCCAATGAAGAGGCCAACGGCGTGACGCAGTCCGCCTCGGTGCCTGTGGAAAAATACACCCGAGAGCAGTATATACGCATCCGGGGGCGCGCCATGGCGATGCGGTTCGAGTCCGACCAATACAACACCGGATGGCGGCTTGGGATACCCAGAGTGAACGTGCGACCTGACGGACGCGCCTGATGAGTCGCAGCACGCCGATACCGTACTTCCCGGTGCCGCCGCAGACGTACGAGCACCAGTACATGGCCGAGCTTGTGCGCGCCATCGCGCTGTACGCGCAGCAAAGCACCAATCCGGGCGAGGGCCGGAATACGTTTACCGTGTTCACAAACCTGCAATCAGGGTCGGACGCGGGGCTGGAAACAGGGGCTGTATTCCACGTCGACGGTGTGCTAAAGGTAGTAGTGTCGCGACTCCCACACGTATCGGGCCTATCAGGTACCGCCGCTGTGGGCACAGTAACGGTATCGACACCGTAAGCTATTTTACGTAGGCTATAGCCACGTGACAACGCAGAGGTTTTGGTATGGCCCTCCCTATGATCCTCAGCCTGTTGGGATCGGCAGCCGCCGGCGCCGGCATGCTTGGAACGATGAGTCCGCTTCTGGCGGGGTCGCTCGGCACGGGCATCGGGTCCCTACTGCAGGGGGATAGCCTCGGAGACGCCGTGAAGAAAGGTGTAACGGGATACGGAATTGGCTGGGGACTCGGGAAAGTTGGCCAGCATTTCGGCATGGGCGGCGCCGGGGCCGGCGTGGGCGGCGTAGAGGGCGAGATGGCCGGTATGGGCGACCCGATGATATGGAACGCTGCCGGGGACCCCGCCGTGGCTGGCGCGGGGGCACCCGCCGTGGCGGCGCCTGCTGCACCCGCTGCAAGTGCGCCGAGCAACCTGATGAGTAAATATCTGACTACGACGCACACGGGGCTGGAAGGGGGCGCCGCCCCTGTGACGGAAGGGAAGTTCGCGGACCGTCTGTTCACCGGCGCCATGGGACCGTACGGGAGCCGCACTCCTGCTGCGCTGGGCGCGGCGTTCGGGCCAGCGTTCCTCTATCCGAACATGCCGGGGTACGGCGAGGATGGCGACGACGAGTGGGTGCCGCAGGCAAAGCCTACGGACCGGAACT
>LSRR01000375.1_pt1 | contig 27195 bp, 31 predicted proteins | sample 1162981 | NCBI WGS metagenome assembly LSRR01 (sample SAMN03256433, study PRJNA305521) | marine metagenome | biome: Estuarine; feature: Estuary; material: Brackish water; isolation source: iron chloride precipitation of viral particles from surface water samples | place: USA: Chesapeake Bay ... | reverse complement strand
AAAGAGGCCGCTTGACAGGCCTTCTGATATATAGTCTAATATCGGTACGGTCAACGTGACCGGTTCATACAGGAGATAGAAAATGGCTGAGTTTATTACTGAAGAAGGCAAAGAGATCATAGGCAAATTTGCTAAATATGATGAAGTGCTTTGCGAGTTTGCAAAGCTTTTAGTTCCTCATCTGGTTGACCAGCTGATGGTTAAGGTTGACGAAAAGATCGTTGAAAAATTTGGCGATTTAAAGGAGCTCGATGACGAGCACATTCGTGACATCCTTCGGGCTGAGCTCCAAGACTGCGACTTTATTGATGAAGACCGCGCTCGTGAGATCGCTGACGAGCAAATCGCGGACATCGACTTTGAAGACCAGATCGATGAGCGTTGTAATTATCAGGGTTATCTCGACGAGGACGGGGTCAAAGAGGTTCTTCGTAATTGCGACATTACCGTCCACATCGGATCTTGATTTGACAACCGGCTCGGGATCTGGTGTAATTCAATTACCGACTCATCCCGAGCCGGTTCATACAGGAGATAGGAAAATGCAAATCGATCGATTCATCATCAGCCGCCGCTCAAAGTACGATGACCACAAGCCCGGTCAGCTTTGTTGCACCGTCGAGCTCGTCGACGGTGAGAACAAGCAACAAGTCGAGCTTGACGATCATGTGATCGTCGCGGTCCTCGAAGTCATCCGCGACGCGACCGCCGCCCAGTGCAAGTCACAGGCCGCATTGGTCAAGTCAACACTCGAAGCCGCGATCGCGGCCCCGGCCCTCGAGGCCATGAGCAAAGTCCTCATCGAGGATTAGTCTCTCCTGCTGGGGCTCCGGCCCCAGTGCAAACCCCGGGCGCGAGCCCGGGGTTTTTTTTCGCCCTCGCCCAGCCCAGACACGCGTACCATAAAATGGATCGCGTGTCAAAATGAGAATCGTTCTCAACTTGACTTTTTTCCGCCCCGTGCGTAAGCATGTCGTGCGGAGCACGACACGGGGCGGAGTCCCTAGCTCCTTCCTTCGTCTTCGTTCCTCTCGTCTCCTCCTCGCTCTCGACTCCCCCCGTCACTTCTAACTTTTCCCTTTACCCTGAGTTTTAGACAGTCAGAGACCTTTGCAAACCTAATGACCCCCCGGTATCATTCAAACAACTTTTCCGAAAAAATTTTTGCAAAATTTTTAAACTTGGAGACCTTGTGGACTACGAACCGTTTAAAGATATGCCAGACGTAAAGTCTACGTTCATGACACTTAGGCCGGGTTCTGAGCCCGGAACCGGGTCTACCTACGCTCATTTTGAAGACCAAACAACTCAAAGAAATCGAAGCGGGGAGAACCATGCAGATAAAACCGTAGGAATGCAGCCAAGAACCGTAAAGACTATTTACGTAAATCCACAAGCTGCAAACGCTTTAGGAACATGGCTTGAGGACACACGATATTCAACTAGACTTGATCCGGTTTTAGACAAAGACGGTAAACAAACTGGAAGAGCACGAGTTGTCGTAGTAGAGCCTTTTACACAGCAAAAGCATAAAGTAGTAGGGGGAAAATTTATCCCTGAGGGCTCCCCAAAAAATTATCCTTCCGGATACGTATTAGCAGAAGTGCCCTATGAACGAACTCCTGCCAAAGGTCTTTATCCTGTTGAAATCTATAACTCTAATAGCCCAAAAGGAGTTAAAGCTTCAGAGTACGGAATTCATTTTGGTTCAAAGATTACCGAAGTAATTGACCGAATAAAAAATAGTGCGGCGTCTGGTCGCGTGGGCAGTGGTGGGGGGATGAATCCCATGGACATTGAGAGAGTGCCCGGGAAGAGGCCGTTGAAGATGGCTGTTGGTGGTATGGTAGATAAATCGATTAGCGGTGGTTGGAAAATTATTTAGGAGACTCATATGCCCACGGGACAAGCTAAAGATGGAAGACACGGCGGTTCTGGAAACAGGCGCTTTCGATATAAGCAAATGCTTATTGAACAAGGTGTCAATGAAAAAGCTGCTCATACTATGGCTAAGGAAAAGTATTCAGATATGTCGGCTTACTTAAAGCGTGACAATCTCCCAATAACTAAACCCATAACTTCTTCTGAACTTGTTGAAATGAAGAAGTCTGCAGAGCGCCAAGCGAGTTCTACCAAATCCCCGATCCGTGGTTCTGGGTCCGGGGGTATGAATCCTATTGACTTGGAGAAAGTCCCCGGTAAGAGGCCTTTAAAGATGAAGCATGGCGGCATGGCCCACAAGAAAAAGAAAGTGGTAAAGCGTGGTTCATACCGACGATCCTGAAGCCGAGATCCTGCGTCTGGAGTACAGGCTTGAAAAGCTCCAGCGCGTAGAGAATGCCCGTGAGAACTTCTTGGACTTCGTCAGGTACGTGTGGCCCCAGTTCATATGTGGCCCTCACCATAAGATCATGGCGCAAAAGTTTGAGGCTCTTGTTAAGGGAGACTTGAACCGGGTTATTATTAATATTGCCCCACGACATGGTAAGTCAGAACTTACTTCGTATCTTTTTTTAGCGTGGCTCATGGGCCGTGCTCCTAACTCCAAGATCATTCAGGCGACGCACACGGGTGAGTTAGCGATGCGGTTTGGTCGAAAGGTAAGGAATCTTATGGATTCCGACGAGTACAAGGAGGTGTTTCCTGAGGTGAGTTTGGCGGCGGACTCAAAGGCTGCGGGGCGGTGGGAGACGAATAAGGGTGGGGAGTATTTTGCGGCGGGTGTGGGTGGAGCGATGACGGGCCGTGGTGCGGACTTCTTGGTAATTGATGACCCGCACTCGGAGCAGGATGCGTTGTCAGAGACGGCGATGGAGAAGGCGTATGAGTGGTATACGTCGGGGCCTCGTCAGCGATTGCAGCCGGGTGGGAAGATTCTTCTTGTCATGACGCGGTGGTCGAAGGCGGATCTGACGGAGAAGGTGTTGCAGGATCAGGCGAAGGACCCGAGGGCCGATAAGTGGGAGGTTATTGAGTTTCCTGCGATCATGCCGAGTGGCAAGCCGTGTTGGCCTGAGTTTTGGAAGGTGCAGGACTTGTTGGCGGTGAAGGCGGCGTTGCCGGTGAACAAGTGGAACGCGCAGTGGATGCAGGATCCGACGGCGGAAGAGGGGGCTATCTTTAAGAGGGAGTGGTGGAAGGTATGGAACAAGGACTACATCCCGGAACTACAGTACGTGATTCAGAGTTATGACACAGCGTACAGTAAGAAGGAGACAGCTGACTTTTCAGCCATCACAACGTGGGGGGTCTTCCTACCGGACGCAGATGAGGCGGAGGCTCTTATACTTCTGGATGCGAAGAAGGGTCGCTGGGACTTCCCGGAACTTAAAAGAGTCGCGTTAGATTTGTACAAATATTGGAACCCGGATTGTGTGCTTGTGGAGGCGAAGGCATCTGGGTTGCCCTTATCACAAGAACTTAGACGAACCGGTATTCCTGTAGTAAACTATTCACCGGGTGGGCGTAACCGAGCGCAGGACAAGGTCGCACGTGCGAACGCGGTGTCGCCCGTTTTTGAAGCGGGATTTGTCTGGGCTCCGGATGAAGATTGGGCCGTGGAGGTCGTTGAGGAAATGGCTGAGTTTCCCTACGGAGAGAATGATGACCTCGTGGACAGTGCGGTCCAAGCCGTGATGCGTTTCCGGCAAGGCAACTTCATTACCATCCCGTCCGACTATATTGAAGAGGATACTGGGCCAGTCCAGTATGCTTATTACTAGGAACAAGCAAAATGGCGGCACCCGATTGGTTTAAGCAAGACACAATGGATGTGAGCGAGTCGAGGCTTGATCCGTTAACCAAAAGAATTCTAACCCAACCTCCGGGGGGAGACCGCCCAGTTGATGCTTTAACAAGCATCCCAATTACAAGCAAGATGCCTCCTACTCTGACAGCGGGTGTTCCCGGAGCGCAATTGTATTCTACTAATGACTTGAGCCAAACGGAAGCAGGGTTCGTGTTGCGATATCCTGATGAGGCAAGTCGGGGAAGAATGACCGATGCAATGTTCCTTGGATCTCGGGCTGTGCGTGGGGATCAAGGGAAAATAGACCGAACAGTTGGGCATGAGACAGAGCATTTATTAGCACGTCGGCAGTTGCCTGCAGAACAAGGGGCGGCTGGATTGAACTCCCTGTTTGATAAAATGGTTGGTGATAACGGAAGATCACGGGCTCGTTTTGTGCGTGATGCGGTAGATGCTGCGCCGTATTTAAAAGAAAAGTACGGGGTGAGTGATGCGTACTTCAACCCAAGGATGCTCAGTTTTCAAGGACCTTTGGCTCCAAATCTTTTTTATGAGCAAGCGGCAACGCTAGCAGGCGTGGAATCCACACAAGGTGTGGATCTGACGAAAGATCCGGTATTACGAGACACGTTGTTTGCAAATCAAGATGTTCGTGAAGCGTACAACGCTCTGACTGGATTGCGGCAAACGCGGTTGGATTCAAAAGACATCCGTCCCCACACAAGAGTTCCTGAAAAACCAGAATCATCAAAACCGGGAATTTTAGATCGCATTAAAAATGCAATAGGGGGTATGCAATGAGCATCCAAATAAACCCGCCAAAAATGGTAGAGCCACAGCGTGGCTCCGACATCGACGACTTCATGAGATCGATTGGAATTAATCCTAAGGGAGACATCTCTCCACAAGACATGGAACGGTTTAACCGAGAGTACAACGACTTTTTGGACAAGCGTCGCCAAAAAGAAGAAAACTACGACTATGAATTTAAAGAGCATGACGCAATTCTTGCGCGTGGGTACAGCAAAGGCGGCTCGGTGTCGCAGTATGACCAGCTGTTCTTTGAAAAGGGCAAGGAGTACGGCGTTGATCCGATGATTTTGAAGGGGATCGCGTCGGTCGAATCGAATTTTAATCCCAAAGCCGTCGGTCCGAAGACCCGGAGTGGTCAAGCGCAGGGCATGATGCAGTTTATTCCTGCCATGCAAAAGCCGTATGGCATCACAGACCCCTTCGATCCGGAGCAAAGTGTCACGGGTGCGGCTCGAATGATGAGTGATTTGCTCAAAAGGTACAAAGGTGACGTTGGAAAAGCGCTGGAAGCGTACAACGGAGGCCCAAGGCTTGTCGGAAAGAGCACTCAGACGCGCAATTATGCGGAAAAAGTGCAGCGTAAGGCGCAACTTTTCGCAAAAAACACGCAAAAGCCCTCGATTGAGGTCGCTGGAACCCCGACTCAAGGACCTTCGGCCCTTCAAAGGACGCCTCAGGTGGCGCAAGAAGCACCAAAAATGAACCTAGGCTCAAAAACCGTGGCTCAAGGGCCTTCACTTGATGGTATGAGTGAGGATTACAAGGCTGCAGTGGCGCTTTCGTACTTAACAGAGGACGATTCGGACGGATTGACGGTCACGGAACGTGCGGAGCAGCTGTTAGCGGACCAAGAAGAAGCAGCTTCGATAAGTGGAAATGCTCTGTCGCAGATTTTCTCGCTTGCAGACGCTGGAATGGAAGGACAGGCAGAGGAAGATCCGTTTGCGGTCTACGCCGCAGTACAAAATCCGCAAAAAGATGCAATGAGAATGGCACAACAAGTGCCTCAGTTTGCCGAAGGTGGCTCAGTAACACCTTTGAAGTTAGCCACAGGTAGTTTTGTCAATCCAATGACGGGTACATCGATAGATCCTTTTCTGCAAGCAAAGTTTGATGAGCTTATGGCTTCGGGAAGAGAGAATGAAGCGTTCTTTTTCTTTGACGATGTGATTGAGCGTGATCCTTCTCGCATGACAGAGAACTTTTACAACATGGCGTACTACCTACAGCAGAAGTATGGGCGCAATGTTGGCGTAGGGGATTTGTTATCGCAGTATCACAAAGAGATCCGTACAGGACGTACGTTGAAAATGCTTACTATGATGTGCTGCAACGTTCGCCTTCTCTTGAAGACTCTCAGGGCATGGCGTATTACGCAAGTCGCCTTCAGGATCAGTATGGCAGTCCATCAAATTTGCCCGCTGATAGGACAAACTTCTACACTCAGATAGCTTACGGTGCTCAAGGGGAACAAGATCAGAACTACGCCAACATGTGGGCGCAGAACAATATTGGGCAAACAATCTTTAACCCTCCACCTCCTGTAGTCACGGAACCTCCTGTCGTTACAGAGCCCCCTGTCGTTACAGAGCCCCCTCCTCTAGTCACAGAGCCTACGTCTGATCCAACAACGCCTGCTACTCGGGCACAGATTGAAGCGGTTGAAAGGATGAACATTGCTCACCAAGCTGTGTTCGGACGACAGACGCAAGAAACAGATAACTGGCAAGAGTTAACTAATCAAATTATTTCAGGAAACTTATCTCAAGATGAGATTAACCTTCTTGTGGCAAATAGCGCTACAAATGCAAACGATAAGTACAACGCAGATCTATGGGCACAGACCAATCTAGGCAATGTGATCTATAACGAACCACAGCCAGAACCTGTTGCACCTACACCAGAAGTTTTTTGGGACACAGCAACGGAAGACCAAAAAGGCATTTACAGGAATTTAGTTGGAGAGATGTACAACGCTCTCTTTAAGAGGGACCCTGCCCATGCAAATGAAGCAGATTGGTGGGCAAGAGAAATTTTTGAAGGAACTGGGGGGTCTGTTGGCCTAGCATTGGAGCAAAAAACACAATGGCTTGATTCAATTGCTTACGGAGCCAGCAACGACAAAGATGCAGTCTACGCAAACTATTACTTACAAGAACAAGGTAAAGACCCAGCTAACCCTGATCTTGTTCCCCTACAACAATTTGTGGACGACACTTACCAACAAATTTTCCAGAGAGATGCAGGCCCGGATGGCGCAGCTTTCTATGTGGACTACATTAGGGGTAACTACGCAGACGGGTTGGGTAACTTCATCCCACAAGGCGACGATCTTCTTCAGTTCCAAACATTTGTAGCGAAGAACGCTGGCGGACCAACGGACCAAGTTTATGCAAACAATTGGCTCAAGAGTCAAAACTTACCCTATGCATTTAGCTTTGATACAGGAGAATCTCAAGGAAAAATGTACGCTGACATTACTGGTGCGGACTATGGAGCGCTTATTAACGACGCTCTTTCTCAGTATTCCGGTATGTACAACGTTAACACCCTTGCAGGAAAGTTAGCAGACATGGGGATTAGCGTCGATGACGTTTTGACTTATACCGGTAAGCCACTTTCTGACTATGCAAAAGGTCCTCCCAACTTGGTTGTAGATCCCAGAGATGATCCGGGATTAACTACGATCACCAGTCCCACCATTGCACCAATCGTGCCCACTGCTGTACCGGCTGGCTATCAAATGTCGGTGCCGACCATACCTACTAATCAGTTGGGATCAGCGCAAAATGTTTTAGCCAAAGTGCCTTTAGTGACAGTTTCAGGAGCGCAAGGAACGGGTAGTGCTCAGAATCTCTTGTCCTCCGTTCCGTTAATTACTCCAAACGCTAGTGTCACCCCTGCTCCTGTTGCTGCACCACCTGCAGCAGATGCAACGGTACCTACTTTCCCGGGATACACGGAAAACCCCAATGACCAACGGACTGTGCAGGATCTCAAGACTTTGTATGGCATTCGGTCAACCAAGCCTCCTGTAATAACTGCACCCCCTGTAGTTGGTACACCTTTAACTGGTGTTCCTGAGACAGTAGGTACTACGGTGGCGGAAAATCCCGTAGCAATGTTTGAAAAAGGCGGTGAGGCAAAAAAGTCTTATGGGCGTCAGGCTTTTGAAAAGGTACGTGAGTACTTAAAAGCGATGGATGTGACGCCCCTTGATGCGCTCTTTGCAATGGGCAAGGGCGGGGCTGGGGCAGCGATTGGTATGACCCCGATGGATCTGAACTCTAATGAAGACGAGTTGCTTGCTCGATACAGGGCTATAGCAGAGCAAGAAAGGAACAAGCCTCCTGTAAAAAGAGCCGACGGTAGTGGTCCTTCAGCTGAAGAAGTAGACATGCAGATGTTCGGTGACACTGGCGATAGGAGCATGGCTGAAGCAAAAAAGGGCTTTGGGCGTTCCGTTGATGCAATCCGACGGGGCGTCCAATATAGTCCTGCAGATTTGCTTGGGGCGCCCGTAGACGTGATCAATATGGCATTGGAGCCGTTTGGTCTTGGATCAGAGAAGCCTTTTCTTGGCAGCGAGTACTTAATTGACAAGGGCGTACAAGCAGGGATTTATGAACCTCCCACGGGCGAGGGCGAAGAGACTGCCGCACGGTTTGCTGCTGGAATGATCAACCCGACTCTTGGACCGAGGGCTGTTGGTAGAGTAGCTGAGGGTATAGAGACGCTGGGTAGAACGCCTCCTAAGGGTGCAATTACCTTACAAGATGCTGCTGCAGACCGCCAACTACACGAAAACCCACTAACAAGAAGTGCGGAAAAACCTTTCATTGGAGAGCTTGAATCGTTACTCATGGGGTTGGGTAAAGAAGAGGTTACCCCTGCAGAAGTAACACAGCTGGTAAGTCAATACAAGGCTTCGCTTGGTTCAAAGATGGAGCGACGCAAGCGTCGTGTGTTGGAAGAGCGGATTGATGAAATCTTTATGGGCAAAGACCCAAATACTCCAATATCTATGGAGCAGTTGTTCAGCGATCTTGAAAGAACAAGCCCTAAGCGTTTTTCTCAGGAAATTCTTGGGCCAGAATATTTCCAGAGAAATCCTGACAGTGCAATTGAACTGCATGAAAAAGTAGATAATCCATACACGACAAAACCTCTTGGTGTTACCACGATTACTTTTGACACTCCTAAAAATGCAAACGATTTGTCGGGCAAACTTTATGACATGGAAAAAGCTGCTTATTCATTACGAGATGTTTTTGTAGGAATAGGTGGAGAAGGTCAGATGAATAAGCTTTTTGGGCTACAAAGATACCTTACTGATCTTGAAAACGTAGCGCCGTCCTCACCAGAAGTAGCCAAGTTAAGAGCCGCCATAGAAGGTGCTTCCGAAGAGCTACCTAAGTTAGGTAAAGCAGCAAAGCATTTGCATACTGCTCTTCAGGCTCGTCCAACATCTGCGGAATTAGATGCAGTGCAGTACGGCATAATGAAAGACTATCCAGATCTTTTTGATCTAGCTAATCGACGAGCTATTTATGGTGAAGATGGGGGAGAAGAGCTCCTGTATCAGTTAAAAGTAGGTAGAGCAACACACGCCAAAATGGTCAAGGGCCTGTCAGATTTTGAGAAAGAGCTTATTGATCAGGGGAAAATGACAGACAGGCTAAGAGACGAAATAGAAATAGCTAAATCTAGGCTTGGGAAAAGTGGAAACAGTAGTGTTGGAGAATTTGATAACGCTGCATTCGATCCATACGCGGATAAGGTATTCCAGAGCCTAAGAGCCCAAGGTGTTTATGACGTTGCCAGAAGATTTGGGACAGGCATTGGTGATGAGCCAACTCGCGCGGTTGTTAATGCAGCCGATGATGTTGTAGCAACATTGCAAAAGTCGCTACCTTTTGGCATGGATTTAAATGACAGTGTTCACGTAATGAATACGAAGGGTAGAAATGTTCAACAGTTAGGCTTTACCCGATTTGTTGAGTTTGATCCGGGCGAAACAATTCAAGTTGACGATTGGGTTAAATTAAAAGCTTACGATTTCCCAGCGTCCAAGAAAGGTGCTTTGTTTGCAACGGAGCTTCAATCTGATATGAGGGCAGCAGACCGAGAGATTGAGCAACCCTTTAACTTAAAAAACCAAGAAGCTTTACGTGATTTACTGATTAAGAATCTTGTTGATACCGCTGTAAAACGAGGAAGGGATCTGGTACTAATGCCGGGTGCTGACTCAAAACAGGCTCAGTTATATGAATTTATCGATAAGTATGTCGAAGCTACGGTAAAAGATTTAGGGCCTAATTTTAAAGCAGTAAAGGTTCCCACCGTAAACTCTAGCGGTCAGTACGTTATTCGCCCGGGGATTTATATAACACCTAAGGGCGAAAAAGAGATTCTTGAAAAAGGATTAAAATTTGCCAAAGGCGGCATGGTTGATAAACCACTATATGATAGGGCAGCATAATGGCTAGCAAAAAGACAGCGATCAACAACATTGAAAAAGCTCTAAGGGCAGAGGATCTGCCTATGGGTGAAGAGGTTGTTGAGATAACTGAAGAAATCATCCCAATGGAAGCTGACGACGTTGAGATTGAGTTCGACGAAGATGGCGGTGCAACCGTTAGTATTGGCCCCGAAGAAGACGAAGAGTATGAAAGCAAACACGAGCAGAACCTTGCTGAAAAACTTGATGACGATGAGCTAGCTTATATTGGCGAAGATATCCTGTCGCTCTATGAGATGGATGTCTCCAGCCGTGAGGAGTGGGAGAACACTTACTCCAAGGGAATGAAGCTTCTAGGCTTTCAGCACGAAGAGAAAACAAAGCCTTTCCGTGGTGCTGCAAGCGCACATGTACCTCTTTTGACTGAGGCCATCCTACAATTTAGCTCTCAGGCCATGCGTGAGCTAATGCCTTCCAGTGGCCCTGTGCGTACTCAGATCGTTGGTAAGAGCAACCGTAATCGTGAACTTCAAGCCGAGCGCGTGAAAGAGTTCATGAACTACCAAATTACTACTGTGATGAAAGAGTACACACCCGACTACGACCAGATGCTTTGGTACGTGGGCTACGGTGGTTCGGCCTTTAAAAAAGTCTATTTTGACCGCGCTAAATTGCGCTGTGTATCGCCCTTCATTACACCGGATAACTTTGTGATGCCGTATAACGGCTCTAGTAATCCTTGGGAAAACGAGCGGTCGATTCAAGTCGTGCAGATGTCTGCAAACACACTGAAGAAAAACCAGATCAATGGTTTTTACCGTGATATTGAGCTAAATCCTGCAGTTCAAGACACAACAGACATTCAGGACGCTGAAGACAAAGTTTCTGGGTTATCGCCCAGCGGTATGGAAGAAGAATTTACGCTACTAGAGGCCCATATCCTGTATGACGTACCGGGATTTGAGCACAAGGATGGAATTAAGCTGCCGTACATCATTACCGTAGACAAGGATACAGGCACTGTACTGTCCATCTACCGTAACTGGAAAGAAGACGACGATACGTACGCTCCGCGTAACTATTACGTCCATTATCAGTTCCTCCCCGGCCCCGGATCAATGGGTTATGGACTGGTGCACTTGATTGGCAACCTTAATCGTGCGGCAACTGCTGCTTTGCAACAGCTTTTGGATGCGGGTACGTTGTCAAACCTACCTGCCGGATTTAAAGCTCGTGGACTGCGAATTGCTGATCAAGACAAGCCTCTGCAACCCGGAGAGTTTCGAGATATTGATGCAGGAGGGGCAGAATTAACCTCTTCTATTCTTCCCTTACCCTATAAAGAGCCAAGCCAAGTCCTATTTACCCTCATGGGCTTTTGTATGGACATGGGGCGCCGTCTTTCCTCTATCGCTGATCTTCAGGTCGGTGATGGAAACCAGCAAGCTGCTGTGGGTACGACGATTGCACTGCTTGAGAGGGGTGCGATGGTCATGTCAGGCATCCATAAGCGCCTGCATTACGCACAAAAGCTCGAATTTGAGTTGATGGCGGATTGTTTCTCGCAGTATTTGCCTGCTGAGTACCCGTATGACGTGGTGGGTGGCGATCGCAAGGTCTTCAGGAAGGACTTTGATGACCGTGTTGACGTAATTCCTGTGGCAGACCCTAACATTTATTCGACTGCCCAGAAGATTGCTATGGCTCAGACGCAGCTTCAGCTGGCTATGAGCGCTCCCCAAATCCACAATCTGTATGAAGCCTTTCGCAGAATGTATGAGGCGATTGGAACCAAGGATGTTGACATGCTGTTGAAGCCTGATGACACCTTGCATCCACGTCCGAAGGATCCTGCCTCAGAAAATGCTGATGCTCTTGATGGTAAGACACTCACTGCCTTTGCTGGTCAACAGCATGATGCCCATATTGTGACGCACATCATGCAAGTGATAGGTGGTGCAGTTGAGCAGAACCCCTTGGCAGGAGCTATTTTGACAAAGCATATTCTTCAGCACGTCACAATTAAGGCAGAAGAGATGGCGGAAGCCGAGTTCTTCAAGCTTTACGGCGTGGAGGCTAAAGATAAAGTCTCTGATATCCAGCGTGAAGCTCAGGTTGCTGTGTTTGTGTCTCAAAACATGGCTGAAATACGCCAGTTGTACCAAGAAATGTCGGGTGCAAATGCTCCTGACCCATTAATCCAGCTGAAAGAGCAAGAATTGCAGCTTCGAGCACAGGATACTCAGCGTAAAGCTCAAGAATCCCAAGCGAAACTACAACTTGAGCAGGCTGATCAGCAACAGGATGCAGCTTTGGCACAGCAAAAGATTGCTTCTTCAGAGCAAATCGCTGCAGAAAAAGCAGCGATCGCACGTGCACGGCTCCAACAGACAGAAAGGCAGGCTCAAAATGCCATTAAAACGAGGCAGTAGCCAAAAAACTATCAGTTCCAACATCTCCGAGATAATGGGTTCCTACAAAAAGAAGGGATCTATTGGTACATCGAAGCCAAAAAGCAAAGCAAAAGCCCAAAAACAGGCTGTTGCCATTGCTTTAAATAAAGCTGGTAAACCTAAAAAAATGGAAACTGGCGGTTCGGTGCGATACGTCAAAAGAAAAGACGCTAATCAACTAACGAAGATCTGCTAATGAGCCTACAAATAGTCTTAAAAGAGATTCGCAAACGTAAACAGGAGATTGGCGAAGCCATGCTCTATGGGAACGTCAAAGATATGGAACATTACAAACAACTTGTGGGTAATGTCGAAGCTTTGCAGTTAATAGAAGACAGAATCATTGAAATTCTGTCCCGGTTGGAGTCTGAAGAGTAGCAAAACGCTGGTTAACAGCGCAGAAGGAGAGAAAACTTGGCAGAAATGACTGCTTTGCAACAAAAGTGGGCGAAAGACCGTGAATCTGAGGTAAAAGAAGCCGAAGAGGAGGGTGGATTAGACCCAAACAACTTAGATCAGTCGGTTGTAGATCGATTGCCTAAGCCAACTGGTTGGAGATTGCTTGTATTGCCGTTTAGACCGCCTAAGAAGACAAAAAGCGGACTTTATTTGGCGGAACAGGCTGTTGAACGCCAGCAAGTTGCTACCGTTTGCGGGTACGTTATTGATACAGGCCCGTTAGCTTATTCAGACATGGAAAAATTCCCTACCGGACCGTGGTGCGAGAAGGGTGATTGGGTTGTTTTTGCTCGGTATGCGGGGGCAAGACTGAATATTGAAGGTGGCGAAATACGCATCCTCAACGATGACGAGGTATTAGCAAGGATTTCTGATCCTGCCGACCTTGTTCACGCAGTATAAGGAGAAAGACATGCCAGAAGATCAAGAACAATTGCCGTTAGACTTGGATGAAAATCAGCCAGTTGACGTTGAATTTGAGGCTGAAGAGGGACAGGAAGAAAGCCAAGAACCTCAAACTAAGCAGGCAGATAACACAGCTGAACCCCAAGAACACGAGGAGTACAGCGCACGGGTAAGGAAGCGGTTGGATAAAATGACCGCCCGTCTACGAGAAGCGGAGCGAAGAGAGCAGGCAGCGGTTGAATATGCTGCAAGCATTCAAAAGCACCTCAAACAAGTAGAATCTCGGGCGCAGACTCTAGACCAAGGCTTCATGACTGAGACTGAGGGGCGTATTAACTCTCAGTTGTCGATTGTGGAGGCTAATCTGCAGGATGCAGTAGAGCGTGGGGATGGAAAAGCCGTTGTAGAGGCCCAAAAGTTGCTAAATCAGTTGGTATTGCAACAGGAAAGGCTTAAAACAGCAAAAACAACCCCTAAACCTCAGTATTCTGCTCCACCACCGCCCGTAGAATTAACCCAAAGAAAACCTAGACCTGATCCTAGGGCTGAAGCTTGGGCCGAGGAGCGGGAATGGTTTGGTACGGATGAAGAGATGACCAAAACAGCTTTTAAGATCCATGATCAATTAGCTGCAGAAGGGTTTGACTTAACGTCCGATGAATATTATGATGAGTTAGATCGGAGAGTCCAAAGGGCTTTTCCGCAAAAATTTCAGGCCGACACTTCTAACGTCCCGAATGTCGCACCTGCCACTCGATCAAGTTCGAGCACAAGCAGAGGACGCAAGTCGATAAAGCTAACTCCAAGCGAGGTAAGCATAGCTCGACGATTGGGAGTTCCCTTAGATGAGTACGCCAAGTACGTTAGGAGATAGAAAATGACTGCAACGAATGATCGTACCCCGCGCTCAGCGGAAACCCGTACTGCAACAGCACGGAAGAAGTCATGGACTCCTCCTTCACGCCTTGATGCTCCTCCTGCACCTCCGGGATACAAGCACAAATGGATTCGCGCCGAAGCAGGCGGTCAAGAAGACCGCGTGAATGTCGCTGGGAAACTTCGAGAGGGCTATGAACTAGTCCGAGCCGAAGAGCATCCCGATTTCGTGATTCCGTCTGTAGATGATGGTCGCCATGCCGGTGTTATCGGCGTTGGGGGACTTCTCTTAGCAAAAATTCCAGTTGAGGTGGCAGAAGAACGAAATGCTTACTATCAAGGGAGAACTCGTGACCAATTACAAGCTGTCGACAATGAGTTAATGAAGTCCAATGCACATGGTTCCATGCGTATTAATAACCCAGAGCGACAGTCGAGAGTATCTTTTGGCGGCCCCAAGGCCACTACTAACTAATCTTTTTAAGGAAGACTAAAATGGCTAACGTAGACAAGCCTTACGGTCTGAGGGCGATGGGTAACCTTTCTGCCACAGGTGGGCAGAAGCAGTATGGTTACGAAATTGCTGACAATCAGGCTGGTGCCATTTACAAAGGTGACCTCGTCACTATTTATGATGGCTACATCGTTAAGTTTGCTCCCGCTTCGCACACGGCTGCTGTCGGCGTGTTTAACGGTTGCAACTACATTGATCCCAACACTGGTAAGCCCACGTGGAAGAACTACTACCCCGGTAGTGTGAACATCACAACAGGTATTATCGAAGCTGATGTGATTGATGATCCTAATCAATTGTTCTCAATCCAAGCTGACGAAGACATCGTTGCTGCTGACATTGGCAAGAATGCTGATGTTGTCGGTACCGGCGGTAGCACTGTTACCGGTCTGTCGACTATGGAACTTGACTCCTCAACTATTGCAAATACCGCTGCATTGAACCTCAAGATTGTTGGAATCCTCAAGACTCCTGACAATGCTCTCGGTACTAACTGCCAAGTTATAGTCAAGATTAACGAACATCTCTACGGCAGTGCTGGCGTTGCCGGACAAGGAGCTTAATCATGGCAATTTCTCGCGCACAACTAGTAAAAGAGCTTGAGCCCGGCCTGAACGCTTTGTTCGGCATGGAGTACAAGAACTACGACAATGAGCATACTGCGATCTATGACGTTGAGTCTTCGGATCGTGCTTTCGAAGAAGAAGTCATGCTTTCTGGCTTCGGTGAGGCTCCGACCAAATCCGAAGGCGCTGGCGTGGCTTATGACGATGCTCAGGAAGTCTACACCGCCCGTTACACCCACGAGACGATTGCTCTTGCTTTCTCTCTGACGGAAGAGGCGATTGAAGACAACCTGTATGACAAGCTTGCCGCTCGTTATACTCGTGCTCTTGCTCGTTCTATGGCTCAAACCAAGCAGATCAAAGCCGCTGCAGTCCTCAATAACGGTTTTTCGACCTCTATTGGTGGCGATGGCGTTACTTTGTTCTCCACTTCTCACCCCACTTTGGGTGGCGCTAACCTCAGCAACACGCTGGCTGTACCTGCCGATCTTAATGAGACTTCTCTTGAGCAAGCTCTCATTGATATCGCTGGATTTACCGATGAGCGTGGACTGAAGATTGCTGTTCGTGGAATGAAGCTTATCATTCCTAAAGAGCTTGTCTTCACCGCTGAGCGCATCATGAAGTCTACCAATCGTGTCGCTACCGCTGACAACGATACCAACGCCATCCGTAACATGGGTATGCTTCCTCAGGGTTACGTGGTTAACAACTTCCTTACCGACACGGACGCCTTCTTTATCAAGACCGACGCTCCTAACGGCATGAAGATGTTTAACCGTGTATCCATGAAGACTGCCTTTGAAGGTGACTTTGATACGGGTAACGTCCGCTATAAGGCTCGTGAGCGTTATTCTTTCGGGTATTCCGATCCCCGTGGAATGTACGGCTCTCCCGGAGCTTAATGTAGGAAGAAAAAGGGGGCGACAAGCCCCCTTTTTTGCTTTATTATTAGAGTACTAGGAATTTTTTACCTGTATCGACTGACCTAGCAGACTTAGTAGAGACGATACGGGGATGTGCTACTACACAAGGAGTCTAAAATGGCTAATACTACCTTTTCTGGTCCAGTTACTTCGACTGGTGGTTTTGTTGGTGATGTTACTGGAAGCGTTACTGGCGCTGTCTATGTATCAGATTTCATCAAAATGACCGCAATCACAACCGCTGAACTTCCTGCTGCCGCCGCTGGCAACGCAGGCCAAGTGCGCTTGATTAGCGACAACGGCGCAGGTGACAATGAGTACTGCCTTGTAATTTCTACCGGTTCTGCTTGGGTTACGGCTGTCGGCGCTGCTCTATCCTAATAGGAGGTTATCATGGGTTTTTCAAGTGACGTAAAAGTAGTCACTAAGACCGCTGATGCCTCCGCAGTTGTAGGAAGAACGCGTCTTCAAGGCCTGTATTTTACGAATACGGGTACCGCTTCTTCTTTTAACCTGAGAGATGGAACAGTGGTTGGAGCGTCGTCAATAGTGACGATCAATACCCCAGCTGCCGCTGGAGCAGCCGACATTATTATCCCAAATGATGGCGTTTTATTTGAAAATGGCATCTTTATTGATTTTGCGGATGCTAACGTAACCAGCGTAACGCTCATTTTCTGTGGTGGAGCGGCTGCATAATGGCCTCCAAAGGCATGGGAATCAAGACTTCGGTTAAGTCGGGCAATTTTCGCTCGACGAAATCCGGGGCTGGCATGACGAAAAAAGGTGTCGCAGCCTATCGTCGTGCTAATCCGGGATCAAAGCTTCAAACAGCTGTAACCGAAGACAAGCCAACTGGCAAACGGGCAGCAAGGCGTAAGTCTTTCTGTGCCCGTTCTGCTGGGCAGATGGCAAAGTTTCCTAAAGCTGCCGCTAATCCAAAAAGCCGTCTTCGGCAAGCAAGAAAAAGGTGGAAATGTTAAATGGACATGGTGATGTTATGGAACACTGCTCTGACCATTCTTTTGAGCATTGCTGGATGGGCTATTCAACGCAGAGATAAAGAGATGGACGGCCTAAAGGAAGAGCAAACTAGGTTGAATATTTTACTTAATCGGACGCGAGAAGAGGTCGCTAAAGAGTATGTCACCAAGCAAGAGGTGCATGCTGACATCAACCGCGTTTTAGATCGTTTTGACAAGCTTGAAGAAAAGCTTGACCGAATTATAGGAGTTAGAAATGCCCATTAATCGACGAACAATGAGAAGTGGTCTTCAGTCAAAGCCACAAAGACCAGCAAGCCAGCCAAGGTCGACAAGGTCAACATTTTCAGCAAAGCCAATGAGCGCTACTGGGAGATCAACTCCTGCAAGGCCTACAAGAGGTAGAAGCTCGGTAGCTTCTACAATAGCCAATTCCCGTGTTTCTAGTCCTTCTCGCGCAGGAAAAGTAAGCGGAATGCAACGCTCTGGGACAAGGCGGTTTAACACAGGTGGGTTGGCTGGAATGGCTGGCACGTCTATACCTCTTACTGATGAACAAAAGATGGAAGAAAAAATATTTAAAGCGGAGGAGCTCGGTAAGATCAAAGGGAAAAAAGAAGAAAAAATGAGGAGTATGGGCCGTACAAAGTCGGGTGAAGAAGAAACGATGCCCATAAAGAAGGAAAAGGGTGGCGAAGCTAAGAAAAAGCCCCCCGGTTTGTATGCAAACATTCATGCTAAGCGCAAGCGCATCGCTGCTGGAAGCGGCGAGAAAATGCGTAAGGTTGGTTCAAAAGGTGCGCCTACTAAGGCTGCTTTTATTAAATCTGCCAAAACGGCAAAGAAAGGAAAATAATCATGGCTGGACGTGGAATGGGCGCTGCCTCACGTGGAGGCGGATGTGTAGCTAAGGGCGGTTCTTCTAAAGGTAAAGGCATGAAGGAAAGCTATCCTGAAGAAAAAACCATGAAGAAGTCCAAAAAGCCTAAGAAAATGATGGGTGGCGGTATGGCAAAAGGCTATGAAAAGGGTGGCATGGCTACTCGCGGGTGTGATTAAAAATGGCAACCTCCGGTACAACCTCTTTTGACTTAGATATTGATGACATCATCGAAGAGGCCTTTGAGCGCTGTGGCATGAGGCCAACCTCAGGCTACGAGCTTACCTCTGCTCGACGTTCGTTGAATTTAATGTTCTTGGACTGGGCCAACCGGGGGTTAAACCTTTGGACCATTGAGCGTTTTACCACCACATTGACAGCCAATACAGAGTACGTTGATTTGCCTACAAATGTAGTCAACGTACTTGAGGCAGTCATTCGAGACACTACTCAAAGCCCCTCTGTCGATATATCCATTGATCGAATTAGCAGGGCGGAGTATTTAAACTTACCTAACAAGACAACTGGTACGGCTAGGCCTGCTCAATTTTATGTTGAGCGTACTAATACGCCAAGAGTCTATTTTTACCCTTGTCCTGATGCGGCTTATCAATTTGTACACTATCGCATTACGCGAATTGATGACGCTGGGGATTACGATAATCAGGCGGATGTTAACTTTCGGTTTTTGCCTTGTTTAGTAGCTGGCTTAGCCTTTCACCTTTCTTTGAAGTTTGCTCCTGATAGGGCGCAGGGCCTAAAGGCCTTGTATGAGGAAGAGTTTGCTAGGGCCGCTTCCGAAGACCGTGACACAGCTAGTACTTTCTTTGTTCCTGAACTAGGAGCGTAGGATGGCTTTCGCCAGCGGAAAATTTGCATACGGACTTTGCGATTACTGTGGGCAACGGTACAAGCTCAATGATCTGCAAAAAAATTGGCAAGGATTTAAGGTCTGTCCTCAAGACTACGAGCCAAAAGAACCGCAAATTGAACCATTAAAGTATCGTGGCGATGCTATTGCTTTGTTTGAGCCAAGACCTGATCGGGTAGAACCTGTTTCTGTTTTTGTTGGCGTCCCCGGATCTTCCTCTTTCCAAAGCATAGGAACAGCAAATAACACCATCAATATGGTTCCGGATGTTCCAAACAAGCCCTTGTATATGGACATTCGTGTTAGTCCAGTAACGGTGACCATCTCATGACTTACGACGAACTTGTAACTAACATTAGGAACTACACGGAGGTTGACAGCAATGTCTTCTCTAGTTCGGTTATCAACACCTTCATCACGATGGCTGAGAACCGAATACTGAGGGACATTGATTTAGATGTCTTCAAACAAGAAGATACCGGGTCAACAACCGCAGACAATCGTTTTTTAGAGGCCCCTAGCACAATTTTATCCCACCGTTATTTGATGATTGTGAATGGAGACGACAGGGTGTTTCTTGATTTTCGTGATAACTCTTTTATGCGAGAGTATTGGCCTGATTACACGCAAACGGGGCTACCTAAATACTACTCAGTGTGGGATCAAAATACTTTTCAGTTAGCTCCTACGCCTGATCAAAACTATGTGGTTCAGTTGGGTTACATTGCTAGACCTGCTCAACTTTCCTCCTCTAACACTACGACTTGGATTAGTTTAAATGCCCCTGAAGCACTTTTATATGCCTGTTTAATTCAAGCTTATAGTTACACCAAGGGTCCTACCGAAATGCTTGCTTATTTTGACGCTAGTTATAAACAAGCAATCCAAGGCCTTGGAATAGAACAAACTGGACGCCGTCGTCGAGACGAATATCGAGATGGAATGATCCGTTTGCCACTTAAATCTGATTCTCCGGGACCGTAAAATGGCTTTCAGCGGCAATTTTGTTTGCGACTCATTTAAACAAGAGCTTTTTGAAGGCGTTCACACGTTTGGCCCTGACGGGGATCAATTTAAAATTGCTTTGTACGACAACAATGCTTCTTTCAATGCTTCCACTACTTCGTACACTTCAACTAACGAAGTCAGTGCTTCAGGAGACTATTCAGCAGGGGGTGGCAACCTCACTTGCCCCGTTGCTCCAACGATTTCTAGTGGTGTAGTTCTCATAGACTTTTCTAACATTTCTTTTACTGGGGTTACTTTTACCCCCTACGGTGCTCTTATCTATAACTCGTCGGCTTCGGGAAATCCGGCGGCTTTTGTTCTTGACTTTGGTGGTCCTCAGCAGGCCCTAAGCGAGACTTTTACAATAGTTTTCCCGCCGTTCACGCTTACTCAAGCGTTTGTACGAATGTCTTAAGGAGGATAGGTAGTGATTGCATCGTTTCATTCAGACCCCCCAAAGGTAGTCATCAAGCCAGTTCTACTGGAGAAAAGAAGACCTCCTGAAAAGGAAATCTATAAAGAAATGTGGAGTAAGCCCCAGTACCGAGCAGTTGCTCCCGGTGAGCATTGTGCTATGGATTTTTTGGCTCAAGTACAGCCAAAAAAAGGGGACACTGTTCTTGATTTAGGTTGCGGCACTGGAAGAGGTAGTTTGTCCCTCGCCTTTTTTGGTGGGCTAAACGTCACTATGGTTGATTTTGCAGACAACTGCCTTGATGACGACATTCGCCCGATGCTAAAAACTCAATCCCATGCTTTGCGATTTGTCGAACATGATTTAACGCAACCTCTGACAGAATCTGCAACCTATGGTTTTTGTACAGACGTTTTAGAGCACATCCCTACCAAAGACGTAGATGCGGTTTTAGATAATTGCTTAGCTGCTTGTAAACATGTCTTTTTCCAGATCTCAACTATTGACGATGTAATGGGGGGAATGATTGGTCATCCGCTCCATTTAACAGTTCAACCCTATGAATGGTGGCTTGAAAAGTTTAGAAGCCGAGGATGTGTTATCCACTGGTCTAAACAAGATCAGATATCCTGTATGTTTTATGTTTCTTCTTGGGTTCCCGTAGAGAAGGTTGAGTTCTCGGGCAAGCTGAATACCGAATTGGAACAAGTGCGAGAAAATGTTAAGCACAACATTTCCTTAGGGTTTCAGCAAGTGTCTCCACATCCAACAAATAATGTTGAAGTCATGCTGGTCGGTGGGGGACCTTCCTTAAAAAAGGACATAGAAAAAGTTCGTGAATTGCGGGAAAAAGGCGTCAAGCTTATCTGTATGAATAACGCCTATTCCTTTTGTATTGAGCAGGGCATCTTACCCTCGGCATACATTCAAGTCGATGCCCGTGAGTTTAATAAGCGATTCATTGAGACGATTGTCCCAGAATGCAAATACTTTATTGCATCGCAATGCCATCCGACTATCTTTGAAAAGCTCCCAAAGGAACAAACGTACATTTGGCATACCAGTGCTGAGGATGTTAATGATTTACTAGCGCAAGAGTACAAAAATTGGTATCCTATCCCGGGAGGGTCCACGGTATTGTTACGGGCCATCCCGCTCTTTAGAATGCTGGGGTTCAAACGCTTTCATATTCTAGGCTGTGATTCTTGCTTAGAAGACGGGGCGCACCATGCTTACGAACAGAAGGAAAACGATAACCAACCCGTCGTTTCTGTCCGTATCGCAGGAAAAGTTTTTTTCTGTCACCCTTGGATGGTTTCTCAGGCGAAAGAATTTATTGACCTGATCGGCTGCATGGGGGACGTTATGGAATTGGAGATTTACGGTGGAATGCTCCACCAAATTTTGTTAGATGGCGCTTCTCGCGCCGATTTAGAGGAGATTTAAAATGGCTGCTTCAGCTTGGCAACTTTACAACTCCGCCAAAAAGTACATTGGCGACGGCACAATCACCCTTGGCTCAGGTAGCTTCAAAATGGCCTTGGCAAATTCTGCTAGTAACACTTCAACCTTTACCCTTGAAACATTTGGTTCGCTTTCCGGTGAGATTTCAGCTACGGGAGGCTATTCTTCTGGTGGTAAAGAACTAGTTCCAGCAACAGGACAATGGACAGTTGGTGCATCTGCAAAGCAGATTAAATTCACCTACTCCACGGTTGGCCTGACTTTTACAGCGTCTGGTGCAGACTTAAACAACATCAAATACGCAGTTATCACTCACGGTGTTTCTGCAGGTGTTGCTTCAGCCCGTAAGCTTCTTTGCTTTTGCCAGCTTTCTTCATCGCAATTTACGCTGTCGAGTCCTAACACGCTTACGGTTCTTCCCGCTGGTACCGGAGTATTCACTCTTACCTAAGAGGGTTAGATGGCTTCAGGGTGGGGATTAGGCGCCTACGGGGAAGGTGCATGGGGGTCCCCGTCTGAAAGTTCGCTTGGATGGGGGATTGTCCCTTACGGAAGCGGAGGGTGGAGTACACCCTCCGGTTTCATTACTCCTGCTACTGGTCAATTAACTACCGTAACCAGCGCCAATACCGGTTGGAACGAAGGCGCATGGGGGCAGAATAACTGGAGTGGCGATGGAGACATAGGGTGGAGCGGAAACACATGGGGTGAGGATAGTTGGAGTGGTCAAAGACTTGCAGCAACAGCCCCAAGTCTTGTTTATGGAAGAGGCGCAGAACCTTCTGTTGGTGCAGTTTCTTTAGTAGGGTTTGCCCCACGAACAGCTACATCTTATTCCCCAAATGCAGGAACAATTGTTGCACAGGGCAATGCGCCCACTCTTTCTCAGAGTATCTCTATTACTACCGTTGCTGGTAGTTTAAACCTTCAGGGATTTTCTCCAGAAACAACCACTAGAACTCAAGTACTGACCCCGACTGGGGCAATATCACTTAACCAAGCAGCACCTAGTCTTAATGTAACAAGCACTCCCACTGCCGGTTCTTTAGCAGTACAGGGTTCTTCCCCAGTTATTGCTAGCGACGAGAAGATCACTCCATTAACTGCCAATACCATTTCTTGGGGAAATGGCGCATGGGGGGCAAATGGCTGGAGTGGAATTGGTTCTGTTTATCTTGTTGGGGCAGAGCCAACTGTAAGGATTGAGTTCATTGTTAGCCCTGCAGCGGCCTCCTTGGCTTTACTTGGGTATGCCCCTGATACGGTAGAAGACGAAATATTGGCCCCGACAGGTGGCGCAGTAATAGTCGGTTCTGCTCCAAGCATTGTTATTGCCAATATCTTTGTTACACCAAATACAGGGGCGGTGACTGCTTCAGGGCAAACCCCTGTCTCTAGAGTTGACACTTTTGTCACGGTAGATACCGGATCGCTTTCCTTACAAGGTGCTGTTCCAACCCTTGTAAGCCAAGAAATTATCACCCCTGACGGAGCTTCAAATGTTGGCTGGGGACAAGGGTCATGGGGCAACCCTGCATGGGATGGCTTGGATGGAGTAAACCTTTCGGGTCTTATTCCGCAGCTAAGAACAAACGTAATTAGAACTCCAGCAACCCTTAACCTAATCTTACAGGGGATTGAACCAACTCTCCTAACTGCTGGAAGAATAACGCCTTCCTTTGGCTCAATAAGCATTAATGGAATTGCTCCGGTAACCATAACCCAACAAAGACTTATCCCAACGACTGGGGAAGTGGTAGTTCTAGGAAGTGTTCCAAGTACTGTTGAAGATGAAATTGTTACGCCATCTGGCGGGGCGATTATTGTCGGATCTGTGCCGAGTGTGGTGGTTGCTAGCACAGTTAAAACACCTGCTTCTGGCTCTGCAACCGTACAAGGAGTTGCACCGTATTTGGGCGTTGCAATTATTCCTTCAGTTGGACAAATAAGCGTCCTAGGTTATGCGCCAACTGATTCTTCGCAAGATGTTATCACCCCATCTACTGGGAACGTTACTTTAGCGGGGGTAATTCCAGAGCTTGATATAGCAGAAACAGCTACTTCTGGCGTTGTAAGCCTACAAGGATTTGCTCCAATAACGGTTGAGGACAGCAGGGTAACACCCGCAGCAAACGACCTAGTTTTTGCTGGCATTGCTCCAGACACTGTAGAAGATGAAATCTTGACTCCTTCGGGAGGTGCCGTAATTGTTGGTTCTGTACCAAGCATCATTATTGCTAACATATTTAGGACACCTGCCACAGGTTCCGTAGCTGCGTCAGGTCAATCTCCTGTTATTGATATAGGGGCTGTCCCTGCAACAGGCAATCTTTCTGTTTCTGGTCAAACGCCAATCATACGTAAGGACTTTAGGGTTACTGCAGCAGTTGCCTCCGCTTCTTTCTCAGGATCTTCTCCAGAAGTAAGCGAAGGTTCTTTCATACCTTCAGGGTCTTTGGCAGTAACGGGACAGGCTCCACAAATTGTTAAAGGGGTCTTTGCTCAAACTGGACAGGTTTCTATTAACGGGCAGGCTCCTGATCTACTTAGTGATATTAGGATTTTCCCTGAAGCGTTCCGTTGGAGTGAAGGCACTTGGGGATCTAATAGCTGGGGAGGACTTGCTGGACTTTCAATTGCAGGTACTGCTCCCATAGTAAAGAGTGGATTTGTAGCTTCCACGGGCTCTTTGTCTATTGAAGGATTTGCACCGGGCATAGGCCAAAGCATTGTTGTCAATTCTGGGTCTTTGTCCGCTCAAGGATCAATTCCAACTGTAAGTGAAAGCACCACCATTGATTCTGGTTCGTTACTCGTCCAAGGACAAGCGCCAAGCATTCTTGTTAGTCTTTCAATTACCCCAGCAGGTACTTCGTGGGGTGATAGAGGCTGGGGCGAAAATGGTTGGAGCGGCATTTTCTCTTATGCCATTGAAGGATATGCGCCTAGCGTAACCAGTGGCGTAATTGTCTCTTCTGGAGCAATTGCAATAAGTGGGCAAGTACCTACTATTTCTAAAGGATTGGTTGTCCCAACAGGTACTATTTCTGTCTCTGGACAAGTTCCACAAACAATTGAAGATGAGAGAATCACTCCAACAGTAGGCGCTTTAGGGTTAGTGGGCTATACCCCCGGAACTGTAGAAGACGAGATTATTACACCTACGGGAGGTGCTACCCTTGTAGGTTCTGCTCCAGTTGTTGTCGTAGCTAATGAAATCATTGTCCCGGGGACAGGAAGTGCTGAAATTACAGGTGTGATCCCTGTCACACGGACAAATACCTTCGTTACACCTCAAACCATTGATTTGACGGTGGCAGGGAATGACCCGATTTTTGATATAGCGGTAAGTGTTCCTACAGGTTCCTTAGCAATCCAAGGAAACGTCCCCGTTCCTGTGGCAGCAATTATTCCTAATTCAGGAGAAATCTCGTTTGTAGGAAACGTTCCTGAGCTATTTAGTCAATTTTATGTAACTCCGGCAACAGCCGACCTAAGCATCTCGGGCCAAGCTCCCGCAACAGAAGGAAGAGTCACACCTTCTGCAGGCTCTTTATCTCTAACTGGTAATGAGCCCATTTCTGATAAGCAGATCATCCCAGATACGGGAACCCTGACTTTTGTTGGGAACGTACCGAATCTTTTAGAAAGCAAACAAGTAACTCCAGCAACTGGAATCTTAAGTTTGACAGGGGTAAAACCTGTACTTAAGAACCCGAACTGGGTTATCATTACTACCAACCAGAACCCCAATTGGACCGGGATTACTGAGGATCAGACCGCTGGATGGGTTAGCGTGGATGAAGCTCAAACTGCTAGTTGGGTTCGATTAGCCGCGTAAAGGAAACGAAAATGGCAAGCTCTTATTCACAATACAAGCTCGAACTTATTGCTACTGGCGAACAAGCCGGTACTTGGGGTTCCACGACAAACAACAATCTTGGTAGCTCAAGCTCTGGTACCTATCGTGGTATTGAGCAGGCTATTGGAGGTAAGTCAACAGTTACTTTTTCAAGTGCTACTGAATCGTTGTCTTTAACAGATAGCAACGATGCTCAAGCAGGACGAGCATTGTATCTAGACTGCGGCGGTACTCCCGGCGGTGCAGCTACGTTGAACGTCCCCGCAATCCAAAAAATGTACGTTGTCGACAACGGCACTGGTGAGACGCTCACCGTCCAGATATCTGGAGGTTCAGGCGTAAGTATTCCTAATGGCAAAGTTGCTATTGTCTATGCCGACGGTACAAACGTAGTAAGTGCAGTTACTCACATTCCTTCCTTAACCTTAGGTGCAGCGCTTCCTGTGGCCTCTGGTGGAACGGGGATTACGTCATTTGGTACTGGGGTCGCAACGGCTCTTGGGGTTAATACAGGATCTGCTGGGGCTTTTGTCGTATTTGACGGCGCTCTTGGTACCCCTTCTTCTGGAACCCTGACAAACGCTACGGGACTGCCTATTTCGACAGGGGTTTCTGGTCTTGGTACAGACGTAGCAACGGCATTGGCTGTAAACGTAGGATCTTCTGGGGCCTTGGTAGCAAACGGTGGCGTTTTAGGCACACCTTCTTCTGGAACCCTATCATCCTGTACGGTAGACGGAACAGATGCGGTTGGTTTTAGAAACATCCCACAAAATAGCCAAAGCGCCGATTACACTTTAGTTCTTGCTGACTCTGGCAAGCACATTCTTCACCCAGCTTCTGATGCAAACGCTCGGACATTTACTATTCCTGCGGCGACTTCGGTAGCATTTCCAATTGGAACTGCGGTTACTTTTATTAACCTAACGGCAGAAGTAGTCACCATCGCAATTACTACTGACACAATGTATTTATCAAGTGATGGAACTACGGGTTCTCGAAGTCTTGCTCAATATGGTTCTGCAACAGCAATTAAAATAGCTGGCCTTTCATCTTCTGGTGTATGGATTATTTCTGGGAGCGGATTAACATGAGTGGAGCTATACAAGTTACGTTTATGAACCAACGGTCGTTCTCGACTGGTTTCTTTGTTGAATATCTCGTGGTTGCTGGTGGAGGAGGAGGGCAAATGGGGTCACCCTCGCAATCAGGAGGAGGCGGTGCTGGAGGAATGTTACTAGACACCACGACGGGAGTACAAGTGGCGGCTGGGGACACAATTAATATCACAATAGGTGCTGGTGGTGCTGGTGGATATTACACCGCGCCATCACCTATCGCCCCCTACGGTTTTTATTCTGCAGTTAACGGAAGCGATTCTTCTTTTGGTCCTATTGTAGCCACCGGAGGAGGCAAGGGCGGTGTCACTTGGACCGGTCCGGCTGCAAGTGGCGGTTCTGGAGGTGGAAATTATAAAGGGCAACCCGCCGG
>LSRR01000006.1_pt1 | contig 27560 bp, 42 predicted proteins | sample 1162981 | NCBI WGS metagenome assembly LSRR01 (sample SAMN03256433, study PRJNA305521) | marine metagenome | biome: Estuarine; feature: Estuary; material: Brackish water; isolation source: iron chloride precipitation of viral particles from surface water samples | place: USA: Chesapeake Bay ... | reverse complement strand
ATTAATGGCTTATGCTCAAGGCAAATTTTCTAGAGCTATTTGCGACCGATGTGGTTTTGATTATCCTTATTTAGATTTAAGAAAAGAGTGGACTGGTTTTAAAGTTTGTGGGGAGTGTTACGAACCTAAACATCCACAACTAGACCCACCACATAATATAGCTGACCCTGAAGCTTTATATCAACCAAGACCAACTATTTCAGCACCGACCACAGGACAAGGTTATGTTATAGTAGGCAACCCTAAAGATAGTAATGGAGTAACTTCCCCTATCATGTGGGCACAAAATAGTGATACAATAGGTTCTATGTATTTAGTAGATACAGCTACGAGTACATTAGGAACAATAACGGTAACAACATCATGAGTTGGACTTACGCTACATTAAAAACAGCTATACAAGACTATATGGAATCTACTGAAAGCAGTTTAGTTTCCAATTTAGACAATTTTATAGAAACCGCAGAAGAACGTATATTTAAAAATGTACAATTAGACGACTTTAGAAAGAATGTGGTAGGAAGTATGACTACTTCTAGTCCTTATTTAGGTTCTCCCACTGATTTTTTAGCACCGTTTAGTTTAGCTGTTATAGACGGTAGTGGTAATTATTCTTATCTACTACTTAAACAAGTTTCTTTTATAAGGGATTTTAGTCCTAACCCTACAACTACAGGACTACCTAAATACTATGCGGAGTTTGATGAAGACACATTCATTATAGCTCCATCCCCAGACTCTGATTATTCCACAGAGCTGCACTATTATTACAGACCTAATTCATTAACGTCTGCAGGCGACAGCGGTACTACATGGCTGTCAGAAAATGCTCCTAATGCTATGTTATACGGTAGCTTAGTCGAAGCATCTACGTATCTCAAAAGTTATGAATCAATACCAGTTTATGAATCTAAGTTTCAAGAGGCTTTATTAGGATTGAAAAATCTTGGTGAGGCTAAATCAACTAGAGACCAATATCGGTACGACGAGATACGGAGAGAACCACAAGCATGAGAGAAGAAAAATTAAATGGCAGTAACATTGCCATAGTTGCCATCGGACGAAGTCAAGTAGATTTTCATTTATCTTTAGCCCACAGTAAAGAATATGACGAAGTCTGGGGTATAAATTGTATGGGTGCTATAACTAAATGCGATAAAGTATTTATGTTAGACCCTGTTAGTAGATTTTTAGATACAGAAGACGCAGGTACACAAACAGGTATTATGCGTAAATGGTTACCTAAAACTACTACACCTATTTATTCTTGTGAATTAGATAAAAGAGCTCCTAGTGTTGTAGAATATCCTTTAAGCGAAGTAATAAACGATGCTAAATGTGCATACTTAAATAACACTGTGGCTTTTGCTATTGCCTATGCTTTTTATCAACGTGTAGGACAAATAAATTTATTTGGTGTAGACTTTAGTTATAAAGGTAACGTTCACTTTGCTGAACAAGGTAGAGCATGTTGTGAGTATTGGATAGCTAAATGTAATGATATAGGTATCAGTGTAGGAGTAGCACCACAGTCCAGTCTACTCGATACAGACTTACCATTAAATGAAAAATTATATGGTTACCACAGACTTGATGATCCTATTGTTATTGATATAGATAAAGATCATAATTTTACACCTATGACAGCTAGTGAGTTCGATAAAAAACAATATGAAGAGAACTTAAAAAATATCACAGAAATAAGAACTGTGCTTGACACCCCACCAGAAGCGAAAAGGTATTAAAATGCTAGACGATTTAATTAAGTCCAACTTAGGTGCTATAAGTGTACAAACAGAGGAAAATAAAGGTCATTCCGCAGAGTGGTGGGCAGAAAGATTAACAGATAGAATATTAGGTATAAGTGAAAATGCTGCTCCTCACATAAGGCAACAAGCAGAAGCTTTTAAAGTAGCTATTTATAACACAATACTTTATCATATAAAACAGGCAATCAATAGTGAGCGTTGCACAATGGTAAACTCATTAAGATCGCAAGGACATGAAAATTTAGCTAAAATTTTAAAGGAGCTTTAAATGGCAATTACATCAACACTAACAACTAGCTTTAAAACTCAGCTGTTGACTGGTACACATGATTTTACCAATTCAACAGGCGACAGCTTTAAACTAGCTTTATACACAAGTGCAGCAACTTTAGGTGCTACCACTACAGCATATACAGTTACTAATGAAGCATCAGGTACTAACTACACAGCAGGTGGAGGAACTTTAACTAACGTTACCCCTACTTCTAGTGGTACAACAGCTTTTACAGACTTTGCTGATTTAACTTTTGGTACAGCTACAATTACTGCTAGGGGTTGTTTAATCTATAACTATACAGAAGCTGGAGATCCTTCAGTTGCTGCTATTGATTTCGGTGGAGATAAAACATCTACTGCTGGTGATTTTACTATTGTTTTTCCAGCAGCAGCATCAAGCACAGCTATCATTAGAATCGCTTAATAGGAGCCAGTTATGGCTTTTATAAACGGTTGGGGTCGAGGCACTTGGGGTCAACTTGGTTGGGGCGAAGGCTCTATACCTGTTGAACCAACAGGCGTAGAAGCAACAGGTATTGTTAATGGCGTTGGTGTTAATGCTCAAGCAGTAGCGAGTGTTGGTGGAGTTACTGCTACACTCGGAACAGTATCAGTCACAATTAACGCAGATGCTAATGTAGACACAGCTGGTCTAGGTTTAACTTCAGCATTAGGCACTTTAACTAGTGTTACTGGTAAAGCGAATATATCCCCCACTGGTCAAGAAGGAACTTCTGCTTTAGGTACAGTTACCCCAGAAGCTCAAGCTATTGTATCTATACCTAATTCGCTAGTTGCGACTCTAGGCAACGTTTCAGTGTTGGTTGATGCAGAAGCTACCGTTATTATTACAACAGGCGTAGCAGCTACAGGTGCAGTTGGAACAATAACAACAAGAACGGTTAATAGATTTGAAATACATTTGTCAGGTGCGACAACTTCATTAGGTGCGCCAACTGTTATTGCAAAAGCAGATGTCACGCTTACAGGCGTATCAGCTACAGGTGTAGTATCAAACTTAAACGTTTGGGGACTAGTAGACGACGCACAAAATCCTAATTGGGTAGAAGTTGCAGCTTAAAAAGGTATAAAAATTTGGTTTTTTGATATAAGATATATACAATATAGGAACTATTTATGGCAACTTATGTAAATGATTTAAGACTCAAGGAAATCACCACAGGTGATGAGTCAGGAACTTGGGGAACAAGTACCAATACTAATTTAGAACTTATAGCAGAGGCTTTTAGTTATGGAACTGAAGCATCTTTTGGTTCTGATGCAGACGCAACAACAACCATAGCAGACGGAGCAACCGATCCTGCTCGTAGTTTATATTTTAAAGTTACTTCAGGAGTTTCTTTAACAGCTACTAGGAATTTAACTTTAGCCCCAAATGATGTTTCTAAAATATGGATTATTGAAAACGCTACAACAGGCGGTCAATCCATAACAGTAAAACAAGGTTCAGGTACAAGCGTAACAATTACCAATGGTGCTGTTGCAGTTGTTTATTCTGATGGCGGAGGAGCAGGAGCGAATGTCGTAAATGCTTTAACAGATTTAAATGTTGCATCTTCACTTACTATAGATAATTCAGGTGTAGCAACAACAGGTAAAGCTATAGCAATGGCTTTGGTTTTCGGATAAAATTAGGACAATATTATGGCAAATCCAAATTTAGTAAATGTAACTTCAATTTATGCTAACAGTATAAATGGAGCTTTAACAACTACTACCACAGAAGATTTATTAACTTGTGCAAGTGATAAGTTAATTAAAATTAATAGCATTATTGTTGCAAATATTGATGGCACTAACGCTGCTGATGTAACAATGGGAATTATTAAAAGTGGTGGTTCAGTGGTTTTATTTGCTTCAACTATCTCTGTTCCAGCGGATGCTACTTTGGTTCTTATTGATAAGAACTCAGGCATCTATCTTGAAGAAGGAGATATCCTAGAGGGTGGTGCAAGTGCTAATGGCGATTTAACTTACACCATTAACTACGAAGAACTAGATGACGCTTAAGGAGTACAAATATGGCTCACTTTGCAGAACTTAATTCAAGCAACGAAGTATTACGAGTAATAGTAATATCCAACGATGATGTAGAAGCTAACGGAGGAGAATTATCCTCTGAGGCAGAAACATTTGTAGCATCTATCGTTCCACATTCAACAGGTGGTACTGCTTGGAAACAAACTTCATATAACAACAATTTTAGAAAACACTATGCAGGTATAGGTCACACCTATGATGCAAGTAAAGATAAATTTATTTCACCACAACCTTACCCATCTTGGTCATTAGATTCTAACGATGATTGGCAAGCACCAGTTACCCATCCAACAATTACAGAAATAGAATCAGAACCAGTCTTAATCAATTGGGATGAAGATAATCAACAATGGTTAGGTAAAACTTTTACAGGCGATGATTATACAACTGTAACCAATTATCAATGGGATGCTACTAATCTGCAATGGAATGAGGTCTAACCATGGCTAGTCCTAATGGAGGAATAGTAGGCATAGAGTATAAACCTGAATCAGGAACTCAAGCTGAAGTAATAACAACCTTCAACGCAAGTGGAACTTTAACGACTGCTCCTAGAACTACAGAAGTTCAATATGTTATTGTTGCAGGTGGCGGTGGCGGAGATTCAGCAGGAGCAGGAGCAGGCGGAGGCGGAGCAGGTGGTTATCGTAGTTCAGTGCCTGGTGAAGCATCAGGTGGCGGAGCATCAGCAGAGCCTTTAAGTCCAGTTACAGGAGCTACTGGCTATCCAGTTGTTGTAGGTGGTGGCGGAATAGGAAGAGTAAGCCCAGCACCTCCAGGACCAGGCTCACCTGGTGGAAACAAAGGATCAGATTCAAGTTTTAATGGCATAGTTTCTATTGGCGGTGGCGGAGCAGGTTTTGTACCTAACCCTGCTAATCCTGCTACAGTAAAAACTGGTGGTTCAGGCGGTGGTGCTTCTTATTCAACAGGCGGTGGTGGAGGAACAGCAGGTCAAGGTTATCCAGGCGGTGATGCTGCACTCAACCGAGGCGGTGGCGGAGGCGGAGGCGCAGGTGAAGCAGGTTATGGACCGCTACCTGGACCGCTAAGTCCCCCACCCCCTGAACATGGTTGGGATGGCGGAGATGGCGTAGCTTCATCTATTACAGGTACATCTGTTTACCGAGCAGGTGGTGGCGGAAGCGTAGGAAGATTCTCAAACAATGGTATTGTTGGCCAAGGTGGTCTAGGTGGCGGAGCTAATGGCTCTGATCCTGTAGATTCACCAAACCCAGGCGGAGTTGCTAACACTGGTGGTGGCGGAGGCGGAACTGATATTGGTAGTTACCCCTTTACTCCAGTTCCAGGCGGTAGCGGTGGCTCAGGTGTTGTTATCATCAAAGAACCTGCAGTTAATTTTTTAGAAAACACATCAGGAGTATGGGACATGAACGCAGTCTACGATTCTGTAAAAGCAGGGAATTGGACAAATGCCTAGATTAATCGGAGCAGCACAAACAGTTCAACAACAAGTTCAACAAATTACTACTTTTAATGCTAGTGGAACACTAACTACTCAACCTTTAACCACTGAAATAGAATACCTAGTAGTCGCAGGTGGCGGTGGCGGTGGTAGCACATCAGGTGGCGGTGGAGGTGCTGGAGGCTTTCGCACAGCTACAGGTAATCCAGTTTCAGGCAACTCTCCTTATCCAATAACTGTAGGTGGAGGTGGTGCTGGAGGTAGCAATGCTAAAGGAACTTCAGGAAGTAACTCAGTCTTAGGAACACCTACACCAATTACTTCAACAGCAGGTGGAGGCGGTGGAGGCGGAAATGATGGTCCAGCTCCAGGCGGTACTAATGGTTTAGCTGGTGGTTCAGGTGGTGGTGCTGGTGGAGCAGGTCCTGATCTTAGTGGTATAAATTCAGGAGGAGCAGGAACTCCTGGTCAAGGAAATGCTGGTTCTGATTCATATACACCTACTTCTCCATTTCCTTTAACTTCACCAGGACCAGGCACAAGAATGGGTGCAGGTGGTGGTGGAGCAAGTGCAGCAGGAGGATTACCCCCTGCACAAAATACAGGTGGTAATGGAGGCAATGGTTCTCCTTCAACTATTTCAGGCTCAGATGTAACTTATGCTGGTGGTGGCGGTGGCGGAACATTAAATTATCCAACTTTTAACCCCTCATTCCCTGGAATTGGTCTACCCTCATCTGGGGGTACTGGCGGTGGCGGAGCAGGTGGCGGTGGTAATGGCGGTACAGCTAATGGAGTTGCAGGAACAGCTAACACTGGTGGAGGCGGTGGTGGTGGTGAGTATGGAAGCACTACTACTTCAGATGGTTCAGCAGGTGGTTCAGGTGTTGTTATTATTAATGAACCTGAAGTTACAGCAGCCTCAAGCGTTTGGGATATGAGAGTAGTATTTAGACAAGTCAAAGCTGGTAACTGGACTAACTAACAACAACCTTTCTTTTAAAACACATCTAAACTATACTTATCTCTTAAGAGAGAGAAGATGAAAAATATTTACTTTTTATGTGGGTTGCCTAGATGTGGGAACACTTTACTTGCATCCATATTAAATCAAAATTCAGATATAAGTGTTACTGCTAATTCCATTACAGCATATATTTTATATAATCTTGAACAACTTAAAGAAACAACAAACTTTAAAAATTTTCCTGACCATCAATCGTTAGATAATTTAATAGAAGGTAGTTTAGAATTATATTTTAAAGACTATAAAAGCAATCATATTATTGACAGAAGTCCTTGGGGAACTCCTAAAAATATAGAACTTATAAAAAAATATGTTACCCCAAATCCAAAATTTATTATTTTAGAAAGACCATTTATAGAAATATTAGGCTCTTTTGCTAGAGTAAAAAATTGGAACAAAAAAAATTTAGAAGATTCTTGTTTTTATGAAATGACTGAAGGCATAACTGCTGTTTATGCTTACGCTATATATAACATCATTAAAAGTAATAATGATTACATAAAAATTAATTATGAAGATTTAATAACAAATCCTGAAAAAAATATAAAACGCATTTATAAATTTTTAAAGATTCCAACCTATGAACATAGGTATGTTGATTTAGAACAATTTTCTATAAACAATATTAAATATGATGATAGTGTTTTGGATGGGGTCTATCATGATGTTAAAGAAAATAAAGTAGAAAAAAACAATTATGATTTAAATATGTATTTAAGCGAATCAATTATAGATGGTTATAAAAATGTATCTTTAGAAAATTGGGTAAAATATTTTTTAATAGAGAGAGGTTATTTTGAATCTTAAATGGTATTACTGGTATTTTCAATCGGCTGTTCCTGAAAGAATATGTGATGATATTGTTCGTTATGGTAAAGAGCAGAATAAAGAAATGGCTCTTACAGGTAATGCTGATAAAGATAACTTAACTAAACTAGAGCTTAAAAACATTCAAAAGAAACGCAAGTCAGATATTGTATGGATGTATGACAGATGGATATACAAAGAAATACAACCTTACATACATCAAGCAAATGCAAGTGCTGACTGGAATTTTGAATGGGATTATAGTGAATCTTGTCAATTTACTGAATATAAAGTTGGTCAGTATTATGACTGGCATTGCGACTCACACATAGAGCCTTATGACAATCCTGAAAATAGAAATTCATATGGTAAGTATAGAAAACTTAGCATGACTTTATCTTTAACCGATCCTGACGAATATGAAGGTGGTGACTTAGAGTTTGATTTTAGAAACACAGACGAAGCATCACAACCAAGAGTTTGCACAGAAATTAGACCAAAGGGTAGTTTGGTTGTTTTCCCTTCTTTTGTTTGGCATAGAGTTACACCAGTAACCAAAGGAATACGACACTCCTTAGTGTGTTGGAATTTAGGATATCCATTTAGATGAGCTTTAAGAAAAATAAATACCAAGTTATTAAAAACGCTATATCAACAGAGTTAGCAGATTTTTGTTATCAATACTTTTTAAATAAAAAAGCAGTAGCAAGGCACTTGTTTGATGATAGATACATTTCACAATTTACAGATTATTTTGGAGTTTGGAACGATCAACAAATACCTGAAACCTATTCGCATTACGCTGATATTGTTATGGAAACATTATTGCAAAAAGTTAAACCTCTTATGGAAAAAGAATCAGGTGTAAAACTAACTGAAACTTATTCGTATGCAAGAATCTATAAAAAAGGTGATGAGTTAAAAAGACATAAAGATAGATACTCTTGCGAGATATCTACTACTATGTTTTTAGGTGGCGAAGATTGGTCAATCTTTTTAGAACCATCAGGCGAAAAGGACAAAAAAGGCATAGAAATTACATTAGAAAGAGGCGATATGCTCATGTATCGTGGTTGCGATTTAGAACATTGGAGAGAACCTTTTGAGGGTGAAAACTGCGGACAAGTATTTTTACATTACAATGATGCAAGCAATCCAAAAGCAAAATTTAATAAGTTTGATGGCAGACCTATGATAGGATTGCCTGGATATTATAAATCGAATAAGCAATGATTGAGGTTTTTGACTGCCCTTACATAGCTAAAGTTAACAACAAAAAGTTTCAACAAGATTTAATTAAGTACACTAAAGAAACTAAATGTTGTGATGAGGAAGTATGTACACATCCAAAAATACAAAGCGATTTAAAAATAGATCAAGCCTTTACGGTTATTGATGATTCTATTCAAAACCTTTTTAAAACTTACTTAGGAACAGATAAGTTTGAGTTTACTAAAAAGAATGTATGGGGGTATTACGCATCTAAAGATTCACAATTAGCAAGTGTTGTTCATAACCATATGTATAAAAAAGAAAAAGGTTTGCAACTTTCTGCTGTAATGTATATTACGCCAACAAAACTAGGCACTAGCTTTGCAAATTTCAAAATAGAACCTGAAATAAACAAATGGTATCTTTGGCACTCGGGTTTATTTCATTATCCTGAAAATGGCATAACGCCTAAAGATAGGATTGTTTTAGCTTTAGCTACAGTCATAAATAGATGCACATAAAAATTCCAAATTTCTTATCAACAGAAGAATGTAAGTTAATTGAAAAAGTTTTATTAGAAAAAGAACAAGAAATACTTGCTTTGCCTATAACTACAGATATGTATACAGGAACAACCGCAAGGTATTCTTCATATAATTTTTTAAATTACATACCTGAAATTGATATAACAAAAAAGTTTTTTGACTTACCAATTATGCAAGATGAAGATGAATTTTGGGTTCAATGTTGGGTTAATATTCTTAATAAAGGTGAAGGAATACCTAATGCACAATCATGGTCATCCTGAAAATATTTTTTATGCTGGTAATATATTTATATCAGGTCCTGATAATTGTTTTACTTTTTATGATGATGTAGGTCATGTTCCTAACAGAGTAGGTGAATTGCATTTAATTGATTGTCACCTTTGGCATGGTGTAAAAGAAAACATAAACGACCAACCAAGGCTGTCTATTGCTTGTGATATACATTTTAGTGATCCAAAAGACTTTGAAAATTACGAGCAAAGAATCGTTCATGCTAAAAGAAATTAGAGTATAATTTTAAAAAACTGAGGTAAAACAGCATGGAAGTATTAATACCATTAACAGTAGTAGCAGTAGTGATCGCTTGGTCTATTGAAAGATTTAAGCCTGAACTTTGGAGCAAAATAGTAGCCAAACTACCCTGGAAAAAATGATTTTTTAGACATGCTAAAATACAGGCATGTCGAAACTCTGTAAAACCGCATTATTACTGGCTTTTTTGCCTATTTATGGCTATGGCCAACAAACAGGATCTTGTGATGCTGGAACCCAGTATTGTGAAGCGAATTCGTTAAACACTCAAAACACAACGGTTACAACGAACACTAATTCAAATACCAATAACAACATCAACTCTTCGACTTCGACTTCGACCAATACGAACAATAACAACAATGTAAATACTTCGACATCAAATAATGTAAATACAAATACGAACAACAATACAAATGTCAATACCTCAACCGTTACACAAAATTCAACGGTTAATCAAAATGTTAGCAATACTTCAACATCAACAAACACAAACATAAATCAAAATAATAATGTTTCGCAAAATACAAATATCAATGAATCGACTTCTGAGTCAAATGTTACAACTGACAACACTAACAATAACTTTAACAACAATGTCAGCAATTCTACTTCTGACAATACCAATAGAAATATTAATCAATCGAAGTCAGAGCAAACGATCAACCAAAATGTAAAAACAGAAGCACCCCCTGCTAGTGCTATTGCACCTTCTATCATGTCTTACTCACAAGATCTATGCACCACAGGTGTATCAGGTGCATTCCAGGGCCAAGTATTTGGTTTATCAGGCGGCAAAACCGTGGTAGATCAAAATTGTGAAAGACTAAAACTATCAAAATACTTATATGACATGGGAATGAAAGTGGCCTCTGTAGCTTTGCTTTGCCAGGACGAAAGAGTATTTAAAGCCATGAACATGGCTGGTACACCTTGTCCATACCAGGGAAAAATTGGCGATGAGGCAGCTGTAGCCTGGGCATCAAACCCCGTTGACAGGCCCGATATAGATGCAGCACTTAAAGATTTTATAAAATCATGCACAAAAGAATTAAATCCCAACAGAACACACATCAATAGAGATGTCGTGGGTGCAGTAAAAAAAATCTACACAAGAAAAACTAAAACAGAGAGACAATGCAAAAAAGAGTTCTATGGCTAGTAGGCCTTTTTTGTCTCCAGGCATTTCCCCAATACATTTACGAATCTAATCAAGCATTAGTAGATCTAACAAACCACACAGAGGTTACTTATTTAACATCGGAAGATGATGGTATTTCTGCATCCTTTAATCTTGGTTTTGATTTTACATTTTATGATCAAACATTTTCAACAGCCAGGATGGCCACCAATGGCTGCCTTCACTTTGGCCTAACATCAACCAATTACAATGACTATTGTGGAGATTACACACCCGATCCATTGCCTAAAAACAATTACAGCATTTATCCCTTTTGGACCGATTTAATTGCAGCAGATGCAAACGCAAAAATGGCCGCTAAAAATTTTAATGACAAGATTGTTTTTGGTTGGTACAAAATGCAAGAATATTATCGCCAGGACTCTTACAATAGCTTTGAAGTCATTCTTTGGAATAATAACTCTTTTGATATTAGATACGGAGATCTTGATGTTGTTGATCACGATGTATTAATTGGCGAACAGGGTAATTCAAATCAAATTTACACCTATTATTTTCATGATGAATGTAATACTGGTTCTTACAACGACACGGATTGTTTTAATTATGACTGGAATAACTCTGATAAAAACAAAAACCTAGAAAGCGGTGGATCCTTGTATGGATCAGGCAGTGGTAACAGTATAGATTGCAAGGATCCTTTAAATGATTCTAGTTGCGATGGTTATGAACAGGCCTACCAGGATCAACAATGCAACCTGGACTCTCTCTATTCAACTCAATGCAGCGGTTATCAACAGGCCTATCAAGACCAACAGTGCAGCATAGATGCTTTATATTCAACCGAATGCTCAAATTATGAACAGGCTTATCGAGACTATGAATGCGAATTAGACCCTCAATACAGCCCAACATGTTCAGGCTATATTCCTGAAGTGGCCGCAATAGTGGTTATCCAATCAGCACCCATGGAATATGAAACTTATCAAATCATTGACAACGAGCCAGTTATTTACGAAGAACCTATAGAAGAAAGCTACACAGAAGAATTTTATTTTAATGAACCAACTCATGAAGAAATTTACATAGATTCAATTATTGACGTAATAGAAACCTATGATCCTGTAACAGAAACGGTTCCTGTTATAGACGTATTTGATGCTGAAGAGTTAATTGAAGTTTTTACCACCAATGAACAATTAGAAGAAATACAAGAATTTATTGAAGAAGAGCCAATAGAAGAGATTGTAGAAGAAATAATTGAAGAGCCTTTTGTTGAAGAAGAACCTATTGAACAGTTGATGGCAGAAGAGATGGCCGAAGAACAAATTATTCAAGATCAACCACTCGAAGAGATTGTAGAAACTTTTGAAGAAAATCCAAAAGGTAATAGCATTGCACGGGCCCTAAAAGTTGTAGCACAAACCATGCGAACAGCATCCGATAGCTATACCACCCAAAACAACATAGGCAACACAGAAACCAACCAGGCCAGCGGCATAAGCACATCATCCTCACCCTCTATATCAGATCAAATACTTTCAGCTAACGCCCAAACTAACACGGTTTTACAACTAAATGATGCCTCTAGCTTAAGCGACAATACAATAACCATAACCCCACTTTTTACTTTAGACGACACGGTTCTTGCTGATGTACAGATAAATAACATGCAAGATGAAATTATGGATGCAACATCTACAGTTATGACAGCATCCGAAGCAGATAAAATTGCAGATCAAATACTAGCCAATAATTTAAAAGAAGCACAAGAAACCATTGAAGAAGAGCAAGAAGAATCAGGAGAATATGCTGATCAAACAAGACTGGTTGCATACCTAGGATATGTGCCAGGATTCAACGCTTATCAAAAAATGGTTTTAGAAGATAGAGACACCTGGTATGAAACTAAAGACATTTATAAAAATGCTATAATTTTGGACAACACAAATGCTTATAATGATATGGCCAGCAGAAACATTGGCAGATTACAAAGCATGATAGATTTACAGGTAAATTTATGAATTTCTTAGAATCAAAATTAGCTCAATTAGTCGCCCTAGGCGGATTAGCAGCAACCATTGCAGGCTTTGGCTATGCTGGTGCTGGATATGTTCAAAGAATTGAGGCCCTAGAATCACAAACATCTATTTCGTATGAAGAAGATATCAATGGTCTGCAAGCTCAAATGCTAGTCATAAATGAAAAATTAAACAAACTTGAATTACTTACTAAATTAGAAGATAACGTCACTCAAAATAATCAAAACTGGGCCTTGCTTAAAGAGCAACACATGAACTCAAAAACAAGCCTTGAAAAACAGATTAAAGACTTAGAAGCTAAGTTAGAAAAAAATAAAAACCCATTAGCGAATTAATCATGCCAAAAGCAACAACAGAACAAGTAGCAGCCAACCTACACGCACATGAGGTAAAATGTGAAGAAAGATGGAAAACTATTTTTTCTGAGACTTCAGAAATTAAAGATCAAATAACGGATTTACATAAAACCATTAGAACAGGAACATTTGGTTTATTAGGTTTCGCAGGAGCTTTGATCATTGCTTTATTATCAGGTATATTACCTCTTAATTAATTATGTCTTTAAAAAATTTATTATCAGGCAAACTGAAAAATGTAGTTGGTAGCATAGCCCCAACATTAGGATCTGCATTAGGCGGGCCTCTTGGTGGCATGGCTGGCAATGTCATTTCAGAAGTTCTTGGGGTTCCCAACGATCCAAAAGCCATTGAGCAAGCAATACAAAAAGCAACACCTGAACAAATGTTGCAGCTTAAAAAAGCTGAACAAGAATTCCAGGTTCAAATGAAAGAATTAGATGTAGATGTATTCGAGCTTGAAGTACAAGACAAACAAGATGCAAGAAAAAGTTTCAGCAGAGATTGGACAGCTAGAATTATGGGCACAGCTGTGGTCGGTGGATTTCTTGGCTACATATTCTTAGTCACATTACAACCGCCTGAACAAAATTCTGAAGCACTCATTAACCTTGTGCTTGGATATCTTGGAGGATTGGCGAGTGCGGTTATTTCGTTTTATTTCGGAGCTTCTAACAGTCCTGACAAGGAGTAAAAAAATGCATATTTCAGACGAGGGTTTGGAACTAATCAAGCACTTTGAAGGTTGCGAGCTTGAAGCCTATAAGTGTGCTGCTGGAGTTTGGACCATAGGTTATGGCCACACCAAAGACATTCAAGAAGGTGATAAATGGTCACAAGATAAAGCAGATTTTATGTTGTGGCGAGAATTAGAAGAAGAATATGAGCAATATGTTCATGATTATGTTCATGTTCCTCTCAATCAAAGTCAATTTGATGCCTTGGTTTCCTGGACTTATAACTTAGGCCCAGCAAATTTAAAAGCATCAACCATGCTTAAAAAACTAAACAATGGCGAATACGAAGAAGTTCCAGCACAAATGGCTAGATGGAATAAAGCAACTGTTAATGGCAAAAGAACAGTTTTAGAAGGCCTAACCAGGAGAAGAAAAGCCGAGGGACAACTTTTTGAAGGCAAAGATTGGCGGCTGGTATAAATTAATATATACTTATTTTGAGAATGCAGGGCTGGTCTTTCCTCCTACTTCATCATCTACCTAAAATCCAGCCCACCTAAATATGTCCGAATTATCAATAAAAGACTTTGATCTACTTTCGGAACAAGAAAAAACCGAAGCCTTAGCTTTATTAGAAAGATACGATAAATTAGAAAAACAAGAATCTTGTAAAAAAGATTTTATGTCTTTTGTAAAACACATGTGGCCAGGATTTATCGAAGGCAGACATCACAAAATTGTTGCCGAAAAATTTAATAAAATTGCAACAGGCAAACTCAAACGATTAATTGTTTGCATGCCACCCAGGCATTCAAAATCAGAATTTGCATCTATATATTTACCTGCCTGGATGATAGGCCAAAAAGGTGAACTTAAAATTATTCAATCAACCCATACAGCCGAACTTGCTGTTAACTTTGGCCGTAAAGTTAGAAATTTAATGGACACCCCTGATTACAAGGTGGTTTTTCCTGATGTGTATTTATCAGCTGACAACAAATCAGCGGGCCGCTGGACAACCAATAAAGGCGGAGAAGCCTTTTATGCTGGTGTAGGTGGTGCGATTACAGGTCGTGGTGCAGATCTTTTAATCATTGACGATCCTCATTCTGAGCAAGATGCCCTTTCTCCAAAATCAATGGATTCAGCTTATGAGTGGTACACCTCAGGTCCAAGGCAGAGGTTACAACCTGGAGGAACCATTGTTGTGGTTATGACAAGGTGGACCACAAAGGACCTGGTAGGCAAATTACTTAAAAAACAAACGGATGATCACGCAGATCAATGGGAAATTGTAGAGTTTCCAGCCATTATGCCCGATTCAGAAGAGCCGCTATGGCCCGAATTTTGGAAAAAAGAAGAACTTTTATCGGTTAAAGCATCATTACCAGCTGGTAAATGGAATGCACAATGGCAACAAAACCCAACAGCCGAAGAAGGATCTATTATTAAAAGAGAATGGTGGAATCGTTGGGAAGATGAAGATATACCACCAGTTTCATATGTCATTATGTCGATGGACACGGCTTACTCCAAAAAAGAAACCGCTGACTATTCGGCTATTACTACCTGGGGAATATTTGAACCTCAAGAAGGTGATGCAGAACAAATTATATTAATGGATGCAAAAAAATTCCGTGTCGACTTTCCTGATCTAAAAAGAATAGCCATGGAAGAATATAAGTATTGGAATCCTGATTGTGTGCTTATTGAGGCCAAAGCAACAGGAACTCCTCTTGCACATGAGCTTAGAAGAATGGGAATTCCCATCTCTGAATATTCTCCTTCCAGGGGCCAAGACAAAATAGCCAGGATGAATTCGGTTGCACCTATTTTTGAATCAGGCATGGTGTGGGCCCCTGAACGCAATTTTGCCGATGAGGTCATTGAAGAGATGGCCAGCTTTCCTTATGGAGATCACGATGATTTATCGGACTCTGCTACAATGGCTCTCATGCGATTTAGGCAAGGCGGCTTTGTATCTTTATACGAAGATTACGAAGATGAGGTACAATTAGCTAGAAGAAACAGGACAAATTATTACTAATGGAAAAAGGAACCGTTATACATATTACTATTGTCAATGACAAACATGAACGACACGGTGACGAAGGTATGCCCGTTGATGAGATGGAAAACGGTTGTCCTGTAGCCACACAAAACATTGACGTAAATTTAGAAAACCGACAAAAAGCCATAGAAGATTATGGTTACGGGCCATTAAATCCCTATAAAGTGGATCCCGAGTTTTGGCAAGATAAAGCTGATTTATGGGGAACATCTATGGAAAGAACCAAAGGATCCAGGTGTTTGAACTGTGCAGCTTTCAATCAGACCACAAAAATACTAGAATGTATCTCAGAGGGAATAGGAACTGAAGGCTTTGACGATCCATATGATGTTATCGAAGCTGGTGATTTAGGTTATTGTCAGTTCTTAAAGTTTAAATGTGCAAGCAAAAGAACATGTGATGCTTGGGTAGGAGGCGGTCCCATTACAGATGAAAAAATGGAAATAGATTAATATGGCAGTTGAAAAGAGAGCAGGCACCGAGCAAGATCCAAACGTACAAAACCTTACAAAAGAAGTAACTGTACCAGTCGATAAATCAAGAGAAGAACAAATTGAAGAAGCGGCTCAAATCTTGGTTGATGAAGAAGAAATTTTAATTGATGATGAGATAGATCAAGTTGCTCCCGAGCCTGACTTTGATGCAAACCTGGTTGATTTTGTAAGCGATGATGCTTTAGAAAGTCTTTCAGGAGATTTATTACAATCCATACATTCAGACAAAGAATCCAGGGCAGACTGGGAAAGAACATACACTGACGGCCTGAAATATCTCGGCATGAAGTTTGACGAACAAAGATCTGAGCCTTTTGAAGGATCCAGCGGTGTTATACATCCGATTCTTGCAGAAGCTGTTACTCAGTTCCAGGCACAATCATACAAAGAAATGTTGCCAGCCCAGGGCCCAGTTAAAACACAAATTATTGGCCAAAGAACAGCTGAAGTAGAAAGCCAGGCTGATAGAGTCAAAGAGTTCATGAATTTTTACATCATGAATGTCATGAAAGAATATGATCCCGAATTAGATCAATTACTCTTCTATTTACCTTTAGCTGGTTCAGCTTTTAAAAAGATTTACTATGATTTTGTTTTAGGCCGTGCCGTTGCAAAATTTATACCACCTGAAGATTTAATTGTTCCTTATGAAGCAACAGATTTATTTTCAGCAGAAAGAATTACGCATGTCATCAGCATGTCAACCAACGAAGTTAAAAAACAACAACTAAGTGGTTTCTATGCAAACATTGATATACCTGATAGCGGTTATTTAGAACAAACCGATGAAGTGGAAGATGAAATTGACAGCATTCAAGGAGTGCACCCATCTTATACAGAACACAGAAATAGAACGATCTATGAAGTTCATACTGTTTTAGATCTCGAGGGCTATGAAGATATAGGCGAAGATGGCGAGCCTACAGGATTAAAATTACCTTACATCGTAACCATAGATGAGCAATCTGAAAAAGTTTTAGCCATTCGCAGAAACTATAATCCTGATGATGCTTTTAAAAATAAAATTAATTATTTTGTGCAGTATAAGTTTTTACCTGGCTTAGGTTTTTATGGATTGGGCCTTTCACACATGATTGGAGGCCTATCAAAAGCATCAACATCAATATTAAGACAATTGATAGATGCTGGTACTTTAGCTAACTTACCAGCTGGTTTTAAAGCTAGAGGAATGCGAATTAGAGATGAGGCATCGCCTTTACAACCTGGAGAATTTAGAGATATAGATACAACAGGTGGATCTTTAAGAGAAAATCTAATTCCATTACCTGTTAAAGAGCCAAGTCAAGTTTTATACAATTTACTTGGATTGCTGGTTGATTCAGGCAAAAGATTTGCTGCAATTGCAGACATGAACATAGGCGATGTAAACCAGGCCATGCCAGTAGGCACAACGGTTGCTCTTTTAGAAAGAGGCACCAAGGTAATGTCAGCAATACACAAAAGACTGCATTACTCACAAAGACTTGAGTTTGGCTTGTTGTCAAAAGTATTCCAGGAGTATTTACCTCCCGAGTATGTTTTTGAAACAGGAAAAGGGCCAACCACAATTAAAGGACAAGACTTTGATGACCGTGTCGATGTAATTCCTGTTTCTGATCCAAACATATTTTCACAATCACAAAGAATATCTATGGCCCAGGAACTATTACAAATGGTTCAATCAAATCCTGATATTCATGGTGCAAATGGTGTATATGAAGCATACAGAAGAATGTATGCAGCTTTAGGTGTAGATAACATTGAATCTTTATTACAACCACCCATGGATCCAACACCAAAACCTGTAGATGCTGGTTTAGAAAACTCAAATCTTATGTTGGGCCAACCTGCAACAGCTTTCGCACAACAAAATCATCAAGCACACATAGATGCTCATAGATCTCTGTTTTTAACAAAAGTTGTCCAGGACAATCCTGCAATTCAATCAATCATCATTGCTCATGTTATGCAGCATTTACAATTTTTAGCAGGCCAAATCGGTCAGCAACAAATACCTGAAGATGTACAAATGAGAATTGCTGAAATACAACAGCAAATGAGCCAGGTTTCACAACAAGAAGCATTACAAATACAACAACAAGTTCAAATGATCGTTGAACAATTTACTTCACCTATTCTTGCTCAGTTAACAGCAGAGTTCTTGCAATCAATTGGCATGGGTGGTGGAGAAGATCCATTGGTTGCTATTCGTGAAAAAGAACTTGAACTAAGAGACAAAGAACTAGATATCGACCAACAACAATTTGAGCAAAAACAAGATCAAAGAATTCAAGAAAAACTTCTTGAAACTGAAATCCAAAAACAACGATTAAACACACAAAAAGATATAGCGGATGATAAATTAGACGTTGCAATGCAAAGATTACAGCAACAAGCGGATTTAAAACTGTTAGAATTAGAATCTAAACTCAGGAGATAACATGCCATTACACAAAGGTAAATCAAAAAAAACTATTTCTAAAAATATTAGAAAGTTAAAATCAGAAGGTAGACCACAAAAACAAGCTGTGGCTATTTCTTTAAAATCAGCAAAAAAAATGATGACTGGCGGTGCAGTTGCGGGTACAGTAAAGCCTTACCCTAAACCAAAGAAACCAAAAGTTGTAAAAGCTAGAGGCCAGGGGGCAGCTACAAGAGGAACCGATTTTAAAATAACTTATTAATGGAAATAGATTTAGCCGATGCTATTAAAAAAAGCATCGATCAAAGGAGAGATCAAATTAAAGACACTTTAATGTCGGGTGGCATTAAAGACATGGATCAGTATAAATACTTGCAAGGCGAGTTGACTGCTTTATACTATGTCGAAAGTGAATTAAAAGATTATTTTGGGGAAAATAAATGAGTAAGTCAGTGAAAAAAGAAGAAGTCAAAAAAGAAGAAGTAGCTAAAATTGAAGATGCATACGTTGATGCAAGCAATAAAATTTTAGATCCTACATTATTAGATAAATCAATTTTGGAAAGAATGCCGCAACCTACTGGTTGGCGAATGTTGGTATTACCATATAAAGGCAAAGGTGTAACCGAAGGCGGAATTGTTTTAACCAAAGAAACTGTTGATAAAGAAGCGTTAGCAACGGTTGTAGCTTATGTGGTTAAACAAGGACCTCTTTGTTATGATAATAAAGACAAGTACGGCAGTGCTTGGTGTCAAGAAAAACAATGGGTTTTGATTGGACGTTATGCTGGAGCAAGGTTTAAATTAGATGGGGGCGAAGAAGTCAGAATCATAAATGATGACGATGTTATCGCTACAATACTAGATCCCGATGATATAGTGAGTTTATAATTATGGATAATATGGAAGCAACACAAAATCAAGAAGTTAATATCGATGACGATATTGATGTTCAAATAGAAGATCAGACTGAAGAAAAGCAAGCTACCTCATCAGAGGATGAGCTTGAAAATTATACTAAGTCTGTCTCGAAGCGTGTAAACAAATTAAATGATAGAATAAAGCAAGAAGCTGAAAGAGCAGCGTATCTTGAAGCACAGCTGTTAAAGAAAGAGCAAGAAAATCAAGCTCTTAAAAATCAAACAGTTGAGCTCAATACAAATTTGTTTGCAAAAGAAGAAGAATCACTAGCAAGCAAAGAAAGAGAGGCTGATCAGCTTTACAGGAGAGCAGTAGAAGCTAATGATGCAGAACTTCTTTCCAAAGCTGATACTTTAAAAAGTGATATTGCTATTCAGAAAGAAAAAATTCGTTTAGCAAAACAGCGACAAGAACAACAAAATGTGCAGCGAGTTCAACAACCACAAGAACAACCTGTGCAATATCAACAACCACAACAAGAGGTGGTTGAGCCTACACAAGAGGCTTTAGGTTGGTATGAAAATAACAAGTGGTACGGAGATTCGTCTGATCCACAAAATGCACAAGCAACTCAATTTGCTTACTTTACGCATTTTAATTTGGTTAATGAAGGCTTTGAGCCCGATTCAGACGATTACTACAACGAATTAAACCAAAGGGTTTATAAGGTTTATCCCCATCTACAAGGTGAGGAGCCAGTCGAGAAAAATGAGGGCAGGCCCGCTGTGCAAAGAGTCGCCTCTACTTCCGTTGGAAGTCGACAGCAAACACAAGGTAGAAAAAACGGTGTGACTTTTAGTAAATCAGAGATTGAAAGGCTAAAAGGCCTTAAACCTTACAATATGAGTGAGGATCAGTGGCTTAAAAGAGTTGCTAAAGAAAAATTAAAGGCACAACAAAAAGGAGCATAAAATGTCAGAAGGAACTAAAAACACATCAAGAGCAAGTCGTGAAGCCGAGATGCACGATAAAAACACTCGAAGAAAACCATGGAGACCAGTAAGAAAACTTGAAACTCCTCCACCTCCAGCAGGATATGAATATCGCTGGATTAGGGAGAGTATATTGGGCCAAGAAGATAGAAACAATGTTAGCTATAGGCTAAGAGAAGGTTGGGAGCTCGTAAGAGCAGAAGAATTACCAGCTGAGTTTTCACTTCCAGCCCTTGAATCAGGTCGACACACTGGAGTCGTTTATAACGAAGGACTTTTATTGGCAAAAATACCAATTGAAACTGCCCAGGAAAGAAGAACTTACTATGAGGGTAAAACCCAAGAAAGATCTGAGGCCCTGGATAACACTATCTATAAAGATAGTGAAAAAGACAGAAGATATGTTAAGTATGATTCCAAAAGAGAGTCTAGTGTTAAATTCGGCAAATCCTAATTAGTAAACAAAACTTTTAACGGAGTAAAAAATGGCGAATAAAGACGCAGCATTCGGGCTAAAACCAGTCCGCATGATGGGTGGATCTCCATATAGTGGCGGACAATCTCGTTATAGAATTGCTAACAATCAAAGTGGTGCTATCTTCCAAGGTGATTTGTGTAAACAACTCACTGGTGGTGTGGTAGGACGACATGCTGCAGCAGATACAGCTGCAATTGTTGGTGTATTCAACGGATGCCAATATACTGATCCAACCTCAGGCGAGCAGGTATTTAGTAATTATTATCCAGGTAGCATCGCTGCCGATGACATTATTGCTTTTGTCATTGACGACAGAAATGTTGTCTTTTCAGTACAAGCTGATGCAGCTTTTCCAATTGCAGACTTGTTTGGAAACTTTGACATTGTTGATAATGCAACAACTGGCGATACTAAAAGTGGAACTTCAAACCTTGAGTTAGATGTAACTACTGGTGCAACAACCAATACATTACCTCTTAAGGCTATTGACATTTCACAAGATCCTGACAATGATGATGTATCAAGTGCAAACACTAACGTGCTTTGTGTTATACAGAATCACATCATGGGCGAAGGCTCAGGAGGATTAGCATAATGGCAATTTCAAGAGCACAATTAGCTAAAGAACTAGAACCAGGTCTAAACGCAATTTTCGGTTTATCTTATGACCAATACTCAAAAGAGTATGAGGAAATTTTTGCAATCGAAGATTCACAAAGAGCTTTTGAAGAAGAAGTTCTTGTAACAGGCTTTGGTGCAGCACCGTCTAAGACTGAAGGACAAGGTGTTGTCTTTGATAACTCTTCAGAGAGTTACGTTTCTCGTTACAACATGGAGACAATTGCATTAGCATTTGCTCTAACAGAAGAAGCAATCGAAGATAATTTATATGATTCCTTAGGACGTAGATATACACAAGCACTTGCAAAATCAATGGCTCACACCAAAGAAATCAAAGGTGCCGATGTACTCAATAACGCATTTTCATCCAGCTTTGCTGGAGGTGATGGTAAATCACTAATTGCAACTGATCACCCACTAGCTGGTGGTGGAACAGGTGCTAACCGTGCAACAACCATGGCCGACCTTAATGAAACTTCATTAGAGGATGCATTAATTGATATATCAACTTTCCAAGACGATAGAGGTCTTACAATCTCTGTACAAGCTACAAAACTTGTGGTTCCACCACAATTAACTTTTGTTGCTGACAGAATTTTAAATTCACCTCTAAGATCAGGAACTGCTGATAATGATGTCAACGCTATCAGAAACACAGGAGTGTTACCTGGTGGTTATGTTGTTAACCATTATCTTTCAGATCCTGATGCCTTCTTCTTACTAACCTCTATTACAGAGCAAGGTGAAGGTCTCAAGATGTTCCAAAGAACAGCTATGGAAACATCAATGGAACCTGAGTTTTCAACAGGAAACTTACGATACAAAGCTAGAGAGAGATACTCATTTGGGTTCTCAAACTGGAGAGGTATCTACGGTTCACAAGGTGCATAAAATCTTTCATTGAAAGTGAAGGGGCCTGCGGGCCCCTTTTTTGTTGCGTAAATTAAAAATCTGATATACTAAACCACATAATAAATGGCAAATAGCATGGTGCTGTTTGCTGGTCATATTTTATGGAGGACTGTTTATTATGAGCACACACTTTACTTCAGGTGTTACCAATGTTTCCGCAACTGGTTCATTAGGTAAGATCAAACAATTAGATCCAACAAAATATCATATTTATCATGATGATTTTGACAAATACACTGCATCCGACTGGGTTATTACAACCGTTGAAGCTGGAGCAGGAGATGCTACCGAAGCATTAGGTAGCGGAGATGGCGGTTTATTAGTAATCACTAACGATGCTGCTAATGACGACAGCGATTTTTTACAATGGGCTGGCGGTTCAGGCGGAGTTATTGAATCCTTCAAATGGGAAAAGAACAAGCAAATGTTTTTCAAAGCTAGGTTCAAAACTTCAGATGCTGACAATTCAGATGTTGTTATGGGATTACAAATCACCGATACAAGCCCACTAGATGTAACCGATGGTATTTTCTTCCTTTTAGCCGATGGAGATGCTACTCCTTCTTTTATAGTGGAAAAAGACAGTACACAATCTACACTAGCTCTTAACGACCTTAGCGATGATACTTTTGTAACTTTGGCCTGGGTATGGGATCCTAAAGATCAGAAATTCCATGTTTATCAAGATAATGTAGAAGTAGGAACTGTAGTTGCTACTAATGCACCCGATGACGAAGAATTAACAATTTCTTTTGGTATTCAAAACGGTGAAGCAGTAGCTAAAGTTTTAACTGTTGATTACATTACAGTAGGTAAAGAAAGAACAGCTAATAACGAACTGTAAGGAGGCTGAATCATGTCATACGGCAGAATAACAGGCTCAGATGTTAAAGCAGTATTTATCGAAGCAGATACTGATGCTTTAGATGCAGATGGAATTTGTGCATCTCAAACTTCAGGAGCTACAGCCAGCACATTAACAATTAATGGTGCAAAGGCCAGTGGCGGAGTTGCTACTTTAAATTCAGCTAGGCAGATTACATTAGCTTCAGCAGCTAACTTAGCAGATAAAACTTTTACCATCACAGGAACCGATGTCAACGGTGATGCACTTACCGAAAGTTTAACTGGTCCTAACAATAATACTGTGACTAGTACAAAACATTTTTTAACGGTTACAGAAATTGCATTTACCGATGGTACAAGCGGAACCATGACTGCTGGTTTTAATACTTCAGCTATTGCTGTGGTGTTTGCTGGCAGAACTAGGTTAAAAGGTGCTTTTATCGTTAACTCAGGCGTAGCTGGAGTTGTTGCTTTCAGAGATAGCTCAGATGCTGGAGAAAGCGGCACTTCTTTACTGCAACTTGGAACCGTTGCTAGTGCAACAGCTGAAAGAGATGTAACAATACCAGGTGAAGGTGTTTTGTTTGATAATGGTGTATTTATTCCCTATACAGCGGGAACCACTGTTTTTACAAACATGACAGTATTTAGATCTTAAAAATGTCAAGAGAGGTCTCATCCATTTCTCGATTTGGAAGGGATGAGCCTTTCGAGCTTCAAGTAGCAAGAAATCAAATTGCATTTCATAAAACCAACTTTAAATTTGGTTTTAACCCACTTGTTGTAGACTCCCTGGAAACAGTTTGGGCACAGGGTGGCCTATATTCATATTTAGCTTCTGCATCTACTCTTTACATATCAAGTTCATCAGGATTTGATGACGTGGGGAGCACAGGTGCTACAAGTGCAAAAGTTTCAGGTCTTGATGCTAACTATAATGAAGTATCAGTTACCGTTGACTTAAACGGACAAACTGGCGTACAACTGGGTGATGCTAGCAATTGGACAAGAGTAAACAGAATAGAAGTTTTATCAGCAGGTAGTGGCGGTGCTAATGCTGGTGTTTTATATGTAGGAACTGAGGCTACTCCTTCAAGTGGAGTACCTACTAATAAATATGCAACTGTAGCAATAGGCGATAACCAAACACTTATGGCACTTTGGACAGTGCCAGCAGGATATACGGCTTATTTATACCAAACCAAAATAACAGTAGCAACAGAAGCTAATAATAAATTCGCAGTAATAAGGCTTGTTACTAGACCGCAAGGTGGTGTTTTTAACGTAAAAGATAAGTTTGTAACAGTCAACGACAGCTTAATTCAAAAATATAATTTCCCTTTACAGTTTGAAGAAAAAACAGACATTGAAGTAAGAGCTATTGGTAGTTCTTCAAATGCTAATATTTCAATTTCAGCAGGTTTAGATATACTTTATATAGAAAACAGACCTTATCCTGAATAATTATGGCAAGTAAAAAAGATCCAAGATTAGCAAGAGCAGGTGTAAGCGGTTTTAATAAACCTAAACGTACACCCAGTCATCCAACCAAGTCACATGTTGTTGTGGCCAAAGAAGGCGACAAAATTAAAACCATTAGGTTTGGCCAACAAGGCAAAAAGGTTGGAACCCTTAAAGGTACAGCAGGAGCACCGAAAAAAGGAGAATCTGCTAGAATGAAAGCCAAGCGTAAAAGTTTTAAGGCACGACACGCTAAAAATATAAAACGAGGCAAAATGTCAGCTGCATGGTGGGCTGATAAAGTTAAGTGGTAAAATTTTATAAAAAGTTTAATAAACTTATGAAATCCAACAGGATTCAAAAAGTTTGGAAATTGGTGAGAATTAAATAATGGCTATACCTAAAAATGTAAAAAATCCAAGTCTTTACAAAAAGGCAAAATCAAAAGCAAAAGCAAAGTTTGATGTTTACCCATCAGCTTATGCAAATGCCTGGATGGTTAAAGAATATAAGAAAATGGGCGGCCAATACAAAGCAGAAGGTGGAGAAATGAAAAAAAGTCTAAAGCCTGTACCAGCAGGAAATAAAGGTTTAAGCAAATTACCCAAAAAGGTAAGAAACAATATGGGATTCATGAAAGATGGTGGAATCATGGTACAAGGCCGTGGTTGCGGAGCTATGATGAATTCTAAGAGAAAAAAGACTCGTATAGTCTAATGGCCAAAACCTCAGGTGGATTAACTAAATGGTTTTCTGAAAACTGGGTAGATATATCTGCACCTAAAAAGGGTGGCGGGTTTAAGTCATGTGGCAGGCCGTCAACCAAAAATTCAAAACGCAAATATCCAAAATGCGTACCCGAAGCAAAGGCTAGATCAATGTCCAAATCTCAGATACAATCAGCTGTAAAGAGAAAGAGGGCAAAGAGACAGGGCGTAGGTGGTAAACCCACCAATGTCAAGACCTTTGCAAAGAAGTGAAATTTGTAAAAGTATTATCACCACAGCAATTATCCGTAGAACTCAAAGAGTGGTCTCGATCTATTATTGAACAAAAAACTTTGTTATGTAATGGCTTGCCAGTATGTCCGTATGCTCGGAAATGCTGGGAAGAAAAAAGGGTTATAATAGAAAGTGGGTGTGAACAAGATTGGACAGACCTGGTTGACAGAGTGTTTGAAACCGATTGGAAGAAATGCGATGTTTTAATCTATTGTGACTTCAATCTTGATGTTTCATGCGAAGCATTTGATGCTCGGATTGAAACCATGAACTTATTTCTTGCTAAAAGAAATTTATGGGCCATGGGATTTCACATCGAACATGATAGTAAAGGAACTATCGTAGATGACGACTTTGAGCCAGTTTATGATGAGCCTTACTTAATGGTTTTTGTACAGCCCTTGGATAAACTTAACGAAGCATCCAAGCAGCTTGAAGAACAAGGCTATTATAAATTTTGGGACAAAGACATTTTTTATGAATTTGTAGAAAAACGGAGACAGATACAAAATGAACAAAGGAAAAAAAAGTAAAAAAATGATGGCTGGTGGTCGTGCTGGTATGAAGAAGATGAAAGCTGGCGGCAGAACTGGTGTTAAAAAGATGATGGGTGGCGGCAGATCGGGCCCAGTCAAAATGATGAAGGGCGGAGATCCATTATCACCAAGAGGTGCAAAAATGGGTATGGTCATGTCTCCATCAAAAAATAAGGGTAAAGGTCTTTACGGAAAATAAGACATGGCTACCTCAAGCAGCAAAAACTTCGAACCTGATGTCGTAGAGTTTATAGAAGAAGCATTTGAAAGATGCGGCCTAGAACTCAGAACGGGTTATGATCTTAAAACGGCACAAAGAAGTTTAAACTTGTTGCTTGCTGAATGGGCGAATCGTGGTTTAAACCAATGGACAATAGCACAAAAATCTTTGGCCATGGTCCTGGACACAACTCAATATACAGTTGATTCTACAGATTCAACCGCAACCATTGATGTATTAGATGCTTTTATAAGGCAAACATTAAATAACTCGGTTGTCGATTTGCCACTAACCAGGTTAAGCAGATCAGAGTATGCAAACATTCCCGATAAAACATCCACAGGAAAACCAAACCAATATTTCGTAGATAAAAGTCTGTCTCCAAGCATTACAGTTTATCCAGCCCCTGATAAGTCAGGCGAATATACGGTTTACTTAAATGTGTTATCAAGAATGGATGATGCCGATGCGGCCACAAACACATTAGAAATGCCATTTAGATTTTATCCGTGTTTAGCGGCTGGCCTGGCATATTACATATCATTAAAACGAGCACCTGAAAGAACTGGATTGCTCAAGCAATTATATGAAGAAGAATTTTTAAGGGCCATGTCTCAAGATGAGGAAAGAGCTTCTTTTAGAGTTAGCCCTGATTTAACTGGTTATAATGTTCCATAATGGCACAATACGCAAAAGGATCTCGAGCATACGGTATTTGTGATATCACTGGATTTCGTTATCGTTTAAGAGAAATGAAAAGAACCTGGGACGGC
>LSRR01000001.1_pt1 | contig 27781 bp, 47 predicted proteins | sample 1162981 | NCBI WGS metagenome assembly LSRR01 (sample SAMN03256433, study PRJNA305521) | marine metagenome | biome: Estuarine; feature: Estuary; material: Brackish water; isolation source: iron chloride precipitation of viral particles from surface water samples | place: USA: Chesapeake Bay ... | reverse complement strand
GACTCCAGAAACAAAAACAGATCTACAAAAAAACGATTAAGATTTTTGGACCTCCTGGAACAGGAAAGACTTGGACATTAATTGAAAGAGTAGTGAAAAAATATCTTAAAATGGGTGTGGATCCAGATAAGATAGCCTTTATATCTTTTACAAATAAAGCAGTAGATACTGCAAAGATTAGAGCATTAGAAGCTTTTCCGCATTTAGATAGTAAGTCATTTAGCCGTTTTAAGACATTGCATTCCTATTGCAGAAGATATTTTGAAGAAGAGATATTTGATACCAAAGATTGTATGATTGATTATGCACTAACGAACAACTTTGTTAAACGATCCGATAATAGATTATCTCAAGATAATTTTACTTATTCTGATTGGTCATTAGGTATCTATGATAAAGCAAGAAATTTATTAGAAGATCCAGTTTTAGTTTATAAAAAAGAATCACAAAAAAAGGATTCATTAGATGTTTATACTAGAAAGATAAGCACTTATGAGCATTATAAAACCTCTGGTGGTGAGAGATCTTTTTTAGATTTTACAGATATGATTGAGAGAGCTCTGCATGAAGTAGACTTTCCGCAGCTTGAAGTATTAATACTCGATGAAGCTCAAGATTTTACTCCGTTGCAATGGTCTTTAATTTATAAAATGTCTGAAAATGTTAAAAGAATTTATTTAGCTGGAGATGATGATCAAGCTATCTACCAATGGAATGGTGCAGATACTAGATATTTTACAAAATACTTCCCAGGCCGAAAGGTTGTATTAAGAAAAACAAGAAGATTTGGACAAGCTATACATCAGTTTTCACAAATAGTTAGAAAAGGAATATTAGATAGTGTTGATAAAGAGTTTGAGCCTTTAGTTAAAGAAGGAGTTGTTAAAAGGTATTTAAGTTTTAAGGAAATACCATTTGAAAAAGATGATGGTAAATGGTTTTTGTTAGGTCGTATTCATACAACTGTTAACGAATTAAAAGCTTTAGCTAAAGATGCGGGTATATACTTTGCAGATAATAAAGGACAAAAGTCATTCGATCAAAGTCAATGGTTAGCTATCAAAGCTTGGACAGCTATATCTAATGGTAGAGAAATAATGAAAAAAGAAGCTGAGTGTATGTACAAATTTATTAGAGAAGTAACGGATTCTGATTATAGAACTCCTAAATTTTGGTCTAATGAACCTGATTACAAAAGATATAATTTTACTACATTAAAAGAATGGTGTGGATTAGATCTACCTGATGAAGCACAAAAGAAAGCTTGGTGGTGGATCTTACGAAGAAATTTTAAACCAAGACAAGTTATTTATTTTTTAAGGTTATTAAAAAGATATAAACAATCCAAATTAGATGAAACACCAAATGTGATTATAGATACTATACATTCTGTTAAAGGAGATGAAGCAAATCATGTATTGTTATATTCAAAAGCAAACTGGCCATCTAGTTATAGACACAAAGATAAAGATGAAAAATCAAATGAAAAGAAAGTTTGGTATACAGGAGTAACAAGAGCAAGAGATAGTTTACATTTATTAAGCACTGACTATAAATATAACTACCCAATTGGACAAGATTATTTAGTATATGTACAAGGAGAAAAATGAATCATTTAGATCTATTTAGCGGTATTGGTGGATTTAGTTTAGCCTTAGAAAAGGTAGGATTTAAAACAATAGCATTCTGCGAAAGAGATGAATACTGCAGATTATTGCTGCAAAAACATTGGAAAGGAGTTAAGATATATAATGATATTAAAAAGTGTAAAGGGGAAGATTTTAAAAAAGAAATCGGAACAATTGATATACTCACGGGTGGGTTCCCCTGCCAGCCCTATAGTGTTGCAGGAAAACAAAAAGGAACCGATGACGATCGATATCTCTGGCCAGAAATGTTTAGAGTCATTAAAGAAGTCCAACCCACCTTCGTTATTGCAGAAAATGTCAGAGGTCTTATTAACATCCAAGACGGCATGGTCTTCGAAACAGTGTGCTCTAATTTGGAAAGTGAAGGCTTCGAAGTCCAAACGTTTGTTATTCCAGCTGCAGGCGTCGGCGCGCCACACAAAAGAGACAGAGTCTGGATTGTGGGCTACTCCGAACACAATGGATCACTTACCTCCAAGATCAAAAGAGGGAACCATGAAATTAATGCAGGGACACAGGAAAGGCAGAACACGACCCTCGAATCTAAGAGAACAAGTGGATCCAGAAACAATGAGATTATGGAGAACTCCAGACGCACATTGCGACAGGGGAGCGAGCTCGGCAAAGAGAATGCAAATGAAAGTAGACAAGAAGATGCCTATCAGTTTGAACGATCAAGTAGCGCATCCGAACATTATGTGGCCGACACCGAGAGAGTTTATGTACAAGGACAGCAAGATAGATCGAGGCAAGAGCAATCTAGGGGAGAAAGTTGGTGGGAGTTTGAACCCAACGTGGGTAGAGTGGCTAATGGGGTACCCGGCAGAGTACACAGACTTAAAGCATTGGGAAACTCTATCGTCCCACAAATCGCGGAAGAAATAGGAAAGGCAATATGGACAGTACTAAACCAGCGTTAAAAATATTATCATTAGGAGCAGGAGTGCAAAGCTCTACCATGGCTTTGATGGCAGATGCAGGAGAGTTTGGAGATAAACCTGATGCAGCAATCTTTGCAGACACGGGTTGGGAGCCTAAACCTGTATTAGATCATTTAAATTATTTAAAAACAATTTTAAGTTATCCTGTGCATATTGTAAAAAAAGGTAATATCCAAGATGACATACTCAAGGCTCTCGCACCAGGCGGTAATCAATTTGCTAGCGCTCCTTTCTATACAATTAATGCAGAAGGTAAAAAGGGAATGGGTAGAAGACAATGTACAAGAGAATACAAAATAACTCCAATTGCTAAAAAGATTAGAGAAATATTTGGATTAAAACCAAGACAAAGATTTCCAAAAGATAAATTTGTTGAGGTTTGGGTTGGTATATCAACGGATGAAGCTATGCGAATGAAGCCCTCAAGATTTTGGTGGCAAAAAAACAAATGGCCTTTAATTGAAAAAAATATGTCACGAGCAGATTGTTTAAAATGGTATGAAGGTAAAGGATTTAAAATACCAGTGAAGAGTGCATGCATTGGTTGTCCTTTTCATGATGATAAATTTTGGATTGAAATGAGAGATCAAAGACCAAAAGAATTTGCATCTGCTGTAGAATTTGATAAAAAGATGCGTATGCACAATCCTAAAATTAAAAATTTTGTACATAGACAATGTGTTCCTTTAGATGAAGTTAAATTTAAAGAAGATGATCAAATAGATTTATTTAATAATGAGTGCGAAGGGATGTGTGGCGTATGACTAATAAAAAATTATTTGAAGAAATTTTCCCACAAGATAAACAAATTGGAGGATCTCATTATAAAGATTTTCACATACAACCTTATGAATTTATATCTAAAAATAATCTCAGCTTCTTCCAGGGGAACGTTGTGAAATACGTTTGCAGATATTTAAATAAGAATGGTATCGAAGATTTAGAAAAAATAAAACATTATTGTGATTTAGAAATATTAAAACTAAAAGATGTAAAGAAAAAATGATCGGAGACAGGGATCTAGGTAAGAACTGGCATCTAAGATTTAGAAAGATTATACAAAAACTAAAAGAAAAAAATGAAAGACTTTATAGACAAAACCAGATAATGAAACGAAGACTTACTAAATATGAAGGTATTACAGGTATGGTTCATTATTACAACAGAAAAGAATCAGCATGACAGGATTACAATTTACATTTAACTTTAAAAAACATATTTGGGCATGTCCATCAGAATACAAAGATTTAAGTAAATATGATGAGATCGCTATAGATTTAGAAACTAGAGACGAAGGTATTAACAACAAGTTAGGAGCAGGTTGGGCAACTGGTAATGGTTATGTTATTGGTTTTGCAGTAGCTGTGGAAGGATGGCAAGGCTATTATCCATTTAAACATTATGGTGGTGGTAATATGATTGAGAAACAAGTCCTACAGTACATGAAAGATGTATGTGCTTTACCTTGTAGAAAAATATTTCACAATGCACAATACGATGTAGGTTGGTTACAACAAATGGGTATCAAGGTGAATGGAGAAATTGTAGATACGATGATTGCTGCAGCAGTCATAGATGAAAATAGATGGTCTTATAGTCTTAATGGTTTAGCTAAAGATTATCTTGGTGAGCTCAAGTCCGAAACAGATTTAAACGAAGCAGCTAAGGATCACGGCATCGATCCAAAAGCGGAGATGTGGAAGTTACCTGCAGAGCATGTCGGGTTCTATGCGGAACAAGATGCACGGCTCACGTACCTGTTATGGCAAAGATTTAAACCAGAATTATTCAATCAGAATTTAACTACGATTTGGGACTTAGAAGCTAAGTTGTTACCTATTTTAATTGAAATGAGAACGAAGGGTGTAAGAGTTGATGTGGAGCGAGCTCATCGATTGAAAAAGGAATTTCAGGAACAAGAGAAAGAATATTTGCAAAAAATAAAACAGCTAGTAGGAAAAGACATAGACATATGGGCAGCACGACAAATAGGAGAAGCTTACGACAAGTTAGGGATAGATTATCCACGTACTGACAAAACTCATGAGCCATCTTTTACATCTAATTGGTTAGCTAATTCGAAACACGAAATTAGTAAATTTATAGCACAAGCTAGAGAGATCAACAAGTTTCATGGTACATTCCTGGACTCAATTTTAAGATATGAATTTAATGGGAGGATACATGCTGAGATTAATCAGTTACGGAGCGACAGTGGTGGGACTGTCTCTGGCCGTTTGTCTATGGCTAATCCTAATCTTCAACAGTTACCCGCACGTAACAAAGACTTTGGACCTAAAATCCGAGGTCTCTTCTTACCAGAAGAAGGTTGTAGATGGGGTTCATTTGATTACAGCCAACAAGAACCACGAATGGTAGTGCATTATGCTGCCTCTATCGGTGAAGGATACGAAGGATCTAACGAACTTGTAGAGGCATATGCAAATTCAGAAACAGACTTCCATCAAACAGTAGCAGATCTAGCAGGCATAGAGCGAAAGCAAGCAAAAACAATTGGATTAGGATTGATGTACGGGATGGGGAAGAATAAATTAGCAAACAGCCTTGGGCTATCAACAGAAGAAGCATCAGCACTAATTGCAAAATATAATAGAAAAGTTCCATTTGTTAAGCTTTTATCTGACAGATGCATGCAAAAAGCAAGTGATGAAGGTGTAATTAGGACAAAAAAAGGCAGAAAATGTAGATTTGATTTATGGGAACCTAAGGATTTTGGTATACACCAGGCAGAAACATTTGAAAATGCATGTTCTAAATACGGTAGAAATAACATAAAAAGAGCCTTTACTTACAAAGCTTTAAATAGATTAATACAAGGATCCGCAGCAGATCAAACTAAACAAGCAATTATAAGTTGTCATGAAGCTGGATATACACCTAAAATACAAATTCATGATGAACTTTGTTTTGACATTAAAGATGATAATGATGTAAAAACTATTATGGATACAATGGAAACTTGTATGGAATTTAAAGTCCCAAGCAAAGTGGACGTAGCTTTAGGAGATGACTTTGGACAAGCTTCATAAAAATATTATTGCAGGTGTTGGTACAGTTATTTGGCCATTGTATATGATATTTAAAAATCGTTTAGAGGTTAAAAAATTTGAAGATATTAAAATAATACATAATACACACGTTGAATTTAAGGCAACCATACGAAGTGATATTGAAAAACAAGGATTACTTTGTCCTATGGTAGTTGATGAAGAATTACAATTAAGAAACGGAAATCATAGATTTAAAGCTCTGCGAAAACATGGAGATGGTAGTTTCTTTTATGTAGCAAAATCTGATGAGGAAGTAAATTTTTTCTCTAGGTTAAATGTTTTGACTTGGGAGATGCATCCAGATGTAACTGAACTAATGGATAAGCTATGGCAAGGAAAAATGAAAAAGTACTCAGAGAAAGTACCTCACATATTCCAGGAAGATGTGAGATCTGCAATAAAAAGTTAGCAGTTGTTATAGAAAATAAAAAATATTATTGTGGTGTTTGTTATTGTTTAGAAAAGCGTATAAGCCTCCCATCAACTTAATGATTTTTTTTGAAAAAAATAAATAGCTAATTTTTAACTAGCTATATCTAAAAGACCAAGTTTAGCATCTCTTACGCTCTGGTCCATGATCTTAATTTTAAGATCTTTAATTTCAATATCGATCCACCTCATGTCTGTAGTCACTCTACCCTGTGACAACGCTTGCTGTGCCCACTTGGACTCCAGCTCTAGTTTCTTCGATATTAACTCCTGTAGTGCCATTTCCTAGCTCCTCATAAGTTATGTGCCATCTATGGACTCCTCGTCCCAGATCGCCTTTTTCCACAGAATATAAACCTTCGTTTAGATTCTGTGCGAAGCCTCCTATCGCATCTTCATCTGTGGCTGCGTTTACGACACTATTAAAATACAGTCCAGCTGCCCAACACTGAAAGCGATATTGCTTCATAAGATAATCTTATCAACTTTTAGGAGATAAATCAAGCGTTTTTCTTAGTTTTGTCAACTATACAAGCTATTTGTAACCGGGTTATTTCGTAACCATTAGTAGTCAAATTAAGCCCCATTTCATTGACTTTTTCGTTAGCTTGCTCTAAACAGATATTTTTTTGATAATATTTTATTGGGTCCTCATTAAAATAAATACATTCATTGATCCTATTCATAGGGTTAATTATGCATAAAATGCCAATCATAAAATATTCAGCCATACAGCAGTATAGCACAAATTAAGGGTTGACACACAACATGGGATTTCTTATATAGATGGGATAAGGAGAAAAACAATGACTAGAAGAAACAAAGAAACAATGATCATGAGACGAAAAAATAAATTTGAAGATAGATACGCAAAAGGTATTCATTTTGATGTAAGAACTAAAGGTAGTTGTTATGTAAATATGAAAACTAGGGCAGGTAAATTAACTGTGTACATAGATTCTATGGACGGGTTAACTGATCCACCGTTAGTAAGTGCATGGATCTTCGGTAGAAAAAGAAAAGAAATATTTGTGAAAGGAAACAATGAACTTAAAAAGTAAATCAAAAATGTTCAAAGCATTAGTTGAAAAGATGGATATCGCTCTGTCTGAAAATGCTAACTTTGATCGTATCGCAGATAAATTAAAAAATCTGCATTTAAAAAAGGGAGAAGATTATGTTCAACCTTTACCAACGGATCTGTGTACTTTGCTAGCACAGGATGAATGTAATTGCAGATGAGCTGGTTACATTTATTAATCGCAATTGTTATTTTGACAATCGCATTTCCTAAATTAGCATTATTAATAATCGGAGGGTTATGGCTTTTATAAGAGTAAGCACTATGAATTGGAAGGATAGACAGATCGAAGCTATCAATCGATTGAGTAGAAGAAAAGGTTGGAGCTTTGGTGACAGCAATCCTTACTTTGATAGGGTGTTCAATGTCATTCACAACGATAAGATAAAAACAAAAAAACAAATGAAAGAGGAGTTAAAAAAACATGGATATAAATAAATTTAAATCTGTAGCAGTAAGAAAAGCTGATTACGATACCTTACAAGGACTTTGTAATCAAAAGTTTAGATCACCTGCCTCGATGATATCAAAACTTGTAAATCAGTATGTAGAGTACCAGGCACTAAAAAATAAAATGGATATTGTTGATTATAAAAAACATATTCTAAAAATGGATCCTAAATTAATCGTAACCAAGGAGGACAATGTACGAACCGTGGAAGATAGAGTTAAAAAAAATGGCAGAGCAACTTCAGTTAAAAGAAGAATTACTCGAAAAATTAAAAGAAGAAAATGAAATGTTAAAAAAACAAAAAGTTTTTTTACAAAATAAGTGTAGAGAAAAAAGAAATGATGTCCGATAAAGATTGTATTGATTTTGATAACTATCTCGATGATTTAAAAAAAGGAGAACGAGTTATTCGAGTAAACAATTACATTCGATTTCAAATCCATGATAAAGCGAACGGTCATGATATTCTTATTTTAACGGGTGATGAAAAGAATATTGATTCCGTCGTTGTTCAGAAGTTTGAATGTCGTTGGCCAAAGAACAGAAACCCAAGAAAAAAACCATTTACAAACCATGAAAAAAAGATATAAAAAGAAAATGAACCAAAAATACGGTGATCCTTACAGAATTTGTCAGAACTGCAAGGGTAATGGCTATGTGCGAATTGTCCCTTACTCAGAAACGCAGACTTGCAAAGAATGTGGAGGAGCAGGTCACTTTGAACATGAAAAGATAACCACGAAACACGAACCAGACACAATACCAACGAGTTATGTGTTAAAATTAATTAAGGTTTTAGAGGAGTTCATTCGTGGCAAAAAAAGAACTATTCACTGAACCTTTTTTAATCAGCCTTAAAATTTTAGCTAATAATCTCAATCATAAAGATTATAAAGAAGTTACGGGAACTATGTTTCGTCTGTATATGGGCGATAAACTAGGTTACCATGAAAGCTTTGATCCACAAGTGATGGCAGATATTCATGCCATGTGGGAGTTTGGCAAAGAAAAAAAAGTAGAAAAGAAGGCCAAGCTTTACAAATTAAACGTCGTTGAGGGTGGAAAAGATGCAAATAAATGATTACACTATACCTATGAGCCAAAGAGATGATCATTTAGTGCCTTTTAAGAATAAGCATAGTGGTGAGGATATACACAATGTCATTAATGATGTATTTCTCGATTATGAGGATTCTAAAATCAAAAGAAAAAATATCGAATTGACGATTTACTACCGTGACCTACTCTCTTTCCTTATTAAAAATTATGGGCACTAGTTTTGCAACGCAGCTCTTACAATCCGACGTAGAACCTGAAACCAAGTTGTGGCGAGGAGTCCTGGTCAACGCGATTGAGGATGCACAACAAAGATCCCAAGATCGAAAGCCTAGTATTTTTAAATGTGATGCACACTCATGGATTATGAGTAATGTCACAGATTTTCATACCGTTTGTTATTATGCAGGATTTGAACCTGAAGTCGTGAAAGAACGCTATAAAATGGCGATTATGAAGGGAGATATTCAGTTTAGCCCAAGAAACTTTGCTTGGAAAAAGTATTCCGAACAGTTTACTAAGTACAGAAAATGTCAGGAACCAGAATCAAAAGCATATCATAGAAAACATTTAGAACATTTACGACGTGCAGTAGATATGTGTACTACTGTGTTTATATCGAATTTAGTTACTTCCCTGTAAATAAAAAGGGCAGCCAAAGTCTCCCCGGACTGCCCTTTTCCAACTAACTTAGAAAGAATGATTATGAAACATAATCGAAACTCTCTGTTAGTTTAAAATGTGAAAATAGTCAAGTCATTTGTTCCTCCTAAGTTGAATAAGGGTACTAATATGAAAAACATATAGGTTACAGTATCGTGGTGCGTCATAAATGTCAAATTAAATAATTTAGAATGGTTCTAAGGTACATGGGTAGAGTGTCATGAACCACGGCTCACGGCCAGGTCATTTCTAGGAATCTAGGAGTAGCAAAGTGTGGTTTTACGCCATTTTTGACAATTTACTCCTAGTTTTTACCCTATATACCCTTCTCTTAGAAAAAAAATTTTATTTTTTTTTTCTAAAACTTAAGAAATTTTCTAGGAATCTAGGAGAAACTACCTTAAACTATTGAATTATAAGCATAAAATCACTCCTAGAACCAGTTTTTTTTCTAGGAGTACTCCTAGATTTTCTAGGAGTAACTATACTCCTTACGAGTGGGGGGTAGAAATTTTTTACTAGGGATTTTATTTTCTAAGGAAAGGGTATATGATAAAACCATGCCAAAAAAAGCCAATCAATTAAAAACAGTATCTGAACTTACTCCTAGACAGCGTAAGTTTGTGGATATATATGTTTCAAATTATGGCGAAATATCGAAAGTTGAGGCAGCTAAACAAGCTGGATTCACTTCAACCAATAAATATGGTCCAACAGATCAAGCAAGTAGATTATTAAACCCAGACAAGAACCCTCATGTCGTAAGATATTTTGAAAAAAGAATGGCGCAGGAATTAGAAAAAGAAGAAAAAGATAAACTTATGTCGTATAAACACTATGCTCGAATGAGAGATGCTTCAGAAAAGAAAGGTCAGATGACAGCAGCTATCACTGCTCAGTATCGTAGAGATCAAATGGCAGGTCATTTCATAGACAGGAAAGAGATTAATCATATAGGATTAGAAGGTATGAATAGAGAACAACTGGAGAAACGACTTGAGGAACTTGAATCTAAAATCGGAGAGGCCAAAAACATCATTGACATCACGCCAACTTCGATTATTGAAAACGAATAATTGGAATAAGTTTTTAATTGTGTTTAATGAGGTGCACAATAGTACTTTAACCACTAAACTAGGTAGCGTAAGTGTTAAAACGAAAAATAACAATAAATAAAAAATCCAAAAATTGGAAAGATTTATATCCAATGGTAGAAGTTAAATGGTTGGATATTTGTAGCGACTCGAGTTGGCAAAGCATAAAACAACTTCAGGAAGCAACTTTACCTACATGTGTAACAAAAGGTCATTTGCTAAGTCAGACAAAAGGTGTTACAAGAATATTTGGAGACTACAGCGAGAAAGAAAATGGGGAAATTGAAGAATTGGGCAATACTACTATTATTCCTAATAGTGTCATCACTTCAATCCGTAAAATCGGAGACAATTAGTATAATTTTTGTTAATTCAGACGGAACTTATACGTTAGTTGATAAGAAAGTTGAAGATTGTAACCAATGGTGGGAAGATAATTTGGTTATGATAGAAAATAATTTAAATTGGAAACCTTATCAAAGTCGAACTTTACATCTCATAAATAATAGACCTGTGATAGGTCATATTTGCAATTATTGACCGATTTAATTATGGCTCAAAACAAAGAAACAAGACTGTGGCATGAGCTAAAAGATTTAGATAAAAATTGGCATTTTACACGCATAGAATCTAGTACAGTGAATGGTATTCCTGATGTACATTGTGTCGTAAATCGTCAAGTATTTTGGATTGAACTCAAAGCCAACGCCAGCAAGAATTGTGGTTTGTCAAAGTACCAAATCAATTGGCATATTAAATATTTGAAAGGCAGTAGGATGCACGTATCTTGAATAGGCCCCTCTTGCAGGCGCCTTATGAACTTCTGGCCGTGTCCCGTGAGTCCCGAACCCCGATTCTGATCTCCCGACACAAGAACCTTAGAACATTGATCTCCCTGGCTGGTGAGCTGGCCGCTGGGAAGAGGGGCGTGAAGCCCGATCCCGTAGTCCCACGCCCATAATCCCACGATTATTGAACTAAACTCACCTGGCCATCCCAGCTGGGAGACACCGGTGGCGATCCTAAGCTGCTCGATTCCCGTCCCGTTGTCAAGAAAGACAGGGCAAATGTGTAGATGAACTAAGGAGCTGGGATCTGGCCAGCAGCGGAGAGGCGTGGTACGATTTCAACAAGCGGGGGATTTGGTTTATTTCATTTTCCTTTCTCGTCCCCCGCCCCCGTTCCCACGGCGAAGCTAAACAAAATGTGAGCTCAATCGACTAAAAAATAAAAGGAATCCCCAAAAACCAGATAGAACACCAAGAAGGCCAGCGCGAAGGTTGCATCGAACTGACAATACAAATTTCAAATTGTACAGAAAAAATATTTTTGAAAATAATGGTTGACATTTATCCCATCATATCTTATCTATACAGAGTCGGTTCCCAAGAAAAAAGAAAGAGGATAAGATTCAAAGTATACTAGTTTCGACCGAACGGGACCTCACCGACACAACAACTAACAAGGAGAAAAAAATGAACAAAAAATTAATCAAACAAATGAATGAATACTTCGGATGTGAGTACATAGTTGATGCATCTAAGTTTGATCCAACAAAAGAAGACAAACCTGAAGAAGGAAAAGTATATACACTGACAGGTGGTCCTAAAGATAAATGCATCGCCAATGGCAACACTTGGAAAGAGTCGGAGGTGAGCAATGATAAATAGTTTACTTCCAGAACTAACTGTGGTCGCGCTCGTATTGTCGATCCTAACGATGACAGGAGTGATCACATGGTAAAACATATTATGAGGGATCCATTGTGAGTCAGAGGAAGCTAAGTGGGAAGAAGATAACAATGTAACATGGTCATGCCCAAAGCATGGTAAGGAAACTTACTTTAAAATCAAACAATTGGAAAAACAAAGAAAGATGCGTGAGTACGTTTACGTATGGTTTAAGGACGAGGAGTTCGGTGATGAAAAGATGTGGGTACGAATCACCTCAGGGAGCAGAGCTCGAGGCCAAGGTGTGTTAGACAATCAGCCTATCAAGCTTTTGTTCTACAAGTTAGGTGACATCATCAAGTTCAAGACCGATGATGATGGCATCACATGGGGTAGATAACTTGTTATGGATATTAACCCTCGCACTACCGTTACTATTTGCACCGCGCCTAGCAGGATGGATCTACATCCTGCTACTGACGGCAATGATCCGTGGATGCTCAGGTCTGTAGCCCCACGCCGACACTGCCACGAAGATCTCTTCTATGGAGGTAGACCTTCAGGAGCTGGCCAGGCGGGATCTGGCGCTGCTGATGCCCACGCCCACGCCCACATTTGTTGGGAAATAAGGGATATTAGAAGCAACCGGTTCCCAGCTGGGACTGGCGTGCTGGCAGCAGGAAGCTCGGTCTCCCACGCCCACGCCGTTACGCAGATAGAAAGGGACAAATGTAGAGGAGAACCGGACCCAGACGCCAGCGGCGAACGGCAGCTGACGAGCTGGAAAAGTTTTCTAAAAATAGTTCTTGCATACTGCGTGGGATATGATAAGAGAAAGAAAACTAACTTAACAAGGAGAAAATAAAATGGGCTTTGACTTATATAGTACAGGCAATCACAAAACAGAAAAAGGCGAATACTTCAGAAACAATGTGTGGTGGTGGAGAAGATTAGCCGACTTCGTTTGCGAATATACAGGAGTTGTCGCTGATGAAGATAAAGCAAGTTGGCAACACAACGACGGACACGAGGTAAGTGAGCAAGAGGCAATGCAGATTGCTAGACAACTAAAAGCACTTATCAAAGACGGCACGGTTTCAAAAGCGATAAGAAAAACCGAAGAAGAACAGAAAGAAGCCGAAGCGAATAATAAGTTCGTTGAAATCTTGCACAAGATGTTGGCAGATAAAGTTGAAAGAGAAACAGGAAAAACTAATCTTGCCCCTGCCGACTATCCAAAGGACGACCACGATACTTGGGATTGGATACAATCCAAATATAATTATAGTGCTTCCTATCCATTCACTATGGCAAATGTTGAGGAGTTCATAGAGTTCTGTGAACAATCCAACGGCTTTCGTATATGTTGAGTTAATACAAAACTGACCACGCCCACGCCCACGCCCACGCCGTGTGGCGTGTGGCTTGGTTAGACTTAAACAAGAACTGGCGACGGCACCAGTTGGCAGCTCAAGTTCGGACCTATGATTGTAGTATTATTTATATTCTTAATTGCTTTGATGATTTATTTATTAGTTGATTAAGATTAATTGTGGATAAATTATTTTTAATTATTTTAAAAATATATGTTGCTTTTAATTTTTTCGTGTCCTATAAACATGGGATAACAATTAACTATGAAAGGAAAATGTTATGAGCAATCAAAACGTAGTAAGACTACAAAAGAAAGCTACTAAACAAAACCAACAAGACCTACTCAACTATGGTATGGGTAAAGACAATCATAAAGAAATGGGTAAGCAATTAAAATTAATTGTACCAACTCATATTGATTTGTTTAAACGATTAAAAACTAACTTAATTATTTTTAATAAGTTAGATGATTATGAGGGCTATGCTCAATTAATCAATCGTAAGTTAAATCGATTTGATGTCACAAAGTTTAAGGAATTAAATCCAGATGAATACTTGAAGTATTTAGTTCCAATGGAAACTAATGAAATCAAAATCAAATACCAAAAGAGAGGTAATTAATATGAGCAACCTAGTAAGAATAGTTAATCAGATAGTTGAACAACAAAAGACTAATGAAGTTGAACAAGCAAGTACCAATGGAGTTAGTTCAAGTCTTAACTATCAATTTATGTATAAACAATTAGAGAGTGCTGTTGAGGAAATTATAATACAGTATCCTAATGACCCTATCGTAAATGAATTAAAACAAAAGTTGGTTAGGAATTTAAGACCTATCCTTGAGTTAATTCAGAACGACCCTAATCAAAACTTTGATAACTAATTAAAGTTATACCTGTTAGCCCTCATGGGCTAACAGGTGCATCACCTTCTACCATCTCCATATCCTTCACCTGCCTGACCTCGCCTTGATAGAGGTACCAAATCTAGTATAGACATATAAACTTTCCACAACATCTTGTTCCCACGCTATCGTCTAGATTGTATCTTAAAACGCTGGCTTAAAACTCGATTTCATAGATGTATAGAAGTTTTAAACGTTATGGATTATATTAAAAGGGGACCCAATGCAAAAAGAATTGTTAACAAACGAACAGCTTAGATTAGCTGTAGAAAAAAAATGGATTGAGCACATAAAGTTGTGCCAGGATAATTTTATATATTTTGTGAAAGAGGTTTGGCCTGATTTTATATGTAGATTGGATCCTAATCCTAAAAAGTGGGGCCACCATCAACATATAGCTGCTGAGTTTACAAAAATTTCTACACAGAAAAAAGGGAGGCTCATTATCAATATGCCCCCTAGACATACTAAATCTGAATTTGCATCCTTCCTATTTCCTGCTTGGATGATAGGGAAGTATCCAAATCTAAAAATTATGCAAGTTTCACACAACGCAGAATTATCATCAAGGTTCGGATCTAAGGTTCGTAACCTAATGGAACAGAAAGAGTATAAACAGATCTTCGGAGATGTTAAACTACGAGAAGATAGTAAGGCTAAAGGCCGATGGGAGACCAATCATGGCGGGGAATACTTTGCAGCGGGTGTTGGCGGTTCTATCACAGGACGAGGGGCGGACTTACTTATTATCGACGATCCACATACTGAACAAGATGCCATGTCTGATTCAGCTATGGAAAGAGCATACGATTGGTATGTATCAGGACCAAGACAACGTCTTCAACCTGGAGGCTCAATTGTAGTTGTAATGACAAGATGGGCTGAAGATGATTTGACAGGAAGATTAATCAAGGCTCAAAAAGAACCTAAGGCTGACAAGTGGAATGTAATTTCATTTCCTGCAATATTAGATTCAGGGAAACCTGTATGGCCTGAGTATTGGGAACTAGAAGAATTAGAAAAAGTTAAAGCATCACTTCCTATCAGAAACTGGTCTGCACAATACATGCAGAACCCAACATCAGAAGAAGGTGCAATCTTAAAAAGAGAATGGTGGATACCTTGGGAGAAACCAACGATGCCAAGACTACAACATGTTATTCAATCTTATGATACTGCATTTAGTGCAAAAGAGACTGCTGACTATTCTGCAATTACAACTTGGGGTGTCTTCTTTCCAAAAGAAGATGGTAAACCTGCAATGGTGTTATTAGATGCAATGAAAGGCAAGTTTGACTTTCCAGAACTAAAAGCAATCGCAATGGATCAATACAAATACTGGGAGCCTGAGTCCGTGATCATTGAGGCTAAGGCTACAGGGGAACCACTCATGCAAGAGTTCAGACGGATGGGGATTCCTGTCATTCCATTCGTACCATCACGGGGCAAGGACAAGCATTCACGGGTCAACGCCTGCGCACCAGTATTCGAAAGTGGCCAAATATATTATCCAGAGGACGAGAAATTTGCTGAAGAAGTCATTGAAGAATGCGCAGCTTTCCCTCATGGAGCTCACGATGACTATGTCGACAGTACCACACAAGCCGTGTTAAGATACCGACAAGGAAACTTCATTGAGTTATTAAATGACCATGAAGAAGAATTATATAACGTTCCAAAGGAGTACAAATATTATGGGTAAGCTGACAATGCAACAAGCTGAAAAATTTATGGAAGCAGCTAAAAATGCTGAGACAAATCCAATTGATGATAAGTTTTATCCTGAAAGTAAAATTACTACAGCAGATAAAATTGATACAGGTGAGCCAAGACCTTTACCTGACAAAAAAACAAAGAAGATGCCTGGAAAAACCGTAGGAAAAATTAAAACATTATTAGGAGACCTACCAAAAGATGAAGCTAAAATTTTAGGAAATCTACCAAAAGGAAAACCACAATATCTTAATAGAAACAGTGGATCTAAAAAAGCTGAAAAGAAAAAAATGCCTAAAGCTAGAGATATGGCAATGGGTAATAAGAACATTGTTTATCTAGGAGATCCATACATGGTCGATGGTAAAATGTATGACCCTGTTAAAGAACATCCAGAAGATTATATTAGACCTAAAGATGCGAAGACTTATAGTGAAGGTGGTGAGATCAACGTCGGTAAAGGCGGAGATTATATTAAAGATTTAATTGACTAATGGCTGGACTTGGTGAACTTTACAATAAAGAAATACTTGAAGATCAACCAACATCTTCAGTCCCTAAGGTAGATTCTGATCTAACTGAACCTTATGACCCGTCAGCTGCAAGAGGACTTGCGGGAATTGCGATAGCTGGTGCAGGAGCCGTGGCTCTTAGAACACCGATTGGTAGAGCCCTTAAAAAGATCACATCCCTTACAACACCCAAGCTACCCGTTTCACGGATCAAGGAACCAGTTGATGAGGTAGAAGAAATTTTAACAATTGCTCCAACTAAAGTTGAAAGAGGACAGTTAATGACTCGACCTCAAATATCTCAACAGGAACAAATTCGACAGGAAGCAATTCAAAAATCTAATGAGTTAAAAAAACTTGCTTACAACAATCCATTATCCAGAGGGGGTAAGACTAATAGAATTGGTTCATCACTTTGGGATTACATTGCAAGACACCCGATTGCAGGTGCACGAAAACCAGAAGAGTGGATTAAAGATTTTAAATCAGGCGGTCCTGGATCTTTCAAAACAGGGAATCCAAATTTTAAAAGTATTAACCAATCCGTTAAGAAAGAAGAACTATGGGATTCAAACTTAGTTCAATTTGATAAAGATGGAAATGTTGTTGGTGGTTTTTTAAAAACTGCAATGGAGAAAAAGATACCATTAACTAAAATGGATCTATTATACATTGTAGAAAAAGCTCCTGTGAATAATTTAAAAATGAGAAAGCTTAGAATAGATCCTAAGATTGTAGATGATGCAGAAGAAGTTTCTAAAACATTAGATGCAACTTTGGGTGAGATTAGTACCAAAATAAGTAATATAAGATTAGATGATGCAACTCAAGCTCAAACAGAACTTTTCCAACGAATAGTCCAACAACAAAAAGATTTACGAAAAATTAATGCAAGATTTAATAATCAGTTCAGAGTGATTGATGGTGATGATAGTCAAATATTTAATGACAGTGAGCTTTTAAAAGTTTTTGATGAACCAATTGAAAATGTTAAAGCTTTAGCTGAGAAAGCAAGTAGACTTGGTGTAGGCATTGATCCTAATGAAGTAACAAGCGTTACTAATTTTGCTAAAAATTTAAGTACAGATGTTGGAAGACGATTACAACTACAACAAACTCAAGGTATGGTACCAAAGTATGGGGGTTATAGTGATTATAGAACTAAAGGTGGTGATGAGTATTTTGAAAATGTAGTGTACTACCCTAGACCATTACCTTACGGACAAAAATTACCTACTGGTTATAATGCACACTATAAATCAGAATATGGAGTAACGAAAAAGATTCCTAATCAGGTGTATCACACAAGAGGCTCTATTAGAAATGGTGGAGCAAATCCTAGAAACCAAAAAGTAATGTTGATTGATGAAATACAATCTGACTATCATCAATTATTAAGAAAAGAAAATCCAGCAAGAGACAAGGTCGTTAATGCATTTGGAAATGAAATAGAATTTTTTTCAGCAAATAGAAAATTAGAAAAACTTGTAGATGAGATGACTAGTATTTCACGTAAGGGAATTAGAATGACTCCAGATGATATGAAACGATTTGATCAATTAAAAACTGACTTTGGAGAACTTAGAAAAAATTCTTTAAATGTTTCAAACATTAGTTCCGCACAAGCACAAGAAGGAATTCCATTCTTACCTTTACATGGAAAAGAAAACTGGGGAGCACATGCACTTAAAAACCAACTCAAAGATGCAGCCGATCAAGGATTAGATTATGTTGCAATTACACCTGTTGAATATCTACACCATGCTAAACGAACAAGATATTTAGGAGATATAGAATTTTATGGAACAAGAACAGGTAAAGCAGGTTTTGAAAAATATGGTGGTCCACAAGGAGTCGTTAGAAGAATAGGAGATAGAGATGTTCCAATAGCGGGTAAAGATGGTAAACCTCAATTTACAGATCCTAAAAAAATGGCGACCTTACCTGCAGTGATGAAAAGATTAGCTCAACAATATAACTCAGAAGTTAAGACAATTCCTGTAGCAAAATCTAATCCTGATAGACCTTATAAGGTGCTTAAAAAAGTAGAAGGAACTCAAAGAAAACAATTTGGTTTAAATCCAGATAAAACTAATGAACACATAGCAGCTTTTAGAACTGAACAAGAGGCTCAATACTATTCAGGACGATATGGTGGAGATGTTAAGTTCATAAGTGGCGATTCTCCTGAAAATTACATGGATGCATTCGCAATTAAAGTTACTCCAGAAATGGCCTCAAAACCTTTTAAAGCCTACAACACGGGTGGTCTAGTCGTAAATATATTTGCGTGATATTATAAATCTGTTATAACAAATAGGAGATAATTATCATGGCAAGCAAAAAATTAAAAAACGCTATGAAGGCAGCCTTGATTGGTTTTGCTGGAGCTAAAATGCTAGGTGCCGGTGCAAAAGGAGCTACTGCTGCAAATGTTGATAGTGGTAGAGGCGGTTCTTCTGCAAGTGCAATGGCTAGAAAAATGGCAAACAAAGCAAGTTACAAAGATAGTATCATGAGGGGTGGAGCTGGAACAAAAGCTGGTTCAATCGGAATGGGACAAAAAATTAAAAACTTTCTTACTAAAGAAGTTATTAATATTCCTAAAACACCTGGAAGTGAAAACTTCGGACTTGGTGTTATGGATGGAGCTAAAGCAGGTAAAATGATCAAAGCTAGAGGCGGAAAGATGGTTAATTTAAAACCAACTAAACTATACTAATGGCTGAAATAGAGAAACAAAATGAACTTCCTGAAGAAGAAGTTGAAACAGAAGAAGTTGACGTAGAAGTTGAGGGTGAAGAAGAACTTCCTGAAGAGGAAACACCTGAGGAAGATTTTTATAGAAACCTAGCTGAAGAGATGGACGACCGAGTTCTTGGTCGAATGTCTGCACAACTTGTTCAGGATTACAAACGAGATAAAGTTTCAAGATCGGATTGGGAGCAGGCTTACACCCAAGGTTTAGATTTACTTGGATTCAAGTATGTTCAAAATACTAGACCGTTTCAAGGTGCAAGTGGTGTTACCCATCCGCTCTTATCAGAAGCTGTAACACAATTCCAAGCACAAGCTTATAAAGAATTATTACCAAGTGATGGTCCTGTAAGAACTACAGTGATTGGTGCACAAACAAAAGAAGTTGAAGATCAAGCAACTAGAGTAAAAGATTTCATGAACTATATGTTGATGGAAGAAATGGAAGAGTACACACCAGACACAGATCAACTTTTATTTTATTTACCACTTGCAGGATCTGCATTTAAAAAAATTTACTACGATGAAATTAAACAAAGAGCAGTTGCTAAATTTGTACCTGCTGAAGATTTAATTGTTCCATACTATGCAACCGATTTAAAAGATTGTGAAAGAATTACACATCTTGTTAAGATGTCAGAGAATGATGTTCTTAAACAACAGAAAGCAGGATTCTATAGAGATGTAGAATTATTACCTAAACAACCTGAAAAGAGTCCAATACAAGATAAGTTAAATGAATTAGAAGGTGTTAAACCTGCAGGAGAAAAAGAATATCAATATAATATTTTAGAAATGCATATTGATTTAAACTTAAATGAGTTTGAAGTAGAAAATGCAGAGAAAGAAATTAAATTACCTTACATCGTATCTATTGATGAAGGTTCAGGAGAAGTTTTATCTATTTATAGAAACTATAATCAAGATGATGACACTTATCAAAGAAAAGAATACTTCGTACATTACAAATTTTTACCTGGTCTAGGGTTTTATGGCTTTGGTTTAATACATATGATTGGTGGATTATCTAGATCTGCTACTCAAGCATTAAGACAATTGCTTGATGCAGGTACTTTAGCGAACTTACCTGCTGGATTTAAGTCTAGAGGTATTAGAATTAGAGATGATGATCAACCTTTTCAACCTGGAGAGTTCAGAGATGTGGATGCTCCTGGAGGAAATATCAGAGATCAGTTCCAAATTTTACCATTTAAAGAGCCAAGTGCTACTTTATTCCAACTTTTAGGCTTTGTTGTACAAGCAGGACAGCGTTTTGCAGCAATTGCAGACATGCAAATGGGTGAAGATTCACAAAATAGAGCTGTTGGAACAACAATTGCTCTCTTGGAACGTGGTTCTAGGGTCATGAGTGCTATTCACAAGCGTTGTTACTATGCAATGAGACAAGAATTTAGACTTTTAGCAAAAGTTTTTGCTGATTATCTGCCTCCTGTGTATCCATATGCAGTTACAAACGCAGATAGATTTGTAAAATTACAAGATTTTGACGATAGAGTAGATGTTATTCCTGTTGCAGACCCAAATATTTTTTCAATGGCACAAAGAGTAACTTTAGCGAACGAAAATTTAAAAATTGCAGCATCAAATCCTCAAATGCACAATTTAAGAGAAGCTTATAGACGTGTTTATGAGTCTTTAGGTACAAAAAATATTGATGCTTTATTAAAACCAGAAATTCAACCGGTTCCAGAGGATCCAGCAACTGAAAATGCTAAATCCTTACAAATGCAAATGCTAAAAGCATTCCCTCAACAAGATCATGACGCTCATATTGCAGCACATAGAGCATTTATGGCGACAAGAATGGTACAAATTAATCCAATGGTGTACGCATTATTACAAGGGCACATATCTGATCACATTGCATTAAAAGCACATGGTGAAATAGGAGATTTGGTACAAAATACTCCTGAATTAGCAATGCAAGCAGAACAAGATCCAGAAGGATTTAAGATTTTATTTGATTCAATGGTAGCTAAAAAAGTTGCAGAGATCACTACAATGTTAGCTCAAGAAGAAGCAGGCGGACAACAACAAGATCCTTTAGTTGCATTAAAACAAAGAGAATTAGATTTAAGAGCAATGGATTTACAAAGAAAAGCTCAAGAAAATATGATGGATCAAGAAAGAAAAACAATGGAGTTTGAAGATCGACTAGATCTTGATAAAATGAAGTTAGAATCAGCGGAAGATCAAGCTGCAGAGAGAATAAGAATCGCAGAAGAAAAAATAGCTATGCAAGGAGCAAAACAAAATGCCGCTAAACAAAAAGGGTAAAAAGATATTAGCTTCTATGGAGAAGCGCTACGGTACGAAAAAAGGTAAGTCTGTTTTTTATGCCATGGAAAATTCTGGAAAGTTAAAAGGTATTAAAGCTGCAAGCGGTAGTGCAGTGGATACAGGAGATTTAGGTTCAGAAGCTGCAAATGTTGCAGCCAACCAATCCGCAATGGCTTCATTAGGAGGCGGTAATAATGCAACGGATCCAGGTATTGCTACTGATTCAATTACAAGTTTTTCAGGTAATCTTAGAGCAAGACAACAATCTTTAGGGTTAGGAAATATTATACCTGGTGCAGGTTTTATGAATGCTATAGGAGCATTAAGAGATACCATGGTAGGTAAACAAGTTATGGGAACTAAAGATAAGAATAAGGTACAAACACCTCAAGCAACTTTAGCAACTAATGATAAACCACAACTTTGTCCAGATGGAACTTATCCTCCATGTAAAACACCAGAAACTCAAAAATTTGAATATGGTGGTAGTGTTGTGATATCATCTAACGTAGATAAAAGTTTATTATGATTAATAAAAAATTAACAAAAACAATTCCTCCTAAGAAAGGACCGAACTCACAAGTTCCTCCTATTAAATTAAACATGGGTGGATGTCCTAATAGAGAAGCTACCGATAAAAATATATATCCAGGTAATAGCTCAATACAAGTAAAAGGTTTTGGATTTCAGGGGGTCAAATGATATTTAAAAAACTTGCAAGATTTATTTGGTGTTTATTTTTTCCGCCAATAATTTATAAAGAAAAAATTATAAAAAAAGAACATTGTAATCGACATGAACAATTTAAAAAAGGTTGTTCAGAATGTAGAGGTTTAAATGGTAGCTAAAATTGCAAAATACATAGGAAGTCAAATTGCAAAAAGAGTTTTAAAAAATAGACCTGATCTTCATAAAAAATTTGATGATATTATGAAAAATGATGTTGATGTCACTATGTCTTCTGAATCACAAATATCACAAGGATTAAAGATTTTAAGAGAACAAGAAAAAGGACTGTCTGGACTTACTAAAAAATCCAAAGGTGGATTACAATTTAAAGGTAGCGATTATTATAAAGATTTGTTATAAATCTTAATGTTCGAAAATTTTTCTAAAAAAGAACAATTAATATTTTTATCGGGTGTATTTGAGGGTGAGGGTTGGTTTGGTGTAAATAGATTTGGAAACCGAAACCCTGTAGCTGTTTTAGAAGTTCAAATGTCTGACGAAGACGTTATAAAAAAATTTCAAAGATATTTTAATTTAAATAGTAATATTTGGTTTAGAAAAAGATCTAAAAAACATTATAAAGATATGTGGAGATTTTGGCTTAAAGGCACACGTGCTTTACACTTCATGGAGGAGATGTTACCCTATTTAAGTATAAGGAGAAAAGAACAATATTACAATGTGGTTAAATCTATTGGGAATGGCCCTAAAGACTGGAGCTCACCTATATTCAAACAAACAGAAAACCAAACAAGCGATGTCTGATGCTGCGTTGAGGAATGCAGAAATGCAAGCTCGCGGCGAATTAGAATATAACGGTAAATTATTAGAAGCAAGGCAATCGGACTGGAAGGACGAATTCATATTAATTTTACTTTCAGCCCCTATACTACTTCTTGCGTGGGCAGTTTTTTCGGATGACCCAACTGCAATGGACAAAATGAAATTGTTTTTCGAATATTTCTCACAACTTCCGTTCTGGTATCAAACCATATTTGTCGGAGTAATTGCGAGCGTGTACGGACTTAAAGCTACAGACTTGATTAAACGTAAGTAAGTGATATACATCACCTATGATTAGAGGTGATAGTTCAGAATACGATCTATTAGAAAAATGGTCAAACTTTGATTGCCAAGGACACAAATCTTGTGAGATTGGTGTTAGAGAAGGTTTGGGCTCTAAAATAATTTTAGACAATATTAAAAATAATTATATTCATGTTGGTGTTGATCCTTATGGTAATTTAAACTACCAACATTACGATCATACTCCATCTTATACTTGTGATTATACTGATGAGATGCGTGATACTATGTTAAATGATTTTTATAAATACAGAAATGCTGGAAAATTTGTATTATGTAATATGACGGATACCCAATTTATGAATGATTCAGAACATAGATTTTCAACATTTGCTTTTGTTCATTTTGACGGTCCTCATATGACTAAAGATGTTATAACTGAGGCAGTTTGGTTTGCAAATAGAACTGCGCCTAATACAAGATATGTATTTGATGACTACACTAAATATGAAATGCCACTAATAGAAACTATATTGAAAAAATATGGTTTTTCTACTGTAGAACAAGGAAAAAATAAAATTTTATTAGAAAAAAATGAATCTTGATTTAGATACACTACAATCCATTAGACATTACATCAAAAAACAGATAGATAAGACTAAAGAGGATTTGGTGTACCATGTAGACACCATCGACAACCTATCGTATTCTAGAGGGAAACTCAGCGCTTTAGAAACGCTGCTACAGGATCTTAAAGACCTGCAGAGAAACGAGGAGAATGTCGATGACGATAATAACACCTGATTCCACAATTGTTGGGATCAATAAAATAAATGGTGGGGCTGCACCAGAATCAAAAGAACAAGCCATACCTACTGATCCAGAAGGTATTCAAAAATATCTCGACCTTATACCAAAACCAGTTGGTTATAGACTTTTAGTTAGACCTTACGCAGGTCCGAAAAAAACTAAAGGTGGAATAATTTTAACTGATAACTCAAGCGAAACTATTCAAATGACAACTGTTGTTGGTTTAGTTGTTGAAATGGGTGATCTTTGTTATGCGGATAAAGATAAATTTCCAAAAGGTCCTTGGTGTAAAAAAGGACAATTTGTAATCTATGGAAGATATGCTGGATCTAGATTCAAAACAAAATACGGTGAACATCGAATTTTAAATGACGATGAAATCATCGCAACAATAAGTAAACCAGAAGATATTCTGCATTTATATTAAGGAGGAAACATCATGGCTGATGCAAATAAAAACCCTGAAGTAGAAATCGATCTTGACGATGTAAAAGATACAGATGTTAATATTGAGGAAACAAAACAGGAAGAATCTAAAGAACCAAATTTAAATGTTGGTGAAGTAGATTTAGGTTATACTGATCATGACAAAGAGCAACCAAAAGAAGAAGTTGCTTATGAAGTTCAGGAAGAACCAAAACAAGAAACACAAACAGAGCAGAAAGATGATTTTGATGATTTATCAAAAGTATCTGATGCAGTCAAAAAAAGAATTGATAAACTTACAAGAAGATACAGAGAGGCTGAAAGAAGAGAACAAGCAGCTTTGGATTTTGCAAAAGGTTTACAAAAAAAATATGATGATTCGCAAACAAAATACGATTCTGCGGATGAGAAATATTTAAAAGAATTTGATGCTAGAGTTGATGCTCAAAGAGAACAGGTAAAAAGAAAGCTTAAAGAGGCTATTGAAGCTAATGACGCAGATGCGATCATGCAAGCTAATGACGAGCTTACTCAATTAACTGTTGAAAAAGAAAAAGCTAGAATTAAGATGGCAGATAGAGAAGCTAGACTTAAACAGCTTGAAGAGCAGAAAAATAGCGTCAAAGAAGAGCCAAAATACTCAGAAAGAGACATTGTCCCTCAAGAGCCTAGTTCTAGGGCTAGAGAGTGGGCTGGCAAAAACACTTGGTTTGGTAATGATAGAATCATGACCACTGCAGCAATGACTATACACGAAGATCTAGTGGGTATGGGTGTTGATGTTGAAAGTGATGAGTATTATAATGAGATAGACAAACGAATGAAGGATAATTTCCCTCATCGTTTTGCTGTTCAAGAGCAACGAAGACCCGTCCAAAAAGTTGCTTCTGCTGGAAGAACTCAGCAGGGACGTAGATCTGTGAGACTCACCAAATCACAGGTGGCTATTGCCAAAAAATTAGGGGTGCCACTAGAAGAATACGCTAAATACGTGAAGGAGGTACAGTAGTATGAGCGATAATAAAAATAGAACTTCACGCGCATCTGAGGAACTTAAAAATTTAAGAAATAAACCTTGGACGCCACCATCATCTCTGGATGCACCACCTGCGCCAGACGGTTATGTCCATAGATGGATCAGAACCGAAAGTATGGGTTTTCAGGATACAGCAAATGTATCTAAGAAAATGAGAGAAGGTTGGGAATTTGTGAGAGCTGAAGAGATTAAAAATCAACTCGGTGATCACTCTTATCCAGTCATAGCTCAGGGAACTTACGCAGGTTTGATCGGGGTTGCTGGCCTTGTGTTGGGAAGGATACCTGAAGAGATCGCAAAAAGCCGTGCTGAGTATTTCAAAAGAATTACTCAAGACAGAGTCGACGCGGTAGACAACGATGTCATGAAGGAACAACGACCGGAGATGCCTATTAATATTAGTAGACAATCTCGCGTAACTTTTGGTGGTGGAAATAAATCCTAATTATTTGGGAATATTCACTCCAAAGTAAAAAGTAAACAATAAAAGGAGAAAATAACTATGGCTAATGTAGCTGAAAAATATGGTCTTAGACCAGTAAGAAAGTTAGATGGCTCTCCATTTATTAACGCGCAAAACAGATACAGAATTGCAGCGAACTATGGAACACCAATTTACCAAGGTGACTTGGTAATACCTGTTACAGGTGGTGGAATCCAAAGAGCAGTTGCAAATACTTCTGAAATGGTTGTGGGCGTTTTTAACGGAGTGTTCTACACAGATCCTACTACTCAGAAGCCTACTTGGAAAAACTATTATCCAGGAACAGTTAACGCTAGTGACATTGTCGCTACCGTTATTGATGATCCAAATGTAGTTTATTCAATAGACTCTGATGGTGCGTTCGCAGTAGCAGACATCTTTAAAAACTTTGCAATAACAAACGCCGGCGGTAGCACTCAAACAGGTATATCTCAAGTTCAATTGGACTACAGTGTATCTGGTTTAACAACAAGTGGTACTGTGCTTCAAGCAATTGATATATCGCAAGATACAAACAATTCAACAGCTGGAAGCGTGAATGTGGATGTGTTAGTTAGAATTAACAAACACTTCTATAGTCAAGGCACAGGCATATAATAGGAGTAAATAAATATGGCTATATCACGATCACAACTAGTTAAAGAACTAGAGCCAGGTTTAAATGCACTATTTGGCCTGGAATACAACAGATACGACAATGAGCATGCAGAGATCTTCATGGCAGAAGCTTCAGACAGAGCGTTTGAAGAAGAAGTTATGTTATCTGGCTTTGGCACAGCAGCAACTAAAGCTGAAGGTGCTATGGTCACTTTTTGACCAAGCTTCTGAAGTATACACTTCAAGATACACTCACAATACTGTGGCGTTAGCATTTGCTATCACAGAAGAGGCAATTGAAGATAACTTATACGACAGATTAGCGGGCAGATATACAAGAGCTCTTGCTAGATCAATGGCGCAATCTAAACAAATCACAGCAGCGAATGTATTAAACAATGCGTTTGATACAGGAGGAAGCTACAATGGAGGTGACGGTAAAGCACTTTGTACTACTGACCACCCATTAGCTAGTGGCGGAACGTTCAGAAATGAACTTTCAACTGCTTCTGACTTGTCAGAAACATCGTTAGAACAAGCGTTAATAGATATCGCAGCGTTCGTAGATGAAAGAGGATTAAAGATCGCTCTACAAGGTAGAAAATTGATTATTCCAAAAGAATTACAATTTACTGCTGAGAGAATCATGAAATCACCTTTATCTACAACTCCAGGCGGTTCTGCAGCGTTTGCTAAAAACGACATCAACGCAATGATGAACATGGGTATGATTCCAGAAGGTTATAGAGTTAACCACTTCTTAACTGACACGGATGCATTCTTCATTATGACTGATGCGCCGAACGGCTTGAAACACTTTGTAAGATCGCCAATTAAAACTGCGATCGAAGGTGATTTCGACACTGGAAACGTAAGATTTAAAGCTAGAGAAATATACAGCTTCGGTTGGTCTGACCCTAGAGGAATCTTCGGCTCTCCAGGAGCGTAATAGACTTAGTTATAGGGGCGTACTTTACGCCCCTATACTTTACCCTTATAATGGAGAT
>LSRR01000215.1_pt1 | contig 27785 bp, 36 predicted proteins | sample 1162981 | NCBI WGS metagenome assembly LSRR01 (sample SAMN03256433, study PRJNA305521) | marine metagenome | biome: Estuarine; feature: Estuary; material: Brackish water; isolation source: iron chloride precipitation of viral particles from surface water samples | place: USA: Chesapeake Bay ... | reverse complement strand
CAAGGCGGTTTTTCAGCCATTTTTTCGGCCTGATCAAGTTCAGCCATGCAGCCAGCCCACTGCTGCAACTGCTTGCTCATATCCTGCAGTTCCCGACCGACACTGACGCCTTTTCGCAAAAAATTATAAGCGGCCTGTGCACCCGCTATCGCAACACCTATCTCTATCATGCTTCATAAAACCTCACAGGGCATATAATGTTAGGGTGTACGCGATAGACACGTCTAATATTTTCAGTGTTACACTGATAATGACACGCTTTATAAAACCAGCTTCCATAGCCGTTTATAAACAGATGTCCGTACCCTATAAATACAAGGGTACAAAGCATGTCATCGTTCCATCAAACGATCTAGTTTTTCTTCGATGCGATCAAACCGAGCTACGATCTGATTCATCACAGTAGAGCTATCAACTTTAGTGACATACTCTTTTGCCATTTCCTCTCGTGTTTTATTAAGTAGTATTTGAATACGAGCTACTTCACTATGTTGAGCTTTTAGCCACCAACCTAGCCCCCCTATTGCGGCAGTTAGTCCCACATTTATAATAGAACTCATCTCCATTACGCGTACACCACGTCGGTGGTCTGCACGTCGATTACCCATTTTAGATCAGTTGCAGCAGCACCTGTAACCGAAACCTCTAAGGCACCTGCGTCTGACGTAGATGCAGCAATTGCCAGTCCATACCCAGACACGTTTGTGCGGGCTGTTATGTCACTTTGAACGATCACAGCGCTTCCAGAAGCCTCGCGTCTCGCTACACCTTTAATATCCCATGCGGATACATCCGTACCATCTGCGGCTTGCTCTCGTACTATGGCTGTGCCTGTAAAAGTAATTGCTGAACTTGTTGCCAAGAATATTTGGTTGGATGTAGACCCTGAACCGCCATCCGTAGTGGCAATAGTTTCGGTAGCGTCGGCAGTGGTAGCGATTAATACATACCTACCTTCTATAGTAGGGTCAGCCCATTCTGCCGCAGTAGCACCGGAGTTGACTGTTAATACTTGCCCCGCAGTACCCAGTGAAGCTGGAATGTTAACTTGAATGTCTCTGCCATCCACAGTACCTGTTACAGCTATGTTACCCGTTACAGTAATACCTGTTGCAGATGTCGCTAGTGTAGCGGTATTATCATAATACAACGTTACTGCACCATTCAATACACCTGTAATTATATTTTCTATGCCTGTTGTAGATTGCAAGTTAATAGCATCAGAACGGATATTTAGATTAGACGTTGCGTTCGTAATATACGCCTGACCGTCTTGATATAGCTGTAACTCGTTACCAGAACCAAACTGTGCTTTGTTTGCATTGCCAAACAGGATGTCATTAGAATTAACATCTAAATCACCTCCCAATTGCGGGGTGGTGTCATCAGCAACTTCGCCAAGTGCGCCCAGATTAGTCCGTGCTGTAGCAGCGTCCGATGCACCTGTTCCACCATCCGTTACAGCTAAATCGGTAATTCCTGTTATGTTGCCCCCACTAATTGTTGGGCTGGTTAGGGTTTTGTTTGTGAACGTCTCGGTTCCGTCTAACGTACTAAGTGTACCTGTGGTTGGTAGCGTTACGTTTGTTGCACCTGTCGAAGTCAACGTAAGTGCATAGGCACCCGCCGTGGTTAGGCTACCAGCAAGAGAAATGGCCTTACCCGCTATAGACAACGATGCAGCGTTAGATACTGCCTCTACTACATTTGTACCGTCACAGTACAACAACATTGCGGTGCCGTCAGGAACAGCGATACCAGTACCTGAGCTAGTCTTTAGCGTAACAGTATAACTATTACCGACTGAATTATCCGCTACATATAGTTTAGAAGACGCAGGACATATAACCGTCGCATTACCTGTGAGCGCAGTCCCTGTGTCGGTAAATTTCAGTATGGCAGCGCGAGATTCTGCGGTAGTACCGTCTGCTGTAGTTAAGGTGTGAGAATTAGTAGACCATGTATTTATAGTCGCTAGCCCAGCAACGGCCTCATCGACCATCGAAGTGATGTTGTTGTTAACCGTATCGCCCCATGTGCCGTCTAAAGTGCCCGAAACAGGCAACGCTAGTTTTAATAATGGTGTATATGTTGTCATACTAGCCTCACTGTTTGTCGTACACGTCTACCCAATTTGGAGTCTGTGCGTCATCCACATCCTGCCATATGAGCAACCTGCCAAGTTCACCCGTAGCTGTCACACTCGTTACTTGTACCCGCATATTAATAGCAACATCTACATCGCCTACCGTTAGTGTAGCAGAATTACCAACGACTTGGAATATTGCATTTGTAGCCACACTTACGGTGCCTATAGCACCTGTTGCTTGAACCCCTGTAACTGTTGTATTTCCATCAGCGGATACAACTACATTGCCTATAGATCCAGTCACCTGCAGGCCAGTAGGAATGATAGTCGCTGCACCTGTTATGGTAACCGTGCCTAGCGCCGTGGTAGCAGATATTCCTACGACTGTAGCGTTTGCATCCGCGACTACAGTTACGTCACCTATAGCGCCTGTGGCTTCTACTCCAGTAAGCGTAAAGTCCGCATCACCTGTAACAGTTACAGACCCAATACCACCTGTGGCTTCTAAACCAGAAGGTTCTATTAAGGCCGTACCTCTTATGGTAACAGAGCCTAGCGCGGTAGTGGCTTCCACCCCCGTCAAACGAGCTATGTTCTGCTCGAATGTAGACGCTAATGGTGCGCCTGTAAGAGGGAAGAAGCCTAACATTTACTTACCCCGCGATAGCGGCATTGCCAGCAGTAATCGCATTGTTAAGGGGCGTCATGTCCTCATTTGTCCAGTGAGTATAGTTAACCATACCCTCTAAATGTTGGACATTCCGCTGAAGAACAGTTTCATCATCTGCATAAGCATCTGGATCTGCAACCACAGCGTTAATCAAGTTTACACTATCCATGCAAGCGGAGTAGTGCTTTGCGATTTCTTCCGCCGTAGGCGTGTGCACGTCATCGGTCATTATGCGGCCTCCTCTTCAGGCTCTGGGTTTTCAAGTGCGTTAACAAGATGCTGGGCCACAGCGTCACGACCCATTATTAGTTGGTCCATGTTAAACTGGGTGTTCCCAATCTTCCGGTCCAAATCTTGAACGTGACTAAGCAGCGCTTTTTGTTTGGTTGTCATCGTATCAACGTCATATTCTTTGTCGTTGACTGTAATGACGTTTGTTTTTTTCTCGGTCATATTAGTCTCCTAAGTTAAGGTTTCGAGGGCCACGTTACGTCATGTGGGAATCCCTCTTGGGTGGTTATATCACGAAGAGCCTGTCTATAGGTAGCCATTTCAACGGACATCGTCACATCAGAGAGCGCCATCCAGTCCGTTTCACGGAGAAGCCTGTCCCGATGTGCCCGCACGTTGGCGCTGGCGTTGCTGTGGGGGAGTTCCGACGCCTCCCAGTGCTGCGTCCACGCCCCGTCAACAAACTGCACACTGTCCGACATCCTGTGTGTTTTGTTGTCGAACCTCGGGGCAGGCTTCTGCTGCACGGGATAGACACCGTATGATTCTAGCACAGAAGCAGGAACCTGCTTGGGGAAGCTGGTCTGCGGATTTTCACGGCGAAGATCTCCCAGCGTGTAAGGGTATTTGCTGGGCTGGCCGTTTGTAACTTTCACGAACATTTCGCTCTCCTGCGATTAGAGATCATATTCATATACAGCGTCGCCTAAGTTCCCAAGGACATACATCTTGGTGCCGTCATATTTAAAGAAGACGTCTGTAGGTATTGCCTCTTGCGTAGCCACGCTGAAGTTCTGCAAATAAGACGCTGTAGATATGTCCCAAGCCGTGCTTAGATTGTATTCATTTACAGCGTCGTTGGCGTACCCAATGACATACATCTTGGTGCCGTCAGGTTTGAAAAATATGCCTGAAGGAGTTGTCTCTTGCGAGAATACGCTGAAGTTCTGCAAATAAGAAGCTGTAGATATGTCCCAAGCAGTGCTGAGATTGTATTCATTTACATCGTCGCCGACAGATCCAAGGACATACATCTTGGTGCCGTCAGATTTAAAGGAGACGGCTTGAGGGGCTGTATCTTGCGTAGCCACGCTGAAGTTCTGCAAATAAGAAGCTGTAGATATGTCCCAAGCAGTGCTGAGATTGTATTCATTTACATCGTCGCCGTTAGATCCACAGACATACATCTTGGTACCGTCGGGTTTGAAAAAGACGCCTGAAGGAGTTGTCTCTTGCGTAACCACGCTGAAGTTCTGCAAATAAGACGCTGTAGATATGTCCCAAGCCGTGCTTAGATTGTATTCATTTACAGCGTCGCCGGAGGACCCAATGACATACATCTTGGTGCCGTCAGGTTTGAAAAAGATGCCGCTAGGGGCTGTCTCTTGCGAGAGGACGCTGAAGTAACCTGTCGTCGGGGCGGGCCACACAGCAGTGGAAATGTCCCAAGCCGTGCTTAGATTGTATTCATTTACAGCGTCGCTGGAGGACCCAACCATATACATCTTGGTGCCGTCGGGTTTAAAGAAAACGCCGTAAGGGCTTGTATCTTGCGAGGAAACGCTGAAGTTCTGCAAATAAGACGCTGTAGATATGTCCCAAGCCGTGCTGAGATTGTATTCATTTACATCGTCGCCGGAGGACCCAGTGATATACATCTTGGTGCCGTCAGATTTAAAGAAAACGCCGTTAGGAGTTGACTCTTGATTAGCCACGCTGAAGTTCTGCGAATAAGACGCTGTAGAAATATCCCAAGCCGTGCTTAGATTGTATTCATTTACATCGTCGCCAACGTTGCCACAGACATACATCTTGGTGCCATCGGATTTAAAAAAGATGCCTTGAGGGGCTGCTTCTTGCGAGAAGACGTTGAAGTTCTGCGAATAAGACGCTGTAGAAATATCCCAAGCAGTGCTGAGATTGTATTCATTTACCTCGTCACCGGAGGACCCAACGATATACATCTTGGTGCCGTCGGGTTTGAAGAAAACGTCTGTAGGGGTTGTCTCTTCCGCAATGACGAAAAACCTAGGGATTACAGCATTATATGTTGCCGTCGAAATATCCCACCCGCCAGCGCCGCCAGCCCCAGCCGTTGCTTGTAGTAATGCTTTACTTGAGCCTATCATGCCATTGCGTCCCCAGCTAGGAAGCCATACCAATTAGTGCCACCGTCAATCGACATAAACGTATAAATATCCTTCTCGCCAGATGCAGGAGCATCAGGTGCTGTACCGCCAGCCCAATCTACCGAAGCGGGCCACGTCAACGTATGCGTACCACCAGCAGTGATAATCAAAGAGAACGTGCTAACCTGTCCAGATGAGGGAACACCAGTAAAGGTAAATGTAGTATTACCAGATGTAGTCAACGTGTAAGTGTCTCTTGCGCCTACATCTACAGAAGGTGTTGTACCTGATAAAGCATCAGATGTGCTGTCGATCCCTGCACCGGGGATACGGAACCGTGTTACACTTGTATTGCCAAGGGTAATCTCATTGGATACTGTGGCAGAAGATGCATCTGCTCCACTACCAATAGTAGTGTTGTTACTTCCAGTTGTTATGCTATCTCCTGCCTGATAGCCAAGTGCTGTGTTGTGATTGCCAGAGTTGTTTGCGTAGAGTGCCTGATAACCCAAAGCAACGGCAAAGGAACCTGTTGTTATACCAGCCAAAGACTGGTAGCCTACAGAGGTGTTTTGATTACCTGTCGTACTACCAGATACCCCCACCTGAGACTGATAACCAATAGCGACTATCTGATCCTGTGTTGTACCAAAACGAAGAGCCTGATAACCAACGACAACGTTTCCATCATTTTGGTTCATTGATCCAGCCAGATAACCAACCATAACATTGTTATCAGGGCCAGTAGCTGAAGAATTTATACCGCCATTAGCCCCATATCCAAGAGCAACGTTGTTTTGACCTGTTGTTGTATACGCCATAACGCTGTCACCAATAGCAACGTTATATGTACCTGTTGTTGCATTATAGGCTGCGTTATTGCCCATATATATGTTATTAGAACCACTGGTTTGACTTAACCCAGCTTGATAACCAATATGAACGTTACGAGCACCTGTTGTTAGAACATCCCCCGCAAAACCACCAATTGCAACGTTATATAGCCCAGAAGCAGCAGTTGCGCTACTACCTGCGTTTGCACTATGTCCAATACCAATATTGTAGTCGCCCGTTTGCCGTTCATATCCTGCAAGAGAACCAACAAAGACCATATTATCGTCTTCAACATCACGCCCTGCATAATACCCAATCGCAACGTTTCCACTGTGTGTGTCGTTGTATTGGAGAGCCGACATCCCAATTGCTACGTTTTGATTGCCTGTAGTATTTGTAAGAGCAGCATTGTAGCCAATAGCAACGTTTTCATCTGAATTTGTTGCTGAAGAAAGTGCCTGATACCCTATAGCAACATTCCTAATTATGGTATCACCAGCATCACCTGCATTAGTGCCAATTAGGACGTTTGAGTTACCCGTAGTAATAGCTGCACCTGCATTCGTACCAATAGCTATGTTATCAGCACCTGTTGTGATAACAGTAAGGGCATTTTGACCAATGGCTATGGTGTTAGACACAGTAACGGCAGTTACCCCATCGCCCTCCATAGCACTATCTCCCAAGGCTATGTTGTACGAACCTGTAGTTAGGTTTCCTAAAGCATCTAGACCTAAAGCGATGTTAGCATCACCACTGGTAATGTCTTGTAAAGCACGCTGTCCAATACCAACATTACTAACGTCAGCATCTGCACCACTACCTTCACCAGCTTCGGAACCTATGTATACGTTATAATTACCGGAAGCATTAAAACCAGCTTGATAACCTATAATAACGCCATAAGAAGAAGACGCACTTCCTCCTGCGTCTCTACCAATAACAATGTTATTATTGTGAGTAGTAATGCCTTCACCAGCATCTTTACCCATAATTATGTTATAGTCACCTGTGCTAACATTTTTACCCGCATCTGTACCAACAGCAATGTTACCTATACCAGTGGTCAGGTTATTTAATGTGAAATAGCCAATACCAACATTCTCAGTACCTGTTGCTTTAGTAACAGAATTACCCCTTAATGCCGCATACCCAATAGCTGTATTATTACCGCCCGAAGTAATATATTGACCTGCGGTACGCCCTATAAGGGTGTTGTTACCACCAGTAGTAACATCATATCCAGCATCGGTACCAATAGCGACATTATAAACACCTGTTGTTAGAGAATAACCAGCTTGATAACCAAAAAGAGCACTGTCAGTTGCTGTAGTGTAAGAGTACCCTGCATCCCGACCTACCGCCGTATTTCGATCACCTGTGGACAATGTAAACTGTCCAAACAACGCATATTGACCAACAGCGGTGTTGGAGTTACCACTCGAATTATAGAAAAGTGACTGATACCCAGTAGCAGTGTTAAATTCGCCAGTTGAAGTATAATATCCAGTTTGGTAACCCATCCCTACATTGCCAGCGCCCCGCACACTGTAAAATGTTTTGTTCCCAATAGCTACGTTTTGCGCTCCAGTAGAGTTACCGTTTGACCCTAACAGTGCTTCATAACCAATAGCTACGTTATTATCTCCTGTTTGATAACGACCAGCTACCCTGCCTATAGCAACGTTATAAGACCCTGTAGAGTTGCCTGAAAGAGCAAACCTACCTACAGCTACGTTATCGTTACCAGTTGTAATGTTTGCAGAAGTGCTAGCAATATAAACATTATAAGTACCTGTAGTAAGAGTTGTAGCAGCATCTTTACCTATCAAAACATTATTATCACCTGTGGTAACCCCAGTACCTGCGTTTATTCCTACTGCTGTGTTATTCAACCCAGAAGTAGCTGTTATGCTAGTTAGTGCGCCAGAACCTAGACCAAGGTTATTATCGCTGTCAGCAATTGCATCGCTAAGTCCATCAATGTCTGTAGCACCACCAGAAGCATCTGCCCATTCGCCAGCCGTTGCACCCGCATTGACTGTTAAGACCTGTCCAGCAGTCCCCAGCGTGGCTGGAATGTTCGTGGCAATGTCAACGCCATCTACGGTTCCGCCAACCGTTATATCGGCGCTTACATTTAAGTTTTTACCGTAAATATCTTTCCAACGGTTATCTGAAGCACCAAAGTCTATTGTTTCAGTAGTTGGTTGAGCGCCAGCAGCGGCAGCAGGTTCGATTATAGGTGTAGTGCCTTCACCATCAAACCGCATGTAAGCATTTGAACTCGTACCTGTTGATCCCATGTACAAACGTGCTTGAGAGTGCAGACCAATCTTAGCTTGTTCAACTGAAGAAGTGTCTTTAAATCTAACAACACCGTTTAAATCAACAACGTAATCATCAGCATTTACTTCGCCTGTTACGTCAATACCGCCTGTCTTTGTCGCAAGTTTTTCTGAACCATAATAGTGTAATTGAACTTCGCCAGTTGCTCCCTCTGCAGTAATGTATTCTGCATAACCGCCTGATCCATCGTCACTTCGTATTCTAACATCTGCATCATTTGCGGCCTGTTGAATGTACAAAGTGCCTGTGGCATTTGTTATAAAAGAGTTTGTACCGTTATGATATAGGTCTAAATCAGAACCTGTTCCAAATGTAGCTTTAGCATTATCTGCAAACTCAAGAGCGTTGTCGGACTTATCCCATACGACATTGTAAGAGTCGCCAGTAAAAGTTACGTCACCCGTGAACGTACCACCAGCCAGTGGCATTAATGAAGACGTGTCTATCGTGCCGAAAGATAGAGTGCTAGAACCGTTAGTCTGTAAGACTTGGTTTGCGGTACCATCCGAAGTTGGTAAGGTAAACGTAGTTACAAAAGATTGGAGATTAGAGTCATAGGCAAGTACATCTGTGCCAATAGCAACTCCAAGATTAGTTCGTGCAGTAGACGCATTATTTAAGTCTGACAGGTTGTTAGATGGCTGCATAATGTCAGCAGCTACTGCCGTAATAAACACACGAGCACTACCTGACAAGTTAATAGCAGAACCACCACTAGAACTTTCGCTAGGGGTACGAGATAGTGTCGTACCAGACGCGGTGTACGTGCCTGTACCTATCTCAAAGTTAGCTCCATCTTCTATGGTATAGCCAACTACATCACCGTCAGACACCCCAGCATTAGCGAATGTTTGGTAGCCTGAAACGGCGCCCCCTAGAGTTATTGTGCCTGTCCCAGTCGTAGAGGTTGAGACATAGGCTCTATTTTTTAAAACAGGCATTTACAATTACCTCTATAGCTTACGCAATACGGATGATTGCACTCGTAGAATCCGCTGTTGGGAACTGAATTTGAAAATCTCCGTTTGAAGACGACTTATCAGAACCAAAATCCAGCACTGCAACTGACGGGTTAGTGCCGCCAGATTTGTAGATCAACGCACCGCGAGCAGTGATCGTGGATGATGTCCATGTAGTGTTGGAAAAACTTAGGTATACAGTAGTGCCAGACCCACCATTTGTTGGATTTGTGGATATAGTAAGCGTATTCCCGCCTGCTGTATATCCAGTACCAGACACCTCATTTGACGTGGTATATGCTGTGGTAGCAGCACTCAATGTCGCGCTGGACGTATACAGAGCAATCTTAAATGTTTGCGCCGTATCGCTACTAAAGTCCATTTCACCATCAAGCAACGCTTGCTTGAAACTGGTACACATCGCCTGTGTTATAGCCATATCTAGTCTCCTTTAACTTACTGGCACTCGGAACTGTCCCGAGCGATAGGCGTCTTCACGTAACTTACCTTCTCCAAGATTTTTTAACAATCCAAGAGATTGCACAAACATTTTATCATACGTTTGTACCATATCTGGCTCACCTTTTAAGAACCTGATGGCTTCCACCAATGCGCCATTTAACAACGCACTGTCAAATTCATCCCCAAGCCAAGTGGTGCCTGCCGTAACGATTGACGGTGGATAATACCCATAGTGAAGCTCCGCAGTATAATCACTGTCAGGCGTTGGACCTAATATGAAAGAATCATTGTCAAAGTACGCATAGTGTTTGGGAAGTCCTACAGATGTGGGTATAGGGTACGCTTCTCTGATAAAGTTCACATCCTTATTTATTAGGTAATGATACGCGCCACCAGCATCCACCACCGCGAGCGAATACGTGTACAAAAAGTCTGTAGGAACGCTAAGATAATTGTTATTTGTGGTCACAGACCCAGTAACATTCCTACGCAGCGCAGGTATCTGCACTGTGTTGTATATCTTCTGTTCGGCCTGCTCCGTGAACATAGCGAGTTGAGCATCTGTGAATGAACTCTCACAAATGTCTTCTATATTAGTTTTCAACTCGGTATAGTTCATAACTTACCCCATAGGCCCACGAGCCATAAGACCTTTTGTAGCCGCACCTGTACCACGAACTTTAACACCGCCACCAGATTTATAAGCAGATGTCATCTTCTTACCCGTTTTCTTGGCGTGGGCTTTTGCTTTCTTTTTTCCCGCTGCCGTATAGGGAAAAGATTTGTTTCCTACTTTTGGCATTACATACCTCCTACGATATAACTACACTAACAGTGCCAATTTTTCCAGTACCAACTAACGAGTTAGGTGTAAGGCTAAAAGGATCATTTAGCCCCACAGGATTCCAACCCCATTGAATTACCCTACTACTCGTATCGCCAGACACCCCTAAACTTTGGTCTGGACGTGGATTACGTATTGCTTGAGGGTCGTCCACTGGGAACTCGCCAAGTTTAAGCTGCGGATGATCAGGGTCCCAACATTCAGGACAGGCTTTAATATTAGTGTCTCGCCCTTTAACAAACAAGTTTTTAAGCTCTCGTAGTTTGTATTGGAAGCCACATACATCACAAAGGGCTAAAGCGTTTTTACTAGAAGCAAACTTATTACCCATTATGCAATCCTACCTATTCTAGGCACGAACCGTGCAGCCGTTTTCTCTCTATCCTCACCTGCTGCTAATTCAAACTGCTCATCATACGCGGCTTTAAGCATAGGGATACGCTCCGCTAGATCAGGAACCTTCATGGCTATGTGGTAGGCTAACCCCGCAACAAGGCAAGGGAAGAACCGGAAGTTCATATCAGCGGTTTCAACGCCATTTCCAGCATCTTCAATCCGCCGCATACGCCAATAATAAAGCACATAATCGTTGTTATCAGGTACAGGCCACACGTTTACTTTGGGAGCATCACGCAAACGCTCTACATAAAGCTGTATAGGACGCCCTTGTGTTAGTTTGTTTGGTATAGAGGCATACGTACTTACACTTATTCGACTTATGGTAAGATCTGATTGTGTCGTAGCGTTGCCGCTATTAGTACGTATTTGATGTTCCAACAGATCAATTGTGTCTGCTGGTAGAGTATACTGAGAAGTGCCTTGCACCAAACTCACAGTGCCAGAATCAATGGTCCACATATTGATACCACGGTTCTGCCACTCGATAGTCATTAAGTTCATGGACCTACGCGCAGTGCGTAAATCATAGCCAGAACGCATCTCGCTACCAGCACGCTCCCACGCTTCTTCGGCAATTTCCGTGAAGTCCATGTTAAACGCTGTGGTACCTGATGTAGCCATAATTACTTATCCTTAAAGTGCTTGATGACTTGCGCAACAAGAGTATTTTTGGCTTTCCGTCTATCAAGCTCTACGCCTTCTGAACGCATCATAGCCTCTAATTCGTTCTTAGTCATAGCCTTAATTCTAGCAACGGTGGGAACCTTAACTTTTGGTTTAGGGGCAGCAGGTTGCCCACCCATTGCTAGTAGTTTCGCTTCCGCTTCTCCCTTAGTCATAAGGTCAAAAACTTCCACGTTATATGTACCATCAGCGTTTCTTGTGCCTATCTGATACACGGGTTCGCCTGAAGAGAACCTGCCATTCTGAAAAACTTCCATATTACTTCCTCACATATAAAGGGTCTGTTTGCGTCTAGGCTCCATCACACACCCGCACCCGCGAGCGATAGAGCGTTTTCTACGCGCTAGACCACCACCTGCTAGCTTAACTGTAGCAGGCTTTGTATTTTTTACTACTGTCTTACCTTTACTGCCCTCACGCTTCTTTTTGTTAGCCGTAGCTTTACGCTGGCCTTGGGACAAACTTCTGGCTTTAGACTCTGGCAGGCACCTGTCAGGGTTCTTCTTATCTTTAGAAGTACCACATTCCCCCGCGATGTTCCCCTTGGAGTCGATGCGCTTCCATTTCTGATCCAGCCATTTTTGCAGTTGGCCCATTACTTTTTCTTCTTACCCTTGGCCCCTTTTGCGTAATTGGGGTCTTTACAATACTTAGACGCGGCGAGGTTTGCATACGCAGAAGGGTAGGTATCAAAAGTGCGTTTGGCCCATGCTTTACCAGAAGCACAAATCTTACCGCCCTTTTTGTAATACCTACGCATACTTACCTCATCTTACAGGGGCGCACGCCCTTAGATGCCTTTCCTGCACCACGAACTTTACCACCATGACCAAACTTTTTAGGGCCATAGATCTTATCACGGACTCGGGCTTCAAGCATCCTGCGGTCCACGTTAGGATTTAGCTTCAATTGAAACTCCAACTCCTCTTGGAACGCCATATCTTTGATGTCTTTTACGTCCTTATCCGTGTCCATGATTACCTCATCTTACAGACTTTGCCGCCACGGGCTAATCCGTATCCACGAACCTTACCGCCTTTTTTAAACACCCCACGGCCCTTCAAAACATCCGCCTGTGTAACCTTACCATCACCAGTCAAATCAGGCATTTTACCGCCTTTTTTCATTTTTTTGACTTTGCCGCCTTTTTTCATACCCATAGACTCTTTAGCTGCCGCTTCTTCAGCTATTTTAGCTACATTGCGTCCAAGATTGGCTCCGGGCAAAGCAAACATAGCCAAGTCTTCAGCGGTTCGTTTAGCTGCCCGATTGCCTCGCTCTATGGCTCCTATTTCATCCACGGTGGGCATATCATCAGGGCGTGCCCTTGGACGAAGTGACGCTTCCATAGTCGTATCATTCGGTCTTGCTCTCGGGCGCATAGAAGCTCTTGGAGCTAGCTTTGATGAAGGACGTGCCTTCGGGCGCATTGAAGCCTCTGGAGCTAACTTTGAAGCGCCTTCTTTCTTCATCATTTTGCCTCTTCTAGGCGCATTTCTACCTTTTCTAGCCATCTTAGGCTCCCTTCATAGTAACCATCTTGGCAGCACGTACACCGCGAGTAGCTTTACCACATCCACGCACTTTACCGCCAGATTTCATTTTTTTGACTTTGCCGCCGTATTTCATATCCGTAGACTTTTCGTCACCAAGAAGATCAAACAAACTAGGCCCACTTTTCTCTGCGGGTTTACTATTTAGCCTGCCTTGCGCTGCCGCTTTGCCCCTACCGTATTCATCAAGACCCGCCGTCATAGCATTTTTCTGCCTCAAACGCTTCATGTCTGCATCAATTTCTTTTCTTTCTTGTTCTTTTTTAGAAAGAGGTCTAGATCTTGGGCGAAGTGAAGATTCCATATCAAGTATTCCTTTTACGAGCGTTTATTCTCTTGCGCTTCTGGGAAAGCTCAGAGGGTTTAGTGTATTCTTTACCCACAGACTGAGGTACCCCTACTTTCATAGCGAACTTAGGGTTATTAGCCACTGCTTGCATAAACTTTTTTTGTTTTGCGGATTTAGCAGGCATCAGCAATTCCACTTCCGTAAGCTCTTGTTGATGCGACTGTTCGGGTCATTAGCGGTCTTTTTGCTTGTCAGACGCTTCTTCATGCCTGACATACGCGCACAGAACGACTTGCGGCGGTTTGCGGCCTTTGAGCCTTTCTTCAGCTTACTAGGCTTTGTAGTAACAGCGGTCTTCAATTTACTACCGGGATTTTGTCTCCGATAGCTAGCAACACCTTTTGCGTTTAGACCCCCTGAAGGGTCTTTACCTTCCTTGCGCTGCCAAGCAGGGGATTTTACTCCTCCGCCCTTTTTATAATAAGTCCGCATACCAACACCTAGCTATAGAAGAAGGTTATCGCAGTAATGTTTGTAGCAGCAGACACGTACACGTCTGACACAAACCGCACCCCGTCATCAGGAATGTTCACCGAATGAGAATCAGAGGCCAAGAAATCTAAGTCGATTAGTGTGGCCCCGCCGTTCCCATCAGTTAGTGTCAACCGTCCTGCGCCCGCACTTGTCAAAGCCTGTATTTGACGGACACGTGCTGGCCCTACAGCTAAAGAACCTGTGCCTGTCACCCGTTTAGTTTGAACGTCAGAGGACATGGACTAACTCCTTATCCTGCAGATACAGTCAAAACGCCTGAGTTACTCCAAAGCTGCCCTGCGACAGATGGATCAGCGGTTGGTAGGTCTGTAAAGATTACAACACTGTTTGTACCGTCATATGAAATAGAGATATTCTCTGTTACAGCTTCAGTACCTGCAGCTTTTGTAATATCTTTAAAACCGTTTTCTGAACGGACTGGACCTTGAAAAGTCGTGTTAGCCATATGAATCTCCTGTCTTGGCTAGTGTCAGTCGCCCCATGCGACTGTCAGGGATTGCCTACGTATAACACAATAAGAACAAGCTATCAACAAAAGAAAGGGCCGCACGAAGCGGCCCAGTTTATTTGAGGCAGACGGGCAGGGAAAACCCGCCTAACGAGCAGTTTACGCTCCGGGCGAACCAAAAATCCCGAGGGGATCAGAAACGCCGAAGCTGTAACGTTCCCGTGCCTTGTAGCGAGAATTACCTGTGTCGAAGTCTGCATCCATAGATGTAGCCATCGGTGCACGAGTAAAGTGCTTCAAGCCGTTAGGAACGTCTGTCATTAAGAACCATGCGTCAGTGTCTGTCAAGTAGTGGTTGACAGTATAGCCTTCAGGGATCGAACCATTATTGCGAAGCGCGTTAATGTCGTTATCGGCTGTACCAACACGTCCTTCAGTCTCAAGCAAACGAGTTGCAACAAACTGTAGGTTTGGCGGAATGACCAACTTGCGAGGTTTGGCTGCGATCAAGAGGCCACGCTCATCGGTCCACCCTGCGATCTGAATAACTGCCGCCTCAAGAGAGGTTTCGTTAAGGTCAGCCGCAACAGAAGGACGGTTTGAGTTAGTGCCACCTGACACAAGCGGGTGATCGGTAGCACAAAGTGTTTTACCGTCACCATAGGTTGTACCCGCAGCGAACGCATTGTTTAGGATCGCAGCAGCTTTAACCTGCTTGGTGTACGCCATAGCACGTGCGAGAGCTTTTGTGTAACGTGCAGACAATGAGTCATACAAGTTATCTTCGATAGCTTCCTCAGTGATGGAGAAGCCCATCGCAACAGTCTCGTGTGTATAGCGAGCAGTCCAAGTCTCTTGAGCAGAGTCATACTCAATTGCCGCACCTTCGTCTTTAACAGGTGCTGCTGAGAAGCCACTCAATTTGGTTTCTTCCTCGAATGAACGGTCAGAGGTTTCGCTTTCAAAAATTTCAGCGTGTTCCTCACCGTATTTTGCGTACTCCAATCCAAACAGCGCGTTTAGGCCGGGAAGGAGTTCTTTAAGTAACTGGGCGCGTGAAATAGCCATAGTACATCACTCCTTATACGCCAGTCGTGTTGTCATACTGGTGACCTGCGTTCCATTTAACGTAAGCCTCGGTATAACCACCCGAACTGTTTTTGGTTTCCTCAACCAGACCAATAATACGGAATGGAAGAGTGTTTGTAGTTGCAGACGTATCAGAGATAGCGCAACGAGAATTACCCGAAACGGAATCACCTGTATTGTCTACACCCGCGACGTTTGCACCGATGTCAGTGATTGCAAGATCACCAATCGTTGTACCTGAAGATACAACCGCAGCCTTAAACAGAAGGTCGGTACCGTCTGCGACAAACGCTTGAATATCAGATGCAACAGTGCTTGCAGGATATGACTGACGCCAGACCTTATAACCAAGGTTTGGATCTGTGTATGTGCAACCAAGGAAGACACCAACGGGTGTCATAGCAGCGTCAAACGTATCACGCTCAACGGTGCCTCCGGTAACTAGCTTTACAGCATCCCCATAAAAAATAGCCGTAGCATAACCACTTGCAATACTGAAGTGGCGTGTAACGCCTACAAAAGGAGAACCGCTCAACAATTTTACCGGAACCAGTCCATATGGACCATCAACAGCAGGATATGCCATTATATACTCCTAGAGTTAAGTTCCTGTTCCAAAAGTGACCTTAGAACGTCTATCGTTAAATAGAGGCATTCTAGGATCATTCTCCCGCATGAAGTTGTTGTCTACGGACTGCATCTGGGATTTGGTTTGATTATTGTAGTAGTCACTCCGCTCTTCGACGAGTTCTTTTGGAGCTTTGCACAGCAACAACCCACCTATGACTACATTATCTTTAAACCGTTCATTCTCTACGGTTACCAGTGTAATCTCAGGGTGATCACTTGCCTTCACAGGCTCCCAACCTTCACGCAGTTTTGAGGATACGTTAGTAGCGTCAATTTGGCCTTGCGTACTAACTCTAACCCAATGATACTCATATCCCGGCTCTGGATTCGGAGAAGGGAGTGTCTCTGGACGCTGCCAGTGACGTTTACGAGTTTTCTTCTCGCGGGTTTCAAGTTCTCTATCTAGCCTATTCTCAGCCATTTTGTTTCCTCATATCTATTGCAACCTGTCTGGCGTATTGTTCTGGAGTTAAACCTAAACGTTTAGATAACGCTATTTGAGTCTGACTTAATTTTACCTTTTTAGGGGCTGTGCTCCGCGTTGCGGGTGCGACTACATTAGCGCTACGCCTTGGCGTAACTTCAGTTTGTTGATCAGCATCCTCGAAATTATCGGGGAAAACTTGCCGCATACGAGAATCTATTCTCTCGTAGTATTCATCTGACTGAGGACTTACGCCCTCCTTGATAAGTTTGGTATGCAGCCCCAACGCCAAACTTGTCATTTCGTCATCGACATTAAACCACGGATTTTGAGTTTTCCACTCTTCCGCACGTGGGTCATGCCCTGTTTGTGGGGCGGATTCTGTTCTTGAGGGTACAGGAACCTGTGTTTCCTGTAAAGCGGGTATTTTGAAGTTTGCTAACCTATCAGCCTTTATCTTAGCTGCTGTTAACTTCTCCTGTGCAGAAAGCACTGCATCAGGATCTCCAGACTCATATGCTGTCTTATACGCTTGTTTGGCAGCATCTGATTCCGCTTCAGCGTTTTTCTTAGCTTGTTCTATCAACGCTGTTTGATTCTTGGTTACGTCCCCCTTGAGCTTGTTGTTTTCTTCAACTAGCTGCTTGGCAAATCGTTCTAACTCTTCGCGCTCACGGATAGCCCTTTCTTTCTCCCGCCGCTCGTCGTGATAGCCCTTGCTGAAGTGTTTGATCCGTTTTTGAACTTTTTCAGAATAATCTTCTAGTTCTTCTTCGGTAACATCTTCTGGTGGTTCGGAGGGCTTTCGTCCTCTGTCGGCTTTTGGAGTGTCATCGACAACTTCAATTTCAAGAGAATCAGCTTCTTCAGCTTTTGCTCTAGCGGGCTTTTTGATTTCTTCAGCACTGGACGGCTCCACTTCTATCTCTGTGGACTCCTCTTCCTTCTCATCAGGAAACTCAAATTCAACCTTTTGGAATGGCATAATCTACTCCTATACTGTCATAATGCCGCGAGGATCAGGGATAACTGCCTCTACAGAATCATCGTTCATCAAACGAAACTCTTTGCCGTTTACCTTGAATCGTGTGCCTGTGTTCATACGGAACATCACGTAGTCCCCTACTTTACACCACGGACCTTCTGGAAAACGTTCTTTGTCAGAGTATGCGTCTGCTCCCATGTCAATAACTACGCCCATAATAGACATAATGTATTCACGATGCTTTTCAGTATCAGTCTTGAGTAGACTCGTGCCTTCATAATGATCATCAATATCAGGCAGTGCTACCAACAGTCTGTACCCTACAGGCACGGGAAGTTGGGCTTCCCATTGCTCGTCAGCCAGTTTTGTGACGGTGTTAGTCATTATCTTCTTCCATATAGTTACGCGAGAGGTCTTCAATGTAAGATTTGGTGGCTTCAAGACCCCGAATTAAGCCAACAACTTCCCTATAATTCGCATAATCTTTAGGTGATCCTGCGCGTAGGAAACTCTGTGCAGACGATATATCCTCGTCGATTCTATCCTTTAGCACGTCAAAGACGGTCTTTGCCATTAATTATTCTTCTCCTTCGATAGCTTAATAAGCTCTATGCCCTTCTTATCTGCAGCATCTTTCATAGCGCGGTCTATGTTTGCGCCTTTCTCTTCCGCCTCAATAGCCAACTCAGCGCGTTCGAGTTTAAGTCTTTCAGCTTCAATCATAGCTTTAGACATGTCTCTCGCAGTAGCTGTCTGGGCCTGCTGCTGGCGTATTTGAACATCTGCTTGATCTTTAGCGATCTTGCGCTGCACCTCTTGCTCTTTAATCTGCAACTCTTTCTGCTGCATCTGGATAATCGGATCTTGCGCTTTTTGCTGGGCAGCTTGTTGTGCGGCCTGTTGCTGATGCTGCTGCGTAAGCTGACGACCTGCGTCTGCCACCAGTTTAGAAAGTTCGACCTCTATCTCTTCTGGCAACTCTTCATTCGGTCTAGGCAGCGCAACGCCCAGTTTCTCTTCTATCTGCGAGCGATACTGGAACCCAAGGTGCTCTGCTATGTGAGCCTGCATAGATGCACCGATCTGCTTGGCCTGTGGGTTTTGAGCAATCATCTGAGCAATCATAGGGTCTTGCAGGAACGACATATGCGTAGCGATATGTGCTTGGTGATCCTGATACATAAACGCCTTCATAGGCTCGCCTGTAAGCGCGTCCATGTTCTCGCTGACTGGATCTTTCGGCTTGGCGTCCTCTTTTGTAGGCACCAATTTATCTGCGTTTTTGATTCCCAACACCTCGATCATCTGCCTATGTAGCTGCGGCAGATTGTATATTTGAGGTGCCTGTTGTGACATCTGCAGTACAGCCTGATACTGCACCACTCGTTGAGCCATTGTAGAACTGTTGGGGTCACTTACTGGTATGACATCCACAAGCATATAATCTGCTTGCTTGGCGCTAACCTCGCCTCTGTGCGGCTGGTACGCGTAGTCCATAGGCGCATACTCAGATATAATCCGTTTGAGCAGTTTAAACTCCTGCTTCATCGCGTAGTGTACACGCGCCTGAACAGCCGCCATAGGCTTCAGGGTACGCTCTAAAAGCGCCAGAGTGGTCCCAACAGGAGCGTTAGCTGACATGTCCGATATGTTCATGTCACTAATAGCGCCTAGCCTACGTCCTTCCTGTGTTATCTTATCAAGTAGGGCGAGAAGGGTCTGGCTAGGTTCCTTGTACGGGAGAGGCATAATATTGTCACGGATGCTACCAGACGGCACGTCCACATCCTTAAACTCTCCCGGCTCTATCGGTGTATCGTCTCCCTTGATACGCAGCCCACGAGACTTTAAGCCACCGGGCAGATTAGCTAATGTACCAGCATCGACAAGCTGTCGTATCAAGGAAGTCCCTGCTTTGGCGTAACCGCCAATAATATGGATAAGACCAAGGCCGTAGAACCCAAATCCCGGCACATATACATAATGAACGAAGTGCTGACGCTTCAGCATCAACGGATCATCGGGAGCATAGTTCCTACGCACCGCTAAGACCTCACCAGAGCCGCGTTCTATAGTGACCACGTATGGCTTGGCTATATCGTCTTCGTCATCTACGCCTTCTATAACGAGGTCTGCGTGTACCTCATATATGGTGTAGCGATCATCATCTGTTAGAGAGAACCCACCTTCTTCAGCCTTACGCTTCTCTATATCCGAGTGGTACGGCTGTGGCTCTCCTACATCTACATCACTGTAAAACCCCACAGACTGTAGCTTCTTCAACTCGTTTTTGGTCTTACGCATTACATGTGTAACGCGTTCTGCGGTTTCTAGGTGGCTTGCCCCATAAGGAACAATAACATCCTCGGCGGGTATATACACAGCGACTTGCCGCCCAAGATTGGGGTCATAGTACACTTTTTTGAACGCGGACCCTGCCAAACCAAGGTTATACAGCATACGCTCGTGCTCAGAGCGATACTCCACCATATGCTCTGTTAGCTCATAGTTCATATCTGCTTTAACACGGAGAGCCGCTTCTTCCTTATCCTTAGTCTCATCACCAAGAATTTTAACTTTTACAGGGCCAGCGGCAGGGAAAGTCTCTGACATTGTTTCAGCTTGAAAGCGTATCGCAGCCTCTGCAAGCACTGTAGAATACACCCCACAAGCACCTTCCCACGGCTCAGTGCGGTCCTCGTACTTAAACCCTAACACGTCAAGCCCTTTGACAAACGTATCTGCCCATTCTTTGCGACTATCAGTGTCTGCGTCTATCATACCCATAAGATCAGAAGACAAAGAGTTAAGATCGCCCTCTGTCATAACTTCAGCTAAGTTGCCGTCAAATGGCACCATATCAATTTCGTTTCCGGGCATTATGGTAATCTCCATAGACCCGTCGTCCATTATAACCGCGTCAGGATTAACGATTTCGATCTCTACCTCGGAGAGTTCCTCGTCTTCCAAACCCTCTGGGGCTGTGTACACACTTTTCTCTATAGCCATGAACTAATCCTCAGTAGTAACCGCCTTTGCGTTGCCTAAAGTATCTAGGCTCATCCGGTTCATCTGTAGGCAACCGTATAAACCCGCCCTGTCTAAACCGCATGAGGGCCATCACTGTAGAGTCAACAAGGTCATCGTGGCTCATAAACGGAAACCCTGCTATCTCCTCAATAACCTCTTCAGCCCAACGCGTCTGTGGTACCCATACCATACCAGAGGCTATTATGTCAGCTACAGAATTAAGTCTAGCCATCTTATCCCCTGATCCACGGTGCGGGGTGTACTCCTGTACGGGCAATCCTGTCCTGCGCATCTCCTGATACAGGGCTGCACCAGAACTCTTTTTCTCCACAATGAACGAATCTGGCTCCCAATCCGCATACTCCTGCATAGCCAGTGCTTTTAGCTCTGGAAACTCAAGTCTTTGCTTTATGCTATTCAGCAGAATTATGTGATATGCGTTTTCTTCTTCGTTTAAGAAGACGCCCCAAGTTGTAAGCGCGGTAAAGTCGGCTCTGTTGTGTTTTTCTGCCGCTGCGTCCAAAGACATAATGATATATTCGCAAACAGGTGGGTTTTCGCTTGTCCATTCCTGCCACCACTCCCTTTTTACTACAGCCGCTTCTTCTGCGGTAGGTTGCTGTTGATACTGAGCGTTCCACTGGAACACAGGCATCGACGCTTTTGTGCGTTCCAACGCCTTCATATCAAAAAATTCAGGCCAAAGCGGTTTATGTACTACTTTACCGCTCTTTTTACTTTCAATTTCTAGTATAGCGGGAAATTCTACCACTTCATACTGGTCTGACAGGTCATTATTGACCATATCACGTGTTACACGGCCCGTTAGGTCATCCATGTGCCATCGTGTCTGAATAATTGCGACCCGACCCCCCGGCATGAGACGAGTACGAGCACCGAATGTGAACCACTCGTAGGCTTTTTCAAATACCTCAAAGTTTCCGTTGATAACGTCTTGTTCCGAGTGGGGATCATCCACGAGAAGGAGGTCAGCACCACGTCCAGCCAGTGCAGAACCAATACCACAGGCGTAATATTCACCCCCAGAGTTAGTATTCCACCGCCCAGCGGACTTACTGTCCTGCGCAAGACGCACCGTAGGGAATATAGCACGATATTCGTCCGACGATATGAGGTTTCTGACCTTCCTGCCGAAGTCTACCGCCAAATCTGTGGTGTGTGACACCATCATAACCTTCTTATCGGGGTTACGACCAAGGAACCAAGCAGGAAAATAGATAGAAACAAGCTGAGATTTGCCATGACGGGGTGGTATGTTCACACAAATCCGGTCTTTATCCCCTCTTTCGATACCCATGAGCATGGTTGCTAGGATTTTATGGTGTTTACCTACCAAATAATCAGGCTGCATCCGCTTACAAAACTCTATCAAGTCCATATATGCGGCTTTGTTCGCCTTGCGGTTGTTTAGCTCGTCAACCATGCGGTCAATTTCTAGGATCTCTTCCTCAGAAAAAGCGTCTAGGTTGTCAAGAAGGTGGTCAACATCCACATCGTCGAATGTAACAGCCTTATTCATCATCAAATTCACTCATAATTGCATCAACATCTAGTGGACTATCGTCTAAAACGACTGCATCCTCTATATCTAGTGTTGGATTTGTCAATTTTGTCAGTTTCGCACGCAGCTTTTCCTTAATATCGTCGGTGGTCTGGTGCGTAATGGTCACTTCAGACTTCTCAGTAAACAAACCTACGTCTGATATTTTACCTAGAAGCTCCAACGCACGCATTCTGGTACGCGGATCAGGGCTATCAGACTCAATAATCAGCTTGTTCGTGACTAAATGTCGAAGCTGCATAGAAGATTCTACAACAGAGTGATTAAATTCTTTAATTATGGAGTTAGCTAGCTTGATGGACGCAGGAGTAAGTGTGGCAGCACGTTTGTGTGTAACCTGTTTAGAGGTTCCGTCAGGGTCTTGCGCATAAGATGTTAGGAGCGTAGCGGCTACTTCTTCGTCTAACGCATCAGGTGTAGTGTCTACGCCGTGCTTCTCTAATTTGTTAACTGTATTGTCCAACGCCTCAACGCGTTCAGGAAGATCGACGCTTGTTATGCTGTCGTCCAAAGGTATGCCAAGCTCTGGTTCTAAATTCATCGCCATAGTGTGTTCGCAGGTGTTACCCGTATAACGCATTAGGATACACAATAAAAAATTTTTTACAAGGGGAGGTTGGGACTCCTATGGGGGGTACTTCGGAAAATCGAAAATTTTACAATTGTTCGTACAAATTAGTAGTGTGTAGTGTGTAGTGGAATCCTAAGCACATAGCCGGGGGTAGGGGGGTAGTACGGGTCAGGCGCTGGCGATTCGGGCATATGCCCGAATGGTATATTCTGGTTATCCCTTGTATAACGTGTTACCGCGTGCCATAAATTGGTTATCGGGACAAGCGAGCCGCTATGGTTTCCGCCGATTAACTGAAAGGACACAACATGTCTTCAAACTTCGATATTAAAGCTATCCGCAAAATTGGTGCTGACCTGATCAAAGTGCACGGTCTAGGCGGCGAGTTTAAATCCGATGACCTTGGAACGTTGGCAAGTGCACACTCTGGTGAGATGACGGCAAGTCAATCATATGAATACCGCATCACCGTTATGAAAGATAAGCCGGAGAATTGGTTCACGCCTAGTCAAGAGGGTAGCGCGAACGACAAAGCGTCATGGGATACCAAGCGCAAGATGGCAATGGTAGTATGCCTTACACCTGATCAGGTACACCGTATGACAGAGACAAAAGGCACGACCGATGACGCGGAGAAATTATTCCGTAGGCAAATATCTGACAAGATCAGCGACAAGCTAAAGAATATCAGACGCGGTATGATTAACGCGGATCGCCGCCTTAATCCTGAGAAATACCAACGCAATGTTGTGAAACGTGACGCACAAGATCGCATCATGGAACACGTCACAGCTATCGCCAAAATACTATCGGAAATTGGTGAAGACGATAATAGTATCTGGGATATACCAGAGACTAGCATCGCGCTGAAAACACTTGAGAAGCAAGTAAAACGCAAGTCATAACACACTACACCACACTGGGTCGCCTTTTGGCGGCCCATTTTTTTATGTCTAATGAAATGATAGTTTAGCTTCGGGCAGATGCCCGAATGCAATTTGATACCAGTTCCTGAGTTGCGTAGAGCCTCAAGACAAATATAGGTTACACTTTGATACCAGTTCCCGAGTTGCGCCGAGCCTTGGCAGTTTGTGATAGTTATTCGGGCAGATGCCCGATTGAAGAACGCAGGCTAACCTATTGAAAACAAAAGAATATGAGAATCTGAGAGGTAATATGAGAGTTTTTTTTGGCATAAGTGTTTGTTTTTAAAGGAATATGAGAATCTGAGAGTTTTTTTAATATATATAGATAGATTTTTTTAAGAGGGTAAGAGAGGGTCTGAGCGTATGTTTCACCCCAAAAAATCCTGACCTATACCCCTCTCATATTCTCATTTTCTCATATTCCTTTATTTTCAATGACTTACACACCACCACATTCTCATATTTACTTAGATTTCACCATATGACACTTTGTGATACTTTATACGATTCCTTGACATAAGGCGTTACATGTGATATACATAAGATAGGTACTAACACTACCTAACACCACATATTACTGTTAACCATTCGGGCACATGCCCGATCCAATACGGAGAATATCATGCCTAAAAAAGCTTCCTGTTACTCATGTGGTAATGACTACAACTATCGCCGCAAGATGCTCGGCTACAACTATTGCCTCGACTGTGGTGATGTACGCGCAGAGCGCCAACGTGACACGTGGTGTATCGTTCCAATGCCCAAACAGGCATACACGCTCGTAACCCGCAAGGCTGACTTGCTGCACCTCAACCAGAAAACACGTTAACCCATTCGGGCATCTGCCCGATTAACAATCAGACGAAAGGAAAAACAAATGTCTGTACCATCTTTATCATCCTCTGCCATGCTCGTTCAGTTTGGCGTAACCATCCCGACATTCCGCAGGGGTGACCGCATTGCCACTGAGGAAGTGGCTGCTAACAACGGCGCTGATAAACGGCGCTTCAACCTGACCAAATCATTGATCGACTGTGCCGAGTTCAAACAACTCAAGACACATGTCGGTGACGTGCGTAACAACACGTACTACGCCAAGACCCAACCGTGGTATGACAAAGGTGCGCGGTTGCTAACGACTGCAAACTATTTCGATTTCCATGAGAGAATGACCTACGCCATCGACCAAGGTAAAGACCTGTGGGACATATTCTTGAATGTGTACGAGTACCAACGTGACGTGGTTGCACGTAGGGAGTTAGGTGATCTGTGGGACTTGGAGCAGTATCCGACCATGACCGAGTTACAGACCCAAGGGTTCAACATGTGGCTCGAATATTCCAACGTACCAGAGGCTGGGGACGTGCGCGTGGATCTGCCCAATGAAGCGGTCAACCTCATAAAGTCTCAGATGCAAGACGCACATGACGCGCGGGTTCAGGGCGCGATGAATGATCTGTGGCATCAGTTACACGATCAGTTGCAGCGGTTCATCAAGAACCTCTCAATAGATGAAACAACAGGCAAGAAAGGTAAAATCAGCGACGGGATCTTTGACCGTCTTATGGATCTGGTTGACATGTTACACACATGCAACATCACAGGTGACCCGCAGATGGATGCGATGCGGCGTAAACTGTCGGCAACGCTGGATACTGTGTCAACAGATGCTATCCGCAACAGTCCGACACTGCGTGACAATACACGTAACAAATTAACCGAGGCACTGAACAGCCTCCCATCTTTAGACATATAATCGGGCAGATGCCCGAAAGGAGAATGATATGAATACCGCAAAACAAATGTACGCACTCGACATCTACGAGACAGCCGAATTGATCAGCATGATCGGCTCAGACCAGACCGTGATTGCTGTCGGTGACATGGGCAGCGGCAAGTCCGCAATGCTCAAGATGGTGACTGACTTGTTACCTACACACAAAGGCTATTACTTCGACTGTACCACCAAGGTCGATGCAGGTGACATGGCACTGCCCAAGTTCAGCGAGGTTGATGGCAATGACTTCTTCAACCACGTAACTACTCAGGAGTTGGGTTTCCATGAGGAAGGGCCAATCGTGTTGATGCTCGACGAGATTGGTAAGAACCGCTCAATTATCAATGCGCTCAACCGCATCATGTACGAGAAAAAGTTCGGCCCATACACGCTACACCCTGACAGCATTGTGTTTGCTACCACTAACAAAGCAGGTGAGGGACTGGGTGACATCTTGCAGCCGCACCAGCGTAACCGTGTGACCATCGTCAACATGAAGAAACTGGAAGCACTGAAGTGGATCGAATGGGGTCTGGACAATGACATTGATCCTGTCCTGTTGGGTTGGGTCAAAGACAATCCGCAAGTGGCGCAGACATTTGACGAGGTTGGTGATCCGCAAGAAAACATGATGATCTTCCATCCCAAAGACCCGTCACGCCAATCGTTCTGGACATGGCGCTCTGGTGAAGCCGCGTCGAAGATACTCAAACAGCGAGCGAACATGAGCAATCACATGCTGACTGCCGCATTGATAGGTACTATCGGCGAACAAGCCGCGCTCCAGCTAATGTCTTTTGTGTCTATGGCTAACGAGTTACCTACATTGGAGAGTATCAAACGTGATCCTGCCAATGCGCCTGTGCCTACCTCTGCTGCTGCTAAGTGTATGGTTGTGTATCGCACGTTAAGTACATTGGAGCGTGATTGGGTTGACGCATGGATGACATACATGGAGCGGCTCGACAAAGAGGCGCAAGGTTTGTTTGCCAATGGGGTGCGCTCAAAACAGTACAGCAAACAGCCTATCGTGTTCCAGAACACCAAGTTCACCAACTGGGCCAAAGACAATGGCTACATGTTCCAAGCGGATAAGAAGTAATGGCTGACTGGTTCCTGATAAAAGAAAGCAACGGCCTTGAGTTCTTTGAGCCATTCGAGAACAGGGCTAAAGCGATAGAAAGCGCAGCAAAGTGGGATGCCGAAGTAATTCGGCAAGCCACAATCGTAGAAACAGCGGCATTGGATAACGGCGATGCCGAATGGATAAAGGAGAACAACTAATGTTTGTGACTAACATGACAGTAGAAGAACGTCTGTCGAGAGCGGTGGTTGCGTGGATGCAGCGTGAGCCATCACTGTCGGGCGTGCTGATGGTGGGTAATAGGTCTGTGTCTAACGAGATACCCACAGCGGCAACCAATGGGCGCGACGAGTGGTATAACCGCGAGTTCATGGATGCGTTGAATGATGCGATGGTTCGGTTCGTCGTGATACATGAGGTGTACCACAAGATGTATCGTCACCCGACTACGTGGGCGCACTTGGCTAAGATATGCAGACGCACAGCCAACATTGCGATGGACTATGTGATCAACCACAAGATTATGAAAGCCTACGGCGCAGATGGATTTGTCCAGATGCCCGAGAACATAACGTATGGTGACGGTCAGTATTTCCAGAAATGTTTCTACGACGACAAGTATGAGGACTGGGACACAGCCAAAGTGTTCTGGGACATATATAACGAGTCAGGTGGTGAGGGTGAAGGTGGCCCCGGCCCGGGAAGACAGTCACCAAACGGTGAAACAGGTTCGGGCATGTGCCCGAATGGTGGCCTGTTCGACGAGATCGACTTCGAAGGTGCAGAGGAACTCACACGTGAGGAACAGCAAGAGTTGGAGCGCGAGATCGACGAGGCACTACGCCAAGGTGCGTTGGCTGCGGGTAAGATGGGTAGCGGTGGCAACCGTGATGTTGATGAACTGTTGGAACCCAAGATAAACTGGCGCGAGGCATTGCGTCAGTGGGCAACCGCAACATGCGCGGGGACTGGTATCAGTACATGGCGCACACCTAACAGACGATACCTAGCAGGGGGGTACTACATGCCAAGCCAAATCAGTGATGCCCTACCATCCGTGCATTGCAGCAATGATATGTCTGGCTCTATCGGCGATGTCGAGGCGAAGATTATGGTAACAGAGACGGTGAATGTATGTGAGAGTGTATTTCCTGACACGTTACACATAACATACTGGGATACCGAGGTGTGT
>LSRR01000156.1_pt1 | contig 28066 bp, 56 predicted proteins | sample 1162981 | NCBI WGS metagenome assembly LSRR01 (sample SAMN03256433, study PRJNA305521) | marine metagenome | biome: Estuarine; feature: Estuary; material: Brackish water; isolation source: iron chloride precipitation of viral particles from surface water samples | place: USA: Chesapeake Bay ... | reverse complement strand
AATCCGGTAATAGTGTTTGGGCTGGGTTTGATCTTAAAACCGAAAAGGTTGTAGATATGAAAAAAGAAGGTATTATTGATCCTACTAAAGTAACTCGTACTGCACTTGAAAACGCTGCATCAGTTGCTGGAACATTACTTCTTACAGAATGTACATTAGTTCCAGTACCAGATAAAAAAGACCCAAAACCCGATGAAATTCATTATTAATGGAAACAAAAGTAGTAGAACATAATGAATTGATTGCCACAAGAGTGCCACCTGGAGACAGGTGGACACTCGTTGGTGATCCTAAAAAAGAGGTATTTAAAACTTTAACTGATGCCTTAGAAGCATTTCTACATCAAACAGGTTTTAAAGGTGCTTACAGATTAGATCCTATAAATAGTAAGCTATACGCTATCCAAACTCACGAAGAAGAAGTAGTGAAAGAACAACCTAAAATGTATTCGTTGTACGGAGAATTTAAGCAAGGAATATGAGAGATGCAAAAAGAGTAGATGATTACGATTTCTTACTAGGTGAAGAAATTACATACAATGGGGAAAAATATACAATAGACGGAACTTGGCGTGTTATTGGCAGAGATAGTTTGTATATTGCGTTATATAAAAATGGGGCATGGTTAAACATGCATGCCCCTGAAGTTATAAAATTATTCATAAATGAAAGATCACTCATTACTAGTTGAAAAATATCGTTCCAAAGTATTAGATGAATATGTTGGGAATGAAAATATTAAAAAAACCATTGCTCAATATTTAAGTCACAATGACATTCAAAACCTAATATTCTATGGACCAGCAGGTACAGGTAAAACAACTCTTGCTAAACTCATTGTTAAAAATCTCGATTGTGATTTTCTTTATATTAATGCCTCGGATGAACGTGGTATTGAAACGATTAGAGATAAAGTTTCGGGATTTGCATCAACAGCTAGTTTTAAACCACTTAAAGTGGTCATTTTGGATGAAGCTGATTTTCTTACTATCCAAGCGCAAGCTTCGCTCCGTAATGTTATCGAGACTTTCTCGCGTACGACAAGGTTTATTTTAACCTGTAATTATGTAGAGCGTATTATTGATCCTTTACAATCACGTTGCCAAACACTTAAAATTATTCCTCCTAGTAAAAAGGAAGTAGCAGTACATCTAGCTAAAGTTATGGCAATTGAAGCTATTTCCTATGATGTGGAAGATATTAAAACTATTGTAAATCAATATTATCCTGATTTGCGTAAGTGTCTTAATACAATTCAATTATCAACACAAAATCAAAAACTTGTAATTGATAAATCAATACTTGTATCATCTAATTATATGACTCAAGTACTTAAAGAATTATCTAAGTCAAAACCAAATTGGAGAGAAATTAGACAAATTATTGCAAATGCTAATGTTAAAGATTTTGAGGAGCTTTATCGTTATCTCTATGATAATGCTTCTGTATACGCAGATGGAAGAGAAGGAATGGTTGCTGTTTATATCAATGAGTATAGCTATCAGTCTAATTTTAGGATTGATAAAGAAATTAATGCAATGGCACTCGTTGCAAAATTAATTGAATTAAAATGAAGCAATTCCTAAGTTTTCTAATAATTTGGATTAGTCAAAATTTAGCTGTACCTTTTTGGGTAATTGGTCATGTCCATTTAAGTGTAAATGTGTATGAAGATCTACATGAAATAATTGCTAGTGTAGGTATGAATATTTTAGTAGCAATTGGGTTTTATTTAGATTATAAACAAACAAAAACAAGTAAATAAATAATTATGGATCAACAACAACAAATGAATCTTAATGTCGATTTGAAAAATACAACATCGATTGAGACACCTGAAGGAAACAAAGTATTTGCTCAAGGAGTATTACTTCGTAAAGTATCTAAATTTGTAGTAGGAGCTGAAGAAGATGCTGTACTACCAATCCCAGTATTTTACGATCCACAAACTGGAAAAATCCTTGAAAGTACAGTACCTGTTGAATTAAGAGAAGAGTACAAAGGTGACTTAATTTAATGAATCAAATCGAGGTAAAAAATATTTTTGGATGGTTGGATGAGATAACTGTAAAGAAATCTCATCCCGATTCTTTCTCGGAAAAGTCGTGGGATAATTGGAATTCTTATATGATACATAGATATGTATCAATGTATATAGGTTACATAGATGTTGTAAATTATGTACAAAAGATGAACCCACAAGAGAAAAAACAAATTTATACCATTTACCGAGAGATGATTCCAAAGAAAAAACTATGGCTTAAGTACATTAAAAACGAAAACAAAAGAAATTATCAAGAATTAGCAGAATATATAGCCGAAAACCTTTCATGTAGTTTAGGCGAAGCTGATCATTATATTGATATTTTAAAAGAAACTGGTGTACGCCAAATACTTTGGGAAATGGGGGTAAATGAAGAAGAAGCAGATAAATTAATCAAAAAAGCAAAATTATGAGTAAATTAGCAGATATGCTCTATACCTCAGCTATGGCTGATAAAGCAAAAGCATTATTAACATTAGAATTACTAGAAAACAACCCAGCAGGTATTGGGGATCATTCAACTAAAGATTTTTATGATAATGCTGAGGAAGCTCTTCAAATGTTAGTAGATGCTGATGATCGATTAAAAGCAATTGATAAGTACTTAAAAACAAAAACTGTTATTTAATGCACCACGAGGTTCTTCATTTTGTATATGAAACCAAAAATCTTTACCCTGAGTATTTTAATAATGCTCGAGTATTAGAAATTGGTTCTCAAAGTGTTCAAGGTCAACCTACAGTAAGGTGTCATTTTGATAATTGTGAATATGTTGGGGTAGATATAGGAGAAGGGGAATGTGTTGATGTTGTTAGTTTAGGTCATTTATACAAATCAGATCAACTTTTTGATACTATAATAAGTTGTGAATGTTTTGAACATGATCCTTACTATGATCTTACAATAACTAATATGATTAACCACCTCCGTCCAGGAGGTATGATGATTTTTACTTGTGCTTCAACAGGAAGATCAGAACATGGAACTGTAAGAACATCCCCGGAGTCATCTCCAATAACGGCAAATATAGAAGGATGGCAAGATTATTATCGAAATCTTACTCAATTTGATTTCCAGAAAATCCCAGCATTTTCAGAAATGAATTGGAATTATTGGGTTTCAAATGAAGGTTGTAGAGATTTATATTATAGAGGTTGGAAAAAATAAATAAAGTTTTTACATTTATAAAAATATAAAGTTATGGGAAGTATTACATCTAAAATAGCAGATATGCTAGAAGACAAACAAGAAGAGTATAAAGCAAGTGGTATTCATAAAACCATTAAAGATTTTGAAAAATTATACCCTGAATTAGCAGAAGAGTTTCAAGCAGTTCAAAAAGAACAATATGAATTGTTTGCTGCTAAAATGATGGATTATGGTCTATCTAATATTTCTTTAGGATCAGATTTATCTACTAGAGAAGACAGAGATCTTTCCCTTACAGGAATTTGGTTACGTTGTAATGATAAAATCAACCGTTTAAAAAATATGCTAAAACGTAATGGTAAAAATTATGTTCAAGGTGAAACAATGGTTGATAGTTTTATTGATATTGCTAATTATAGTATTATTGCTATGTTAGTACTTAGAGATAAGTGGAAATGATTAGTTTTATAATCCCTACTATACATAAATCTATAAGACTTATTAAACTTGTTCAAGATCTAGAAAATTGTGATCTTGTAAGTGAAATTCTAATTATAGAAGATGCTCCTAGTATTGGGATGTTAGATGGATTAAATCTTAATAAAACTAAAATCATCCCTTTTACTGAAAGAAGATATTGTAATGGGGGGTGGAATCATGGAGTTAAATTAGTTAAAAATTATTACTATGCTTTGTGTAGTGATGATTGTAATTTTGATACAGATATAATTCGTGATGTACTTCATTTTTATAAACTTAGACCTAATTCAGGCTTTATAGGAATGGATCCCTCTCAATATGATACACAACACCCCTCTAATTTTTATGGAGTACAAAGAAAGTTTGATACTACAGCTGTAGGAGGGTGGGGTGTTATGATGTTTAACCATAAAAATAATGATGTTATCATTCCTGATGATTTAAAACATTGGTGTGGAGATTCATATTATCTTACTTATAGTAAATACCCGAATTATAGTTATTTTGGTCCTAAAGTTTATACTGAAATGTCAACTTCTATGTCACCTGAGATTTTAGAAATTGCTAAACAAGATCAAATTACATTTGAAGAAAAATATAAAAAATAAGTTTTGGCTAAAAAGAAAAAAATACCTCAAATTGTAAAAGAAATAAGAGCTTACCAACCACCTGAGATTAATTATGCTTACCAAAAGAATGTATCTTATTCTCAATTTTCTATGTATAGAGGTTGTCCTAAAAAATGGTCACTTCAGTATAAAGATGGTATTAAAGTATTTACTTCTACAATCCATACAGTATTTGGAACTGCATTACATGAAGTACTTCAACATTATTTAGATGTAATGTATGAGCAAAGTGCAGCAGCAGCTGATAGAGAAAATCTTGTAGAAATGTTTGAAGATGCTCTACGAGAAGAATATAAAGTCCAATATAAGAAAAATGGAAACCAACACTTCAGCTCAAGTGAAGAATTAAGAGAATTTTTTGATGATGGAGTTGAAATTATAAGAACATTCGCTAAAAAACGTAGTTCGTATTTTAGCAAACGAGGATGGCATTTGGTGGGGTGTGAGATACCTGTTGTAATAACGCCTAATAAACGTTATAATAACGTTATATACCAAGGTTATTTGGATGTTGTAATGTATAATGAAAATACTAATACATTTAAAATTATTGATATCAAAACATCTACTAAGGGGTGGAATGATAAAACTAAAAAAGATGAGGATAAACAATTCCAATTAATTCTTTACAAAAAATTCTTTTCAGAACAATTTGGAGTACCAGTAGAAAATATTGATATTGAGTTCTTTATAGTAAAACGTAAAGTTTATGATCATCCTGATTTTGTAATTCCTAGAATTCAAACCTTTAAACCCGCATCAGGTAAAGTAAAACTTAACAAAGCCACCACAGCTTTAAATGAGTTTATTGAGGATGTGTTTGATAGAAACGGATATAAAGAAAAAGAACATCAGGCAAATCCCTCAAAATGGAATTGTACGTTTTGCCCATTTAAAGAAAACCCTGAATTATGCAACGAAGCAATAGGATAAAATTAATTATATTTGATTTAGATGGTGTATTAGTTGAAGCTAAAAAAATACACTATGATGCTTTAAATAGAGCATTAGGTACTTATGCTATTGATTGGAATGAACATCTCTCAATTTATGATGGGTTAAAAACATATCAAAAATTAGATATAATTACTGAAAGAAAGGGACTACCAAAAGAATTACATGAATCAGTTTGGGGTTTAAAACAAAAATATACTTTAGAAGCACTTAAAGAGTTAAAACCTAACCAAACTCTACAATCTGTAATGTCTGCTTTATCTGAAGATGGTTATAAATTAGCAGTTTGTTCTAACAGCATTCGTAAAACAGTTTTAACCGTATTAGCTAAATTAGGGATTATTGAGTTTATTGATTTAATTATATCTAATGAAGATGTAAAAAATAGTAAACCACATCCTGAAATGTATTGGAAATCAATTTCAATGATGAGTTGTTTACCTGAGGAGACTTTAATTGTAGAAGATTCACCTTATGGTTTACTAGCAGCAGCTAGAAGTAAATCTTATATTTTAAGAGTAAAAAATCCAACTGAGGTAACTTACACAAATATATTTAAAAAATTAACCGAAATAGAAATAGGAGAAAAACAACACTCCCCAGCTTGGAGAGATAAAAATTTAAATGTGTTAATTCCTATGGCTGGAGCCGGAAGTAGATTTGAACAAGCTGGTTATACATTTCCTAAACCTTTAATTGATGTTCGAAACAAACCTATGATTCAGGTAGTTGTAGAAAATCTTAACATTAAAGCTAATTTTATCTATATAGTACAAAAATCTCACCGTGAAAAGTATAACTTAGATACATTACTTAACTTAATTACCCCAGGCTGTAAAATTGTAGAAGTAGATGGATTAACCGAAGGTGCTGCTTGTACTGCTTTAATGGCTAAAGAGTTTATTGATAATGATCAACCACTTTTCTTTGCTAATTCTGATCAATTTGTAGAATGGGACTCAAATGAATTCATGTATAAAATGAATGAAACTGAAGCTGATGGGGGTATTGTAACATTTGAAGCTACCCACCCAAAATGGTCATTTGCTAAAGTAGATGAAAATGGTTTAGTAACTGAAGTAGCAGAAAAAAATCCAATTTCTAACATTGCAACTGTTGGTTACTATTATTGGAAACATGGCTCAGATTTTGTAAAATATGCTGAACAAATGATTGAAAAGGATATTCGTGTAAATAATGAATTTTATGTTTGTCCTGTATTTAATGAAGCTATTGGGGATAAAAAACAAATTCGTACTTTTAATATTAACAAAATGTGGGGGTTAGGTACCCCTGAAGATTTAAGTTATTATTTAGAACATTACAAATGAGAACAGCCATTTGCATATCTGGGTTAGATAGATATTATAAAGAAACTTATACTTTATTTAAAGAAAATATCTTAGATAAACTCCCAGGAGAATATGATATTTTTATATCAACTTGGGAAACTGAAAATATTTTAGATATTAAGGATTTGTATAAACCTACTTTAATAAAAACAGATCCAAACATACCTGAAAACCTAAAATGGTATGAAGAATGGGAAGATTTTTATACTAAATTTCCTAATAATAGTGATGCTAATCCTGGTAATACTCTTCCAATGCTTTATAAAGTAAAGGATTGTATGGAAATGGTAAAAGAATATGGACAAACCGTTACAATAGCTTATGATTATGTTATTAGAACTAGATTTGATATTTTACACAATACTCCCTTAAATCTATATCAATTATTAAATCTAAATCCTAGTGAAATTAGTATACATTATTCCCCAAGACCAGAAGAACCAGGATGGTTATATGATGGTTTTGCCTTTGGGGGTTGGAAAACAATGACAACTTATTCTAACTTATATGATAATTTGTTAAACCAATCAAAAGAAAGTAATACGTGGGTTATACATGAAATATTAAGAGATTATCTTATAAACAATAATATACAACCTATAAACCCTGATAATATGATAGGAATGATAAAACAAGAAAGACCTATTATATTTTTTGCCCAACACTACCCAGAAAAAATAAAAGATATAGCATGGAAAAACTTAGAAAAAATACAAAGATCTTAATTTCTCATAGAGGAAATATTGAAGGTCCTATTTCAAAATTAGAAAATGCCCCTGAATACATTGATAATGCTCTTAGTTTAGGTTATCATGTTGAAATTGATATTTGGTCAATTGATGGTGTTTTATTTTTGGGACACGATAAACCTATTCATGGTATAACTCAAGATTGGCTAAACAAAAGAGCTCATTTACTTTGGATACATTGTAAAAATATAGAAGCTATAGAATGGTTTAATTCAATAGGAGGATTTAATTATTTTTGGCATGAAAAAGACACAGTGACATTAACTAGTAGAAATTACATTTGGGCTTATCCTGGTAAACAACCTATTAAAGGAAGTATAGCAGTTAAACCTGAAGAATTTAAAGATGAATTAAACGAATGTATTGGGATTTGCAGTGATTATATTAAAGAATATAATTCCTAGAATCCATACATACGTATAGACAAATATAATAAATAAAAATTATGGCAAATCGAGACATGACATTAACAAGTGTAAAGATTCAAAGTGATTTATTTGAAAACTTCAAAATTGAATGTGTAAAACGTAAGTTTTCTTTCCAAAAGCTTGCTGACCGTGCAATTTATTTGTATCTTACAGATGAAGATTTTAGAAAACAAATCACAAATCACACTAACTTAGAATTAGAAGACTAATCAAAATTAAATAATGAAAGAAGGTTACATTAAACCAGAAGATAGAAAAAAAATTCTACTTCTGACGGATGACATTAGAGTTCATTCAGGAGTTGCTCAAATTGGTCGTGAAATGGTTGTAAATACCTCTCACAGATATAATTGGGTTCAGTTAGCAGGAGCGGTAAAACACCCTGATAAAGGAAAACGAATTGATTTATCTGAGGATACTAATAAACAAGCAAATATTACTGATTCATCGGTAATTATTTACCCAACTGATGGTTATGGCAATCCAGACTTGTTAAGACAAGTTATTAAAATGGAAAAACCAGATGCTATTTTCCTTATTACAGACCCTAGATATTTTACTTGGGTGTTCCAGATTGAAAATGAAATCCGTAAACAAATTCCTATTGCGTATTTGAATATTTGGGATGATTATCCTGCCCCAATGTATAATAAAGAATTCTATGAATCATGTGATGCTTTGTTTGGGATTTCTAAACAAACTGTAAATATCAATAAAATTGTACTTGGTGATAAAGCTGAAGATAAAGTTATTAAGTATATTCCTCATGGTTTAAATAATAAGAATTTTAGAATTTTAAAACAAGAAGATCCTGAAGTACAGGAATTTAGAAAATATCTCACTAGAGGTAAAGAATATGATTTTATTCTTTTATTTAACTCAAGAAATATTAGACGTAAATCAATTCCTGATACTATTTTAGCTTGGAAATTATTCTTAGAAAGTATCAGTAAAGAAGAAGCAGAAAAATGTTTATTAGTTCTTCATACTGAACCATCAAGTGATCATGGTACAGACCTACCAGCAGTAATTGAATACTTCTTCCCTGAAGACACGGGTAATATCGTTATTTCTAATGATAAATTACCTACTGAAAAAATGAATCTTCTTTATAATTGTGCAGATGGAGTTGTATTAGCTTCCTCAGCTGAAGGTTGGGGGTTATCATTAACTGAAGCATTGTTAACTGGTACTCCATTTATTGCAAACGTAACAGGTGGTATGCAGGATCAAATGAGATTTGTAGATGATAATGGAGAATGGTATACTCCAAACCCAGATGTTCCTTCGAATCATAGAGGTACTTACAACGAACATGGTAAATGGGCTTTACCTGTTTACCCAACAAATATGTCGGTTGTAGGTTCACCTTCTACTCCTTACATTTATGATGATAGATGTAGTTTTGAAGATATTGCTCATAGAATGTTAGAACTTTACACTATGCCCAAAGATGAAAGAAAAAGACGTGGTGAAGAAGGAATGGATAAATTATTTGAGGTTTGGAAACCAAGAGAAAAATATTACATTTATAAAGACACAGATTTCGAACCAAGAGTTTTAAAACATAAATTAATTTATTAATGAAAAATACATTTTACGTAAGTTGCCCAATTGACACTTATTCTGGATATGGTGCTCGTTCAAGAGATTTTGTTAAAGCACTTATTAAATCAGATAAATATGAAGTAAAAATCTTACCTCAAAGATGGGGCTCTACACCTTTTGGTTTTATTGATGATCATATTGAAGAATGGGGATTTTTAAAACAACATTTATACCCTTCACCTCAGTTAACTGAAAAACCTAATATTTGGTGTCAAATTACAGTACCAAATGAATTTCAGCCTGTCGGGGATTATAATATTGGTTTAACAGCAGGTATTGAAACCACAGCATGTGCTCATTCTTGGATTGAGGGTTGTAATAGGATGGATTTAATTCTTACTTCTTCAAACCACTCAAAGCAAGTACTTGAAAGTACTAGTTTTACAGTAGATAATAAAGGGCAAAAACAAGAACTAAAAATTACTACTCCTGTAGAAGTTCTTATTGAAGGTGCCAACTTAGATGTTTATAAACCTGTAAAATCAATTTTTGATTTAGATGAAGTTAAAGAAAGTTGGTGTTATTTGTTTGTAGGGCATTGGATGCAAGGTCAATTAGGAGAAGATAGAAAAAATGTAGGGTTATTAGTTAAAGCTTTTTACGAAATATTTAAAAACAAGAAAAAACGACCTGCTCTTATTCTAAAAACTAGTAGTGGTACTTCTTCTCATATGGATAGAAGAGAAATTCAAAAACGTATTTCTTCTATTAGAAAATCAATTCCTAGTAATGATTTACCTAGTATATATCTTTTACATGGTGAGTTGAGTGATAAAGAAATGAATGAACTTTATAACCATTCTAAAGTAAAAGCAATGATTAGTTTAACTAAAGGAGAAGGTTTTGGTCGCCCATTACTAGAATTTAGTTTAACAAATAAACCCGTAATTACTACAGGATGGTCAGGTCATACAGATTTCTTAAAACCTGATTTCTCAGCAATGATGGGTGGTAAACTTGCCCCAGTTCATGAAACAGCAGCTAATGATTTCTTATTAAAAGAAGCCCAGTGGTTTAATGTTGAACATGGCCATATAGGATATTTTGTAAATGATGTTTTTAACAATTATAAAGATTGGAAGGTAAAAGGTAAACGTCAAGGTTATTATAGTAGATCTAATTTTAGTTTTCAAAATATGTGTGATCAATTAAATGATACCCTTATAAAATATTTACCAAAATTCCCTGAAAAGGTTGAATTACAACTTCCAAAACTAGAAAAAATTAAATAATGGATAATTTAAGTACGTGTAATCGTTGTGGTGGAGATGCTTGCTATATTCAAGAAGTAAACCAAGATATCAAAAACTACCAGTGTATGGGGTGTGGTTTTATAACCAACTCCCTTATGAAACAAGGTTCCCAATTCTTTGAAGAACAAATGGAATTACTTCCTAATTTGTATAAAGAATTAATGGGTGAAGATGAGGAAGGTTTAGTTTGGATGCCTGCAACCATTAATTTACCTTCACAGGGAATGGTTTTTGCTAATGGTAGCAATGCTGAAAACTGGAAATGGGCAGCTGTTCAATCTGTACCTGTAAAGGAAGAAGAAAAAGAAAAATACCCAATTCCAGGTAAACCCGGAGAGTTCTATGAACAAAGAATGGATATGGATACTCTCAAAGAATTTGATGAAAAAGATTTTATTGAAGCCTTAGATTATATAGGAATTTTTAATAAACCTGAATAATGAAAATAAGTTATGCTATTACAGTTTGTAATGAACTAAATGAAGTCCAAAAATTAATTTCTCTTCTACAAGAAAATAAAAGAAATGAAGATGAAATTGTAGTACTGTATGATTCTACAAATGGATCCAAATCCGTAGAAGAATATTTAAGAGCTCAAAATGTAGCTAAAACTTCATTTATCTGGCATTCTTATAAATTTGATGGCCATTTTGCTAATTTAAAAAATCATCTTACTTCTTTATGTAGTGGAGATTATATTTTTCAAATTGATGCTGATGAATTAGTAGAAAAGTATTTTATTGATTTGCTCCCCCAAGTATTAGGACAAAATGATGTTGATGTAATACTTGTTCCTCGTATTAATACAGTTGAGGGATTAACCCCAGAACATATCCAAAAATGGGGTTGGAGAGTAGATGAAAACAACTGGATAAACTTCCCAGATTTCCAGTGGAGGATTTATAAAAATCATCCGAATATTAAGTGGAAAAATAAAGTACATGAAGTACTAGAAGGTTACGAAACCTTAAGCCACTTTCCCCAATCCCCTGAATGGTGTATTTTACACCCTAAAACGATAGAGAGACAAGAAAAACAAAACAATTATTATAATACGTTATGAAAAAAATTTGGTATGCCCCTTACAAATTTGAATCCTATGGGGAGGAAGAAATTAAAGCTGTAGAAGAATCATTACGTTCTGGCTGGTTAGGAGGACAAGGTCCTAAATCTGTAGAATTTGAAGAAGCTATTGCTAAACGTTTTGGAAAAAAACATGGTGTGTTTGTAAACTCAGGATCCTCTGCATGTTTGTTAGCTATTGCTGCTTTAGATTTACCTAAAGGAAGTAAAATTATTACCCCAGCTTGTACTTTTGCTACAACTTTAGCCCCCATTATTCAATTAGGTTATGAACCTATATTTGTAGATGTAGGTTTAACTGATTATGTAGCTGACATTGACCAAATCATCCAAGCAATTACCCCCCAAGTTAAGGCATTGATGTTGCCTAATTTAATTGGTAATAAACCAGATTGGCCAAGACTAAAAAAAGAACTTAAATTATTAGGTAGAGAAGATATCTACTTAATTGAAGACTCAGCTGATACAATTACTGAAACCCCCGAAACAGATGTTGCTACAACTAGTTTTTATGCTTCGCATGTTATTACTGCTGGTGGTGTTGGTGGTATGGTAATGTTTAATGATAAAAAACACGTTGTTAAATGTCTACAATACCGTGACTGGGGACGTTTAGGGAATGATTCGGAAATTATGGATGATCGCTTTAACCACAGTGTAGATGGTATTCCATATGATCATAAGTTTTTATATAGTGTACTCGGTTACCATATGAAAGCAAGTGAAATGAATGCAGCTTTTGGTTTGGTTCAACTTAATCGATTTAAAAAATTCTCTGAAATTCGTAGAGCAAATATTGAACGTTATATTGTAAATCTATGGGGAGTTGGTGATTTAATCCTCCCAGATGATAGTATTAAACCAAATTGGTTAGCTATTCCTTTACAAACAGAAAAACGTTTTGAATTGCTTACTTTCTTAGAAAACAATAATATTCAAACTAGGGTAACATTTGCTGGAAATGTAACACGTCACCCAGTTTATAGAGAATATTTACAAGAATTTAAAAATTCAGATATTATCATGAAAAATGGATTTTTATTAGGAGCACACCATGGTATGACTATTGAAGATGTAGATTATGTTTGTGATAAAATAAAAGAATTTTTTAATCAATAATGGATTTACACTCATCTATAAAATCTCAAGGAGAAGTTGTTACCCAGATTATACATTTTGTAAATGGTGAAAAACGAACATTTCAAAACATAATTACATCATCGGTAAAACAGGGACAATTTACTAAATTAGAAACAACGGATGGTACGATGGTCATGGTTAACGATAAAAATGTTTTGTGTATAGAAGTTTTTAAGCAATGAAAGTCCTAATTCTAGGTGATGGTTTATTAGGTTCAGAACTACATTCCCAAACTGGGTGGGATATAGCTTCTAGAAAGTTAGGTAACCTTGACATTAATGATTGGATGGGGTTAGCTAATCTTATATCCCTTTATGATGTTGTAGTTAATTGTATAGCACATACCGACAGCTATTCTAAAGATAAAACAAATCATTGGGACATTAATTATAGATTTGCCTCAGATGTAAGTGATATTTGTAATAATGAGGGTGTAAAATTAGTTCATATTTCTACAGAATTTGTTTACGCTAATAACCCTTACCCTCCAACAGAAGAAGATTTACCTATCCCCGATAATACTTGGTATGCTTATACAAAGTTATTAGCAGACGAATATATTAAATTAAATAACAGTTATTATTTGATTTGTAGAGAATTACATAAACCTAACCCATTCCCTTATCCTGAAGTATGGGATGTTCAAACTTGTGGGGACACTGTAGATAAGATTGCTAGTTTAATTGTTAATTTAATTAATAAAGATGCTGATGGGGTATTTAATGTTGGAACTGGGGAGAAAAGTTTAAGTAAACTTGCCCCAAATTCTAAAATAACTACCCCCCCTTCCCATGTTCCATTAGATACTAGAATGGATTTATCTAAATTAAATAGTTTTTTAGAATGTTGATAAAAGAATTAGCAAACCAAAGCTGGTATGGTTCTATAGGTTACATAAAAAATGATGAAGATATTTTAACTATACAATCCTATCTTCAATATAACTACCCAGTATTAAAAGAATTTAAAGGACATATTTTTACTTTTACCTATAAAGAACTTAAATATGAAAACCTTAAAACTGCTATATGTAGTTTATTTCCTAATGCTGAGATTATTATTTTAGATAAAAACAGAGGACATAACCATGGTTATGCTGATCTAGATAATGCGGTTTTTGATTATTGTAAAAAAAACAATATTGAATGGTTATGTAAATCCGCAATAGATATGGTTATTTCTTCTGAGGTATTAGAAATAGAAATCCCACAATCAGACTTTTATTATTTAAATGGAATAGGTTATGGGGGGATGGAATATTACAATTTTGATTATGATAGAATTATAGAAGAAGATTTTTACCCCCAAACAAATTTTTATTTTATAAATGTTTCTAAAACTGATTACCTTAATGATAGTGAATACTTAGATAAAACATTTGAACAAATATCAAATATTCCTAGCTATAATGGTAGAATTTGGGAATATATTAAAGGTTGGTCATGTGAAGACTTTTTATCAAATACTGTAAAAAGAAATAATTTATCTAAATATCATTTGGTTTCTGAAGAAAACTATCGTACATTATTAAATGTTGTAAAAAATAATAGAATTATAGATTCTAGCCATAAAAACATTATGATCGAAGGAATTTGTCATCATGCTCATCCCCAAGATCCAATACTTAAAATATGAGACAAATAGTATTTTATATTCAAGATAAAAATTGTACAGCTTCCTCTATGTTAGGAACTATGGTAAAACATGGGTTAGACCATTTTAAAATTCCAAGTTCTATAAAATATGTAGAAGATTTATTAACTATTAAAGATAGTTTAGTTATAGTCTTTAAACACCAACCACCTTTTGAAGTAATTTCTATCCTAAAAGAAAATAACAATAAAATTGTTATGGATGTTGTTGATGAGTTCATTAGACCAGGAACAACCCCACTAACACTTTATAATTATGAATATTTTGATGGAATTATTGTTAGAATGGGGAAAGTATTAACAGAATATAAATTCCCAGAACATTTAATTTCTACATTTATCCCCCACCATTGGGATATTAGATTACAAAATTTAACCCCACCAAAAACAAGAAAACAAATCCCTACAGTTACTATTAATGATGGGAGGGATATGCCCTACCTACATCAATTGTTACAAAATAAAAATATAGAGTTTACTGGGAATTTTAGCTATAGTGAATTCCCCCAGTTAATTGAAAGGTTAAATGAATATAGTATCCACTACAATGTAAGAAGTACTGATAGTTTAGCTTATAAATTTAAACCCGCAACAAAATTAGTAACAGCCTCAGCATATGGTATACCCTTAATTACTAATTATGATTGGGCTGTTGAAGATTTAATCCCTAGTGATTATCCATTTTTAACAGAAGGAAAAACATATGAGGAAATTGTAGAATTTATTAATAAATTCCCATCAGAAGATTCTAAAGAATATAAATACGCTATAGAAATTTTACATGAAGTTAAAGTAAAAACAGCTTTGATTAATTTAGTTCCTCAATACGAAGAGTTTTATAAAAAATTTAATTAATGGAAAAAATAACATTTTGTATCCCTAGTAAAGATAATCTCAGATACCTAAAATCTAGTATAACATCTATTAGAGAAAACAATACTACAAACCCAGATATTATAGTATTTGTGGATTCTAGTAATGATGGTACTATTGAATGGTTAGAAGAAAATAATGTTATATATCTTTTGAATGAAACAAATACTCCTAAGGGTATTGCTTATGGGTATAATCGTTGTATTGAAGCCGCTAATACGTCTATAGTATGTATGTTTCATGCTGATATGTACATGGGTAAGGGTTTTGATATCGCAATATTAGACAATATTAGACCGGGAGTAGTTGTTAGTGGTACGCGTATTGAACCTCCTCTACACCCTGAAGGTAAAGAAAAAATTGTTAGAAATTTTGGAATGTATCCTGAGGATTTTATGAAAGATGAGTTTGATTCATTTGTAGAAGAATCTATTAAAACATACAAAGATAAGATAACTAATGGTATCTTTGCACCTTGGGCAATTTTCAAAGAAGATATCACTTCGATTGGTATGCATGATGAGAGATTCCATTCATATCACGAAGATTCTGATATCTTCAATAGATTCCTATTGAATGGATATGATTTAACTCAGACATGGGGGGGATTTGTATATCACTTAACTTGTAGAGGTGGACAATTTCAAGATGGTATTGAAAAGGTTACAACTGATGAAGCATTTCATATTATGAAAAAAAATGCAGCAAATCATTATCTTAGAAAATGGGGAAGTTGGATTGAAAATGATATGTATCATCACCCAATCATTACACCAAAATATGATATAGGATTTATTATCCCAGGTACAAATTATCAATTACTTGAAGTTCTAGAACCTTGGTGTAACAATATTTTAATTGATGATGAAATGCAAGTTTTAACATCTCATTATATTGATGAACATCAATCAAACACAAGTTGTGATTTATCTAAAAAAATTCTAACAACTCCATTTGTTCAAGATTTAGATAATGATATAGTAGTTACTATAGATAGACATACATTTAACCAAGAAACACTTCAATTTATTCAACAATTACCCCAAATTATTAAAAATAGTGGTGAAGTGGGAGAATTTCAATTAGGGAATCTTATGATTAAGATTAATTCTATGAAAGAATACCAACAAGATTTGGTAAACTTGTAATATTTATTACTGAACATTTTAATAACCCCCTACTATGGAAAAAGACACTAAAACCAAAAAAAGGGAGGTAACTAACATTGAACTTGTTTATGGAAGTAAAGAAGACCTTGTTAGCTTAGCTTCAAAGGAAGAGTTTGTAAACTTTATTTTAGAAGACAGCTTAAAAACAATTACGAAAGCAATCAATGAAAATTTGGAGAAGGTTGAATTATTCAATATATTAAACCTGTCATTAATTGTTGAACTAGATAAATCTAAGTATAAAAATGTTTTAGAACGTATTATACAGCGTTATGTTGAAATCGAGGATTATGATAAATGTATTGAAATTCAATCTCTTATAAATAAATTATGAAAAAGTGGAAATACTACACCCTAACAGATCTAAATAAAGAAGCAGTAGGTACTTTATATGCTGAAGATATAAATGAAGCCTATTTAATTGCTAGCAGAATGAAAAATCTCTCACTTACAAAATTTAAAAAAATATTTGGAGTTGAAAAGTTATGAGTGAAGGATTTGAAGGAATAGATGACATTAAGGATTTATTTAATCAAATCTTAGGTTCAGAAGTTATTATAAAAGATAATATAGATGCTACTGAAGAAGGGGTATTTATAGTTTTTATTAAAAAATTAGAAGAAGCTTATAATGTCGAAAATCAATTATTTGATATTGGGGGTTTAGAATTAGCTAAAGTAACAGACCCCCTTTGGTTTGTATTAGAAAATTCATTTAAATTTTTATATGGTGAAGAAGCTACTGATTTAATGTGGTGGTATATTTTTGATCGTTTCAACCCCGATGGTTCAGTTGTACCCTTAGAAGATGAAAGTGGAAAAGAATACATTTTTAAAGATGCTAAAGATCTTTGGTCTTATATTAAATACAGATTTCCACAAGATTCTGAAGAGTAATTTGGTTTTGTAAAAAAATCTTCGTATATTTACGAAAATTTTAAAAGTTACGTATAATTATAAGTTATGAAACTAGAAATGATTCCGTGTATTAAGTGTAAGCAAGACATGCCCAAACTTAGATTAGAAAAGTATGGCTATAGAAGCTGTGTAAATTGCTCCACAACAGGAGCTTATCGTGCTATTACCACTGTTAATGGGGAAGGAGACCATACTTGGAATGATATCCAGTTAATGACCCCAGAACAGTTTGATTCTTATCAAAGGTTAGAGGCAGCTAATAGTGGTAAAAAAGTAACCCCTGAATTTAATAATTTTGATGATGAGGATCGTAATCTTCAAGGTCCATTTATTATCAAAGAGTTAGAAGACTAATGCCTAAAGCAAAACCACTTACTAAAGAACAAATTGTCGCTGCTCAATCTCAAACATTGAGTAATATGGCTGCTGCTAGGTGGTTGAATTGTTCTTACCAACACTATAAAAAATGGGCAAAACTTTATAAAGATGAAGAAACAGGAAAAACTTTATTTGAGAAACATTTAAATCCCTCAGGTAAAGGAATCCCAAAGTTTCTACGTTCTTCTGGCAAAGAACCAGCATTGTTAGATATTATTGAAGGTAGAATCAATGCTTCTTCATTTTCCCCTGAAAAAATTAAGTACAGACTTGTAAGTGAGGGATATTTATTAGAAGAATGCTCCAACTGTGGTTTCCATGAACGTAGGGTACTGGATTATAAAATACCCTTGTTATTACATTTTAAAGACGGAAACAAGAAAAATTACCGCAAAGAAAATATAGAGTTTTTATGTTATAATTGTTATTACTTAACAATTGGAGATGTTTTTGATAATAAACAAATAGAAGGTATCGAGGATCATAAACCAGTAAACCAAAGTAACGTTGATTGGGAGTTAGATGACTATACAAAACAGCGTTTAAAAGAATTAGGTTTAGGGGAGGATGATAAAGATGATGATCTTGATATCGTAGCTTACTTATGAAAAAGAAACGTACTCGAAATATAAAAAGAAAAAAACATGATAAGTTGGTTAATGATTATGATAATCAGAAAAACAAACACCTTGAACGTTTAGCTAAAAAAATGTTGGAGAACGACGAAAAATTTAGTAAATTACGTGAAAAGGGAATTGATGATAGTTTCCTAGATTTATTTTAATTATGGCTTATTCTGTAAACGTAAAAAATTATCAAGAATTTGAAGACCTTATTTATAATAAGGACTTAAACATTTCTAAAGCCTGTGTTAATGGGATTTTAGAAAATCTCAATACTAAAAAACGTCATGTGCACGTTTTAGAAATAATGATTGAGGATGAAGATAAAATAATGGATTTAACTGTTGATAGAAGAGATTTTATTGATACTTTAGAAAAAAATCTTGAAATTCATGTTTACCATGAGGAGTATGAACGTTGTGTGAAAATACAAAACGCAATTCAAAAACTTAAAAATAAATAATTATGAAACTTTATAGATACGATTCAAAATCACTTCAATTTAAAAAATTCCCAATTTCAATTCAAGCATTTAAAGCTTTATTCACAGCAGTTTTAATTTTCTTATTTTTAAGTATGAGTACTATAGAAATAGATACCCAATATATTACTGATACTGAAAATATACTTCTAATAAAAAACCAGAATGAGTTTAATGAAGAAAAATTAATTTTAAAACTTAAAGAACTTAACCTACCTTACCCACATATTACATTAGCTCAAGCTAAATTAGAATCGGGTGAGTTTAGTTCTCGTATTTTTAAAGAAAACCACAATTTGTTTGGTATGAAAGAAGCTAGAGTTAGAATTAATTTAGCTCAAGGTACTCAATACGGACACGCCTATTATGTTAATTGGGAAGAAAGTGTATTAGACTATGCTTTTTGGTATGCTAGTTATGCTCGTAAATGTAATTCAGAAGAACAACTTTTTCAATTGTTGGATCAGCAATATGCTGAAGCTAATCAATACGTATCATCATTAAAACGTATTATAGCAAACCAACAATTAAAGGAAAAGTTTAACTAATGGCAAGATCACAAACAGCAACATTAAAGCAAGATAAGCCTAAAATCAAAAGACCAGGTATTCATGCTAAAACTAAATCATCAAAATTAAAATCAAGTAAAAATTATACTAAAAAGTATAAAGGTCAAGGTAAATAATTAATTAAATTTTATGTTATGAGTAAAAACTCAAGTAAACAGTTGTATGAATCATCTCAAGAGTGGTTAAAATGGGCTAGAACAAAATATCCTAGTTTAAAAGTCAAGAAAAAAACACCACCTCCTTTCCCTGTTTATAATGAACTTAATGGATATTGAGATAGAAGAAGTAAATAGTTTTAGAGAATTTTTTGATCAATTAGATGATGAATTTCTAATCAAACTCCATTTAGCAGGTCCCTATAATTTACACCGGTTATGTGCAATGTATTCTTTAGATCTTCAAATGGAAAAAGAAGCAATAGAAGATGAAAGTTTTAGTAATAGGAGAGGAATGTGTTGATAAATTTATTTATTGCCAAATAGATAGACTATCTCCTGAAGCACCAGTTCCAGTATTAATCCCCATAGAAACAACATCAAACCCAGGAATGGCTGGTAATACAATAGCTAATGTTAAAGCTATGTCTAATGCTTCAATTATGAATATTGTACAAGATGGTATTACTAAAACAAGGTATGTTGATAAAAAAACAAACCATATGTTTTTAAGAGTTGATGAAGGGGAAAATGACGTTGAATCCTTTGAATGGACTATGCCCGTAGATATGGCTTTAGGTCAAGCGGATATTGTAATTGTAAGTGATTATAATAAAGGTTTTCTATCAAATGCTGATTTAAAAGAAATTGCTCGTAAATCAACCTTATCAATTTTAGATAGTAAACGCAAACTTACAAATGATATTGTTAAGGAATTTTCATTTATAAAATTAAATGAATTAGAACATTTAAATAATCCTCAATTAACTACAGATAACATTATTACTACTTTAGGTAAAAAAGGTGCTAAGTACAAAAATGTATTATTTGAATCACCTGATCCCCAAGATACAATTGATGTGAGTGGAGCCGGTGATACCTTTACAGCTGCTTTTATATTAAAATACTTTGAAACTAAAGATGAAAAAACTGCTATTCAGTTTGCTAATGAAAAAGCTTCCGAAGTAGTTTCGCAAAGAGGCGTGGTTACCCCAAAATAGGTTCGTACATTCATGGCATAAGAAATAAAGGTTATGCTTTGGAAATTTACAAATAAAAACAAATATGGCAATTTAAGAAGCCGTATTGTTTATCGTCCTGATGGAGAACCATTTAGTTTTAATCCAAAAGGATTTGGTAGTTTTGTTCATGTTAATGTATTTAATACACTTATGAACACCCAATTATCCCTCCTAGTTTATTTACAGGTCAAGATGGTCAAAAATATATTGTACCTACTTGGCAAAAGGTAGTATCTGAAACTACTTTGAATGATATTAAGTGGGTTAAACCTAAGATTAAAAAGGAAAAACCACTGAAAAACGAATGGTTGTTTGAATCCAAAAGTGATCCTGGTCATTTTTATAAAGTAACTCAAGTAGGTGTTACTTATAAATGTAACTGCCCTGGTGTTTGGAGAGCAAAAGATCGGGAGTGTAAACATATTAAAGAAGTGAAAGCAAATGTGTAAGGTAAGTTGGTGTGAAAAAGAACCATTAAAATATATGAATGGTAACCCTAAAGCATATTGTGCTTACCATGTTCAGTATAAACAATATGCTAGTAATGCTCCATCTCGTCCTTGGTTAATGTATAAAGTAGAAAAAATATTAGCTGAAGATTTAGTTTGTGAGCATTGTGGATTAGATATGGTAAAACAATATGGCCAAGAAAATTTCAAATCCATAATTACCGCAATGGATGTTGATCATATTAATCCTAGTATTAAAGGAACACTTGAAGGTGAACAACCAAACAACTATCAGTTACTTTGTAAAATGTGTCATGTAATTAAATCCCATAAAGAGGGAGATTTTATAGCAAAAAAATATAGATAATGAGAAGAGGTAGACCATCAGAACAACCAGCAGTAGTAAAACAAAAACGTGTTGAAACCTATTATGAAGTACCATCTAAACCAGAATTAGGTTGGAAATCAGTTTGGCATCACGATTTAGATAAGTCAAAAGTTGGACCTTGGAGAACAGAACATACCCCACCTAAAGGATATAAACATCCAAAAGTTCAAATTAATAAACAACAAACTTATGGTGGTATGCCTGTAGTTATAGTATTTAAAACTTCAAATAGATCAAATGCTAAAACTAAAATGAAAGTTTGGAATAATACAAACATAGATCACATCATAACACAAGATAAACTTCCAGGTGTGCCTGATAAAGCAGAAATACTAGAATTAGGTGTAGGTGAAAGTTTTATAAAAAAGTGGCAATCTGAGTATAGCCTATAATATTTATAAACAAAAGTATTAAAATAATAAAGATATGGGAACAAGAGCTTTAGTAGGATTTATATCAACAGATGCAGCGGGGAATCACGTGTTAACATCTACCTACAATCATTATGATGGTTATCCTGAAAATTTAGGTAAAGGTTTAGACAATCATTATTCATCACCTGAAAAAGCAAGGGAAATTGCTAATATGGGTTATATTTCTTACCTAGACCCAGCTTCAGGAGAAATTGAAGCAAAACATAAAGAACCAGCAGACCAAACTAAACTAGCAGATAATTTTGAAGATGCTATGATGGAAGTAGCTCAAATGGGTGATTCTTATGGTGCTGATTATATTTACATTTACGATACTTACAACAATATGTGGGTTGATGCTTCATTAGGTGGAGGTACTCGTAAAGCAATGAATGAATTAGGTGAAGGGTTATTTGATATGGCTCGTGATTTTGATGAAATGAATTCTGATGATATGAATGAAGATTATAATACTAAATGGAATAAATTCCTAAACGAAGAATCTTTTGATCAAGCTTTTGATCGTATTGATAAAGAAGAAGACGTTTATCCTGGTAAATACCCAGTAGAAAAAATAATGTCTCAAGCTCTATTCAGATTACAAGACGAACCTAAAGAAATGCTTGATGCTTATAAAGCTTCATTAGCAAATGATATTCGTTTAAATGGTAAAGAACAATATGAAGACTACTCAGTAGAAGATTTTGTTGAAGACTATGAAAATTACATTGCTGACAAAATGGATTCATAATTCATAAAAACGTCATATTAAAAATTTGGAGCCCCGAAAGGGGCTTCGTATATTTACCCCGTAAAAAGAAATAATTAAGGTTATGTATAGATTCGTAAAAGAAAATCAAGATTTGTTTATTGCCCTTGCTAGTATTTTAAATACTAAAGGTGCTGGTATTGCTATGGAAAGTGATTGGGATCACTGGAAAGAACACAAAGAATTTAAATCCACTAATATCCCTTATATTGGCCGTGGTCATTATATGGGTAACGAAGGTTTTTATTTTAAAGCCGGTTGTGATTTCTTTGGTATAAGTTTAGAAGAACTTAGAGATAGTTTTCCAATCAATATTGATGGTTACAAATTTGAGTGTGTTAGCGTTAGTGAATTCGAAATGGATGATGATCGCTATTGGGCTGAAAGTGTTGGTTTTATTGTTACTAAAAATGGTATAAACGTATTAAATTAAATAAGTTATGACGTTAGATGATTTAAAACAATATGATGATTGGTTCTACGTTGGTGATATTGCTGACGTAGATGGAAATGGTTGGGTTACTCGTGAAGAAGCCGAATTAATTCTTTTAGAGTACAATGCAGGAATCCAAAAATAAATTTGGTTTCCTGAAAAATTGTTCGTATATTTACCCCGTAAATGATAAAGGTTATGTTACAGAAAATTGATTTCAAAATGTTAGCAACAGCACTAGGTGCTTTTGGTTTAGGTTACCTCACAATGGCAGGTACAGTTCAAAAGTATATTCACTTTGCAGACCCACTTAATGAAATGGCATTTGCTTTTATGGCAGTGTTTATGGGTGTTGTTTGTTTATTCGGTATTAAAAAATAAAAGTTATGGCAAAAATAGAAAAATCGATCGTTACGCCCAAGTGGCTAAAAATCAAAGAAATGTATGAGCAAGGTACTAATGGCTCAAATAAGTATGGAACCAATTTTGAAATTGGTGGTGAGTTAGATATTCTAGCATCAGAATTTGTTGATATGCTAGGTGAAATTACCCAAAAATTTGGTTGGGATTGTGTTGTTGAAGGAGTGAAAATGGATCTCTGGAAAGAACGTGGCTGGTCTTTAATTGAAAATGCTGGTTTACTTCCTGAAATTGCTTGGAAAGATGAATTAGAAGCTGAGCAAGAAAAGAAAGATGAATGGTATGAAACCGAAGATGAAATAGATTTAGAGGAATTAGCAAAACAAGAGTATGGATTCTAAATTAAAAGAATATTTGTATCTCAAATTAAGAAACATCCAACAACAGTTGGAAGATAGAGATATAAGAGGTGCTATGTCTCAAGTAGAAGGTCTAATCAATAAAATCCAATACGATCAATTATGAAGTATATTGAAGTAAATAGTTGGGGAAATGGACGTAAACATCTTATCCCCCTTGATAAAATTGTTGATTTCGATTTTACTGAAGAATTTACTACTATTATCCTAACCAGTGGTAAAAGTATCAATGCCAAAGAATCAGAATCAACTATTAGAGAAATGCTAAGTTATCATAATGTTAATTTGGTTAGTGAAGAAAGTATTCGTACATTCTACGAAGGATTGGCTGAGTTCCAAGCAGAACAGGAACCACCATATTATTATGAAGGAGATGATGAATTACCATTTTAATTATGAAACAGAAAGTAATTGACGTAAAGTACAGAAAAGAATCCAAAACATTCCCTGATTGGATGAAGTACGAAATCACATTGTTGAACGAAGATGGTTCAACTGAAAAGCACCCAGCTTATGGTAAAGACCTACAAGATGCTTTATCACGAGTTGTACATGATAAAAAAGTAAATAAAGTACAAAAAACAACATCAAAATTTCCTTGGTGGGGTTGGGCTATCATTTGGTTTATTTATATTGGTGGTTTAGCAGTTTATACTTCAACCTCAAGGGATAATGGATTAGTATTTGGAGTTGGTATGACACTACCTGTAGTATTAGTTACATTGTTAAATCGATGGTCAATCGAAAAAAATAAAGATAAAATTGAGCGAAAAAAGAGGTAATACAGTAAAACTTCGTTATGATTTTAACGAAGCACGTTGTTGTGAAGTTGAATATGCCCCTGGTAAATGGGGACGCACAACAGGTCGTGAATTTAGATCATTTAAAGGCAATCGTCGTATTTTAAATGTAGATGATCCTAACAATGCATTTTACGAAGACTATAATGGCCCTGTATATTTGTTTGGAACCAACAAAACCATTAACCAATCAGATAAAGATGGTCTTCAATTTGAAAATGGTATAGACCCTAGAGATCAATACCGTAAACAAGGAAGATGGAGAACTTAAATTTTGAATTTTGGGATGATCAATGGAAAAGACATACCGGGAAAGAAACAAAGCAAGGAAGAAAGGAACCTAGCACAGAAGATTCGACGTCGTATGATCCAAAAGGACCATGGCGACATGAACAAATACACAAGAAAAACCAAACACAAGGGTAGAGATGAAACCTAAATTAGCTACGAAAGTTGAAGTAAAAACTTCACCTGGGAAAGGGTTAGGTGTGTTTGCTACTGAAGTTATTTTAGAAGGTGAGATTATTGAAGAATGTTATTTAATTACTTTACCTATCAAACCAAATGAACCTAGTAGTTTATTAAATGATTATAGATTTGAATGGCCCCTGGGAGGTGAAATGAAAGAACACGTTATTCCTTTAGGTTATGGTTGCATTTATAACCATAGTGATAATAATAATGCGGAATGGAGAAACCATCCAAGATATAAAATGTTCCAATTTGTTGCGATTAAAGAAATCCAACCCGGAGAAGAAATTTGTACCTATTATGGTGGTGATGAATATTGGGCGGATAGAAGTTATATAAATAAAATTTAAAATGAATTATAAAGCACTTATTTTAGGATCATTTCTATTTTTACTAGGACAAATTATGGTTTGGTACCAAATTAATGGTCAATTCCTTAGTAATTGGATTAAAGAAAGGCCTGTAGTAATGTCATTATTAGGGGTACCTATTAGTTACATTTATATTTATGCTACTTACTATACGGTGCAAGCATTTGATGGAAGTTTATGGCCTCAACGATTAATTGGTTTTTCAATGGGGATGATATCATTTGCTTTTTTAACTTATATCCACTTAAATGAAACACTAACACCAAAAACATTAGTGACATTAGGATTAGCAACAGCAATAGTATTAATTCAAGTATTGTGGAAATAAAAGCTCTTTTAACAATACACTAATTTCACATACGTATATACGATTATGTTAAAACAGTTATACTACCACAACGATAAAGCTTACCTAATTAATAGGAGAATACCTACCCACAACTTTGAGAAAAACGGACAACCAAACCTTGAGTTTGTAAAAGCATGGATGGAGTATTTAGGTTGTGATCATGTTTTAAGAGACCAAACCCATTTCATATTTGTAGAGACGATTGAAGACGTTGAATTTGAAGAATTAAGTAATAATGAGTAAATTCAGAATTGAGGACTACCTTGAAGACGAAGAAGGTTACCTGGGAAAACCAGTACCAAAAAGGAAAAAAGATTTGTGGGCTAAGCCCCGTAAACAAAATAAAATTAAAAAGTTTAAAGACTAAATGGAAAGACCAGTTTTTTCAATAAGTACCTCGTTCTATAAAAGAGTTGAGTGGGTAGACCACGTTTATGAAAGTATTAAAGCCCAAACCTATCCATTTTGGGAATGGGTGGTGACGGATGACTTTTCGGAGGAAAACAGCGCCGAGGAACGTTTAAAACAAATAGCTAAAGAAGACCCTCGAGTTAAGTATTATTCTCAGTCTAGAAAAAAAGAGCTTTTCTATAACCCGAATTTTGGGTGTTCGGGTAACATTGTCATGCAATTGGATTGTGATGATTTTATATACCCTAATATACTGGAAGTATACGCGAAATATTTTACGGAGGACCCGGATTTGATGGGAATTACGTGTGGGCACCTGATGAAATCGAATTTGGAGCGATTTGTTTCAATTTCGGCTTATGATTTGAAAACTAAATGGAATATTGATTGGGCTCAAATGGGAAGAGCATGGAGAAATACAATTCCGTTTTTTGATTATAATGCTGATTTGAATTGGTATCAAAATGATACTAATATTTGGAGACAAGTTGAGGCACGTGGGAAAGTTATGTATTTGCCTCGTGAGTTGTATGTTTACAATTATAATGAGGTGGATTCGATCTGTAGAACAAAATATTCTCCTGAAAATAATATGTTGATTGAGAAAGAACGTATTCGTATAGAGTCTCGTTATCCGAGTTTGAATACTGGAGAGAGGTGTACTTTTGATTTAAAGTACTTACCTATTGATAGATTATCTTGGGCTTTTTATGGAGCTAGGTTTAATCAATCGGTTTCTTCAAAAAATGTTTTATTTATTAAAACGGATATAAAGCCGTTTGAGAAGCAGTTAATAAACGACCTGTTTCATGATCATTCCATTGAATACGACGTTAATAAGCGCGAAAAATACGATGAAATCATCGCATATTTGAATGAAGATACGTATGAGTATTTGGTTGAGAATATGCCTTTGATTAAGGAAAAGTTCTCTGGTACTGATTTTAGATTTTATATAGATCCTTTATATTATAAACCTACACCTGAGCAATTGGGAATTTTTGGTGCATGGGGTTATTGGGAATCTGGTGGTTTAATGTATTGTCATTTGGTTTTATGATATTTATAACCAAAAAATGTCATACGAAAATAGAAAGTACGTAATCTTTAATGTTTCCGAGTTAGGTAGTGTAAATTTTGATGAGGTTTTAGAGACTTCTGCAGATACTGTTAGAAAGTCACTAGATGAGTCTAAAACATTTGTTAAGTTTGAGGGAAGTATGCCTTCTTCTATAAGTGCTTTAACTACCAAAACCCAAGAATATACTCATTCAGAAATTTTAACTATTTTAGCTGGAGCTGAGTGGACTGATCCGAATCCTATTGAAGAAATTTAATTCTTAAAAAGCAAGATTCGGTTTATAATGGCAAATGTACTTAAATATAAAACTTCACAACCAACTAAACGAGCATTACGTAAAGGTAACACAGTTTTAGGTATTGGTGATGAGAATTATGGTCCTTCATCAACTACTGGTTATTATAGTGGGGTTGATGTACCTGAAGGTGGGTTTGTTGTTTATACTTTGGGTGCTAATAATAATCCTAAGGCGTTTGTTGCTGGAACTGAAGATGATTTACCTGCTATTGCTAGAACATTAGGGGGAGGTGTATTAACTGTGTTAGAATCTAAAAACTATTTACAAACTTTAGCTAATACTTGGATTTTGGATAATATACCTCAAAATAAAGTAACAGATGGGTTAGTATTAGATTTAAATGCTAA